>Ga0256839_1005740_pt1 | contig 11287 bp, 9 predicted proteins | sample 354166metaG_FD_185968 | JGI IMG/M metagenome (GOLD analysis project Ga0256839, IMG submission 185968) | Hydrothermal vent microbial communities from Mid Atlantic Ridge, Atlantic Ocean - 354-166 | ecosystem: Environmental > Aquatic > Marine > Hydrothermal vents | place: Atlantic Ocean: Mid... | reverse complement strand
TGCAGCAAAGATACAGCGGTTTTTCATAAAATGCAAATTTTTTCAGCTTATCAGTTGTAACCTTAGGGTTTCTTCTTTTGGCTTGACCCAAAAGAAGCAAAAACTCAAGGCCTGGCCAAGGCGGCTGCGCCCTTGTATTTCCCTTTGCTGTTAAATCCTTGTTGCTTTTTCTCTAGCTCCTGCCGGACAGAGGCCTGCTCTATGGAAATTTGCCCTCCAGGCAAATCCCCAAGCCGCGACGGCCTCTGTCTCAACGGCCGCTCGGGCCAGGCCGGAGCGATAGCAACCACCAAAGGCAAAGCTTTTTTTCCTGCAAAACTTTTTTAATTAGTAAACTAATTATATCTTTGCAAACGATTAGTGTCCGAACACATTTGCCGAAAGGCAGCCAAAAAGCGACAGATGAAAAATCCCACACCACCCTTAACCGGCTTTTTGTTGGAGCGCACCAGCAAGTTGATGAAGAGGCAGGCTCAACGTCGATTGAAAGAGATTGGGGCCGGTGTAACGGTGGACCAATGGGTTTTGCTACAGGAATTAGCCCATGAAGACGGGCTGAGTCAATACGAACTGGCAGAGCGCACCGTCAAAGATGCACCTACAGTAACCCGCATCATCGATTTGTTGTGCGAAAAAAAGTTGTTGGAACGCCGCACCGACAAGCAGGACCGCCGCCGTTTCAAGATTTTCCTGACACCGGCCGGTCGCAGGAAATACGAGCAAGTCTATCCCGTCATTCGGTCATTTCGCGAAAGCGCTTTTGAAGGCCTTTCGGCAAACGACAAAAAGCAATTGACGCAATTGATGAACAGAATTCAAGAAAACCTCAAAACATAAAAGCCATGCATTACCACCGCTTAGGCAAATTGCCTCCCAAAAGGCACACCCAATTTCGAAAGCCCGATGGCAGCCTCTACCAAGAAGAAGTGTTCTCCACAGAAGGCTTTAGCGATGTGTACTCGATTTTGTACCACACCAACCCACCCACCCGCATTGTGCAGGTTGGAGAGCCCGTATCCATCGCCCCTAAGGTGGTGTACGACAAACAGCTCAAGCCCCGACGCATGCGGACATTCAAGACTCAAGCTACCGACGATTACCTCAAAAGCCGCCGCCCTCTCCTGGTAAACTCCGACTGCCAAATCAGCGTAGCTGCTCCGCGCAACAGTATGAGTGATTTCTTCTTCAAAAATGCCGATGCCGACGAAATGATTTTCATTCATCGAGGCAAGGGCGTTTTGAAGAGCATGTACGGCCTACTGCCTTTCGGCAAAGGCGATTACCTCATCATCCCGCGAGGTACTCCGTATCAACTGACTTTTGAAGAGAGCGACAACCGCTTACTCATCGTCGAAAGCCACGGCCCCATTCGCACACCCCGTCGCTATCGCAACGAATTCGGCCAGCTACTGGAACATTCCCCCTTTTATGAGCGGGATATTCGCAAACCCCAAGAATTGGAAACCCATGACGAACAAGGTGCCTTCAGGGTTTACATCAAAAAGCAGCACATGCTCTACCCCTACGACTACCTGGACCACCCCTTTGACGTGGTAGGTTGGGACGGCTATCTGTACCCCTACGCCTTCTCCATTTACGACTTTGAGCCCATTACCGGGCGCATCCACCTGCCACCGCCCATCCATCAGACCTTCCAGGCTCCGGGCTTTGTGGTCTGCTCCTTCGTACCCCGATTGTATGACTACCACCCTCAATCCATTCCTGCTCCATACAACCACAGCAACATAGACTCCGACGAAGTGCTCTACTACGTAGAAGGAGAATTCATGAGCCGTAATGATGTAGAGGAGGGCATGATTACCCTGCACCCGGCAGGCATTCCACATGGCCCGCATCCCGGAGCCATGGAGCGCAGCATAGGCCAAAAAGAAACCAAAGAACTGGCCGTCATGGTGGACACCTTCAAGCCTTTGCAACTGACAGAAGATGCCATCAACACGGAAGACGCTGACTATTACCTCAGCTGGCTGGCTGAGGAATAAACCGTTCGCGAGGAAAAAGCCTGACAATCGGAACTGCCTAAACCTGGCCTCTTGTAAAAGCAACAGCTGTACAAATCTATGCTACCTTTCCTCAACTCGACTTCAACGCGAAAATTAAAAAAAGGACACCATGCAAACGACAACAGAAAAAAAAGCCATTTACGAACCGGGAATATTCCCCATCAAAGGAACCGATCACATCGAATTTTACGTTGGCAACGCCAAACAGGCAGCCCACTACTACCAGGCTGCCTGGGGCTATAGACTCATCGCCTACCGCGGCCCCGAAACAGGTGATCGCGAAAAGGTCTCTTACGTACTACAGCAAGGCAAGATTCGCCTGGTACTCACCGCTTCCCTTCGTTCTGAGCACGAAGTTGCCCGACACGTACACCGCCACGGCGACGGCGTCAAATCCATTTCCTTTTGGGTAGAAGATGCCGAAAAAGCCTACAACACCGCCATTGCCCGTGGAGCCGAATCGGCCTTTGAGCCCCTGGAACTCAGCGACGAATACGGCAGCGTAAAGCTGGCCGCCATCAAAACTTACGGAGAGACCATCCACACCTTCGTCGAACGCGACAACTATCAAGGAGCCTTCCTTCCGGGCTTTGAAGCTCGCCAAAGCATCTACCCCGTCAAACCCGTAGGCCTGAAAGTCGTGGACCACTGCGTGGGCAATGTCAACTGGGGAGAAATGAACAAATGGGCTAAATTTTACGAACAAGTGCTCAGCTTCAAAACCCTCATCACTTTCGACGACAAAGACATCTCCACCGAATACACCGCACTGATGAGCAAGGTCATGACCAACGACAACGGCTACATCAAATTCCCCATCAACGAACCTGCCAAAGGGAAGAAGAAATCCCAAATCGAAGAGTACATCGAATTTTACAACGGCCCGGGTGTACAACACATCGCCGTACTGACCGACGACATCATCTCCACCATCCGCCAATTGCGCGCCAACGGCGTGGACTTCCTTTACGTCCCCGACACTTACTACGATACCCTTGAGGAACGCGTCGGGCAAATAGACGAGGATATCGAAACCCTCAAGGAGCTCAACATCCTGGTGGACCGAGACGACAGCGGTTACCTTTTGCAGCTCTTCAGCAAACCGGTAGAAGACCGCCCCACCCTCTTCTACGAAATCATCCAACGCAAAGGCGCTCGCTCTTTTGGCAAGGGCAACTTCCAAGCCCTATTTGAGTCCATAGAGCGGGAACAAGCTCTGCGCGGAACGCTGTAAATCAGAAGCTCGCTTTCCTTCAACTAAAGAATGCCTAAAAACAGCAACGCCCTGCCCGGGTGTTGCTGTTCCTTTATGCCCTGCTTAAACGACTACTACACGTATTGAAAGTTCCGAGAGAAGACTACCTGATTACCACCCCTTTTCTGCTTGCAAATCCTCGCATTCAAAGGCTCCAGCCTATCCAGGCCAGGGCTGCCAAAGCAAAGCAGTAGTAGGCGAAGTATTTGAGCTGAGCGTTTTGCACCAGAGAAAGCATCCATTTGCATGCCAGCAAACCCGTTACAAAAGCAGCGATAAAACCGAGAAGCAGAGCGGGAAACTGCCCCTCCATGGACTGAAGACCATCGCTGTCGAGCAGGTCTTTAGCCATCTTGCCCAGAATGAGCGGCACCACCATCAGAAAGGAAAAGCGGGCCGCTTTCCGCCGATCAACTCCAAGCAGAACACTGGTCGATAGGGTTGCGCCCGAACGGGAAATGCCCGGTAAAATCGCAATGGCCTGAGCCACACCAATGAGCAAAGCTTTGAGCGGGCTTACGTCCTCTACCGTATTCCGAGCCTTATCTGCCCCGAAAAGCAACAGACCCGTAAACACCAACATGGCCGCGACCAAAGGTACATTGCGCGAAAAAAGCTGCTCGATTTGATCTTCCCAGAGCAAACCCACTGCAGCAGCGGGAATCATAGACAAGACAATCAAAAAAGTAAATTGCCAAGCCTCGGAATTGCGCTTAAACAAACCCGCAAAAATTTCTGCTACATCCTTGCGAAATACCACCAAAGTACTGAGCGCCGTAGCAGCATGCAAGGTAACTGTCATGGCCATACTCTCCCCGGCCAAGCTATGGTCTCCCAAAAAATACTTTGCCAACTCCAGATGCCCGCTGCTGCTGACAGGTAGAAATTCCGTCAAACCCTGGATGATGCCCAAAATGAGGGCGCGCAACAACTCACTCATTGCTCCCGCTTAAAAATCCCGTAAATGATGATGCCGATACCTGCCAAAATAACCGCCGGAGAGAGCACCGTTTGGCGAAAGCCGTAAATGAGTTCAGGATCCCACACATCGGGAGAAGGCATGCGCCCTCCCACCATCAAAGCCATACCCAGTAGCATCACCACAAAACCGCCCCCCATCCACAAAAAATTCATCTTGCTAAAAGGCAACTCCACCTGCTCATCCGCTTTTGCAAGACGTTTATTGCGGTAACTCTTCAGTGCCTTTTTAGGCTCTTTTTTATCTGTGGTTACCACCACGCGAGATTTTTTATCTTTTGGTGCACTCATCACGATTTTTTTATATCAACCTAAATAAACCGGAACATCAAAACCGGTAAACGATAAAAGCCAAAGAGATTTAAAGAACTGCGTTACCCAACGCCTTTCTTCCTCTTGCAATCTCGCCCAAAGAAACAAAAAAAATCAATCTGCCAAAGCATTTTTACCAGCCCGAATGATTTTCAGCAAATTGTTGCAACATAAAACTCAGCACATCGGCTTGCAAATCCTGACCGGATTTGTTCGTGCAGAGCAGAATGGGATGATCCTCTGATTCCTGAGCCGCTTGTAAACGTGCAACAAATCTAAAGGTATGAGCCGGTGAGACCCTCCCCCCACTTGATGAGCAAGACAAAAAAACCGGTGGATAACTCCAAGGCTCTACCTGCTGCAAAGGCGAGTAAGACAGAAGGTCATCAAAAACATCTTCCTCATCCCCTACAGTGGAATCCGAAGGCTTGTTTATAGCCGGCCATCGAAGCAAGTCGTAAAAACCATCTTGCAAGAACATCACGCCATATAAATCCGGCCGCTGAACCAGGCAAGAAGCCGCCAAAAAAGCACTCTCTCCTTGCCCCAACAAGGCCATTTTGTCATAAGAAGAATAGTCCTCCCTGCTTAGATATTTCGCCGCAGATTTCAAATCATCCACAGCTTTCTGCTTTTCGTTGAGAACAGCTTTCGTTATCTGGCTTTCGCCAAATGCCGTTGTGCCTCGCAGATGAACAACAGCCAATAACACACCCTGCTCCAGCAGCAAAGCCCAGGCAGCTCGATAGCGAGGCAACACGGCATCAGGGAAATCTCCTCCTGCACAAACAAGTACCGGACTGTCTCCGTCAAATTCCTGCCCCCGCTTGCAGACCAACGATATGGTAAAAACCCGCCCTTTATCAGCCTGAACAAGCAGTTGCCAAGTCTCATAAGGCCCCACATCCAAAGCAGACCTCCCGGCTACGAGCAGACGCGGAACGGGATTGTTGGCTTGCAATTCAAAAATCCGGGCAGGCCTGGCAAACTCCCGCTGCCTAAAAAAATAAGGCGCCTCCCCCCCCTGGCTTCCCAGCTGATCTATGTAAACATAGGGCGGTATCTCCACTTCTATGCCAAAGCGACCATTCAAATCGAACTGCCTCAAACGGCTACACCCCCTGTGTTGATAAACAGCTAAAATGCGATATTTCCCAACCAGTACCTGATCCAATCGCTCTCCATCTTCAGCTAAGACAACCTCCCAATAGACCCGCTCGGGATGAGAAGCATAAACCCGTATAAGGCGATAGTGTGGAGCTTGTTCATTAGTCAGCAAATAAAAGCTGTTCGCCTGCGAAGCCACCACTTCAAAATGAGCCGGGCTGTTTTCTACCACAGCACGAAAAAGCAGCAAACTATCTTCCTCCAACGGACTAAAATACAAACTTTGCATGCCACCTTTGTCCCGAGCTTCCAAAAACAAGTAACGCCCATCGCTGAACGTCTTGGGGGAAAGCCGTAGATCAGGACGAGACGGATCCATAAAAACAAGCGCATCCTCTTTCTGCAAAGAGCCAAGCCGATGATAGCGGATTTCCTGAAACTCCTCCGGCGGGAAACCTCTACCTCCCTCCGGCATGGCATAACATCCGTAATAAAAACCCTTGCCCTTCCACGCAATACGACTGTTTTTCACTCGTTGAACGCGATCGGGTAGTTCCGAACCCGTCTCCAAATCCAAGACCTTGATAGTCGCCCAACCGGAACGACTGTTTTTCAGCTCAAACGCCAAATAACAACCGTCAGTTGAAAATGCCGTCTCACCTAAGACGATGCTGCCGTCCTCAGAAAAATAATTCGGATTGAGCAAAGGCTTGGCATCCTTTCCAAAAGGCGTTTTGCTTCGATAAAGGATGGCTTGCCCCCCTTCCTTCTCTTGCCTAAAAAAATAAAAATATTCTCCGCAAGAATGTGCTATAGAATAGGTCTCGTATTGAGACAAGGTATCCAAACGCTTCCGTATTTCCTTCCGAGAAGGAAGCTTTGAGAAGTGGTCTTCGGTCAAATCATTTTGACTTTTCACCCACTGTTGCACCTCTTTAGATGACCTGGCTTCCAGCCAGCTATACGGGGCGGGAACCAAAATCTGAGAAAAAGTATCTACCAAAGTACTATCGGCATAAGTATTGGGGTACTCTACCAAATCAAACGAAGAAAAAGGTACAGAGATCTTTGAAAGATCAACTTCAGGCTCTTCTTGGCAAGCTGAAAAAACAAACAAAAAAACAATCAACAGTATCCATACAGCACCAACTTGAAAGAAGACAGAATTGCAAACTTCAAGACGCTTAAAAACCAATTTTTTTTCGAACAAAAACATTTTACATTTTTTATATTGACAAAGCAGTTTAGAAAAATGAGCACACCACCGGTGTAGCTTTCGGCAGGCACTTAACAGGGGCAAATATACCCAAACAAAATGACATAAAAAAACTAAACAGGATGTACCCTTGAGCATGCTTTTGAAAGAAGCCACGAATGCGCGAATAAGAAAAACTCATTAGCGCAGCAGTCACTAAAAACAGTTTAAGCTCAACGCAAGCATTTCCTGAGGTAGAGCCATTTGTACAAGTCTAAAGCGAAGAGAGAAGGCTTAGAGCTGCTGCTGAGGTATTTTTCCAAAACGGGTAGAAGAAATACGGGCAAAGGCAGACGGGCAAACTTTTCTTCCTGTTTCAACAGGCGGGTGGAAAAATCCGGATATGTCTTTTGCAACTGCAACAAGTTATCTATGCCCTGTTTTATCTTCTTCAGAAAAACGGCAGCAGGATCCAGACCCAGGTGGATAGCCGGATTGTCGATGTGCCGGATTGCTACACCTCGTTTTTTCAATTCATAAGCAAAAAGAGTATCTTCATACCCATATTGTTTGAGTTTTTCATCAAAGGGATTCTCGCTGATGATGTGACGAGGTCCAAAAAAATTAAACGTATGGAAGTGCAAACAGGGATTGAGCATACGCAGACGAGCCGGTTTTTGTTCGCGCTTTCGTCCGTAAAGCCAGCGAAGATATTTTTCGGACTCTCGAGGAGGATTTTCCGAGTACAGGGTACCTCCGTTGAGCAAGCAATCCGGTTCGGCTTTCGCCAAATACCGCTGCAGGAAAAAGCGATCCCTGGGGAGAGCGTCGCCATCTAAAAAGAGCACGTATTCCCCCTTAGCATCTTTTGCCAGGCGATTTCGAATACCTGCCCTGCCCAGGTTATGGGGCAGCTCGACATAACGCACCAATGTCCAATCTTTGACAAGGGCATTTATTTGCCGAAAGGCGGGAAGAGAGCCATCGTCATAAATCAAAATCTCCCACTCCAACTCGGGAGGCCACTCCTGCTCCTGCAAACGCCGGACCAAAAGCCGGATATCCTCATTAAAAACGGGAATGAGCACGGAAAGATTCATGCCTTGAGCTTGCATTTCAGATGTCTCACAAAACAAAGTGCGAGATGATTTGCAAAGTTGTACCTTTTTCCTTACCTTAGCACCATCTTTCACCACAAAAACTACACGCCTTCTCTTTTCAATCCATGAAATGGCGCCGTTTTAACGGCCAGCGCATTGAGCAGACTCTGACAGAAGCTGTAGAAGAAACCCTGAAGCGCGAACAAGCAGCAGGGTATAAGCTCAAAGTTTGTATCGGCACCGATTCGCAGGTACGGGGCAAACAAGTGGAATTTGCTACGGTAGTGGTCTTCCTTCGCGAAAAACGGGGAGGCTTCATGTTCATCAGCAATTACCACACGCAGAGGGAAATGACACTGCGCGAACGCATGATCACGGAAGTGGCTCACTCCATCGAAGTAGCCTACGCCCTTTGTGATTTGTTGGATGCTTATGATGTAGCCTTGGAAGTGCATGCCGACATCAATACCGATCCCCAGTTTCAATCCAACCAAGCCCTCAAAGAAGCTATGGGTTACATCCTGAGCATGGGCTTTATCTTCAAGGCCAAACCCGATGCCTTTGCCAGCTCTTCTTGTGCTGATAAAGTCATTTGAAATACCGTAGCCAAGTCCCCCCTTGAAGAACTTTCGCTGCTGAGCTGCTTTTCTTCTTTTCAAAGCAGCTGTTCGTCGTTTTTTTGAGAACAAATTACAAAAAAAATTGCATCTTCGCTGCAACTTTAACCCCCCTCTGGTACACCTTTCTTTCGGAGGGGTGTTTTTCGTTCACTTTTTTCACACAAATCACCGACAACCATGAAAAAAATTTCTGCATGGAGCTGGTTAATGGGCCTGCTCATGGGAAGTGCTACCCTGACTGCCCAAATGAACAAAATCCAATTCGTGGAATACGATTTGGACAATGGTCTGCACGTCATTTTACACGAAGACCATTCTACGCCCATTGTAGCCGTCTCCGTTATGTATCACGTAGGCTCAAAAAACGAAAACCCCAACCGCACCGGCTTTGCCCACTTTTTCGAACACTTGCTCTTCGAAGGCTCTGAAAACATCGATCGCGGTGAATTCGACAAGTACATCCAAAATGCCGGAGGCACCAACAACGCTAACACCTGGTATGACCGCACTTTCTACTACGAAATTTTGCCTTCCAATTATCTGGCCCTGGGCCTTTGGCTGGAATCCGAGCGCATGCTGCACGCCAAAGTAGATGAGAAAGGCATAGAAACCCAGCGCGAAGTGGTCAAAGAAGAACGCCGTCAACGCATAGACAACCAGCCTTATGGCTCCATCATCGAAGAGTGCTTTAAACGGGCTTACAAAGTGCATCCCTATCGCTGGCCCGTCATCGGATCCATGGAACACCTCAATGCCGCACAGGAAGAAGACTACGTCAACTTTTACCACACCTTCTACGTCCCTAACAACGCCGTACTTTCCATAGCCGGAGATATTGACATCCAAGAGGCTAAAAAACTCATCGACAAATACTTCAGTGGCATTCCTCGCGGCACCCATGAAATTCCCCGCCCAACGGTAGTTGAGCCACCCCTGGAAAAAGAAATCCGCGACACGGTTTACGACAACATCCAACTGCCTGCTGTCATCCAGGTCTATCGCATACCGGCCCAAGGCACCAAAGAATACTACGCGGTGGAAATGCTCTCTACGCTTTTGTCAGATGGAGAAAGCTCCCGCATGAACAAAGCTCTGGTCGATGAAAAAGAGTTAGCCCTGTTTGCAGGAAGCTTTCCCCTGGCTCTGGAAGATCCGGGAGTGAGCATCAGCTTTGCCATAGCCAACATAGGGGTAAATCCGGCGGATCTCGAAGCAGCCATGGACGAAGAGGTGCGCAAAGTGCAAGAGGAGCTCATTTCCGAACGCGAATTTCAAAAACTGCGCAACCAAATAGAAAACGACTTCGTGAGCAGCAACAGCTCCATGGTCGGCATAGCCGAAAGCCTGGCCAACTACTACATGTACTACGGCGATGCCAACCTCATCAACACCGAGCTGCAGCGCTACCTGGCCGTTACCCGCGAAGACATCCGCGAAGCTGCACGTAAATACTTTACGCTGGACAAAAGGGTGGTTCTTTACTACCTGCCTAAACAGCAAGAACAGTAAAAAGAAATAGGGATGCCGTGGCTAAAGTTCGGGCTATGCCCCATGCTCCCAGATGCCGACCTCAACTGAAAGTTTAGCAGATTGTACCTGCCACAGTTCTTTGTTCTGAAAATACAAACTTCTTTTGCCGAAAGGCAAAAAACAAACAACCACAAAAAAAGACTCATGAAAAAGACATTGCTCAGTATGGGCTTTTTGAGCATATTGCTCTTCACTATGTGCACGCCCAAAACGGGAAACATAACCGGTAAAATGCCGGATGAAGATTTCCGCAAGCACGCCCCCGAACCGGGGCCTGCGCCGCAAATCAAAATCGGTCAATACGAAATGTTTTCCATGCCCAACGGACTGAAAGTCATCGTTGTGGAAAACCACAAACTGCCCAAGGTTTCTTTTCAGGTATTTGTAGATGCCCCGCCCGTAGCTGAAGGCGATGCTGCCGGCTTTGTGGACATGGCGGGTGAAATGCTCAGCCGGGGAACCAAAAGCCGCAGCAAAACCGAAATTGACGAAGCCATAGATTTCATCGGAGCCTCATTCTCCTCAAGGGGCAACGGCTTATATGGCTCGGCCTTGACCAAACACAAAGAAGCCTTGTTGGAAATCATGTCGGATGTTTTACTCCATCCGTCTTTCCCCAAAGAGGAATTCGAGAAGCTAAAAAAACAGACCCTTTCCGGATTGGCTCAAGCCAAAACCGACCCCAACGCCATAGCCTCCAATGTGGCTTCGGTTTTAAACTATGGAAAACAACACCCCTACGGCCAGATACAAACCGAAGAAAGCACGGAAAAAATCACCCTGGACCTGTGCAAGAATTACTACAACACCTTTTTTAAACCCAATACTTCTTACCTGGTTGTAGTCGGCGACATCAACGGCATGGAAGCCAAACAGCTGGCCCAAAAATATTTTGGCAGCTGGCAAAAAGGCGAAGTGCCCGATTTGCAATATCCCGACCCACCGGCACCTGACCAGGCTCGCGTCTGCTTCGTCGATAAACCGGGAGCCGTGCAGTCTGTCATCAACTTCACCTATCCGGTGGAGTTTACACCTGGCAACCCCGACGCCATGAAAGCCCGCGTCATGAACACCATCTTCGGTGGTTACTTCCGAAGCAGGCTCAACAACAACCTGCGCGAGGACAAGGCCTACACTTACGGCGCCCGCTCTTACCTCTCCAGCGA
>Ga0256839_1005739_pt1 | contig 11287 bp, 11 predicted proteins | sample 354166metaG_FD_185968 | JGI IMG/M metagenome (GOLD analysis project Ga0256839, IMG submission 185968) | Hydrothermal vent microbial communities from Mid Atlantic Ridge, Atlantic Ocean - 354-166 | ecosystem: Environmental > Aquatic > Marine > Hydrothermal vents | place: Atlantic Ocean: Mid... | reverse complement strand
GCTTTCGCCCCTGCTCCTTATACTCTAGCATCTGTACCCTCTATTTTAGCTGGTAAGTATCCTATTGAATTATCAAACTTATTTACAACTACTAAATTTTTAAAGAACGACTTTGAGATATTGATTAACTTAAGAGAGGAGTATATTACTAGTATGTTTACAGCGAATCTCGTTACATCCAGCTATCATACAAATATCTACCAGTTTTTTGATTACTTTTGGGACAAGATACCAAAAGACGCCGCTTCTGGGAAAGACTATTTACATATAAAGGGAACGAGTTTGATGAAAGAGGTTAAGAGCTATATTAGGAAGAATATTAAAAACAAACTTTTTATAACAATTCATTTGATGGAGGCGCACGGTCCGTATACTAATAAGGTTTATCCAGAGTTTTTTAAAGATGAATTGTTTCTGACGGAAGAAAGGGAAATATTGCGTATAGTTAACGATTCCTTTTTAGGTGTAACAAAAAAATTAGTGAGAGAAGCCACCGTTTCTCCTGCGTACCAGATAGAAGCTGATGTAAAGACAGGAGATTTTGAAAAAAAAGTAAGAAACTATATAGCTAGATATGATTCAGGCATCAAAGAGTTAGATGAGATGATACGTGATTTTTTGAGATTTTTACAAGATAAAGATTTGTATGACGAATCAGAAATAATTATTACCTCAGATCATGGAGAATTGATGGGGGAAGAAAACATATTCTTTTCTCATGGGATATTTTGTCATCCTGCTTTGACAAATGTTCCTCTCATTATTAAAAAACCTCATCAGAGAAAAGGAAGAAGGTTAGATAAAAACTTTTCATTGATCAATATAGTTAGAAAGATAGCAAACGTGCCCATAATAAAAAAGGTATATTCTTTACACCCTCATAGTTTTGGTGTGGCTGTAGGGAATCATTATTTGTTTTTCCATAATGCGTCTCTCCACCACTCTGCTGTATATAAAGAATGTATTTTCCCCACCAGAAATTTTTCTCTGGAAGAGATTTTGGTTAATCTAGAAGAACTTAAAATATCCCCCACCTACAAAATTTTTGTTAAAAAAAATAATAGATTTGACGAAGTGCATCATTACACTAACAAAGGTATATTTCTTACAGCCTTCTTAGAGTTAGAAAAATTTACTTATAAAATAATAAAAGACAGTGTTAGAGATCTCTATAGGAAGATAGATAGACTAAAAACTGAGGTAGAAAATAAAAATAAGACAATTGATTCCCTTAAAGCGAAAATTAAAATGCTTGAGGAGTCTTCGCTTCGCAGAGAAGCCAGATTTTTTGGGATACCCAAAATTCTTTATAAGGTTAAGCAATTTTTAAAATGGAGAAAGTCTCAACTTTTACGATAATAGCAGCGAATTATACACCTTACGCAATAGCTTTAGCGGAGTCTTATTTAAAGTTTTATCCCCACCATAAATTTTACGTTTTATCTATAGATGACAAAAAGCATGATATTCCACGTGTGTCATCGGTAAATATCTCAGAAATTAGAAAGTGGATCCCTAATTTAAGAGAGATGCAGTTTAAATATAACATTCTTGAGTACTCTACAGCAGTTAAGCCCTTTTTTATAAAGTGGCTTTTAGAGACTCAACACGCCTCTAAAATTCTTTATTTTGACCCCGATATTTATCTATTTGATAATATTGATAAGATATTTAATCTGCTAGAAGGAAATGAATGTGTATTAATACCTCATATAACAGAGCCCTACAGAGATTCAAAGCACCCATCGGAAATAGACATTATGAAAGCAGGATACTATAATCTAGGGTTTGTGGCTTTCCGTATAACAAAAAACACAAGGAGATTTGTTTCTTGGTGGTGTAATAAGTTGGCAAAGTATGCCTACTCAGACCCCGATAATTATATGTTTACTGATCAAAAATGGATGGACTTTGCTCCTTTATATTTGAAAACGTGTGTTTTTAAAGAAAAAGGATACAATGTTGCATATTGGAATTTACACGAATATATAAACAAGTTTGATCCTAAAAATGTAAAATTTTTCCATTATAGCGGATTTTCCCCACAGAAAAAACTAATATCTAAATATCAAAATAGATTCAATTATTCAAATATTGCAGAATATGCGCGTTTGTTTAAGTTTTATGAAGAAAAGATAAATGATATAACTAAAAAATTCAATCTTAGTAAAAGCATTAAAAATTATAAATACCCATTTAATTATTTTGACAACGGCATAGAAGTAACACCCACAATAAGACGTATTTTTAGATATATAATCGAAGCAGAAGACAAAAAATTTTCAAATCCTTTTGCAACAAAAGATAGAAATTCTTTTTATCAATTCTTATTGAAAACAAGAAAAATTGGTAATTTTAGAATTAACAATTTTTCTATCTATTTTTATAAGGCTAATAAACATATTCAAAAAACATTTCCTAATATAGAGTTTACTACTTTACATGCCGAGAAGATTAATCAATATATTGATTGGCTAACAACCAGCGGTAAAGTTGAATACAATATTCCTTCGGTCTTTTTAAAAAACATAACAAGATCAAATCTGTTTTCCAAATTTATTTTCTATAACAAAACTTCGCTTTTGCAAAAGTTTTTAATATTAGAGAAAATGAAAAGAAAGTATCAAAATGAGCTTTTTCTAGAAAAATTATATTTATTGTTACTCAACAGGGATATAGATGTGAAAGGAAAATCCCGAAACTTAAGAGACCTTGCAACCTTAAAAGCAGGAAGAAATAAAGTGATACTTAGAATTCTTCTGAGTAAAGAATTTAAATCTAAAAATAAAATAGACCTGTCTTATTTTTTATACTTAAGCAGCTTAATTCCTCGCTTTTTCTTAGAAGAAGTTTTTTTGTTCTTAAAAAGGCTTTTCGAAAAGGATAAAGTCCCAATTGAATCCAGCCGCAAAAATCTGTTTGGTATTAATTTAGCTGGATATTTAGATACAGATAGTGGGGTGGCTGAGTCGTCTCGAGGATTAGTAAGAGCATTACAAACTACTACTCTCAATTTCAATTTAAATAACATTCCACAAATATGGTTGAAAAGAAGCGACACTACATTTAAAAATTTAATAACGAAAAGACACAATTACCCGATAAACATAATTTGTGTAAATGCAGATCAATTGGAACATGTTGTTTTGAAAGAATTGGGGGAAAAATATATTCAAGGCAAATATAACATTGGATATTGGTATTGGGAATCTAATAAATGGAATGACAGGTTTAATACTGCCTTTTATAAGCTAAATGAAGTCTGGGTAGCAACAAACTTTGTGTATAATGCTCTAAGTCGCATATCTCCTTTGCCGATAGTAAAGATTCCGCCAGCTATACAATTGCCGACGCGGTTAGGGCAGTTTAATTTTGCAAAGTATAGGTTACCTATTAACAAATCAGATTTTTTGTTTTTAAATATTTTTGATTCGGCTTCTTTCTGGGAGAGGAAGAATCCTGTAGGACTAATAAAAGCTTTTAAAAGAGTCTTTAATAATAATGCACGAGTAAAACTGATTATCAAAACCACTCCTTTTATAAGGGAAAAGTCTATTTATTCAACGCTTAAGGAGGAGATGGAGTCAACTAATAATATTTTTTTAATGGAGGACTATCTTACCCGAAGAGAAATATTACGGCTTATGAATTCGTGTGATGTATACATATCCCTTCATAGGGCAGAAGGCTTAGGGTTGCCACTACTTGAGTCTATGTATTTAGGCAGACCGGTGATAGCTACAGCGTATGGTGGGAATACAGACTTCATGGACATTAATAACTCATTTTTGGTTAGGTATAAACCTTATATTTTAGATAAAGATGTCGGACCTTATCCAAAGGGAAGCGTATGGGCAGAGCCAGATTTAGAGCATGCAGAGTGGATTATGAAGAAAATTGTGAATAATTATACTGAGGCCATACAACTTTCGAGACGAGGACAATACACAGTGAAATCTTTGTATAATCCGAAAAGGATTGGTGAACAAATAGAGGAAAGGATTAAAATCATTATACAGAATTTTATTTGATGTGCAAATGGGGAAGTTTAATATTTATATTCTTTTCAAAAAATGGCTACTGAAAGTGGTTGGTTGGCTATTAATTATCCATGGCGCATATGTTTATATATTCTCATGGTTTACTGCAACTTTTTTAAAAACTGATATAGATTTATTTGATGGATCATTGCGAATATTAACTTCTTTGTGGCCTGCTGCGCATTTTATTCCTTACAAAGACTTTGGTTTTGTATATCCTCCCGGATATCAGTTAATAAGTTATATTTTTAACGTAACGACAATCCAGCAAAGATTTATTGCCTTATTAGTTATTTATCTAGTGCTTTCTGGTCTGATTATATATTTCTCGTACAGAATTACAGGCTCTCTCTTATCTACGGCTATAATCCTCGAAATCCTAGCTCTAGAAATAGGGAGATTTGTGTGGGGAGACATAATAATAACTGCATTAATGTTTTTAGTAGTATTAGTAGTGGTTTTTATATTAAAAAAAGAAATTGAAAAAGGGAGTATTTATTATTTCTTAGCGATAGTATCGGCATGCACAGTTCTCTTTAGATGGGATTTTCCTATTTTTCTTGGAGGGTTGATATCGCTGCTTGCTTTCCGGTTTGCAAAATGTAGATTAGGTCGTAAAATTTTATTTGCATATTTGTTAGGAATAATATCCGGTTTTTTTGTACTTTTTTCTACATTGTTTTTATGGAATGCAATTAAAGAAGGGTTAGAGTTTATATTTATAATTCCACCTTTAATTGCAAAGAGCGCATCGGATCCTCCTCTTCTTCCAGAAGTAAGATTTAACGAAAGGATATTTCCATATTTTATTTTATTTTCTCTAAGTATTGTGTTAGGTATTTTTTTAATAAAGAGATACAGGTATTTGGTTCCAGTTCGGAAAAAGGAAAATTGTTATCTTTTTACTAATTTATTTGTCATCCTTTTTCCTTTAGCATTTTTCCCTTATTTTTTAGCAAGACCCGATGCAACACATGGTTATATTTTTGGAATTGCGGGGATAGTATCTCTAGGTCTTATTTTAGGAGTATTTTCTATGAGTTTAAAGGGAAAGCTAGGAATTATATTTCTCATTGTTTTTTCTGTTTCACCATATATAAGACATTTGCAAGCACGAGGTTCGGCCCTTCTGAAAAGCAATTTGTTTTTGCCAGATAGAGTGGAATATAAAATAAGCGATTGTAAAAGTAAGGTGAGGGGCAAGAATTATAATTCTATTTGGGTAGGGAGGTTAGATTACAACTTGCCAGCTAAAGTTAGAGCCCCAATTTTGTATTTAGTAGATATTTCAAAAAAACCTGCTACGAAATACATTAGTGATGAGGCTGGGTTGCAAATCAACTGCCGTTATGCAACCAAAATAGTGGAGGACTTTAATAAGGCAGAGAGGCCTATTCTTATGTTTCTTGAGAGGGAAATTCATGGGAATTTCCCTAAAATTAGTTGTGGTATTATTGAGAAATGGCTAAGTGATAATTCATACCAGGATGTAGGATCTTGTAAGATAGAGAACGGTATATATGAAATTAGAATATATAATTGATTATAACTAAGTTGTGATATACTTAAATAAGTTTGATAAGGTAGTCAGTCTTTATTGGGCATGGATATGGAAAATTTTTACTCAAATAAAAAGGTTTTAATAACAGGTGGTGCAGGTTTTATAGGGCATCATCTTTTAGACAAACTTATAAAACTTGGAGCAAGGGTTACTGTAGGGGATAATCTCTCTACTGGGGAGATAAGCAACGTTCTTCGAGTATGGAGGGAAAATGGCATAAAATATAGAAAAACCTCTTGGGGATACGAAGCAGATCAAGGCCATAAGTTTGTATTAGTAGATTTCCAGGAATATAGAGACTCGCTTAAAGTAATAGATGGACATGAAATAGTTTTTCACCTTGCAGCTACTATAGGCGGGAGGGGTTATATAGATACTCACCCAGCCGACTGTTGTGAGAATTTTGCCATAAATCAGAATGTGATAAAGGCTTCTCAACAAGCAGGGGTTGATAGAATCCTTTTCGCATCTTCTGCCTGTGTTTATCCTATGAAACTTCAAGAGGAATATGACTCAGACTATCTTCTAAAAGAGGAAGATGCATTGAAGGATAATTGGGGTAATGTTGACAGGGAGTATGGATGGTCAAAGCTGATGGGAGAAGTAACATTGAGGGCTTATCATAAACAATATGGATTAAAGGGTGTATCGACGCGCTATGTTACAGCTTACGGACCGTGGGAAAATGATACACACGCGATAATAGCTTTGATACGGAGAGCGGTTGAAAAACAGGATCCTTATGTTATCTGGGGATCTGGAGAGCAGGATAGGGATTTTACCTATGTGGATGATATAGTAGACGGTTCCCTTTTAACCTGTGAGAAAATAACAAATGCTGAAGCTGTAAATCTTGGGACTTCAAAGAGGTATAAAATAAAGGAAGTAGTAGAAATGATTTTTAAAATTTTGGGCTGGCGGCCAAAAAAAATCATTTTTGATAGAACAAAGCCAGAAGGGGTAAAAACGCGAGCCCTTGATATAACCAAGGCGAAAGAGTTAATAGGATATACACCTAAATTCGATTTACAACAAGGTTTAGAGAAAACGATTGAGTGGTTTATAAAAGAGAAGCCAAAATCAGTAGAAACCATAAAATAAGTTTGCTATGAAACTTGACATCATTCTTCCCGTATACAATGAGAGGGATTCTATAAAAAAAGTTATTTCAGAGTGGCAGGAGGCATTGGATTCTCTTAAGATCCCTCACCACATTATAGTATGTGAAGATGGTTCCACGGATGGAACAGATAAATTGCTAAGAAAAATAAGGAGTAAATACAACCTTATTCTAAACCAAAAGAGATATAGAAGGGGATATGGCAAAGCGGTGATAGACGGGATAAAAACTTCAAGAGCTGAATACATACTACATGTAGACTCCGATGGACAGTGTGATCCAGAAGACTTTAAGAAATTTTGGGAAGAGAGGAACAGAGCTGATGTTGTAATAGGATGGAGGGTTAGAAGGGCGGACCCTTTTCAAAGGAAATTGTATTCTTTTCTTTTTAAAACCGTTTTTAAGGCTTTATTTCCCGTTAAGGTTCACGATCCTTCTTGTCCGTTTGTGCTTTATAAGCGAGAGAAGATCTTACCTCACCTTAAGTACTTGAGTTATTTGAAGGAAGGCTTTTGGTGGGGATTTGTTGGGATGTGTTATAAAAAGAAACTTTCTGTATACGAGATTCCTATTCACCACAGACAACGATATTCAGGGACAACAGTAGTATATAAGATAAGTAAACTTCCTAAGATAGTGATTAGTAATTTAATTGGACTTTTTAAATTAAAACTAGCAAAGTAGATAAACTTAGAAAAGAAAATTTTAGAGTATGCTTTCTAAAATTTGTTTTACTTGTTAAATTAAATCGCAGTAGACAAACATAACAAATTAGTTAGCCTATTTTCCACTTAAAAGGGCTAAAATTAAAAAAGTGTTTTTCGCGCAACTTGTTTATAAAATCCTTCCCAAGTGATTTTTGAAAACTTTTAAAATCCTCTTTTGCTTTACTTGGATAAAAGACTCTTAAATCACCTGTATTTTTATCTAAGGGTTGATAAAGAAAAATACATTCGAAAATGTGGGGTGTTTTAGTTAAAGAGTATTGGATTAACCAAACAACCTCGTCTTCAAAATTGTAGTCAAAGTGGGTGGTATAAAAAAGCAGGTGTATAGGTTTATTGACTCCTTTATATTTTTTGCTGTACTTTTTGATTTGATTAAGAAACCAGTTCTCAATATCTCCATAATTCCAAAAATGGGGCTCTTTTGAATAGATTGGGCTGTTTTTATTTTTATCATTTTGCATTGGAAAGATTACTTCTTTTAGTTCTAAATAAACTTCTCCACCGGGAAGAATTAATGTATAATCCAAATCATTCTGCGGATTTGGAAAATGGTTTAATACAGTAGCTCCAGCAGCCTGGATAGTCTTGATAAAGTTTGATACGATTATCTTTTCTATCTCTTCCTTTTCTTTGGGCCAGTTGATAGGTTGGAATTTAAATTGTTTAGAGTATTTATCGATTTTTATCCTAATGGGTCCTGTAAAGCCTGTAGGTTTTTTTGACATAATTTATAACTAAATTTTATTAAAATATCCTAAATATGCCAGAATTGTTATTTGACCCTGTAGAAATACATAGATATAATCTAACACAACTTTATAGAATTATTGAGGGAATGTCCCCCGAGGAGGTGGAGAAATATTTAGTTGACAACCAAATCTCACAGGTTTTAGCTTTAGCTGTGCGAGCAGGGATTGAGCCTGAAGAGTTAACTGCTGAGATTAAAAAAGATCTTGAAACTGCAGGCGGAACAGATCATCCTGATCCAACTCTTCGCTCTTCCCCAATAGCTACAGAAAGGACAGGTTTTAGGCGATAACGATTAAATATTTACGATTAAAGAGTTTGTAGGCAGTCTCAATTCTTGGCGAGAAAGGAAGTACTCAGCTTAGATTATTATCCCGTATTTTCTTATCTCCTCTTTTAAAGGAGAAGGTTTTTTAAATTCTTCTTTTGAAAAAACAAAGGGGAAAATTCTAGGATCAATTTCAAGGCTTTTTAGCTTTAGATCAACTTCTATTTTAGTGTTATCTAACCTCTTTTTTTTCAATACAACAGCAACATCTATATCGCTATCTTCTTTTGCCTTTCCTTTCGCATAGGATCCAAACAGAATTAATTTATCTACAGGATATGCTGTTTCTATAAGCTTTTTAAACTTTTTTAAATTTTCAAGCACATTTTTATCAGGCATTTTGAATTTTAGAAAGATAAATTTCTAAAATCTTTTTTGTTTCTTTTAACCATCTTTGAGCATATTCCTTCGTAGCTTTTTTGTAAAATTCGCGTTTGTAGTCGTCATATCTTGCACGAATGTTGAACATGTTTGCTTCAGCTAACTTTTCTAAAATTTCTTTATCAGGTAGTGCTTTAGCTTTTTTTAAGATAAATATAAGATCGTGTACAGGGGGAGCAAATTTACCCTCTTTTTTTAGAAAATAAGCTTTGATTGCTTTTTCAAGCGCCAGGTGACAGAAAAAAAGAGCATCATAGTGGTATCTTTTGCTTTCAAAAAGGTCTTTTGCAGTCTCATACGCTTCTTTAGCCTCTTTCTGGAAGTGAGAAATCCATTTTTTTTGCTCTTCTCTGATAAGCTTCATTTATACCTAAATTATAACAAATTCTAACCGTTTAGAGTTTTTATGACCTTTAGTGTTTGATGTTTGGAATTTGGGTTTTGGAATTATGAACAATATATCGTTATGCCATATTTTTTAATTTCACCTATCAACGGGTGATATTTAAGTTTCAACATCTTTTCACTCAACGGAATTGCCTCTATTTCATCTGATATTTTCCAAGATAGTTTTGAAAGAATCATAATCTCTTTCAGCTCATCTTTTCCAAAGTCCGGGGAAGCAACAGCAAGATCCACATCAGAATATAGCTTATTTTCCCCTTTTTCCCAAGCTAAAGAAGTAATCAAATAACTCCTGCGTGATTTTAAAATATCGCAATTACCCATGCTTTTATAAGCTCATTTTTTCCTTTTCTTTCATATCATAATTATATCAACTCACTGCATCCTTTTCTTGGCTAGGAAGTAAATACTCAGGTCTTACCTTCCTCACTTCATCCAAAACCTTTACAGCCTCTTTGATATTTAGTTTCCTTTTTTTGTTTTTTTGGGAGGAAGTTCTTCGTAGTATTTTACTTTTTTCATCTCTTAGTTTTAGGAACTTATTTATTTTAAAATATGCAAAAAATTTTATAGTTTTCAATAGATTGCACCTCAGGCATCAATCGCTTTTTAATCTTTCCTTCAAAATTTGTTATATTCCATATTATGGAAGGCTTGGAAAAAGAAGAAAGAAAACAAAACTTTACGCCTTTTTCCAATCTTTTTCTGCTTAAAGCAAAGCCAGAAGATGTCCCCAAAAATCCAAAAGCAACTTTATTTACGCCAGAGTTTTTACGATATCTAATGGCAAGATATGAAGCTCAAGGAGAAGACCCAAAACAAATAACCCTCAAACAGGCTTTGGAAGATATTGCCGCCTTAATTGGCAAAGCAAAAAAAACAGGATAATTTTATCTTAAATATAGCTTTAAACATATTCTATTCTATACTGATACATTAGTTAGACCCTCTATAGTGAAAAAGAAATCAAGCCATACAAGAAAATTTTGTTTAGTAATCAATCTGATGCTTCTAATTTGATTTCATTATTTGAAGAAAAATCCAAATCCTTCAACCTAAAACTAAATTGCAGATAAGCAGAAGTCAAAAGATCCAGCTCATTTCTCCTAACACCACCCTTACTCTCCGGAAAATAAACAAAAGACTTCCTTTTTGCATCTTTTATAAGTTTAGGTAAATTAATCCTGCTTATATCAATATGTACACCATTCCTTCTGCATACAGCATCAAAGAGAATAAGCAGTTTTGTAGGGATCTCTGCCCCTAACAATCTAGAATTTGAATATATAAATCTTAAGCCTATTAAAAGATCTCTTTTAATTCTGCTGGCTTTAGCCCTCTTTTCCGGACTGGATTCGTTTAAAAGATAATGATCAATCCATTCCTCAATCAATCCTTCCATACTCCTTATAAGGCTATGGGTGAAGTTTTTATTGTAAAAAAAACCGTTTCTGTTTTTATGCAACAAAGTCTCTCCAATATAAATCTCCTGCAAAAAGATGATTGCGGATATGATATCAATCATAAACCTAAAATCATTAAAAAAATCGAGATTAGAATTTACAACTTGTTCTACTGCACTGCCTCCTGCAAAAGTAATCCAGCTTACTTCAGGATAAAAATCTTCTAACTGGCCTCCGCCATGATTAATTCTAATCGGTAATCTATATACAAATTGTTCTTTTAAAATTTGTTTCATCATCTCTGCATTATAAACTTCAGAGTAAGGAAAACTCATCTGCTCACGCATTTTTATCAAGCACAATCAAACTTTCAATATGAGGTGTTCGGGGAAACATATTGTAAAACCTTACAAATCTTATTTTGTAGCTTTGCAAAAGAAAAAGCACATCATCAAGCTGGGTCTTTAGATTGCAGGAAAGATAGATTATCCTGTAGGGTTTTTCTTGAATCAATCGCCTTATAACTTTTTTGTGCAAACCAGACCGCGCCGGATCAAGGATAATAATCCTGTCC
>Ga0256839_1005738_pt1 | contig 11287 bp, 9 predicted proteins | sample 354166metaG_FD_185968 | JGI IMG/M metagenome (GOLD analysis project Ga0256839, IMG submission 185968) | Hydrothermal vent microbial communities from Mid Atlantic Ridge, Atlantic Ocean - 354-166 | ecosystem: Environmental > Aquatic > Marine > Hydrothermal vents | place: Atlantic Ocean: Mid... | reverse complement strand
TGAACCAGCGGGTATCAACGAATGTCTCAACAAGCCATACAGGATGACCATAGACTCTCCGCCAATCCATTGATCCCGCGCCTTGCATTTCAGTGCGGCTGCCGGCCGGCTCAGCAGGGCAAGCCGGCAGCTTCTGTTTCTTTATTTTCTTGAGCCGGTTGCCTGTTATCTTGACGCAGACCTGCGATCACCCTTGTCTTTACTTGCTATCTGGCCCTTGGCGTGAATCGCTGTGAACTATTGCTGATGATTGTGTTATCCTTAATGTTGCACAAACGGCGGGGCAACATAGAGGTGTCCCGCCGGCAGCACCGTTATTCAACCTTAATGCTGTCGTTTATTATTGCATGCCCGCACGGAACCGGAAATGAAAGGCAAGGTATACATAGTGGGAGCAGGCCCGGGGGACATCAGTCTCCTTACGGTGAAGGGGCTCAAGTGCCTGCAGAAGGCGCAGGTGGTCGTATATGACTTCCACCTGAATGCACAGGTGCTGAACTATATAAATCATGACGCGGAATTCATTTATGCGGGCAAGCGCGGGGGACAGCACGACATGACGCAGGACATGATAAACCGCACACTTGTTGAAAAGGCCCGGGAGGGAAAGATTGTCTGCCGCCTGAAGGGGGGCGACCCCTTTGTGTTCGGCAGGGGCGGCGAGGAGGCGGAAGTCCTGTCCGGGGAGGGCATAGAGTTCGAGATCGTCCCGGGTGTCAGCTCCGCTGTGGCGGCGCCCGCCTATGCCGGGATACCCCTCACGCACAGGCTCTATTCTTCCTCGCTTGCGATCGTCCCGGGGTATGAAGATGTCTCGAAAAAGGAAAGCTCGATCGACTGGCCGAAGCTTGCAACCGGCGTGGGTACCATCGTGTTCCTGATGGCGGTCAAAAACATAGCCCTCGTATGCCGCAGGCTCATTGAAAACGGCAGGAATCCGGATACCCCCGTGGCCGTGGTGCGCTGGGGCACAAGGGCCGACCAGGCGACGCTGGTGGGCAATCTGGAAAACATCCCCGACATGGTCAGGGAAAACCATATCAGGCCCCCGGCGGTGATGGTGGTGGGGGATGTGGTCAATCTCAGGGAAAAGCTCAGGTGGTATGAGAAGAAACCCCTCTTCGGCCGGCGCATCCTTGTTACGAGGGGGCATTCGGGCGGTTTCGAGCCCCTCGAGGAACTGGGCGCGGAGATAATAGAATTCCATACCGTCAGGATCGTGCCGCCGGCTGACTCCTCGGCGCTGGACAAAGCCATAGACAGGGCGGATTCCTATGACTGGCTGATATTTACCAGTGTCAACGGCGTGAAGTTTTTCTTCAGAAGATTCTTTGAAAGAGACAGGGACGTCCGGGACCTGAAGGGCGTAAGGATATGCGCAGTGGGCACCAAAACAGCGTCGGAGATTAAGACTTACGGTATAAAGACGGATATGGTGCCGGAAAAATTCAATGCCGAAGGCCTGGTGGAGGCGTTCATGAAGGATGCCGCGGCCCGGCGGGCAGGGGGCGGAAAGGGCCTGAAAGGCGTACACATGCTCCTCCCGAGGGCTGAATCCGCAAGGGAGGTCTTTCCCGAAAAGGTCAGGGAACTCGGAGGCGAGATAGATGTCGTCACCGCGTACCGCGCCGTAAAACCCGAAACGCACGGCAAGAGGCTGAAGCGTTTTCTGAAAGAGGGACGGATATCCATAGCCACCTTTACAAGCGCCGCCACTTTCAACAATTTCATGGAGATAATGGCGGATGACGCCCTTGACCTCCTGAAGGATGTCACCATCGCGGTGATCGGCCCTGTGACCGCAAGGGCGGTTGAAAAGGCGGGGCTGACGCCCCGCATCATGCCTGACGAGGCAACCGTGGATGCAATGGTCAGGGAGATAATCAGCCACACAACAGGAAGGCACCGGTAAAATGACACCGAACGACCTGAAAATCAAGGAAGCCGTTCTCAGGCACCTCGGGACAAAGGCATCAAGGCCCGCAAGCCTGAAGGAAATCGCGGGTGCGCTGCGCACCGGCAAAAAGGGGCTGCGCCGGCTCAGGCGCGTTCTCCGGTCATTAACGGACTCCGGCGAGATTTACATGACCAGGACAAGGCGTTACGGCCTGGTTGAACAGATGAACCTCGTTACGGGCCTGTTTGAGGCCCACAGGGACGGATACGGGTTCGTCATTCCCGACAAATCAGGGGAAAAGGATATATTCATACCTCCCCGCAGGACAATGGGGGCCATGTCGGGGGACCGCGTGGTGGCCCGCGTGGAGAGCCGGCTGAGGATGGAGGGCTCCATAATAAGGATACTTGAGCGCGGGCAGAAAAAGATTATCGGCGAACTGTGCCGGGAGAAGGACATATATTATGTAAAGCCCAGGGCGAAAAACATCCCCTTCTCGATCCTCATCGGTCCGGGGGACAGGGGCAGGGCAAAGACAGGCGACAAGGTGGTTGTCGAGATCACATCCTATCCCACTGCCGCAGGCCCGCCGGGTGGGAGGATACTCAAGGTCCTCGGTGAGGTAACGGAACCCCGGGACGAGGTGAACATGATAATCGAAGAGTACTCCCTGCCCCGCAGATTTCCTGCAGCGGTATTATCCGGGGCCAGGGGGATGCGCCGCAGAATACAGACGCGCAACAGGGTCGATTGCCGGGATATCCTGACCGTGACCATCGACGGCGAGAGCGCAAAGGACTTTGATGATGCAATATCAATCAGGAGGGCGGGGGCGGGATTCGTCCTCTACGTGCATATTGCGGACGTGGGCTATTACGTGCCGTGGGACTCCGCGCTTGACATAGAGGCGCGGCGCAGGGGCACAAGCGTGTATTTCCCCGGCAGCGTGATTCCGATGCTTCCCGAAAAGCTGTCGAACGACCTGTGCAGCCTTGTGCCCGGACAGGACAGGCCCACGTTTACGGTGGAGATGCACTTTGACGGCAGGGGGCGTATAACGGACAGGAGGTTCTATCCGAGCATTATCCACAGCAATGAGAGAATGACCTACACATCCGTAAGGAAGATACTCGTGGATAATGACAGTGATGAAAGGGAGAAATACGGTTACCTCCTTGAAAGCCTTGAAATAATGGAAGAACTCTGCGACCTCCTCAGGAACCGGCGGATAAGGCGCGGCAGCCTTGATTTCGACCTGCCGGAGCCGGAGGTGCTCCTTGACATACAGGGCAGGCCCGAGGCCGTCATCAGGGCTGAACGCAACCTCGCGCATATGATTATCGAAGAGTTCATGATAGCGGCCAATGAAGCCGTAGCCTCTCATCTTGAAGGCACGGGTATGCCGTCGATCTACAGGGTGCATGAAAAGCCGGATACGGCCAAGCTCGATGAGCTGAGGCCGGTTTTCAGTTCATTCGGCCTGAACGTCAAAAAGGCCGGTATCAGGGTGTTCCACTCGATCCTGAAGCAGGTAAAGGGCACCCCTCACGAATCCCTGATGAATATCCTTCTGCTGCGTTCCCTCAAACAGGCCAGGTACTCCACTGAAAACATCGGGCACTTCGGGCTCGCATCAAAGTGCTACACGCATTTCACATCCCCCATAAGGAGGTACCCCGACCTTGTGGTGCACAGGATTCTCCGGGATTCCCTGAACGGCGGCAAACTCTCCGCGAGAAAAATCGCACACCTTGAAAAGCTCCTGCCCGGCATAGCAAGCCATTCTTCAAAGACCGAGCGCACGGCGGACGAAGCGGAAAGAGAGATACTGAATGCCATGAGGGTGTGGTTCATGAAGGACAGGACAGGCGGGGAATACGACGGGATCGTGACCAGGATAACATCCTCCGGCCTGAAGATCCAGCTCAAGGACTTCTTTGTGGAAGGGTTTCTGCACGTTTCCTCAATGGCCGACGATTATTACAGGTTTGACGAGAAGAACTACCGCCTGGCGGGCAGGCGGGGGAAAAAGACCTTCACCCTCGGCCAGGAGGTGCGCGTGAGGATCGACCGCGTTGACATCGAGGAGAGGGAGATAGTGCTCGGCCTGGTGCGGGACCGCCGGTAAGCCGCGGGGTTTATTTGAAACTTGCCTTCCCCTTGGAGTATGATTAATGGTTATGTTTCAGAGTTTCAATACAACAGGAATAGGCAGCCTCCCGCATACCGACCCGGCGGAGGCATGCAGAATCATCCTCGATTCCGTGGATATACCGTTCTGGCCCCAGCTTCCCCACAGGAGTTTCCTGGAGCTCATGGTGCCCCAGTACTCCGAGGGCTTCCCGTTTGTGAGGATTGAAGGCGAGACCATCCGCGTGGAACACCAGCCGGATGAGCGGGCATTGACCGTGTTTTACGAGGCCGTCGCCGGGAATACAGGCTTCCCGGTCTCGAGGGAGTATGCAGCGGGACTGCATGCGTTTATCGATATTCTCGCCCGGCAGGACCGGAAGCTTGAGACTGTAAAAGGCCATATCACGGGCCCGCTGACCTTTGCACTGTCACTGACGGACGATCGGAAGCGGCCGATTTATTTCGACGATCAACTGCGGGAGCTGTCGCTGGAGCTGCTGAAGGGCAAGGCCGGATGGCAGATCGAAGCGCTCAGGCCCTATGCGGAGAATGTGCTGATCTTCATTGACGAGCCGATCCTTTCGGCCCTGGGCACGTCCGCATACATAGGGGTAAGCCATGAGGAGGCATCCAGGATGCTCAGGGAAATCGTCGGGCATGTCAGGGCGTGCGGCGCAATAGCCGGCATCCACTGCTGCGGCAAGGCGGACTGGCCCCTTGTGCTCGGCTCGGGCATAGACGTCTTTAACTACGACTCCTATTTTTTCTGGGACACCCTGGGCATATACCCCGCTGAAATGAAGGCTTTTATAGAGAACAACGGCTATATAGCATGGGGCGTGATACCCACAACAGAGGCGATCAGGGAGGTGACCCTCGGGGGGCTGGAGGAGCAGCTTGAACGGGGGCTGACATCCCTTGAAAAGGCCGGGGTTCCCGGAGACAGGCTCAGGCGGCAGGCGCTCATAACCCCGTCCTGCGGGGCCGGCTCGCTGAATCCGGAGGATACGATAAAGGTGTTCTCCCTGCTCAAGGAGTTGAGAAACCGCTATGCAGGGGCTTAGGGGAATTATATCCTTTGAGGGGATCGAGGGCTCGGGCAAGACCACGCAGGCAAGGCTCCTTGCGGGATATCTCAGGGACAGGGGATATGATGTGCTTGAAACCGCGGAGCCCGGCGGCACGAGGATAGGAGAAAAGATCAGGAGACTGCTCCTCGAGCCGCAGAACCACATGGAGCCCCTTGCAGAGCTCCTGCTGTATTACTCATCAAGGGCACAGCTCGTAAAGGAGGTCATTGAGCCCGCGATACGCAGGGGCACGGTTGTAATAACCGACCGATTCACGGATTCGACCGTGGCGTACCAGGGATATGCAAGGGGGATTGATTTGCGTATTATAAACACGCTTAACGAGATCGTGGTGCCGGGGATCAGGCCTTCCCTGACTTTCCTGCTGGATATCGACGTGAAGGAGGGACTCAGGAGAAACAGGCACGCCCGCAAAGAGGACAGGTTCGAGCTCGAGGCCGTGGAGTTTCACAACCGTGTCAGAAGGGGGTTTCTCGATATCGCCGGCAGGGAGCCTGAACGTGTGAAGGTCATCGATGCATCACGGACGCCGGCGGAGGTCGGCTTGGAGATAAGAAAGATAATGGAAGGGTTATCATGGCGTTCAGGGAGATAATCGGCCAGGAAAAGGCCGTAAACATACTGAAGGGCTGTATCAGGAGAAACCGCATCCCCCACGCCATGCTGTTTGCAGGCGACGAGGGGATCGGCAAACGCCTTACCGCGCTTAATTTTGCAAAAGCGCTCAACTGCCGCGGAACAGGTGGCGTGGACCTGTTCTTCGCGGACATGAAAGAGAGCGGCGCGCCCGATGCCGGAGACATAGATGCATGCGACAGGTGCCCCTCGTGCACAAAGACGGACAGGGCCTGCCACCCGGATGTCTTTGTGATCAGGCCGGAAGGCGACGGCGGGCAGATAACGGTCCCGGCGATAAGGCGGCTTGAGGAGTCCCTGTCGTACAAGCCGTTTGAGGGCAGGTGGAAGGTGGCGATTATAGACAATGCGGACAGGCTCAATCAATCCGCCTCCAATGCCTTCCTGCAGACACTTGAGGAACCGGCCCCCCGCAGCATCCTGATACTGATTACTTCCAGGCCGGACGTAATGCTTGCGACCATCCGCTCAAGATGCCAGAGGATAAACTTCACCCCCCTGCCGGTGAACCTGATGCAGGAACTGCTCAAAGAAAGGCTGGAAAAGTCAGACGGTGGCAAATCCACACTCCTGAGCGTGCTTTCAGGTGGGCGCTTGGGCCATGCCCTTGATGAAAGCCTGATTGCGCAGAGAGACCGGTCGTTTGAGATATTCAGGAAGATGCTCGGCAGGCTTGAAGAGGACGCATGGGATGACAGGGATGAGATGGAGAAATGGTTTGACTGGGGGGAGATGTGGCTGCGGGATATCGCGGTATTCAAGGCCACGGCAAGGGCGGATTTCCTGATAAACCGCGACAGGGAGCATGAAATAAGGGAGATATGCAGGGGGGCCGCGCTGAAAGACATACTAAAACTGGCGCGGGAGCTTTATAATATAAAAAGGAAACTGGATTTCAACCTGAACAGGCAGTTGACTTTCAACTACACGGCCATGCTGCTGAAGAAAATGCTCGGCAGGAGAAACAATTAGAGCCACATCCCCATCCCGCCCCCGCCTTGTTGACGGGAAGGTGACGGAACAATGCCGCCTTGCCGGGAAGGACCGGCTGCCGGGTCACCCCCCCCTGTGGCCGGGGTGGCAGGGAGAGGGGAGCGAACAATAAATGACGGAAAACAATTCAGACAACAGCAGTGTATCGGAGATACCCGAAGAGACTGAGACCCCGAAGGAATATACCGTGGTCGGGATAAGGTTCAGGCCCTGCGGGAGGATATATACGTTTGAAATCGGCGATATTGATATATCCCGCGGCGCAAAGGTGGTTGTCGAGTCGGAGATGGGTCTGAGCCTGGGGTTTGTTGCGCTGCCCGGACATACCATCGAAAACCCGAGGGAGCCTCTCAAGAAGGTTATCAGGGTGGCCACGGAAGAGGATTTCGAGACGGTCAGGAACAACCGGGCGCTTGAGGAGGAGGCAAAGGCCTTTTGCGTTGAGAAGGCAAAGGAATACAATCTCCAGATGAAAGTCGTGACCACGGAGAGCACGCTCGACAGGAAGAGACTTGTGTTTTACTTCACCGCCGACGGCCGGATAGATTTCAGGGCACTTGTGAGGGACCTTGCCGCCCGATTCAAGACACGGATTGAAATGAGGCAGATAGGGGTAAGGGACGAGGTGAAGATGCTCGGCGGCATAGGGGTGTGCGGCAGGCAGACATGCTGCAGTCAGTTTCTTACCTCATTCGAGCCCATAACGATCAGGATGGCCAAGGAGCAGGAGCTGTCGATAAACCAGAGCAAGCTTTCGGGCATCTGCGGCAGGCTGATGTGCTGTCTCGGTTATGAATACAGGAATGCCGATGAGGAGCCCGCACCTGACGGAGAGGATGCCGCGGCCGGCAATGCGGTGTCCGGGGAGGATATCCGGACCCTTGATCCGGACGAACCTGCACCTGATGGGACAGAGGAAGAGGCCTCTCCCGCATCTCCGGCAGTGAGCGTCACCGCCGGCGCCGGAGAGAAAAAAACGGACGCATCCGCACAGCCTGAACAGCCTGCCGGCAGGCAGAGGCCGCGGAGGCGGAAACGCGGGCGGAAAAAAAGGAACCCGCAGCCTGAGGCGGTCGCCGGTGAAAGGCGGCCCCTGGAAAAACCGGGGCCCGGCGCCGCTGAATCCCGGGAGGGTGAAAAGAGGGACGACAACACACAACGGGACAGGGGCAGGCCTTTCAGCAAGCGCAGGAGGTTCTGGAAAAAGAAGAAACATTAGCCCATGAGAAAGAACAGGTTTTATATCACCACGCCCATTTATTATGTCAACGACGTCCCCCATATCGGGCATGCGTATACGACAATCGCCGCGGACATCCTTGCAAGATACAACAGGCTGAAGGGAAGAAATGTTTTTTTCCTGACAGGAACGGATGAACACGGACAGAAGGTCGACAAGGCCGCACGCGAGAGGGGGAGGACCCCGCAGGAGCACGCTGATATAATGGTTGAGAATTTCAGGGCCCTGTGGAGAAAGCTGAATATCTCAAACGATGCGTTCATACGCACGACCGACCCCGGGCATAAGAAAATCGTCCGGGAAGTCCTGCAGCGCCTCTTTGATAAAGGGGAGATAGTCAGGCGGGCCTACTCGGGCTGGTACTGCACGCCGGATGAAAGATTCTGGACGGAGAAGGAGATAACAGGCGGCAGGTGCCCCGAATGCAGGCGGCCTGTGGAGCGGATAGAAGAAGAGAACTATTTCTTTCTAATGTCGAAATACCAGGGCAGGCTTATCCGGTATATTGAGGACAACCCGTCTTACATACTGCCCGAGACGCGCAGGAACGAGGTCCTGGGCTTTCTGAAAAACAACGAGCTTGGAGACCTCTGCATCTCAAGACCCAGGTCGAGGCTTTCCTGGGGTGTGCCGCTTCCCTTTGATGAAGCCTTTGTGGCCTATGTATGGTTTGACGCACTGCTGAACTATTACTCGGCGACCAGGTACCTCTCCCCGGCTGCGGGAAACGGCCGTGACTGGTGGCCTGCGGAGCACCACCTCGTCGGCAAGGATATACTCACGACCCATGCCGTTTACTGGTCGACAATGCTCATGGCCCTTGAATGGGAGCTGCCCGGAAACATATTCGCCCACGGCTGGTGGACGGTCAACGGGGAGAAGATGTCAAAGTCCCTCGGCAATGTCGTTGACCCCGCCGCAACGGCGGATAAATACGGGGTGGATGCCTTCAGGTATTTCCTCTTCAGGGAGGTGCCCTTCGGCCTTGACGGCGACTTTTCAGAGGAGGCGCTGGCAAAGCGCATCAACACCGACCTTGCAAACGACCTCGGCAATCTCCTGAGCCGCACACTGAGCATGATAGGGAAATACAGGAACGGAACGATCCCCGCGCCGGTGCAGGACAGGGACAGGGAAGGCCTGGAGGGCAGGATCAGGGCATGGTTTCCCGGAGAATCAGGCACGGGCCTGGCCGCGGCCATTGACGGATACCTGGGGAGGATGCAGTTCCACCAGGCATTGACGCACCTTTGGAAGTTCACGGGGCAGATAAACGAATATATCGCGGCAACCGTCCCCTGGAAAGAAAAAGACGACGACACACTCTCCAACATCCTGTACACCCTTGCCGAATCATTGAGGCTCCTGGCCGTTTATCTCTGGCCCTTCATGCCCGGGACAGCGGATGATATCTGGGCACAGATCGGCATTGAGCGGAAAATAGGCGACCTGAAACTTCAGGAGGCCGGCGTGTGGGGACGGCTTAAGGCCGGCACAAGGATACGGAAGGGCGGTGCCCTGTTCCCGAGGATAGATTTAAAGACTCCCCGCGGGGGGGAAGTCCCTTCGGGAGACGCGGCTCCCGCGCCCCCGGGAAAGAGCGGCGTAAAGGGGGCCGGAAAGGACAACCTCATAACGATCCATGACTTTGCAAAGGTGCAGATTAAGATCGGCAGGGTTCTCCGCGCGGAGCGGATAGAGGGCTCGGAGAAGCTGATCAGGCTCCGGGTGGATACGGGCGAGGGCAGGCAGATAGTGGCCGGAATCGCCAGGTCGTATACCCCGGAGGAGCTGGTCGGGAAAAAGATAGCGGTGGTTACAAACCTCAAGCCGGCAAAATTGATGGGCGTGGAGTCGCAGGGCATGCTGCTTGCGGCATCGGACAGCAGCGGGGAGTTGTCCATACTGATCCCGGACAGGGATATAAAAGAAGGGTCTGTGGTTAAATAACCACCTTACTGCGGCACAAGCCGGCATGGGAGTCCGCCGTAAAACCCTCAGATCTCCTGCCCGCAGGCGGTGTTCTCATGCAACTGTAAGGTAACCTTGATAAATGCATGAAGGGCAGTGGCAGTTCATCCATCGCCCCTGCTGAATCATTTTTCGATAATGAAAGGGACGGACATGGCCGCGAGGGTCATCTCAATAAACACAAGCGTCAGAAAGGGGGTCAGGAAAAAGCCGGTTGACACCGCCGTGCTGAAGGACAATTACGGAATCGAGGGCGATGCGCACGCATCAGGCAGGTGGCACAGGCAGGTCAGCCTGCTTGCGATCGAAAGCATAAGGAAGATGCAGGCAATGGGCCTGAGGGTCGGCCCCGGGGATTTTGCCGAAAATATAACGACCGGGGGTGTTGAACTGCCCGTTCTCCCCGTGGGAACAAGGATAACCATCGGCGACACCGTGGAGCTGGAGGTCACCCAGATCGGCAAGCTCTGCCATTCCCGCTGCGCGATTTACGAGCAGGCAGGGGACTGCGTAATGCCCAGGGAGGGTATCTTTGTGAAGGTGATCAAGGGCGGAGCGATAAGGGTGGGGGACGGAATACGGGTTGAAGGATCGGGAGGGCGTGATGATTAAGGTTGCCGTCCTCACATTAAGCGACAGGGGGGCAAAGGGCCTGAGAAAGGATGCAGGCGGCCCGGCGATTGAAAGGCTGATGAGGAAAATAGACGCCGAGGTGGTGAGTTACGATATCCTGCCGGATGAAAAGGCCCTGATCAGGAAAAAACTCATCTCACTGTGCAGGAGAAAGATCGACCTTGTCATTACCACCGGCGGTACCGGCCTCTCCCCCAGGGATGTGACGCCTGAAGCAACGCGAGAGGTTATTCAGAGGGAGATTCCCGGCATGGCCGAGGCTATGCGCCTGGAGGGTCTCAGGAAAACGCCTTTTGCAATGCTCTCAAGGGCGGTTGCCGGCATAAGGGGCGGGACCCTTATAATCAATCTCCCGGGAAGCCCGGCGGCCGTGGAGGAAGGACTCTCGGCAATCCTCCCTGTCCTGCCCCATGCGATTGAAAAAATAAAGGGGAGCACGGCGGAGTGCGCGCAGCCCCCCTCCCCTCTGCCTGCTGATGCCGGCCGGCCGTAACCGCCCTTGCAGACAACCTCATGTTCATGCAGTCGAGGTCTTTTTCATCAAGGGTAGTGGCAAGAGGGCACGCGGTTGCCGCAATACAACAGGGTTCCGGAGGACTGCTCAGGAGAGCGAACAATCTTGCCGGGGGTGCGCTTGTTGCAGCAGCCTCTGAAAAATGTCATACAGTCTCAGCAGAACATGTGCGTATTGCA
>Ga0256839_1005737_pt1 | contig 11288 bp, 7 predicted proteins | sample 354166metaG_FD_185968 | JGI IMG/M metagenome (GOLD analysis project Ga0256839, IMG submission 185968) | Hydrothermal vent microbial communities from Mid Atlantic Ridge, Atlantic Ocean - 354-166 | ecosystem: Environmental > Aquatic > Marine > Hydrothermal vents | place: Atlantic Ocean: Mid... | reverse complement strand
AGCCCCAAATTTGGGTTATGCTTAAATTTGGGTTTATGTTGTATTTTGTGTTTAACATATTGTATTACAGTATTTTGCAGTTCATCGGCCCTGTGGGCGAAAAATTCTTGTGAATTTTTCGGGTTAACACCAAATATTTTTGGCCAGATAAGAAAACTAAAGTGTCTCCTGAACTTGAAATCCCGCTAACCATCGCCCCCTCAAAACAACTGCCGGGCTATCCGGTACACCGGCTCGGCCTTGCCCATAGAATAAAAGTGCAGGGTGGGCACTCCGTATTGCATCAGTTCTTTCGATTGCTGCACGGCCCATTCCACGCCCACTTCCCTGGCCTGTTCGTTGGAGGTGCATTGTTCAATGGCATCGGCCAGGTCTTCGGGGATATCGATATGAAAGATACTGGGCAGGATACTGGCCTGCTTAATGGTGGTAATGGGCTTTAACCCGGGAATAATCGGCACGTCAATGCCCCCGGCCCGGCACTTCTCCACAAAATCAAAATATTTTTGGTTGTCGAAAAACATCTGGGTAACAATATAGTCGGCCCCGGCCGCCACTTTTTGTTTGAGGTATTTTAAGTCGCTTTTCATATTGGGCGCCTCAAAATGCTTTTCGGGGTAGCCGGCCACACCAATACAGAAATCGGTTTTGGCCGCATTCTGCAGTTCGTCATCTAAATAAATGCCTTTGTTCATATCGCTCACCTGGTGCAGCAGGTCGATGGCATAATTGTTCCCCTCCGGATCCGGCACAAAGCGCGCTTCCGATTTAATGGCATCGCCCCGGATCACCAGTACGTTGTCGATACCCAGAAAATCCAGGTCGATTAAAGCGTTTTCCGTTTCTTCCTTGGTAAAGCCACCGCAAATAATATGGGGCACGGTATCAACATTGTATTTATTGGAGATGGCCGCACAAATGCCTACCGTACCCGGGCGCTTTTTAATGGTTTTGCGCTGCAGCAGGCCATTGGGCATTTTCTTATACACATATTCCTCACGATGATAGGTCACATCCACAAAAGGGGGCTTAAACTCCATCAGCGGGTCGAGGTGGTTAAACAGGTCATTGATGTTGTCGCCCTTTTTAGGGGGTAGGATTTCCAGGCTAAAAAGGGTTTTATCGGCTTTTTTCAGGTGTTCGGTTACTTTCATATTGCTTTGTTTTAAAAAGTGATAGCCCCAAAGGCACTAACCCGGATTATTCATGAAAATCATGAATAATGATGTAAATTAACGCCAAACAATTGTTTGTCGGTTAATTACATCAGCCCTGCGGGCGAAAAATTCGGATAAATTTTTCGGGCTAAGCTCCACTATTTTATTTCCGTTCTCATTTGTTTACTACGTTATTTTTTTTTGTATTCTGTTCTTAGCGTTCTAAGCAAGATGCCAGTTAGCAATTATTTATAGTTCAACTGCGGCAGCAACCATTTCTCAGCTTCTGCAAGGGTAATGTTTTTTCTGGCGGCATAGGCTTCTACCTGATCGCGGCCGATTTTGCCCACGCCAAAATATTTTGCCTGTGGGTGGCCAAAATAAAAACCACTCACCGAAGCCGTAGGGTACATGGCACAGCTTTCGGTGAGCTGTATCCCGATATTTTCTTCCACTTTCAACAAGTCAAACAGGATCATCTTCTCTGCGTGGTCGGGGCAGGCCGGATAGCCCGGTGCCGGCCGGATGCCCCGGTAATTTTCGGCTATCAGGTCATCGTTACTTAACTGTTCTTCCGGGACATAGCCCCAAAACTCCCGCCTTACCCGGGCATGCAGCAGTTCGGCAAAGGCCTCGGCCAACCTGTCGGCCAGGGCTTTTACCATAATGATCTTATAATCATTATGATCGGCCTCATATTGGCTGATTAAAGCTTCTATACCAATGCCTGCGGTAACGGCAAACACGCCCAGGTAATCCTGCCTGCCACTTGTCTGTGGCGCAATGTAATCGGCCAGGCACAGGTTAGGCCGGCCCCCGGCTTTGCTGCTTTGCTGGCGCAGAAAGTTAAAGGCTACGTTATCCTTGCCCTCCCAGGTTTTCAGGGTTACCGTCTCACCATCGGCTACGGCCGGAAACAGCCCGACTACCGCCCTGGCAGTCAACAGCTTTTGTTCAATAATTTCGGTCAGCATTTCGTTGGCTTCGGCAAATAATTTTGCGGCCTCCTCGCCCACTTTTTCGTCCGCTAATAGCTGCGGGTATTTGCCCTTCAGCATCCAGGCTTTAAAAAAAGGCGACCAATCGATATAGGCACTGATGTCGGCCAGGGAATAATCACGAAACACTTCTATCCCCTGCAATTGCGGTTTAACCGGTTTATATTCCTGCCAGTTGAGTTGTAAGGCATTGGCCCGGGCTTCGGCAAAAGGCAGTAGCTTCTTTACCGTCTTCTTCGCTAAATACGCTTCCCGCATGGCAGCGTATTCAGTTTTTACCCGGGCGCCAAAATCCCCTTCACCGATTAACTCCCCGGCTACGGGCACACTGCGGGAAGCATCGTGCACGTGTACTACCGGGGCCGAGTAATGGGGGTCGATTTTTACCGCAGTATGGATTTTGCTGGTAGTGGCCCCGCCAATTAAGAGAGGTACCTGCAACCCTTCGCGTTCCAGTTCTTTGGCTACGTGTACCATTTCATCCAAAGAGGGTGTAATCAGGCCGCTGAGGCCAATGGCATCTACCCGGTGCTCTTTGGCCGCCTGCACAATTTTTTCGGCCGGCACCATCACCCCCAGGTCAATAATCTCATAATTATTACAACTCAGCACTACCCCAACAATGTTTTTGCCAATATCGTGCACATCGCCCTTCACCGTAGCCATCAGTATCCGCGCCTGGGCGGCACCGTCTTTTTTTTCTTCTTCTAAGTAAGGCAGCAGGTAGGCCACCGATTTCTTCATCACCCGGGCACTTTTTACCACCTGCGGCAAAAACATCTTGCCCGAGCCAAACAAGTCACCCACCTTATTCATGCCGGCCATCAAAGGCCCTTCAATCACTGCCAGGGGCGATTGCAACTGCTGCCGGGCTTCTTCGGTATCTTCATCGATATACGCTACTATCCCTTTAATCAGGGCATGGCTTAAACGCTCCTCATAGGGCTGCTGCCGCCAGGAAAGGTCAACGGTTTTGGTTTTGCGGTCGCCTTTTACATTTTCGGCATAATTCAGCAGGCGTTCCGTAGCATCAGGCCTGCGAAAGAGGATCACGTCCTCCACATAGGTGAGAAGTTCCCCGGGCACTTCATCATATACCTCCAGCAACGAAGGGTTAACAATGCCCATATCCATACCATGCTGAATGGCATGATACAGAAACACCGCATGGATAGCCTCCCGCACGGTGTTATTGCCCCGGAACGAGAACGACACGTTGCTCACTCCGCCACTTACTTTGGCGTGGGGCAGGTTTTCCTTGATCCATCGGGTAGCTTTAAAGAAGTTTACCGCATTGAGGTTGTGTTCCTCCATGCCGGTAGCCACGGGAAAAATATTGGGGTCGAAGATGATATCCTGGGGCGGAAAACCTACTTTCTCCACCAAAATGTCATAGGCCCGCTTACATATTTCTATCCTGCGTTCATAGGTGTCGGCCTGACCCTGCTCATCAAAGGCCATCACAATAACAGCCGCCCCGTAGCGCTTAATCAGCCGCGCCTGGTACACAAATTGTTCTTCCCCCTCTTTCAGGCTGATGGAGTTCACCACCCCTTTGCCCTGGATACATTTCAGACCGGCCTCAATAATCTCCCATTTCGAGGAGTCAATCATAACCGGCACCCGGGCAATATCGGGCTCAGCGGCCATCAGGTTAAGGAAGGTAACCATGGCTTCCTTACCGTCAATCATGCCCTCATCCATGTTCACGTCAATAATCTGGGCGCCCCCCTCTACCTGTTCGCGGGCCACGCCCAGGGCTGCATCATAGTTCCCTTCCTGAATTAAGCGCAAAAACTTGCGGGAGCCGGTTACGTTGGTGCGCTCACCCACATTAACAAAATTCGCCTCCGGGGAGATGACCAACGGCTCCAGGCCACTTAATATAAGGGGTTTGCTGTCTTTCATTGCTCAGGCCGTTTGGGTTACTCTCGGTGAATATTTTTTGGTTAGGTCAGCAATAACCTTAATATGATCGGGGGTGGTACCGCAACAGCCGCCAACAATATTTACCAACCCTTCCTGCAGGTATTCTTCAATTTGCTTACCCATCATTTCGGGGGTCTCATCGTACTCGCCAAACGCATTGGGCAGGCCGGCATTGGGGTGGGCACTGATAAAAAAAGGTGAATTTTTGTTCAGCACCTGCAGATACGGGCGCAATTGGTCGGCCCCGAGGGCGCAGTTGAGGCCTACTGACAAGAGGTTGACATGGCTCACCGAAACCAGGAAAGCCTGGGTGGTTTGCCCGCTCAGGGTGCGGCCACTGGCATCGGTGATGGTGCCCGATACCATAATCGGCAACTCCTTGCCCTGCTCATCAAAAAGTTCCTGGATACCAAACAGGGCGGCCTTGGCGTTCAACGTATCAAAAATAGTTTCCACAAACAGCAGGTCGGCACCGCCATCCATCAGCCCGCGGGCCTGCTCTTTATAAGCTTCTTTCAGTTCATCAAACGAAACGGCCCGGTACCCCGGGTTATTCACATCGGGCGACAGACTGGCCGTGCGGTTGGTGGGCCCCATAGAACCGGCCACAAAACGGGGCTTATGCGGCTCTTTGGCCGTATAGTTATCAGCCGCCTCACGGGCCAGGCGGGCAGCCGCCACATTAATGTCGTAGGTCAGGTGTTGGGTATCATAGTCGGCCTGCGAAATGGCATTGGCGTTAAAGGTATTGGTTTCGGCAATATCGGCACCGGCCGCAAAATAGGCCAGGTGTATTTCTTTGATTACTTCGGGCCTGGTTAACGATAAAATATCATTATTGCCTTGCAACGGCTTATGATGACCGGCCAGCATGCTGCCCCGGAAATCTTCTTCCACCAACCCATAGCGCTGGATCATTGTGCCCATGGCGCCATCCAGCACCAGTATTCTCTCTTTTACTATTGCCTGAATATCAACTCTTTCCATAGTCTTCAAAAAAGTATCAAGAAAGAGCGTAAAGATTATCTACTCATCTTCATCCGAACCCCGGTGTGAATGGCCGTTCGGAAAGGGAATTAGCACCAAGTTTGCCAAGGTTGCTAAGACTTCACAGGGCCCTGTCCCTCAGTCTTTCTTGATAAGTCCGGCTGCAAAGAAACAACAATTTAGCGAATAGCGAAATTTTTGGGCTTGTTGATTATGTTTTTTACCGACAATCACCCTTCAATATAAAGAAATTGGGAATGAGTATGTATATTTAACTACCAAACAACAAATATGGGCACCCAGGGAATTTCAGCTATCACCGATCCGGAAGAGAAAAGGCTGCATACGCGCCATCTGCTCAACGACATTAAGGCTTTGGAAATAATGTTGCAGGAGAAAGGCAGGTTTGAGGAAGATGTGCAGCGCATCGGGGCCGAGCAGGAACTGGGGCTGGTGGGCACCGACTGGCTACCGGCCATGGTGTACGACAAAATCCTGGCCGAAGTGGCAGACGACCACTTTACCACCGAACTTGGCCGCTTTAACCTGGAAATAAACCTTGACCCGCTGGAGTTTACCGGCAATTGCTTTAGCCGCCTGCAGGAGCAACTCGATGACAAGGTAAACAAGGCCCGTGCGGCAGCCGCCAAACACCAGGCCAGGATTGTCCTTACGGGCATTATGCCTACCCTCGGTACCTCGCAGCTCAAATTTGAGTACATGACCCCCAACCCGCGTTATGAAGCCCTGAATGAGGTGATGGCCGGCAAACGTAAGGCTAATTTTGAGCTCAATATTATTGGTGTTGACGAGCTGATCTCATCCCACCCCAACATCCTCTACGAGGCCTTTAATACCAGTTTTCAGGTACACTACCAGTTGTCGCCAAAATCATTTGTGGGCCAATTTAACTGGGCGCAGGCCATAGCCGGCCCGGTGCTGGCCACGGTAGCCAACTCGCCCCTGCTGATGGGCAAACGGCTCTGGGCCGAAACCCGCATTGCCCTGTTTCAACAAAGTATTGATACCCGTAACCGTGCCCTGGTAAAGCGCGACATTGAGCCGCGGGTAACTTTCGGCACCCACTGGCTGCGTAACTCGGTGGTAGAACTTTACCAGGACAGCATCACCCGCCATCCGCTGATCTTTGCCCCGGTTGAACAGGAGGACAGCCTGGCGCAACTTAAGCAAAACCTTACGCCCCGGCTTAAAACCCTGTGCCTGCATTCGGGTACGGTATATATGTGGAACCGCGCCTGCTACGGCATTTCTGCCAATGGCCAGCCACACCTGCGCATTGAAAACCGCTACATCCCGGCCGGGCCTACCACCACCGATGAAATTGCCAACACCGCCTTTTGGCTGGGACTGATGGCCGGTATGCCAGAAAAATATGCCAAAATCCATGAGCAAATGGATTTTGAAGCCGCCCGTTTTAATTTTTATAATGCCGCCCGCGTTGGCCTGGAATGCAATTTTAACTGGCTGGGGCAATCGTACCACGCCCGCGACCTGATCCTGGAAAAATTTATCCCCTGGGCTGAGGAAGGCCTGGAAAAGATGCAGGTAGATGCCCGCGATATCGGCCATTACCTGTCGGTAATCCAGCACCGGGTAGATGCCAAAAGCAACGGGGCCACCTGGATGCTGGATAACTTCAATCAATTATTGCATAAATCAACCCCCAAAGAAGCCAGTGTGAGCCTTACCCGCCTGATGGTAGAAATGGAAAGCACCGGGGAGCCGGTACACCTGTGGCCGGCCATTGAGCATAGCCTGAAAGACGGCCACAAGCATTTTTACTTTGTCGAACAAATCATGACCACCGATATCCCCACCGTGCATGCCGATGACCTGCTCGACCTGGTCATCAACTTTATGATCTGGCGGAATGTGCGCTATATAGCCGTAGAAAACAGCAAACATGAATTGGTGGGCATGGTCGCTTCGCGGATTCTGATCCGGCTGCTCAAAGATGGCTGGCAGGAAGGGCTCACCGTTAAGGATATAATGGTAAAAGAACTGATCACCGTAGGCCCGCACACCCCCACCCAGGAAGCCATCGACCTGATGGCCAGGAAAAATATCGGCTGTCTGCCTGTCGTGTCAAAAAACAAGCTTTTGGGGATGCTCACCGAGCGCGAAATTGTTAATATTGTGCATTTAACGCAAAAATTCCGGCAGGCCGATTAATGGAGCAAGTTTGGCAGGACATTGAGCACCTCTTAATCCACAAAGACCGGGTGATTACCGAAATAGCAGGTAATGGCTCCGGCCCGGCCATAGCCTTTTGTGCCGGCCTGCACGGCAACGAGCCTTCGGGGGTAATTGCCCTGAAAAATGTTTTTGCTTACCTCCACCGGCACAATATTCCGGTTAATGGCCGGTTACTGGCCTTTATCGGCAACCGCAATGCCCTGCACCACAAGTCGCGCTATGCCCAGGAAGACCTCAACCGGATGTGGACGGCCGCGAACATCAGAAAACTACATAATTCGGGGTTTAAGGAACAGGAACTCAACCCTGAAGCGGTAGAAATGATTGAAATTGACCAGTTGTTGCAAGGTTTTATCAACCACCTCAACGGCCAGGAACGTTACTTTGTTGATTTACATACCACCTCCTCGCCATCGGTACCCTTTGCGGCTATCGACAAGCAACCGCAGAGCTATGATTTTGCCCTGCAACTACCTATCCCCTTTGTGGCCAACCTCGATGACTTCCTCAAAGGCACCCTCATGCACTACCTCGACCACATAAAATTCAGGGCCCTTGTGTTTGAGGCCGGCATGCATGATGACCCGGCCTCGGTGCAAAAACACGAGGCCATCATCTGGCTGGTGCTGGGCATGTCGGGGGCAATTGAGGAGGGGTTGATACCCAATTATAAGGGCTGTTTTACTTTGTTGCAGGGCCTATCCGACCACCCGCACAAGGTCTTCAAAATCCTCCATCGCCACCATGTGGCCGATAACCGTAAGTTTGCCATGCTGCCGGGTTTCGTTAATTTTCAGGTAGTGGAACAAGGCATGCCCCTGGCCATTGATCATGGCAAAGAGGTGATTGCCCCTTATTCCGGCCATATTTTTATGCCCCTCTACCAGGAGCAGGGCGCTGATGGTTTTTTCATCATCAGCCGGGTGGACAGCCACTAACTAAACCTTTTTTCAGTTATTTGCGTTAATTTTGCAGCTAATCAGGTAATTCATGCGTGTTTCGGTATTCAGGAAAGAACATTTTAATGCGGCCCACAGGTTGTGGAACAGCAAGTGGAGCGATGAAAAGAATGTCGAAGTTTTCGGCAAATGCTGCAACCCGAATTACCACGGCCACAACTATGACCTGGTTGTGCAGGTAACCGGGGAAATAGACCCCGAAACCGGCTACGTGATCGACATGAAAATCCTGAGCAAAATAATCCGTGAACAGATCCTCCGCAGGTTTGACCACAAGAACCTAAATGCCGACACCGAGGAATTCCGGCAATTGAACCCAACTGCTGAAAATATTGTTGTAGTCATCTACAATATCCTCAGGCCCTTGCTTGATGACCGGCTGGAACTGAAGATAAAGCTGTATGAAACCGAAAGAAATTATGCTGAATACCCCGCTTAAAAAAACATCTGTTGAAGATGATGACCACGTTGGCGCCTCGGTAGAAACCCCGCTCAGGGAAGATGCCTTTGCCCTCAGCAACGAAGAAAAAATCCTCAGGATTGCCCATCACTTTAAAGTAATTATGGAAACCCTGGGCCTCGACCTAACCGATGACAGCCTCAGCGGCACACCTATGCGGGTAGCCAAGATGTACGTTAATGAGGTATTTAGTGGCCTTGACCCGAAAAATAAGCCCGAAGCCACCTTATTTGAAAACAAGTTTAAGTACAACCAAATGATTGTAGAAAAGGATATTACCTTCTTTTCCCACTGCGAACATCATTTTGTGCCCATTTACGGCAAAGCCCACGTAGCCTACATCTCTTCGGGCAAGGTTATCGGCCTATCCAAAATAAACCGTATTGTACAGTATTATGCCAAACGGCCGCAGGTGCAGGAGCGCCTGACCATGCAGGTAGGCAAACAACTGATGGAAGACCTGCAAACCGAAGACGTGGCCGTGGTTATTGATGCCAACCATCTTTGTGTTTCCTCCCGCGGAGTTGGCGATGTAAACAGCAAAACCGGCACTGCCTTTTTCAGCGGCAAGTTTAACGATGATATCACCAAGCACGAATTCCTGAATTATATAAATGCCCAGTAGGTTAAACTGGTTATTGGCAAATATTTCTGCTCCGTTAAGGTTTATCTCTTTTTTCTGATATCTTTGCACATCTTTTTAAGAACGTGTAAAAGACTTAACCATGAACAATATTATTTATCTGATTCCGGCAGCGGGACTGCTCTCAATCCTGGTAATGATTTTCAAAAGCGCCTGGGTATCCAAACAGGATGCTGGCGATGATAAAATGAAGGCGCTGGCCAAGCATATTGCCGATGGGGCCCTGGCCTTTCTGAAAGCCGAATGGCGGGTGCTGGCCTACTTTGTGGTAATTACCGCCCTGTTGTTGGGCTATTCCGGCACCCTGGTAGAAGATTCCAGCCCGGTTATCGCGCTGGCTTTTATTACCGGGGCGGTGTTGTCGGCCTTTGCCGGCTGGGTAGGCATGAACGTAGCCACCAAAGCCAATGTGCGTACCACCCAGGCCGCCCGTACCAGTTTAAAACAAGCCCTTAAGGTATCCTTTACCGGTGGCAGCGTTATGGGGCTGGGCGTAGCCGGCCTGGCGGTACTGGGGTTAGGAAGTTTATTTATTCTCTTTGTCCATATTTTTGTCCCCGAGGGGGCCTCGGCCATCGGTATTGAAATGAAAACCGCCATCGAAGTGCTGGCCGGTTTCTCACTGGGGGCCGAATCTATTGCCTTGTTTGCCCGCGTGGGTGGCGGCATCTATACCAAAGCAGCCGATGTTGGCGCTGACCTGGTGGGAAAAGTTGAAGCCGGTATCCCGGAAGATGATCCGCGTAACCCCGCTACCATTGCCGATAATGTGGGCGACAATGTAGGCGATGTGGCCGGCATGGGGGCCGACTTGTTTGGGTCGTACGTGGCCACCATCCTGGCTACTATGGTGCTCGGCCAGGAAATCAACTCAGCCGATGACTTTGGCGGCATGGCGCCCATCCTGCTGCCCATGCTGATTGCCGGTATTGGCATCGTGGCCTCTATTATCGGCACCATGCTGGTGAAAATTTCCAGCGATGAGGGCAGTGTACAAAAAGCCCTGAACCTGGGCAACTGGGTGTCCATTATTTTGGTGGTCATAGCCTCTTACCCTTTGGTTACCTGGATACTACCGGAAACTTTATCCATCCGGGGCTATGAATTTCAAAACATCGATGTGTTTTATGCCATCGTCATCGGCTCCATTGTTGGGGCCCTGATGAGTATAATTACCGAATATTATACGGCCATCGGCAGGCGGCCGGTCAACTCTATTGTCCGCCAGTCGGGCACCGGCCATGCTACCAATATTATTGGCGGCTTATCCGTAGGTATGGAATCTACCGTACTGCCCATCCTGGTACTTGCTTCGGGTATCGTCATATCCTACATGTTTGCCGGTTTATACGGGGTGGCTATTGCTGCTGCCGGTATGATGGCCACCACGGCCATGCAACTGGCCATTGATGCCTTTGGCCCCATTGCCGACAATGCCGGGGGGATTGCCGAAATGAGCCAGTTACCCGAAGAGGTACGCGGCCGCACCGATATCCTTGATGCTGTGGGCAATACCACAGCCGCTACCGGTAAAGGTTTTGCCATTGCTTCGGCTGCCTTAACCGCCCTGGCCCTGTTTGCCGCTTTTGTGGGAATTGCCGGTATCGATTCCATCAATATTTACAAAGCCCCCGTGCTGGCCGGTTTGTTCGTGGGCGCTATGATCCCGTTCATCTTCTCTTCGCTGGCGATTGCTGCCGTAGGGCGGGCGGCCATGGCTATGGTGCGGGAAGTACGCAGACAGTTTAAAGAAATACCCGGTATCATGGAAGGTACCGGAGAACCCGAATATGAGAAGTGCGTGGACATTTCCACCAACGCCTCCATCAGGGAGATGATTTTGCCGGGTGCCATTGCCCTGCTGGTACCGGTAATTGTTGGCTTCGGCTTCCAGGATGTGTTCCCCGATACCTCTTCGGCTGAGATGCTGGGCGGGGT
>Ga0256839_1005736_pt1 | contig 11289 bp, 8 predicted proteins | sample 354166metaG_FD_185968 | JGI IMG/M metagenome (GOLD analysis project Ga0256839, IMG submission 185968) | Hydrothermal vent microbial communities from Mid Atlantic Ridge, Atlantic Ocean - 354-166 | ecosystem: Environmental > Aquatic > Marine > Hydrothermal vents | place: Atlantic Ocean: Mid... | reverse complement strand
AGCATTGGCAGCAGCCTCGCTGGACGACGTACTGCGTTACTGGGAGGGACTGGGCTACTATGCACGGGCGCGCAACCTGCACCAGGCAGCTCGTCAGATTGTCGCGCAACATGGCAGTCGTCTACCAGAGACATATGAGGCCCTGCGTCGGCTGCCCGGTATCGGCCCGTACACAGCGGCTGCCGTGGCTTCCATTGCCTTTGGAGAACCGCGTGCTGTGCTGGATGGCAATGTGTTACGGGTGTTGACGCGTGTGCTGGCCATTTCAGACGATATCCGCAGCTCCGCCACCCGAAGCGCATTGCAGGAAGTAGCCGAGATACTGATTCCGGCTGAAGCTCCTGGGACGTTCAACCAGGCCCTGATGGAGCTGGGCGCCACCGTCTGCACTCCAGCGCGGCCACGCTGCAGCGACTGCCCCCTGCGGACGGTATGCCGAGCACATGCTCTGGGCAGCCCGACAGACTTTCCAGTACAGGCACCTCGGCCATCGGTGCCACACTATGAGGTGGCTCTGGGGATCCTGTTTAACGAAGCCGAGGCCGTGCTCATTCAACGGCGGCCCGAGCACGGGCTTCTGGGCGGGCTCTGGGAATTCCCCGGAGGTAAGCGTGAACCGGGTGAATCGTTGGAAGCTGCCTGTGCCCGGGAGCTTTACGAAGAGCTGGGGGTGCAGGTGGCAGTGGGTCCCTGCCTGGCCAAAGTGCGCCACGCCTACACGCACTTTCGCGTTACGCTGTACGCTTTTCGATGTACGTTGAAGTCCGGTGAGCCCTGCTCCCGGACCGGACTGCCGCTGCGCTGGGTACCGTTGGACGAGCTGGATCGCTATGCCTTTCCCCGGGCCAATCGACGCTTGATCGAACGCATCAAACAGCTCCGCCAGCAGCCCGATCTTTTTGCACATAAGGCAGCAGGTGATGAACCATCCTGAGCCTTCTGGCGCAATGAAAGCCGCTGTTCTGAGCAGAAAGATCAGGGCGTTTGCGGCCGTGCTGTTTCGTCTGTAGTCATGCTTGCTGGCGACGTAGCCAACGTCCTTCGGATTAACAGCCTGCGGCCGCGTAAACGGGTGCGCGAAGCCATCGTGCTGGCCGAGGCAGGGACCGCCACGGGTGCGGGGTCCGTGGCGGTCCTCGTCGGCTTAGATCACGCTTGATTCGGACGAAGTCTCGCTTTCGTCCGGCCCCTGCTTGAAGGTGGCGGCCCCGATCACACCGCCCAGCAGCCCGAGGAGCCCCCCGATGGCCGCGCCGATAACCAGCCCGAGCGGGCCGTAAAGCGCGCGTGTGATGCGGACAGCCATTTCGGCCTGTTCCGGCGGCATTGTGCTCAACTGACCCGTGGCTTCCAGCATGGCAATCGGGTCAGGCAGCACACCAATTTGAATCAACAGTATGCTTAGCAGGCCGTTTATGAGCGCGGCCGCAATGCCTGACAGCAAGCCCATCACAGCGCCCGGGCCACCGGGGAGTGTTATCTTGTAGGTATTGGTGTAGTGCCAAACGGTCAGCATGCCGGCGCCTATGTATAGCAGGCAGGCCAGACATCCACCGACGACCGGAATACGGGAGAGCAGCACATTGGCGATGCCCACGACAGCACCGCCCAGCAGGATAGAAGGTGTCTTGTTTTGCATGTGCACTGGCGGGTTGGTTTTAGGATGATCAGAATGATTTCCGGAACGCTCAACGATTACGCGGGTTGGGGGGAAACCGCGCGGGAAGTGTGGCGGAGTGTGGCCGCCAGGAGAAGGCCGGCCACGAGTCCAAACCACAAACCGGTAAGCACACGGCTAAGCGGAGTGTTCTGCCATAGATGGACAAGTTGCAACCCCCAGTCCAGTGCTGGAGGCAACAGTCCTACTATAAGTAGCCAGCGGGCCTTGCGATATAGCCGGGATGCATGCGTGCCGATGAAGGTCAGGAGCAGGGTCCCCAGGAAAAGTCCGGCGTAGATGCCATAGCACCGATGGCATACGGCCAGCTGGACACCGTCGATCCAGAACGACCGATCTGGAAGCTGATGGCATACCGGCGCAAAGGCCGCCATAAGTCCCATCCGTATGGATGGCGGAACAAACGGTGGGAGTGAAACCATCAGCCACAGCAGACCGGTAACGGTGGGGGCCAGCAGGCTTCCACGGAGGGGTTGTAACGCCATGGTAATAAAATGCAGTCTGTGGATATTCCTCTTTTTAAAGCTATACATTTTGCGCGTTGGATGCCAGCTTGTTTTGACGTTTCTTCACCCGAAACAGGAACTCCGGTGAGCAACGGGCGGTTGAAGGCTTAGCACTCTCAAGGTGAGAGTGCTAACATATCCTGAACGAATCTTCACAAAGAACGGGGTTGCATCATTCACCCACAAACCACAATGGAGGTGCGCGGTATGGCAAAGGTTAAGATTAAGCCGCTGAGCGACCGGGTAGTGATCAAGCCGGAGCCACCGGAAGAGAAGACGGAAAGCGGCCTGTATATTCCGGACACGGCGAAAGAAAAGCCGCAGCGGGGTACCGTTATCGCCGTCGGTCCCGGCCGTGTGGAAAATGGGACCAAGATTGAAATGAGCGTGAAGGAGGGGGACAAGGTGCTGTATGGTAAGTATGCAGGCACTGAAATTACGATCGACGGCGAGGAGTACCTCATTATGCGGGAGACAGACATCCTGGGTGTTATCGAAGAGGAGAAGTAAGCGCTGCGACGTATTCGTGGCGCTTTTTTCGTGATCCGTTGTCCGGAGAATTCGTGTGTTAACAAAACCAAGGTGGAGGAAAACGATGGCTGCGAAGCAGATTACGTTTGATGCGGATGCGCGTATGGCGCTGAAGCGGGGCGTCGATAAGCTGGCCGATGCGGTCAAGGTTACGCTGGGGCCCAAGGGCCGCAACGTAATCATTGAGAAGAAGTTCGGCGCCCCGACCGTTACGAAGGATGGGGTAACGGTTGCCAAGGAAATTGAGCTGGAGGACAAGCTGGAGAACGTCGGCGCCCAGATGGTCAAGGAGGTCGCCTCGAAGACGAGCGATGTGGCGGGTGACGGTACGACGACGGCGACCGTCTTGGCCCAGGCCATTCTGACGGCTGGCCTGAAGAGTGTGACGGCCGGTGCGAACCCGATGGACCTGAAGCGGGGCATCGACAAGGCGGTGGAGGTTGTGGTGGCCGAGCTGCGCAAGCAAAGCCAAGAAGTGAAGGACAAGGACCGGATTGCGCAGGTGGCCACGATCTCGGCCAACGGAGATAAGGCGATCGGCCAACTCATCGCCGATGCCTTCGAGAAGGTCGGTAAGGATGGTGTCATTACGGTCGAGGAAGCTAAGGGCACCGAGACGACGCTGGAGGTCGTCGAAGGTATGCAGTTCGACCGGGGTTACCTCTCGCCCTACTTTGTGACGAACCCCGACACGATGGAGGCCGTCCTGGAGGAGGCCTACATTCTCATTCATGACAAGAAGATCTCGGCGATGAAGGATCTGCTGCCGATTCTGGAGAAGGTGGTCCAGACCGGCAAGCCGCTTTTGATCATCGCCGAGGATGTGGAGGGCGAGGCGCTGGCAACCCTGGTCGTTAACAAGCTGCGCGGCGTGCTGAAGGTGGCGGCCGTCAAGGCCCCGGGCTTCGGCGATCGCCGTAAGGCCATGCTGGAGGATATCGCCATCCTGACCGGCGGTACGGTGGTCTCCGAAGAAAAAGGCTATCGGCTGGAGAACGCCACGCTGGACTATCTGGGCCGGGCTGAGCGGGTCATTGTCGATAAGGACAACACGACGATCGTCGGCGGTAAAGGTGATCCGGAGCAGATCAAGGCCCGCGCCAATCAGATCCGGCAGCAGATCGAGGAGACCACCAGCGACTACGATCGCGAAAAGCTGCAGGAACGGCTGGCGAAGCTGGCCGGTGGTGTGGCGGTGCTGAAGATCGGTGCGGCCACCGAGCCTGAAATGAAAGAGAAGAAGGCCCGTGTCGAAGACGCGCTGCATGCTACGCGTGCGGCCGTCGAGGAAGGCATCGTGCCGGGTGGTGGTGTCGCCTACATCCGGGCCATTCCAGCGCTTGACAAGGTAGAGGTCGAGAACGAAGATCAGAAGATCGGTGTGCAGATTGTCCAGCGGGCGCTGGAAGAGCCGCTCCGGCAGATTGCTGAGAACGCGGGCTGGGAAGGCTCGATCGTGGTACAGCGGGTCAAGGAGGGGCAGGATGACTTTGGCTTCAACGCCCAGACCGAGGAGTTCGGCAACCTGTTGAAGCAGGGCGTGATCGATCCGACAAAGGTTACACGCACGGCGCTGGAGAATGCTGCCTCGGTGGCCAGCCTGCTGCTGACCACAGAGGCCGTCGTGGCTGAAAAGCCTGAGAAGGAGAAGGCGCAGACGCCGAGCCCCAACGATATGGAGTTCTAAGCGCGCCCTGACACACCCCCGCAACCCCGAAGCGGGGCTGCCACGGGCAGCCCCGCTTTTTTACAGGTAGAAGTTTGCCGTCATTCCTATTGCGCCAGCTCGAAGCAGAGCCGCCGTACCAGCGCGGATCGGGCGCCCTCGATCTCGCACCGCCTCACGCCGGATATGGCTGTAGAGGAAGAGGGTAAAAGCAGGGTGATGCTGTCCAGACGTCATGTCCCCGGGTCAACGTAGCACGCTCCAGTAAGCGCTGCCGTTCATGGTTCAGTTCAAGGGGAAGAGCAGGAGGCAGCGGATAGGGGATGAAAGGTCCGCACTTGCTTTCCTCCAGCATACGGGATAACGTCTGGTCGGGTCCCGTTTCATCTGCTGGGGCTTATTTAGCGATCGCTAAATAAGGTGGGATCTTATTAAACGAAACATGCAGATCGTTAAATAAGCGCATCCTGTCCGCCGTTGAATGCCACGCCAATATTCTCCTGAAAAGGCCAACAGAAGGGGCTGCACTTACCGGCGGCCGTTAAGACTGGTGGGCGGCGCCAGACGGCGGCTTTCCAGACGCACAGCCTCCGGGCCGAACAGTTGCAACGTCTGTTGCATCAGTGCATCATCAAGGGCAATCAGGCATCGCCGGCTCAGCAGGCGCTGGCGGCCTCCTGGAAGATCGGGGCTGACAAGATCAAAGTACAGTTTGCAACGCCCTGTGTGCGCGCGGCAGAGGGTATGGAAGTGATCGATCTGCTCAGGGCGCACCTGCTCCAGGTCGAGTTGTACTACGAGGGCATCGACCAGCTCTTCGCGCACCTTCCACATGGGCCATAGCTCATCGACCAGCATTTTGACACTGCCGCCCCGTACTTCAACCTGCCCTTCGGCCAGTACGACGGCATCGACTTCCAGGTAAGGCATGATGCGCTCCAGCACTGCGGCAAAGATGACCAGTTCACCCTGGCCGGTAAAATCCTCGATGGTTGCAAAGGCAAGCGGTCGGCCATTGCGGCCTGTACGCCGCTGCACTTCCGTAATGATACCGCAGATGCAATGGCGGGGACGCGTCGGGCGGGAAGCATATCCGTTGCCCTCGCTCGGACCCTGGGGCCGAGCGACGTCCGCATCTTCAAGGGTACGCGACAATTCAGCCAGCGTAGCGGTGGCAAAGGCGTTGACTTCTGCGCGATAGGCTTCGAGGGGATGTCCGGTTACATAAAAACCGATCAGTTCGCGCTCTTCTTTCAGGCAGCGAGCACGGGACCAGGGTTGCACAACCGGCAGGTTAGGTGGAGGAAGGGCGGTGCGCGTGTCGCTTCCGCCGAAAAGCGAGGCCTGGCCGGCCATTCGGTCGGCCTGTACTTTTTGCGCGTATTGTACGGCCAGGTCGATTGCTTCGACGAGCTGTGCTCGATGTCCTTCCAGATCATCAAGCGCGCCTGCGCGCGCCAGCGATTCCAGCACTTTCTTGTTGACGACGCGCAGGTCCAGATAGCGCACCAGGTCGAAGATCGTGCGGAACGGCCCGTGCTTTTCCCGGGCTTTGAGAATGGCCTCGATGGCGCCCAGGCCAACGCCTTTGATGGCGCCCAGACCGAAACGAATACGGCCGTCTTCGACGGTGAAATGCGCCTGACTGCGATTGATGGACGGGGGCAGCAGCTCCAGCCCCATGCGGCGGGCTTCCTCAAGCACTACGGCCAGCTTCTTCGTATCGCCCATTTCGCTGGTCAATGCCGCCGCCATGAATTCGGCCGGGTAGTTGGCTTTCAGGTAGGCGGTCTGATAGGCCACGATGGAATAGGCCGCCGAGTGCGATTTGTTGAACCCGTACCCGGCGAACTTTTCCATCATGTCGAAGATCTCATCCGCCTTTTCAGTAGGAATGCCATGCAGGCGTGCCGCCCCTTCGCGAAAGATTTCGCGCTGCCGCTGCATCTCCTCCACTTTCTTTTTTCCCATGGCCCGTCTGAGCAAGTCGGCCTGGCCCAGGCTATAGCCCGCAATAACACGGGCCATTTCCATGACCTGCTCCTGATAAACCGGTATACCATAGGTGTTTTTCAGGACGGGTTCGAGCAGGGGATGGGGATATTCGACCGGTTCGAGGCCATGTTTTCGGGCAATGTAATTGGGAATCAGATCCATGGGCCCCGGTCGGTAGAGGGCGTTCATGGCGATCAGGTCGTCAATGGAGGTCGGCTTGAGCTTGCGTAGCCACTCGCGCATGCCCTCCGATTCAAACTGGAAGATGGCTACCGTTTCGCCCCGCTGAAACAGGGCGAATGTTTTGGGATCGTCAAGGGGAATCTTGTCCAGGTCGATCTCGATGCCGTGATTTTCTTTAATGAGCTGAAGCGCGTCGTTAAGGATGGTGAGCGTTTTCAGCCCGAGAAAGTCCATCTTGAGGAGACCAAACTCCTCGATCCACCTGCCGTCGTACTGGGTGGTGACCGTGTCGTTGTCTTTGCCTTTGGCAATGGCTACGGGCACGTAGTCGTGCACCCGGCCCGGCGCGATGATGACGCCAGCGGCGTGCACGCCGGTATGCCGCACGGAGCCTTCAAGCACCTCGGCGTAGTGGAGCAGTTTACGGATCTGCGGATCGTTGCTTTCTTTGAGGGCTCGGAGTTCGGGTACTTCTTCGTAGGCTGTGGCAAGGGTCACCTTGGGGCCCTCGGGGATGAGCTTGGCGATGCGGTCGGCTTCGGCCAGTGGGATGCCCAGCACGCGGGCGACGTCGCGAATGGCCATTTTGGCCCCCATGGTTCCGAAGGTAATGATCTGGCAGACATTTTCCCGGCCGTATTTCTGCACGACGTAGTCAATGACCTTCCCGCGGCCCCGGTCGTCGAAGTCGATGTCGATATCGGGCATGGAGACGCGCTCCGGGTTCAAGAAGCGCTCGAAGAGCAGATCATACTTGAGCGGGTCAATATTCGTGATGCCCAGGCAGTAGGCCACGGCACTGCCGGCGGCCGAGCCGCGTCCGGGACCGACGCGCACGCCAAGCCGACGGGCGGCCGAGGTAAAATCCTGCACGATCAGGAAATAGCTGGCAAAGCCCATTTTTTTGATGATGGCCAGCTCATGTTCCAGGCGCTCGGTTACGTCGTGCGGTAACGGATCGCCGTAGCGACGCCGGGCCCCTTCGAAGACCAGATCCCGCAGGTAGGCGTCCATGTCGCCGTTGTATTCGGGCGGGATCGGATAGTGGGGCATCAGAAGTTTCCCGGTTGGCAACCGGAAACGGCATTTGTCAGCGACTTCGCCCGTGGTGGCCATCATTTCGTCTACCAGGCGCGGCTCGATATCGGCCAGAAGCGCCTGGCGCATTTCGGCCGGGCTCTTCAGGTAAAACTGATCATTGTCGAAGCGCAGTCGGTTGGGATCCGATAAATCCTTGCCGGTCTGCAAGCAAAGGAGCACGTCGTGCGGCTCGGCGTCGGTACGATCGACGTAGTGGACATCATTGGTGGCGATGACCTTGACGCCGTATTCTCGGGCCCATCGTAGTAGAGTGGCATTGACTTTTTTCTGGTCGGGCAGGCCGTGATCCTGGATTTCGATGTAATAGTCGTCGCCGAACAGCTCCAGATACCACTCGAAAATCTTCCGAGCCGCCTCTTCCCCTTTGTGCAGCAGGGTCTGAGGAATTTCCCCTTGGAGACAGCAGGTGGTGGCGATCAGACCTTCGTGGTATTGGGTCAGCAGTTCGTGGTCGATACGGGGTTTGTAGTAGTAGCCTTCCAGGTAGGAAAGCGAGGACAGCTTGATCAGATTGTGGTAGCCGGTTTCGTTTTTAGCCAGCAACACTTGATGGTAGCGCGTTCGGTCGGTGCGATCATGGCGGCCGGAAGGGGTCAGGTAGAACTCACAGCCGATAATGGGTTGGATGCCAATCTTTTCAGCCGTGCGATAGAACTCCGGTACACCGAACAGATTGCCATGGTCGGTAATAGCAACCGCTTCGATTTCGTAGGCAGCCGCACGTTCCAGCAGGGTCTGAATGCGGGCGGCACCGTCGAGTAGCGAATACTGGGTGTGGCAGTGCAGGTGGCTGAAACGACACATGGGCGACTTTGAGTACCGGGTTGACAGATGATCAGCTACCAGCTTTGCGTAAAGAACAAAGCCTGGCCCTGGAATGCAAGACACGGGTAAAGAATCTTTCAGGCAGATGAGAACGTTGGGACAGCCCGGATCCATCTAAGCGAACGGTTTTATGCACATTGGCCTGCTGTATCTTGACGATCGACATCTGGAGGATCTATTGCTGGTGCAGCGGCTGGCCCGCGTGCTGAAGCAACTGCCAGCGCCGTTGGTGCTGGTGCACGGCAGTGGTGGGCGGGCAGAACAGTTACTGGAGGCTGAGGGCTACGTACCTGAGCGACGGCAGGGCGTGCTGGTGGCCCGGGACGACCGAGAACGAGCCCTTATTGAGCGAGGCATTCGCGAAACCAATCAACGGCTGGTAGCCGGACTGAACGAATTGCTGATTCCAGCCGTGGGCATACAGGGAAGCGACCGCGGTCTGTTGAAAAGGTCGGGTAACGGCGCGCTTCAGGTAGGGCAGGTAGTATGGCTGGAGCAATTACTCCGGCAGGGCGTCTGGCCCGTGCTCTCGACGTTGGTCGATCCCGGAGGCCCACCGGTCGAGGCACCTGCAGCCGAAATACTAATCGCCCTGGCGCAGGCCTGGCCGCCGGGTATAATACAGATGCTGCTACTCTGCAAAACACAGGGGGAAGTAGCCGCGCCGGAGGTGGCGGCTGCCTGCCGACAGGCCGGCCTGAACCTATGGGAAGGACGACTGGAAGACCTACCAGACGCGCTGAAAACCGATATTTTTACATCTTCTCGTGGGCTTAATGCTTGACACTACCCGTGCGGTGTGTTAAGTTGGTAGACAAATAAAAGGGTACGCATTTGCTACAGGTACCCGGAATCCATGGAACCAAACAAACAGGGAGGTTACCTATGAACCGCTTCGAACAACTCCGTGATCTCGTCTTAGGCCTGGAGCAGGATTTTAAAAAGTTCTATGAAAAAGGCAACAAGGCTGCTGGTACGCGCGTCCGTAAGGCCATGCAGGAGCTGAAGAAGCTGGCTCAGGAGATTCGCGTAGAAATTCAGGAGAAAAAGAAGCAGATGTAACGTTCAGTTGGTGTCTTTGATTTCGACGCTTCGTAAAAGGCTATGCGTACAGTGCATAGCCTTTTTTATTTCTGATAAATATGTATAGATCTTATGTTTAAGTTTTTGAAAATCAGTATTATAATTTTTGTTTTGGTTGGAGGCATAAACGGAGGCGTGGGGAAGGCGCAGGCGCAAGCGGCCGATACGAGTCGGGTGGTCTGGAAAAAAAGTCTGAGTGCGCGGTTGTCGGGTACGCAGGCTGCATTTAGTAACTGGGCTGAAGGTGGATTAAACGCGCTGGCGCTTTCGGGTGTGGTTAATGGAACATTTGAGCGTATTTCGCCAAGCTGGCGTCAGCGTTACGATGTGCGGCTGACGCTGGGGGTGGTCAAGCAGGACACACTGGAAGTACGAAAGGCGGAGGATCTGATCCGACTAACTGCTTCGTGGCAATACCGGGGGGATGGCTTTTTCAGCCTGTTTAATCCGACCATGTCGGTCGATCTGCGCACGCAGTTCGCGCCGGGTTACAACTACACCAAGAACCCATTTGGGGATGGACGACAGCCGCCGGTCAAGGTGTCGGATCTGTTGGCACCGGCTATTGTCAATCAGGCTCTGGGGCTCACCTATCAGCCGGATGACTGGTTCCGGCAGCGGTTAGGAGTAGGGGCCAAGGAGACCATTGTAATGATTCAGCGGCTTCGTGTACTTTACGGACTGGCTCCCGATCAGGCTGTGCGGTTTGAGGTAGGTATTGAATCGCGCACGGAGTTTGATCGGAAGCTGTTTGAAAACGTGCATCTGCGGTCGCGTCTGGGGCTTTTTTTGGCCTTCAACAAGCCGGATCTGCCCGATATGCTCTGGGAGAATTTGCTGGAGATGCAGGTGAATAGCTGGTTGGGCACCAGTCTGGAAGTGGTGGCGCTTTATGACCGGGATGTAAGCCAGGAGGTGCAGCTCAAAGAAGTATTTTCGCTGGGAGTGACGATCAAGTTGCTCTGAATAAATGCCGCGCAGACGGACAGCCGGGCTGGCTGGCTGTGGGCTTATCTATGGGGGACTGGGGCTGGTGCTCTGGCCCGTGCCGCTGATCGGGCTGTTACATGTGGAGTCGGCGGCACTGGTAGCGCTGGTGGCGTTTTTTGTGGCAGGCGGATGGACTTGGCGGTTTCTGCACCAGGGGGGACGACTGTCAGATGCCCTGCGCCTTCAGCTCTTATTGCTGCTGATCCCATGGGGGTTGCTTACGCTGACGTTGCTCTGGCGGCCCAATTGCGACTACGGGCAAGGCGTAGTGTTTTTTCTGCTGTTTCCTCCGGTGAGTGTCGTGCTGGCTGTTGCGTTGGCCGATGCGTTGCGGAGTATAGAAGTACGGCATGGTCGTCGCTGGCTGGTGGGGATCGGATTGGGATTGTGTGTGCTTCCAGTAGCCTACGATCTGCTGCTGTATCCGCAGCTCTATACGTACAATCACGTCTTCGGAGGCGTGCTCGGGCCGCTCTATGATGAAGCGCTGGCGTTACGGCCGGGGTTGTTGAGCTTTCGAGCGCTGACGTTGCTCTGGGCCTACTGGCTGGTACTGGTGGCCCGCTTTCATCGGACGCCTCGCCTGTTGCAGTCCGGATGGTGGCCGGCTCTGGGGGGGGTTACGCTACTGCTGGGCGCTTTTTACCTGTTGGCTGTACCGCTGGGGTTCAACACGTCCACGGCAACCCTGATGCAGGTGTTGCCCGGCCAGGTGACGCGGGGAGCCGTAA
>Ga0256839_1005735_pt1 | contig 11290 bp, 10 predicted proteins | sample 354166metaG_FD_185968 | JGI IMG/M metagenome (GOLD analysis project Ga0256839, IMG submission 185968) | Hydrothermal vent microbial communities from Mid Atlantic Ridge, Atlantic Ocean - 354-166 | ecosystem: Environmental > Aquatic > Marine > Hydrothermal vents | place: Atlantic Ocean: Mid... | reverse complement strand
GCTGCAAAACGCCAACATCGCGCTGGTTCTACCCGACGCGCCGGAAGCCTGCGCCGTCGGCATGGCGCCCACGACCTCGACCAGCATGAGCCTTGCGCTGGGCGATGCGCTGGCGATCAGCATGATGGAGCATCGCGATTTTTCCCGCGAGGATTTCCACGCCCTGCATCCGCGTGGCACGCTGGGTGCGAAACTGCTGCGGGTTGCCGACCTGATGCACGGCGAGCCGGATATTCCACTGGTGGGCGGTGATACCCTGATGAGCGACACGCTGCTGGAGATGACGCAAAAAGGGTTCGGCATTGCGGGCGTATGCGATGCGGACGGGCGGCTTGCCGGCGTTGTGACAGACGGGGACTTGCGGCGGAATATGGACGGCCTGCTGACACGGACCGCGCGGGAAGTCATGACCCCCGATCCGCTGACCATCCGGCAGTCGGCGCTGGCGAGCGAGGCTCTGGCGCTGATGAATACCTGCAAGGTAACCGGATTGTTCGTGACCGGAGAAGGCGCCGCCGTGGTCGGTATTCTGCATCTGCACGACTGCCTGCGCGCGGGGGTGGCCTGAACATGGTGCACCATACAGCCCGCTACACCCGCTTCGTCTATCTGATGAAAATCATCCTGCCGCTGATCGCGATCGGCCTGCTGGCAACCGTTTTCCTGTTCACCAAGGAACGGACGCTCGAAGGCGGGCTGGAGTTCTCCAAGGCCGATTTCGTGGCGCTGGAATCCGGTATGCGGGTTACAAAGCCGCGCTTTTCCGGCAGCAATGCCGATGGCGACGTCTATTATTTCTCGGCCGAGTTGCTGTTGCCCGATGCCCCTGCTCCGACGAAGGTGCTGGCCTCCGGCCTGTCCGGGGAAATCCGCCTGTTTGACGGCCTGACAATCGAAATCGCGGCAAAAGAGGCCGAGATCGATTTGGAAACGCGGAACATCCGCCTGTTCGAGGGAAGCGACCTGACGTTCTCGAACGGGTTGCGCGCACGCTCGGACAAGATATTTGCCGACATGGATGCGGGCACCCTGACCAGCAACGGGCCCATCCGCGCCACCAGCCCCATGGGCGAGATCGAGGCCGGAAACCTGCGGATTTCCACCGTTCGCAAAGGCGCCGAAGAAAACCGGATGATTTGGTTTGAAAATGGCGTTAGACTCACGTTTACTGTGCAAGAAACACCCGAAAACGAGGCACCGACCGAATGAACAAACCGTTTCTTTTTGGCCTGACACTGGCGGCGCTGGCCGCGTTTCCGATAGCGCCGGTTCTGGGTCAGGGTGCCCAGGTTCCGTTTATCGGCCTGTCGTCGCAGGGTGACACCCCGATTTCGGTAACCGCGGACCGTCTGGGAATCGACCAGACCACCGGCAAGGCGGTTTTCTCGGGCAATGTCGTGGTCGGGATCGAGGATATGCGCTTGACCGCAGACAAGGTCGAAGTCGTCTACAAGGATGTGGCCGCCGGCGCGACAGGGGCTATTTCGTCTCTGATTGCCTTCGGTAACGTGACATTCACCAACGGCTCCGAGGCCGCCGAGGCCGATTACGCCGAACTGGATATGGTCAAGGAAGAACTGGTCATGAGCGGAAATGTCATCCTTACCCAGGGGGGCAATGCTCTGTCGGGCCAGAAGATGCGGATTGACCTGAACGCCGGCACCGCCGTGATAGAGGGGCGTGTGCAGACCATCCTGCAATCGGGTGCAGGCAATTGAGCATGGTGCCGAATCTCGAGGTTCGGGACGGTTCTGCCGGCCTGATCGTTTCGCATATGGGCAAGAGCTATGGCAAGCGGCCGGTTCTGCGCGATATGTCGATGGAACTGCACCGCGGCGAGGTCGTGGCCCTGCTCGGGCCGAACGGGGCAGGGAAAACCACCTGTTTCTATGCGGTTGCCGGTCTGGTGATGCCGGATTCCGGGCAGGTTATTATCGACGGCGTCGATGCCACCAACCTGCCGATGTATCGCCGCGCCAAACTGGGAATCGGCTATCTGCCGCAAGAGGCGAGCATTTTCCGCGGCCTGTCGGTGCAGGACAATATTCGCGCCGTGCTGGAGCTGCATTTCAAGGACAAACACAAGCGCGAACAGGTGCTGGAGGAGTTGATGGGGGAATTTTCCATCACCCACCTGCGACGTGCCCCCGCGATCTCGCTGTCGGGCGGGGAGCGGCGACGGGTGGAGATTTCCCGCTGTCTGGCGGGCCAGCCGAACTATGTGCTGCTCGACGAGCCGTTTGCCGGTGTGGACCCGATCGCGGTTGGAGAGATCCGTGATCTGGTGGCGCACCTGAAGGACCGCGGCATCGGGGTCCTGATCACCGACCACAATGTGCGCGAGACGCTCGATATTGTGGATCGGGCCTATATCCTGCACGACGGCAAGGTTCTGAAAAGCGGAACGCCGGCCGAAGTGGTGCAGGATTCCAACGTCCGGCGGGTCTATCTGGGCGAACAGTTCCAGTATTGAAGCCGCCATCTGAACCATCGAGGGGCAATCGCACCGCATGGCCATGAGTCCGAAGCTGGAGCTGCGGCAACGCCAGCAGCTGACGATGACGCCGCAATTGCGTCAGGCAATCGGAATGCTGGGCATGACCAGCGAGGAACTCGGCGCGCTGCTGGAAGAGGAGGTCGGGAAAAACCCGCTGCTTGCCTTCGACGGTCCGGTCCGGCGCCATGCGCCCGCACAACAGCCGGACGGATTCCCGGACGGCATCGAAACCATCGCGGACGAGCCGAGCCTGCGCGAACGCCTCTACCGCCAGATACAGATGTCCGAACGCGATGCCGCACTGGCCGGGGTTGCCTGCGCGCTGGTGGACGAATTGAACGAAAACGGATTTCTGGCCACCCCCGTGCCCGAGTTGCTGGCCCGCCTGAAAGTCGGCGCGCCGGTATTGGAACAGGCAGTCCGGATCCTGCAAGGCTGCGAGCCGACCGGAATCGGCGCGCGGGATTTGCGGGAATGTCTGATGCTGCAACTGGTCGAAAGCGGGCGTATGACGCCGGAGGTCTCTGCGCTTCTGGACAACCTCGACCTGCTGGCGCATGGGAACTACCCCGCGCTGGCCCGCCGGTTGGGTATAACGCTGGCGGAACTGGAGGCGGCCATCGCGATACTGCACAGCACCAACCCCCGCCCCGCCGCAGGATTCGATATCATGTCCGTGCATACCGTCGTGCCGGAAATCATCGTGCGGCGGGACGGCAATCGTGGCTGGCTGGTGGAACTGAACCCCGAAGCCGTCCCGCGAGTGCTGATCGACGAGACCTATGCCGTTGCGCTGAATGACCGGGACAGTCGCGACTATATCGCCGAAAACCGGACCCGTGCCCGGTTCGTGGTCCGGGCGCTCGACCGGCGGGCCAGAACCGTGTTGCAGGTGGCACAGGCCGTCGTCCGGCACCAGTTCCGGTTTTTCGATGACGGTATTGCGGGGCTGCGCCCGCTGACACTGGCCGATATCGCAGAGGAAACCGGCCTGCACGAAGCGACCGTAAGCCGTGTGACCCGCGGGAAATATCTGGAATGCCCGCGCGGGAATTTCGAGATGCGATTCTTTTTCCTGCGCTCTACCGGCACCGGAAACGGAACGGACCAGCCGACCACGGCTGTGGTGAAAGAACGTATTCGGCAACTTGTTGCCTCGGAAACAGGCAGCCGGGTGTATTCCGACGAAAAAATAAGAAAAATCCTCGAAGAAGAGGGCGTGGATATTGCGCGGCGGACCGTTGCGAAATATCGTGAGGGTATGGGTATACCTTCCTCGAGTCGGCGGCGACGCATCCGGACCTGATGATAATCGGGGGAAAGGCCCCGTTATTGTCCCGAATTGTTCATTGCGGTTGTTGACTCTGTTCCGGTCAGACCCTAGGTTCCGCGCTTCTGCGGGGCCGGGAATATTTAACCCAACGTCGGCCCCTGCCGACCTATTACGGGGAGAGATCATGCGAATTCAGATCAGTGGAAAACATATCGATGTGGGCGACGCGCTGCGCACCCATGTGGAGAAGCACCTCAAGGAAGCCGTCGGAAAATATTCCGTGGGCGAACGTCCTCTGGATGCGAATGTGACCTTTTCCAAGGACGGTTATGAATTCATCTGTGATATTTCCGTATACCTTTCCACCGGCATGAATGCGCAGGCAAAAGGCCGCGCGGAGGAGATTTACGACGCTTTCGAGGGCGCGGTAAACCGGATGGAAAAACAGCTGCGCCGTTACAAGCGCCGCCTGAAAGACCACCACAAGGACCGTGTGGACCCGATCGAGACGATCGGCGCCCCCTCCTATGTTCTGGCGCCCTCCAGCGATGTCGAAGAGGAAGAGCCGGAGAGCCTGCAGCCGATCATCGTGGCGGAGATGGAAACCAAGATCCAGACCCTCTCGGTTGGCGAGGCGGTTATGCAGATGGAACTGGCCGGTGCCGAAATGCTGGTTTTCCGCAATTCCTCTCACGGAGGTGTGAACGTGGTTCACACACGTGAGGATGGAAACATCGGCTGGATAGACCCACGTAACATGAAGTAGCCCTTAAACGGGCCTCCCGCGAAAAGAGACCGATATGGAACTTTCCAGAATCCTGTCGGCCGAAGCTGTTGTTTCACAGCTGAAAGCCACAAGCAAAAAACGTCTGTTGCAGGAAATCGCACAGGTGGCCGGTGCGGTCTATGCCCTGCCTGCGCGCGAAGTGTTTGCCGCATTGCAGGAACGCGAGCTGCTCGGCCCGACCGGCATGGGAAACGGTGTCGCCATTCCGCACGCGCGGCTTGCCGGTCTGGACGGGATCAAGGGCGTGTTTGTCCGGCTGGAAAAACCGGTGGATTACGAATCTGTCGATGGCCAGCCGGTCGATCTGGTGTTCGGCCTGTTTGCGCCCGAAGGGGCCGGCGCCGATCACCTGAAGGCACTGGCACAGGTTTCGCGCACGTTGCGGGATCCCGCGATATGCGCAAAATTGCGGTCCTCGGACGATCCGAATGCCCTGTTCGCGATTCTGACGGCGGATCAGGCCTCCAAGGCGGCCTGATAATCGTCAAAGCCCAGACGGGTATAATCGACGTTGTAAGCCTTGCGCGCCAGATTTTCCGTCTGGCGCGTATATATTTTGTCGAGCGGAAACCGGTGTTCCGGCCGCAGCGGGGGACCCAGTTGCGGCGGCGGAATATCCAGCAGGGATTCGACATAGCGAAAAGCGCCATCGAGCCGACCCTCGCGCGCAACAAGTGTCACCGGCACCGCCGTGTTGAAGGCAGCAAGAAACGACATCTGGCTGGCCCAGAGTCCATCGATCCTGATGCTGGTTTGGCCGGCAAGATTGGATTTCAAAAACCGCAGGAAAGCGTGAAAGGCATTGCGATGCTCGCGGATGCCATAGGTTCCGGCGTCGATGTCCGCGGCGTCGGGCAGGTTGACATCGAAACTCTCGACCAGTTGCTTGCGGATCATGTCGTAGGTGCCCGGGCCGGTCGCGAATATCTTTGACATGAAGGCATCGTATGCCCGTGGCAACGGGTGGCGCACCGCGCTGATCACCTGCACATCGGGGTTGGAGTGCATCCACTCGAACAACGTGCGCTGGCTGTGGCCGGTGTGCAGCAGCGTGCCGGTCTGCACGGCCGCGCGATATCCGCTCTCCGGCTCCGGTGCGCCGTCGAGGCGGGCCATCCAGCGCAGGACTTCCTCGTTCGGGCCTCCGGGGATCGGGGCGAACAGGACCGGATGGGTGGTGCAGGTAACCATGCGCGGAATATTGGCACGCATGAGCGGATCGGCCGCGCCGGTCACTGTGCCCGCCCTCTCCTGCAATGCCAGAGCGGCCTGCATTTCCGCGAAATTCTCGACCTTTTCGGAAAGCGGCTCGGGGTTTTGCGGGCGGATGGTTTCCTTGAGAGTCCTGATCCGCGCCGACGCACCGAGGAACTGTGCGATGCCGTTCAGAACACCGACATCCTTTTGCGCGGGATAGGTCAGTTCGAACGCGGTCTGGCCACTTTCCTGTAACGCCTTGCGGATACGATCGAAATACGCCTGTTTTTGCCGGCGATACTGCGCGAATTCCGCGGCATCGAAACGAATCGTTGCCTTTTTCCGTTGCGGCGCGTTGCGCAACAGCCACTGATCGGTTTTGCGGGCGATTTTCAGGGAAACGTAGCTGTCCAGAAAATCCCGGCGCAACAGTATTTTGGCGCAAAGCGGATCACGCAGGGCGTGTTCGGTAATGCGGGGATCGTGACCGTCGAAAATGCGAAAGCCCGCGATGGAATCTCCGGCCGCATCTATCATTGCCTCGATCAGGGCCACGGGATCCCGCTCCCGCTCCGCAAGAGAAAAACCGAAGCTGTCCTGTTGTCGCGGGCCGCCGATAAAGGACGGGTTGAACAATTCTCCATAGCAGCGGATGCCGTCGAACTGGTTCAGGGCCTGCTCCAGCAGGTTCGACCCGCTGCGCATGGTGCCGAAAATGGCGAAATACCGGAATTTCCGCTGGTTCATTGTCTGCCCGAAACTGCCCGCGGGTTCACCTCCCGCGCGGGGACAGTATCGAGTTTGTGCAAATCAATATCAACACCGATGTTTTTCAACATGCGGGCAAAGGCGTGGGCTTTGTCCATATCCGCGACTGCGGGCAGTGCCATCGGGGTTTTCGGCCTGTCCACACCGAGCCCGGATAATACTCCTGACAAAACCGGCGCCGGATTGGACAGCGCCTCGCCCAATGTCCAAATGCGCGGAGTGCATTTTGCCTCGGCCCCCTGAATCAGATTGAGGAAACCCTGTTCGCGCGCCAGAAGGTGGACAGCCGCCACCCGCAAGACGTCCGGATTGGTAATCCCGCGTTCTGCCAATTCCAGAATCCAGCCATATTGTATGATATGGATGCCGGCATTCGGATCACGCGCAAGGAATTTTTCGATGGACGGGGAATCCATCGGTTCATACCGGAATGCAAAAGTCCCGCCGCGGGACTGCCATGCCAGATTGCGAAGGAAACATTCCGGCGCGTTGTCCCTGATGTGCGGCCGGCTGGACAACCCGCCCGGCCCGACCTCGGCGCGGTTGGCGAAATACACACGGTCCGGCGCAAACAGCCGGCCGTGAACCGGTGCGGGCTGTTTCTGCCCCAGCCATTCCACGAACCCCGGATAGCAGGCGGAAAATCCGCCAAAAACCTGATACGGAGCAGCGGTTGCCGGTTGCGGTTCATACCAGCGGTTCGGGGCACGGCCGCTCATATGCAGTCCAGAACGCCCGATGCGTCGCCGCTCGGTTGCCTGCTCGATATGCGATGCAAGCGAGTTGACCGGACCGGTCGGGAGATACGGAAAACCACCGGTAAACCGTTGATACAGCCCTTCGGCCCCCGGCCATATTTTGCGGGCGAAAAAGGCATCGACACCGGCCAGCATATCGGCGTGGTCATCGTAATAGATGACCGGCTTCCCCTGATGGTCGAAGTGGGAAAATACCAGCGAACGCGACTGCAGTGCGGCGGAATGCTTGCGTGCAAGCGTCTGGAAGTAGGACTCGTCGGGGATCCAGGTTGTGCGGAAATAGGCGTCGATGGACTCTTTGTCCGGATCGTTCAGAATGGACAGGACCGTTTTGCGCGTCAGGCACCACCACTGGCTGCCTATATGCGGTTTGATATTGTCGGGAATTGCCCGCTGGAGCCGGAGCCGGCGCTGCACCGATACCCACAGGTCGAACAGACGGCGTTGTTTTTTCCACAGGAACGGAAAACGCAACGTGAAACGCTCGATGCCGAGACCGCCGACAATCCAGTCGTCCCTGACAACCGAAACACTTTCGATGAAATCGACACCCTTGTGTTTTGCGAGAAATGCCAGCAGATCGGACACCGGTTTGATCGGCAGGCTGTCCCCGCTTATCAACTGGATATGCTCGACCGAATCCCAGGTCGACAGGATTTTCCGGCAAAGGGCCAGTTCCGCCTCGACCAGCGAAAAATGCCCCCAGGCGCAGGCTATGCGGTCGGCAAAAACAATATTGTCCCTTGCCGCCAGTCTGCGTTTCAACGCGAAATAGGCGGTATCGTCGACATGCGCATCCACATGGATGCAAACCCTGACCGGGGTTGCATCCAGAGACTCGGCCAGTTGGGCCACGCGGTCCAGATTGCGGTTGGCGAGGATGGCTATCGCAAGTGTCACGCCCAGCCCCCCACAGACATCAGGCCGAGATTCTCCAGTTGCCGCCATCCCTGATACCGGGTCGAGTGTTCATGATGCAGAACAATGCCGGTTTCGTCGGCCTCGCGATAGGCGCGGTATTCGCGACTGCCGGCATAATGCTGGCGACGGGTCAGTTCGCGCTCGGCCTTGTCTTTCAGGTCGGGGCGGAGTTTGGCGTGCAGAAGCACACCGCAAATCTTCTCGCCACCCCATTCCTCGTAGGTCTTGTTCAGGCCACGCGGCAACAATGTGTGTGTGGAACTGATAAACACGTTTCCGCGCTGCCATTTGACCAAGGGTATTTTGTTGAGCGCAGGCGCATGTGCCGGATTGTCACCAAAGAACGCGCGCTGGCGCGGGCCGCCCTGAATCCAGACATTTCCGTATCGCCTGTTCGGCTTTTGCGTGTAATTTCCCGAATCGAAATGCGTCAGGTATTCGAACGGGTCCCGACCGGGCGCAGGCTGCGGGCTATCCAGACTTCCAGCCGGATACATATCCAGCAGGAGCGCCCCGAAGGATTTGATCGCGGAGGCATCGAGCCAGTCCGTCAATGCGGCCAGCGGGCGGGTGTCGCAATAGGGGTAAACGAAAAATTCGTCTATATCGACCACCAGTGCCCAATGACCCCGCGCATAGCGGCGCAACAGGCTGTTCAGCCAGTCCATTCCGAAATGCGCCCGCTTGTAACTGGCATCGGCGCTCCACAACGACACATCCGGCTGGGCCGACAGATACTCGCGCGATCCGTCTTCGGAATTGTTGTCCACTATGAAAAAATGTTCGATACCCAGCTTGCGATAGTATTCGAGGAAATACGGCAGATGGGGCTTCTCGTTATGAACCACCGAGAACAGGAAAATACCGGAATCACTGCATACCCCGCTCCGGTCCCGGATCAGGGTCAGTTCCCGTTGTTTGCGAAGCGCCCGAATTCGGCGGATGCGTCGCTGGTGGCGCAGATAAAATGAATCTGCAAATCGTTCAAAGCGGCTCATAACATCAACTTATAACTAACTATCGCATACTAGCTATGCGATATAACTGTGGCAACATTATGGAAATGGCTGGCCCAATCCGGGAAGTTTTGCGCCGGAACCTCCGGTTTTGCCCCGCGGGTAATCGTCAGGATTGTATCTGCCCATGTTTTTGCATCCTCTGCGTCGATAAAGATGATTCCCCGGGGTGCCAGTTCCTGCAGGCTCGGCAGCGGCGCGGAAACAACCGGAGTGCCCAGTTGCAAAGCCTCTATCGCCGGATAGCCGAACCCTTCCGCAAAGGAGGGAAACAGCAGGGCGCGGGCACCGGACAGCAGCCGCGCAACCGCCTCGTCGGGCAGATTGCCATGCTCGAACACCGTCTTTCCCATATAGTCCGCACTATCCAGCGTCCTGAAAACACCGGAATTCAGCCAGCCGCGCTCTCCTATGATATGCAGGTGCGGGATATCTCCGGCTGGTAGAGTGCGGGTGAAGCCGTTCCATATGTCAAGTAGCAAACGGTGGTTTTTCCGCGGTTCTATCGTCCCGAGAACAACAAAATACGGGCGGGCGTCCGCCGGCCTCTCCGCAGGCTGCGGCAACGGGTCGGTGCCCAGAGGGATAACCTGCCGCACCGGAGCATCCTTTCCCCAGGTTGCGGCCCAATGGGACAGGCGCCCGGAAGTATGTTCGGAATTGCAGATTACGACGTCGGCCAGCGCAACCACGGACCGCATCTTGCGTTCGAACATACGCGCGGTTTCGGGGCGGCAAAACTGCGGGAAATCCAGCGGAATCATATCATGCACCAGCACGGCGAGCGGCTCCGCTCCGGCACGGCGCATTTTCCGCAGCGCACCCGCGCCGAGGTTACTATGCCCGACATTCAGGTAGGCAAACGCCTGCGGCAGATGCCCCCGCGCAAGCCGCCGGACCGTTTTTTCGATACGGTAACGCCTTTGGCCGTCCCGGGGGCGCAAGGCCGTCAGGGCAGGCCGGTCCCAGGGGCCGTTTGCCCCGATCAGCCGATACAGGGTTGCCATGGCATCGCGTTCCAGCACCATGTCATGCCTGCCGATACGGCAAAAGAAAAATACCGGTGACGGATATTCCAGAAAATGGCCGATATAGGCCCGTTCCACCCGGTCAATTCCCGTCACTCTGCCCTTGATTGTCCGGGAAACGGTGCGCGTAATATCCAGAACAACCGGCCGCATTCAGGATGTATATCCCTTTCCTGCATGCCAGCGCATGGCATCGCGCACCATCTGCGGCAGGGTCGAGCGCCACGGGCTCCAGTCGAGGATTTCGGTAGCGCGGCGGCTGCCGCTGACCAGAAAGGCGCAGTCTCCGGGGCGACGGGGGCCGTCATTCGCGGGTGTGTTGTTGCCGGTTTCGTTGGCAACCACATCGACAACCTCCTGCACCGAGAACCCGTGGCCCGTGCCAAGATTGAAAACATTCGACGGATTGCCCGCCTGCAGATATTCCAGACCGGCCACATGGGCTTCGGCCAGATCGCTGACATGCACATAGTCGCGCACGCAGGTGCCGTCGGGCGTCGGGTAGTCACGCCCGAAGATTGTCAACGCCGGACGGCGCCCGGTTGCCGCATCGATAGCCAGCGGAATCAGATGGGTTTCGGGGTCGTGGAATTCCCCGATCATGCCGGAGGCATCGGCACCTGCCACGTTGAAATACCGGAAAATGGCGTAGGAAAACCCGTAGCGCTGCGAAAAATTCTGCACCATTTGCTCTATGGCAAGTTTCGATGCGCCGTAGGCGTTGATGGGGCGCTGCGGTGTATCCTCGTCCAGCAATACGCCGTCATGGTCGCCATAGGTGGCACAGGTAGAGGAAAAAACGAAATCCGGCACCCCGTGGTCGGCAGCAGCCTGCAACAGGTTGAGTGCTCCCGACACGTTCGTCCGCCAATACAGCCCCGGATCCTGCATGGATTGTCCGACCTCGGCCAGCGAGGCAAAGTGCATAATTGCCGCCGGCTTGTGTTTGCGCACCACTTCGGAAATCCGGTCGGCGTCACACAGATCCCCCTGTTCGAACGGACCGAACTGCACGGCATCGCGCCAGCCCGTCGACAGGTTGTCG
>Ga0256839_1005734_pt1 | contig 11296 bp, 13 predicted proteins | sample 354166metaG_FD_185968 | JGI IMG/M metagenome (GOLD analysis project Ga0256839, IMG submission 185968) | Hydrothermal vent microbial communities from Mid Atlantic Ridge, Atlantic Ocean - 354-166 | ecosystem: Environmental > Aquatic > Marine > Hydrothermal vents | place: Atlantic Ocean: Mid... | reverse complement strand
CAGGAGTCGAACGAACTATCCCCGTTGGGCCGGGAGCGGATTGAGTTCTGGGTCAGCGCCAACCCGGGACAACCGCTGAAGCTGCTGTCAAAGGTAGCCTCCGGTGGCGAACTGGCCCGCATCAGCCTGGCCATTCAGGTGATAACGGCACAAAACGCCAGCATTCCAACCCTGATTTTCGATGAGGTGGATGTGGGGATCGGCGGTGGCGTGGCGGAGATTGTGGGGCGCCAGCTGCGCAAGCTGGGAGGCTACTGCCAGGTCATCTGCGTCACCCACCAGCCCCAGGTAGCCGCGCTGGCTCACCACCACCTGCAGGTGAGCAAGAGGACCGACAACCAGCAGACACACACCCTGATTCAACCGCTGGACAGTGAACAGCGTGTTCAGGAGCTGGCGCGGATGGTGGGCGGCGTTGAAATCACTCCGCAGACCCTGTCTCATGCCCGCGAGATGATCGAGCGGGGGCAGGAAGGGTAGTTGGGACAGTCAGGGCAGGGGTGGATGCAGTCCGGTCACCAGCTCCAGATAATCGTCATGTTCCGGTCCGATAAATCCGTGGCGAATGAGAAAGTCGATGATGACCAGATTGCAGTTCTGTTTGAACTCCTCCGTCTCCCGCACCAGCTCCATGACCTGCTCCACCGGCCAGAGATAGAACTCCTCCACCTCACCGTCCGTACAGCGCGGCTGAAAATCTGCGGGCAGTTCCAGATCATAGCAGTACAGGGTGTCCGGTTTTAACCCGCGCTCCGACTCGGCAACGTAGCTGACGGTACCTACCGGGATAGCCTGGGAGACCAGCTCGGGGGGAATCGCGGCCTCCTCCCAGCACTCTTTGGCCAGATTCCCGGCCAGGCTGATGTTATGGGGCAGCCCTCCGGCAACCAGGTGATCCAGCTTACCGGGATAGATCATGCGATCCGACGCCCGGCGTCCGATCCACATGTGACAGCGGTTGTCTTTCCTGACATAGCCGTTGAGATGCTGCCCGAAAGCACGGATTCCAAAACAGGGGGCGGCAGCCCGATCGATCAGCAACACCGCATCACTCCTCGAGTGCGCGGTAGCGCCGTACAGCTCGCCGTGAAGGGGGGGCAGAACCCCCTGCTCCACAAGTGCATTCAGAACCTCGGCTACCGCTGCGCTGCGCTCCTCCACGCCGGAGTGCTCCACAACGAGCTCAACCCCCTCCGGCATCACTGCAAACACCTCGGGCCAGGCAGTTAAATATTCGGCAAAGGCGGGCCTGACCCGCCCCACCACTGCGCCCTCCACCCGGAAGGGGATAAATCCGGACAGATCATGACGATTGCAGCGCCGCAGGTGCTGAAGAAAGCCCACGGCGCTATTCCGGCTCAATCGCCCGCAGATGCCGACTCACCGCCAGCAGGGCGCCCAGCAGGCCAAGCACGATACCGGCGAACAACAGCAACATCACCATTCCCGGAGTGGTAAAACCGAGCTGAAAATCACTGCCGTACAACCCGGCCAGGCGGCGCACCGGTTGCTGCAGCAGAGCCAGAGAGACATTCACCAGCAGCAGGGCAATCACCGCCCCGGCCAGCCCATACCAGAAACCGGTATAGAGAAACGGCCGCCGGATAAACCCGTCGGTCGCACCGATGAGTTTGGTTATCACTATCTCCTCCCGGCGATTCTCGATATCCAGACGGATGGTATTACCCACAATCAGCAACACCGCCAGCGCAAGCAGTACCGCGATGGTAATAACAGCCCGCTGGATGATATCAATGATGGTGTGCAGCCGCTTTACCCACTCCATATCGAGCTGGGCAATATCCACCTCCGGCAGCGCCTGCAGTTGTTCCAGCAGTGACTGGATCGCTTCAGGCGGAGAGGAGGCGTCAGGTTGAACAACGATCACGCCCGGCAGCGGGTTGCTCTCCAGTGTGTCCAGCACATCGCCAAAACCGGAAAACTCCCGAAACTCATCCAGCGCCTGCTGTGGAGAGACATACTCGACAGCAGCTATCCCCGCCTTGTCGGCAAGGGTGTCTGCCAACGCCTCTCCCCGCCCGGTGTCGATATCCTGCTTGAGAAACAGCGAGATCTGGGTGGTCTCGTTCCAGTGCCCGCCAAGTTGCCGGGCGTGGTCCACCAGCACATATAGCCCGGCAGGCAGGGCCAGGGCGATGCCGATCACGGCAGCGGTGATCAGCGCAGAGAGCGATGCACGATTCAGCTGCCCCAGGCTGTGAACAAGCACCTGCAGGTGACGCTCGAGATAACCACCTGGCCCACGGCGGCCGGCATGGCGGGAAGCACCGCTGCGTGATGGTTTGGCGACCCGTTTGCTGCTGCCGGACTTCATGAGTCCGTCACCTCCCCATCATGTATCAGCCGCCCCTTGTCCAGGGTCAGTACCCGATAGGGAAGCTGTGAAATCAACTCCAGATCGTGAGAGGCGATCAACACCGATACTCCAACCTGGTTGAACAGCTCGAACAGCCCCATGATCTCCCGCGACAACTCCGGATCCAGATTGCCGGTGGGCTCATCCGCCAGCAACAGCGGCGGCTTGTTCACCACCGCACGAGCAATACCGATTCGCTGCTGCTCTCCCCCGGACAAGGTGATCGGATAACGCTTCTCCTTGTTCAGCAGGCCGACCATATCCAGCGAGGCACGCACCCGCCGCACCACATCACGGCGCTGAAGCCCGGTGATAATCAGCGGCAGAGCAACATTGTCGAACACAGTCCGATCATGGAGCAGGCGGTAGTCCTGGAAAATGATGCCGATGTTGCGGCGCAGGGGTGGAATACCGCGCCGCCCCAGCCGGGCCAGGTTCTGGCCATTGATCAGAATCTGGCCACCGCTGGCCCGTTCGATGAGCGTGATCAGCTTGAGCAGAGAGCTCTTGCCCGCACCAGAGTGACCAGTGAGAAAGGCCATCTCGCCCGGCTTCAGATGGAAGCTGATCGCCGATAGCGCCTCCTGTCCTCCGGGGTACCGTTTACTGACCTTGTCGAACAGGATCATCAGAAGAGTTCAGCTCGCTATCAAACAGGGCATCCACAAACTCGGCGGCATCGAAAACCCGCAGATCATCGATCCCTTCACCAATACCGATGAAACGGATGGGCACACCCAGCCGGTTGGCAATGGCAAACAGCACGCCGCCCTTTGCCGTGCCATCCAGTTTGGTAATGGTAATACCGGTCAGGCCCATCAGCTGATGGAACTGTACCGCCTGGGAAAGGGCGTTCTGGCCGGTGCCGGCGTCGAGCACCAGCATGATCTCATGGGGCGCCTCCGGATCGAGTTTCTGAATCACCCGTTTGACCTTGGCCAGCTCATCCATCAATCCCTGCTGGGTATGCAGACGACCGGCGGTATCGGCAATCAGCACATCAACCTTGCGGGAGCGGGCGGCCTGCAGCGCATCATGAATCACCGCGGCGGAATCCGCACCGCTGTGTTGCGCCACCACCGGAATGTCATTGCGCTCCCCCCACACCTGGAGCTGCTCCACCGCCGCGGCACGAAAGGTATCCCCCGCCGCCAGCATCACGCTGCGACCCTGCTCCTGCAGCTGTTTGGCCAGCTTGCCGATAGTGGTGGTCTTGCCGGCGCCATTGATCCCCACCATCAGGATCACAAAGGGGTGATCAGCGGGTGGAATCACCAGTGGCTGGCTGACTGGTTCAAGAATCGCCAGCAACTCCTCCCGCAGTGCGTCAATCAGCGCCCCGGCGTCGGTCAGTTGCTTGCGGGACACCCGCTCGGTCAGCCGGGCGATAATCTCCTGGGTGGTATCCACCCCGACATCGGCAAGCAGCAGCCGTGTCTCCAGCTCCTCCAGCAACTCATCATCTATGGCCTTTTTCCCCAGCACCAGACTGGAAAGGCCCTCCGTCAAACCGGAACGGGTACGTGCCAGACGCTCACGCAGACGGCCGACAAAGCCCTTTTTTTTCGGCGTGTCGCTCTGCTCGGAAGATTTTTTCTTGATGAAACCAAACATGATTTTCGCAGTCTCAACCCGGGCTGTTAGTGAAAGGCAGGTTAGTTTAATATCACCTGACTGTTTATCTTATCATTATCTACTTGTAACTACTCAGCGAGTAGTGAAAATGTTGTGTAACAGCCCAGCTTGCTCCTGAAACGGGCCAGATCAAGGCGGAAAATGGAAGTTTACAAGGGTAAATGACCATTTTCCAACGCAGAGATGGCCCGTTTCAGGAGCAAGCTGGGCTGTTACATCTACTTCTACCACGGAAACGGAAAAAACAACAATGCAACAAACAAAACGAGTCTCCCTGCTACTGCTGTTTTGCGCTGTACTGATAGCTGGACCGGCGCTGGCGCAGGTACACGAATTCAAGCTGGACAACGGCCTGAAAATTCTGGTCAAGGAGGATCACCGCGCCCCGGTGGTGGTTTCGCAGATCTGGTACAAGGTGGGTTCCAGCTACGAATATGATGGCATTACCGGCGTCTCCCACGTACTGGAACACATGATGTTCAAAGGCACCAAAAAACATGGGCCGGGGGAGTTCTCCCGAATAATTGCCGAGAATGGTGGAGAGGAGAACGCCTTTACCGGCCGCGACTACACCGCCTATTTCCAGCAGCTGGAGAAGAGCCGGCTCGAGGTGAGTTTCGAGATGGAGGCGGACCGGATGCGCAACCTGCTGCTTCCGGAGGAGGAGTTCGCCAAGGAGGTGAAGGTGGTGATGGAGGAGCGGCGGATGCGCACCGATGACAAGCCGGAGTCGCTGACCTACGAGTTACTCAACGCTGCGGCTTTCGTCAACAGCCCCTATCACCATCCGATCATTGGCTGGATGCAGGATCTCGAAAGTCTGGAAACCGCCGATCTGACAAGCTGGTACCAGCGCTGGTACGCCCCCAACAACGCTACGCTGGTGGTGGTAGGCGATGTCGATCCGCAGCAGGTGTATGAGCTGGCCAAAAAGCACTTCGGCCCCCTCAAGCCCAGCGATCTGAAACCGCCCAAACCGCGGGTTGAAGGCAGACAGAGGGGACTCCGCAAGACCACCCTCCGCGCACCGGCAAAGCTCCCCTATCTGATAATGGGGTTCAAGGTGCCGGTATTGAAAACCGCCCAGGAAGAGTGGGAACCCTATGCACTGGAGGTACTTGCCGGCGTCCTCGATGGAGGCAACAGCGCCCGTCTGGCAAAAAACCTGGTCCGCAAACAGCAGCTGGCCGCCAGTGCCGGGGCCGGCTATAACCTCTACTCCATGCGCCAGGATCTGTTTCTGCTCGACGGCACGCCAGCGCAGGGACACACCACTGCCGAACTGGAGAAGGCACTGCGTGACGAAATCGAGCGGCTGAAAACCGAACCGGTCAGCGAACAGGAGCTGGCGCGGATCAAGGCACAGGTGGTAGCGGGCAAGACCTATGAAAAGGACTCCCCCTTCTACCAGGCGATGCAGATGGGCACCCTGGAGACAGTCGGCCTCGGCTGGCAGCGCATGGACGAGTACAGCGACAGGGTACTCGCCATCACGGCGGAACAGCTGCAGGAGGTGGCACGCAAATACCTTGTCGACGACCATCTGACCATTGCGGAACTCGAACCACTGCCACTTGAAGAAAAAACCGGAAACAATAATCAGGGAGGTGAACAGCATGCGGCTCACTAACAAGACCATCATCTGGATATGGGCCATGCTGCTGCCGGTGGCGGCTGCCGTCGCCGGGCCGGAGATTCAGCACTGGAAAACCGAAAACGGCAGCCGGGTCTATTTCGTCTCCGCGCCCCAGCTGCCGATGGTGGACATCCGGGTGGTGTTCGATGCCGGCAGCGCCCGTGACGGAGCGCGCCCCGGACTTGCCGTGATGACCAACGGCCTGCTGGACGCCGCCGCGGGAGAGCTCGGCGAAGAGGAGATCGCCGAGCGTCTCGAGGGGCTCGGTGCCCAGCTCGGCAACTCCGCCCAGCGCGACATGGCGCTGCTCAGCCTGCGCACCCTGAGCGATGCCAGATACCTCGATCCGGCAGTGGAGATCCTGGCCACCATCCTCAGCCAGCCGCGCTTCCCCGACAAGATATTCCAGCGCGAACGCAAGCGGATGCTGATCGGTCTGCGGGCCGAGCAGCAGTCACCGGCCAGTGTCGCCAGCAAGGCGTTCTACCGCGCAGTCTATGGCGATCACCCCTACGGTTCACCCAGCAACGGCACCGTCGAGAGTCTGCAGGCCCTGCAACGGGAGGAGCTGGAGAAGTTTCACAAACGGTACTACGTCGCAGCCAACGCGATAGTCGCCATAGTCGGCGATCTGTCGCGGGATCAGGCACAGGCGCTGGCCGAGCGGCTGGTGGAAAAGCTTCCCGCAGGGGAAGCCGCACCGGATCTGCCGGAGGTAAAACCGCTCTCCATGCCGGTCAAGAAGGTCATCCCCTTCCCCTCCAGCCAGACCCACATCCTGGTGGGACAGCCGGGAATGACGCGCACCGATCCCGACTATCTGGCGCTCTATGTGGGGAACCATATCCTCGGCGGCAGCGGATTCGGCTCCCGCATCATGGCTGAAATCCGCGAGAAACGGGGGCTGGCCTACAGCGCCTACAGCTTCTTCATGCCGATGCGCCACAAGGGACCGTTCCAGATCGGACTGCAGACCCGCAACGACAAGGCGGAAGAGGCGGACCGGGTGCTGCAGGAGACCCTGCAGAGATTCATCGAACAGGGCCCGACCGCCAAGGAGCTGGAGGCGGCGAAGAAGAACATCACCGGCGGCTTTCCGCTGCGTATCGACAGCAACAGGGATATCCTGGGATATATCGCCATGATCGGATTCTACAACCTGCCGCTGGACTACCTCGACACCTTCAGCCAGCGGGTCGAGGCGGTAACCCTGCAGCAGATCCGCGACGCATTCCAGCGCCGTATCGATCCGGAAAAGATGGCAACCATCATGGTGGGTGGCGAGTAGGTGGGGGAGCACAACCGGGTCAGGATCATCGCCGGGCGGTGGCGTGGCCGCAAGCTGACATTTCCGGACCGGCCCGGTCTGCGGCCCACGCCGGATCGGGTTCGCGAGACCCTGTTCAACTGGCTGCAGCCGGTAGTGGCCGGCGCGCGCTGCCTGGATCTGTTCGCCGGCAGCGGCGCACTGGGTTGGGAAGCACTGTCGAGGGGCGCGGTCGAAGTGGTCATGGTAGACAGCGACAGCCAGGTGGTGCGCAACCTGAAGGAACACAGCAAGCAGCTTGCACCCCGCGGGGTGACCGTGCTCCAGAGCAGCGCGCTCGACTACCTGCACGGTCCGGCAAAACCGTTTGACATCGTCTTTCTTGACCCCCCGTTCCGGCAGGGGCTGCTCGCCGATACCATCCACCGGCTGGAGAGTGGCGGCTGGCTTGCCCCTCGTGCCTGGATCTATATGGAGTCCGAAACCGGACTGCAGGAACTCCTCCTTCCCGCCGGATGGAAAATGTCGCGCAGCAAGAACGCCGGTCAGGTAAGCTATAATCTGGCTGAGCGCCAGCCCACACCATCAGAAACCGGGAGCCACACCGAGCAGAGTCCGGAATGACAACAGCCATCTATCCAGGAACCTTCGACCCCATCACCAACGGCCACACCGATCTGGTTCTGCGTGCGGCACAGATATTCGATCAAGTGATCGTGGCAGTGGCCGATAACGCAACCAAACAACCGGTATTTTCGCTGCACGAACGGGTCGAGCTGGCCCGGGAAGTACTCCGAGAACTGGAGAATGTAGAGGTATGCGGTTTCGATACCCTGCTGGTGGATTTTGCCCACTCACGCAATGCGCAGGTTATCCTGCGGGGATTGCGGGCGGTATCAGACTTTGAACACGAGATTCAGCTGGCAAGCATCAACCGCCGCCTTGCGCCGGACGTTGAGACCCTGTTTCTGACCCCGGCAGAACAGTACACCTACATATCCTCCAGTTTGATACGCGAAATCGCTTCTCTGGGTGGTGACATCTCGGCATTCGTTCATGAACGGGTGGGATATGCACTGCAGAAAAAAATGAGATATAATTAATCGGCTTTATTGCTTGAATTTCAGGAGATATCCATGGCGCTAACGATTACCGATGAATGCATAAACTGCGATGTCTGCGAGCCCGAATGCCCCAACGAGGCGATCTACCAAGGCGACGAGATCTATGAGATAGATCCCGACAAATGCACGGAATGCGTCGGACACTACGATACCCCCCAGTGCGTGGATGTCTGTCCTGTGGACTGCATTATCCCCGATCCGGAGCATGAAGAGGATCAGGATGCGCTCATGGCCAAATACAAACGGCTTACCGGCGGTTGATAAACCGTTCATGGCAAAACAGAAAAAGCTCCATGAAGGAGCTTTTTCTGTTTTGATACCTACTCCCGGCAATCAGGACAGATTCCATAGATGTAAAGACAGTGGTCGGTAATCTCATAGCCAAATTTTGCAGCGATATCCTGCTGACGCTTCTCGATAGTCTCATCGACAAACTCATCCACACGGCCACACTTGACGCATAGCAGGTGATCATGATGATCGCCCTCGCTCAATTCAAAAACCGCCTGTCCCCCCTCAAAATTATGGCGCTCCACCAAACCTGCTGTTTCAAACTGGGTCAATACCCGGTAAACCGTTGCCAGGCCGATATCCTCACCAGCCCCCAGCAATGCCTTGTAAACATCTTCGGCACTCATGTGGCGTTGGGTGGATTTACCCAGAATTTCAAGGATTTTGAGGCGGGGCAAGGTGACTTTCAGTCCCACCTTTTTCAGATTTTGGCTTTTCACGCCGGCCTCTCAGCGGTAATATGCGGAAATCTATTATATAGCGTAACAGCCAAATGCGAAAGATTATTATTATACTACTTTTCTCAACGCTGCTCAGCATCGGATGCAGTATTCACCGAGTTGATATTCAGCAGGGAAATCTGATCACACAGGAGATGGTGGATCAGCTGAAACCGGGCATGGATCAGCGGCAAGTACAGCTGATCCTAGGCACGCCTCTGCTGCGCGACCCGTTCCACCACGACCGGTGGGATTACTACTACAGCCTGAAACGGAAGGATGTTCCTTTTGAGCGCTACTCACTGCAGGTCTATTTCAAGGATGGCCGATTGACGCACACCACTGGAACCGTCCACCCTGACGAGGGCTAATACCATCTCAATATGAAGTGTAATAACTATTGGATCAGGTGGTGTTTTTTGTCAGGATTTTCTGGCAAATCAACCACGGAGATTTGTTTGATTTTCCGTTGCTCGCTATTCTCCGGCCAACAAGTTGATCGTTCTATTTTAAAGCACCTTCATGATAATTAACATCTGAAAGGCAACCTACCTCCAACCGACAGGTGCCAAACACACTGATTCTGGTTATTTTGTCCCGATAGAGCAGAACAGCCTGTGGCGATAAACACCTACGCGCACGTTCTCAGCATCGGCGGGAACAACCCCCGTGTTTCCTCCCATCTGTTGACTGTCAATCGCCTTGAAGGCAATGTTAACTGCTGTCCGGCGACCATTCCGGGAGCACATGGAACTGGCTGTCGAAAGCGGTCAGTCTTTTCAGGCCACTGCCATCCAGGCGGCTGGCCCAGATTCGGCCCGCCATGTAAGCAGGCCACCCGGTAGCTAAAATGATTCCCCAAGACACCTCAACTTAACAGCCACCAACCAAAACTGGTGGTTATTGTGCTCCAAACGCAAAAAAAGAGCCGGAATCCCGCCACGGATGAACCCGTGACCCTCTAAAACCCCAGCGCCAATTCCAGTCCATAGCTGGTAGCTTTTTCGGTAAAAAACTGGCCATAAGGCATGTGCCCATCGTACAAAACCAGCATCACTCGCAAGTTTCGTCCAACCGGTTCTCGCCCACCCATCTCAAAACCAATCTTGAAGCTTTTATCAACACCCCAATTCAGCTCTTGATGTGCTGCCAAATCCAGTCCAGCAAGAAAACGTACAGACCGACCTCTCAGATCGCTGCCTCGATATTCGGTACCGGTACGAATCATGCCCGGTTCAATTTTTGCCTCTTCAGATTGCCGAACAATATATTCACCACCACCGTAAAAACGCCAGCTCTGGCTCCAGTCATAAGAAACCAGAGCCTCCAGCGCCTCGTAATTAATATCAACCCGCTCGACTGGCAGGGAGTGATTCAGCAGGACTTCATCGCCCAGATGAGAACTCTGATGGTAGATGCGAAAACGGACGGAAACAGCTTCTTGTCGATGAGTAAGGGAAAATCCAAAAGTATAGTCGGCATTCACCAGATCATCAGAAGGCTGATCCCGATTAAACTGGGCAAACAGAGCCGCGGTAAAACTTATCTGCCACTCCTCCTGGCGCTGATTATTAAAAAATTTGTAGAGGCCAAAATGACCGCCATAGCCAACCGATGCAACATTCGTTGCATTGGGAAAATCGGAATCCATTTTATGCTGACTGATAAAAGTACGCGCCTCTTTGGGGGCAGCTATCAATGGAAAAAAAGGGGTTCCGGCCGGAAAAGCAACAGAAACAGGATGTGTCAGAGTGCTCCGGAGCTCCTCTGCGGCCTTGCCATACACACTGGAGAACGGCAAAAAACAGAGGAATGCCAACAAAAAAACAATCACTGTTTTTTTCACGAAAGGCCGATTCCCGTATGGATTCCACCAAGACCGTGTTAACATGAGTTCAATCCATCCTCTAAAGAAAATCTGAGGATATCACGGAAGGGCACCTCTAAAAACAGTAACTTTTTCGCGAGAGCAAGAAAACTCCACGCGCACGACAGCATAGACGAGATAGAAGGAAGCAGGAAGCCAGAGTCAATAGCAGTACATGGAGCAATTGCCGGGAACTGAAGCGTATAAGGGAGCACACAAGGATTCGAGCACAGGGCTGATGTCGCTATCGCAGAAAAAAGTGTATTTTTTAGAGGTACCCGGAATACCATCCGACTCAAAAAAGGGCTCTTCGCAGATCATTGTGGAACACGAGGCAGCATATCCAAGCCACCGCAATAAAACAGGATGCTGTTTCTGAAACTTTCAAACGACCGACAGCCTCTTGCATTGGCTTTAACCGTCTGGATCTTTGAATTCAGACCCTCCACCACGCCATTGCTGATCCGATGTCTGAAGTAATTCAAGATATTTGGCAAATGGGATTTGAGCATCCTGGCTTTTTTCTTGATCGGTTCCAAACGGCTCCGTATCGCCCAGCTATACCAACGTTCGAAATGTCGCCTGGCCCAAGCGCCATAGCGGTAGTCCCAGAACCCTCTGAAATGCTCTTTGATCGCCCACGCCCTGGCAACCTTGAG
>Ga0256839_1005733_pt1 | contig 11299 bp, 10 predicted proteins | sample 354166metaG_FD_185968 | JGI IMG/M metagenome (GOLD analysis project Ga0256839, IMG submission 185968) | Hydrothermal vent microbial communities from Mid Atlantic Ridge, Atlantic Ocean - 354-166 | ecosystem: Environmental > Aquatic > Marine > Hydrothermal vents | place: Atlantic Ocean: Mid... | reverse complement strand
GCTTGTGACGACGGAGAAAGATGCCGCGCGGCTGCCCGCAAGCTTTCGCCCGCAGGTGCTGGCCTTTCCGGTGCGGCTGGAATTCGCGGATGAAGCAAAACTCGAAGCGCTGCTTACAGGCGCGGGTATCCAGCTTGAATAAGCCCTTCACCCCAAGCACCCTGACGCGCCCTAGGCGCGGCACGCCGCCCGTGAGGGGGTTTGACAGGGGGCAAAGCCCCCGCATCAATGTCCCCGAACGGGCGGCGCGTTCGGGGTTATTCGCCGAGTTTTGCGTTCAGCAGTTGCGCAAACGAGGCGTAAGACATGTTATCTGTCAGCACGCCGTCAATCAGGAAGGACGGGGTGGCGTTAATGCCATCGCGCTCGGCATTGGCCTGAAAATCAGCCACCAACGCTTGCGCCATGTCGTTATCTTGCAGGCAGTTCAGCACGGTTTCCTCATCCAGACCAGCTTGCTTGCCCACCGATACGATCCCTTCAGCCACACCGGCTTGCGAGCTGGCGCGCGACCATTCGGCCTGCCGCTCGAACAAAATACCGGCGATGCCGAAAAACTTGTCATTATCTCCAGTGCAGCGCGCGAGCATATCGGCCCACAGGCCAGGGCCGTCAAAATAAACCGGGCGATAAATGAAGCGGACCTTGCCGGTATCAATGAAATTGGCCTTCAGCTCGGGCCATACATCGCTGTGAAAACGCGCGCAATGCGGACAGGTAAAGGAGGCATATTCGATAATTTCAATCGGGGCGTTCGGGTCGCCCAAGGCGAATTCCTGTATCACGGGCGCGTCGGCGCTGGGCGTGCTTTCTTGGGCGAGCACAGCCGAGCCGGTGGCAGCGGCCATTACGGCCAAAGCGGCGCGGCGGGTGAAGGTGTGGGTCATTATGTGGATCCTTTAGAAGTTAACATTATGTTTTCCCCGAGGCTTTCCAGCAGCGCGCGGAGGGTTTCGTCTTGCACATCTGCCACCTCTGCCCGCAGCTTTTCAGCTTTGGCGGGGGGGAGGCTTGGCGCAGGGTGATCATGGGTAAAGCCGCTTTCAGGCTCGGCAAAGCCCATGGCCTCGCCGCTTTGGGTGATGCGAATATCGGCGATAGCCGAGTAGCCATAACTGGCATTCACCCGCTCTTTTATGCGCGGCAGCTGCATTTGCAGCTCGGGCGCATGGGCGGGTTTGGCGAGTAATGTTAGCTTGGCGCCAAAGCCCTGGCGGGCATAGCTCACCTTTTGCGGCTTGGCGATGCGGGCAATTTCAACCCCCACAATTTCTTCCCAATGGGTAAGCAGGCGCATTTGGGCAAAGCCCCGCGCCGCGCCGGTTTTCTGGATGCGCGCACCAACCAACCCCCCCGCTTGGGTGAAGCCACGGGCGTATCGCCGGTGTGGGGGGCTTTGGTTGCGTTGCATCTCAACTCCGTTTAGGGCTTTGGGTTAACTTAGGGGCTTTGGTGGCTCACGCCAAGGCGTGGAATGGAAATACAGGGAAAAGATGGGGAATTTGGCAAAGATAGGTGAAAAACTGCTGATCTGGTATGATGAAAATGCGCGGGCGCTGCCATGGCGGGTGCCGCCCGGGAGTGGCGAGCAGGCGAACCCTTACCATGTGTGGCTGTCAGAAATCATGCTCCAGCAAACCACGGTGACGGCGGTAAAGCCCTATTTTTCCGCGTTTACAGCGCGCTGGCCCGATGTGGCGGCGCTGGCTGCGGCAAAGGACGAGGACGTGTTGGCGGCATGGGCGGGGCTGGGATATTATGCCCGCGCGCGCAACCTGCTGAAATGCGCGCGGGTGGTGGCGGCAAGCGGTTTTCCCGCAGATGAGGCGGGGCTGATGGCCTTGCCTGGGGTGGGGCCATATACGGCGGCAGCCATTGCGGCCATTGCCTATGGTGCACCGGCGGTGGTGGTGGATGGTAATATCGAACGGGTAATGGCGCGGTTGTTTGACGAGCGGGAAGCGCTTCCGGCGGTGAAGCCTGTGTTAAAGGCGCGGGCGGCGAGGCTAACGCCGCAAACCCGTGCGGGAGATCATGCGCAGGCGCTGATGGACCTCGGGGCGACGATTTGCATCCCGAAAGCGCCGCGTTGCGGGGGCTGCCCTTTGCAGGCAGAGTGCGCGGCCTATAAGGCGGGCAGTGCGGCGGATTTACCCAAGCGTTTGCCCAAAAAGCCCAAGCCCACGCGCCACGGCATCGCTTATTTTGCACGGCGGCAGGATGGCTATGTGCTGCTCGAAACCCGCCCGCCCAAGGGGCTTTTGGGGGGCATGCTGGGGCTGGTGGGCAGTGAATGGGCTGAGGGTGCGCCGGTGTTTGACCCGCCCTTTGCAGGCGAATGGCAGCGCCACCCCGAGGAGATCACCCATGTTTTCACCCATTTTAACCTGAGGCTCACGCTTTATAAGGCCAAGGTGGAAGCTGCCAACCCGCAGGTGGGGCACTTCCAAATTGCGCCCGCGCCCGAGGATTTTCCAAGCATTATGCGCAAGGCTTTTCAAGCAGGATGCGAGTGAGTGCTGTTTTATTGAGTCTATGACCAGTAGAAAAATTCGGGGAATAATCCTGCAACCTTATGAATGTAGGCTATAAATACGAACAACACCATAACTAGATTCCTAGGTATCTAGATACCTAGGAATCTAGTTACACAGTGTGGTCATGCCCGTGGGGAACCGGCGTATCGACAAGTTGAAAATGCGCTTCGCTTACAATGGAATGCGCGCTAACATCGCATGCATCGTGCCTTTCTTGACTTACAACATTGATTGCGCTGCCGATTCAGGCCAAAATACCGCGCAGGAGGCACCATGACCAAACCATCCCTTGCCAACGCGCTGCCCTTTTGGGTGTCCTTGGTGTTTATCCCGCTCTGGCTGCTGGCCGTAAGCAAGGGCGGCTGGTGGATCGCCCTGATTCCACTTTACAATCTTGTTATCAGCTCGGTGCTGGATAGCTTCATCGGCCTCAGCCGCGAAAACCTTGACCCAAACGCGGAGGATAGCGCGCTCCTTTGGCACCGGATGATCACATGGATATGGGTGCCGCTGCAAATAATGGTGGTGCTTGGCTCGCTGGTGGCGATCTTCTGGTTTGACCATCTGAGCGTGACGGAGAGCATTTTTCTGGCGCTGGTGAGCGGCATTGTGGCGGGGGAAATGGGCATCACCTATGCCCATGAGCTGGTGCACCAGCACAACAGGTTCGAGCGCTGGCTTGGCGATATCCTGCTGTCCAGCGTGCTTTACGGGCATTTCAGAACCGAGCATATTCTGGTGCATCACCGCTATATCGGCACGCCGCGTGATGTGGTGACGGCGAAATATAACGAAAACCTTTACCTCTTTCTGCCCCGCGCCATGGTCGGCACACTAAAATCGGCTTGGGAGGTGGAGGCCGAACGGCAGGTGAAGCGCGGGCGCAAGGTGGCTGACTTCTCCAATCCGTTCTGGATTTACGGTGGGCTTGCGCTTGTATTTTTGACCCTCGCGGCCATTATTGGCGGCATTGCCGGCGTAGCGTTGTTTGCGCTTCAGGCTTTTGTTGCGATCAACTATCTGGAAATCATTGATTATGTTGAGCATTACGGGCTGGTGCGCAAACATTTGGGCGATGGAAAATACGAGCCGGTCGCCCCGCGCCATTCGTGGAATTCCAACCATAAATTCACCAACTGGCAATTGCTCAACCTTCAGCGCCACTCCGATCATCACTATAAGCCCAGCCGCCGCTTTCCGCTATTGCAAACCTATGACGAGGCCGAGGCCCCGCAGCTTCCCTATGGCTACCCGATTATGGCTGCGCTGGCCTGCCATCCGCGCTATTTCCGCCGCATGATGAACCCGCGCGTGCGGGCGTGGCGTAAAATGTATTACCCTGAAATCACCGATTGGCAGCCTTATAAGGAACATTCCACTCCAATGCCGCGCTGAGCTATTGTAACTTTGGCGCGTGGGCCATAATATAGGAGCTTACTCAGGATTTGCGGAGATCAGGCATGGCTTGGACGGACGAGCGCGTTGATGTGTTGAAGAAAATGTGGGGGGACGGGAAGTCTGCCTCGCAAATCGCCACCGAGCTTGGTGGTGTAACTCGCAATGCGGTGATCGGCAAGGTGCATCGGCTGGGGCTTTCAAACCGGCCAACGGCGGCCAAAGTGGCTCCGAAATCCGATGTAGCAAAACCAGCCCCCAAGCCCCAAAAGCCAAAGGTCGAAGCCAAAAAAGAGCCAGCGCCTGCGCAGCCTGTTGTTGTGCAGCGGCCCATTCCGCGCCCACGCCCGATTATTACAGCTGGCAAGCCTTTGCCACCACAACGCTCGGCCAGCGAGGTCTCGGAAGAGGCTTTGGCCAAGGTGAAAAAGATCGAGGAAAAAGCACGCAAGCTCAACCTTATGCAGCTCACCGAGCGCACCTGCAAGTGGCCCATTGGCGACCCCGCAACCGAAGAATTCTGGTTTTGCGGCCATCCGGTGGAGCCGGGCAAGCCCTATTGCGAAACCCATGTGTCGGTGGCCTTCCAGCCCATGAGCAGCCGTAGAGACCGTCGCGCTAGCCGATAGCTCGGTAGCGGCGCGTCTGGCGTTGTTCTGTTTTGCAATATCCGGCCCGCGCCGCCTGCACCCTTAGGGCGTGTGGCCAGCCCGGAAGGCCTCTTCATTCTTCCTTAAATACTCATCTTGAAGCACCCGATGCAGGCGCTAACGGGCCTTCAAATACGTATCCTCGGAAAAATACTGGAAACTGTCAGCATTATGCGCCGCCCGATTTGGTGATGTGCGGGCATAATCGCTACACACGTCGCGATTATAGCAGTTGTCGTCGGTGCCGCCGACATCTTCATAATGCGACATCTCATGAATAATCGTGCCCGCGCGGGTGCCGGAGTTGAAGACCTCCAAAAAAGTGGCATCCGAGAGTGAAGGCAGCTCGAAATAGGGTGGGCACAGATAAATAGTGCTGGAATCGTCTGGATACACAAACGCATAGGTGCCGCCATCGCAGGAGCCGGCACCGGCGCGCTGGCAAACATAGGTAATTTTGCTGGTGCGGATATGGTTTTTGAGCGCCGAAATGGTGGAGCGCACAAATTTGGCCCGCACCGCATCCCAGCGGCCAAACCATGTGCGATACGCGCCATTTTGCGGCGTAATTTGCACCGTGGCCGCCGAAAGCGCATCAAAGGCGTTAAAACGCGCTTTTTCGATATCGGATGTTTGCTGCGGGGTGCACTGGCGGTATTCGGCCAATGCGGGCGTGGCAAAGCCGACAAGCAGGGCCAGAATCAACAACGGGGCAGTGAGAAACGGTTTAAACATCATTTTCTTTCTATATATAAGGCTGGTGGCGCGGGGCCTTGACCTTTATAATGGGCAATACCCAAGTGTAGCAGCGAAAGTTTTATGATCAAGTTTAACCTGAAATGTGAGCACGGCCACGGGTTTGATTCGTGGTTCGGCTCCAATGATGATTATGAAAAGCTGCACGTTCGCGGGCTGGTTTCTTGTGTGATTTGCGGGAGTTCGGTTGTTTCCAAGGCTGTTATGGCACCGCGTGTGGCCATGGATGCCAAGGCACCCGATCTGCGCGAAAACCCGCCACTCGATGATGTTGGCACCAAATTCCCCGAAGAAGCGCGCAAAATGCACTATGGGGAGGCACCCGCACGGCCCATTATGGGGCAGGCCAGGCTGGAAGATGCCAAAGCACTTCTGGAAGAAGGCGTTCCGGTTTTGCCCATGGGAATCAAGCCCAAACAGGTGAATTAGGCGGAGGGTCGCGCAGGCAGACTGCCCTGCGTTGACAGCCCGTCGCCAGCGTGGTTTTTCAACCAAACAGTCAACGGTGAGGAATGCTATGGCCCTGCGCACAGGATTACTTGGATTAACGATGTTTGTGGCCGCCTGCGCCAGCGGGCAGCCGCCCGTAGCCCCCGAAATGGACCTGCCGGCATGGGATGGCGAGCAGATAGTCTGCAACAAATCAGTGAGCTTTGCCCGCACCGCCACCGAGGCCTTGCCGGAATTTCAGCCCGATGAGCGCCTAGGCCTCTGCGCCCGCTCGATGCGCTATATCGCGCTCAATCGGAAATATGGTGAGCAAACCAGCTATTTTGGCGTGGCGGCTGCCACCACCGCCAGCCTTGCCGCTACCTATGCGCCCCTGGTGCGCCGCGCCTATAGCGACAGCACATGGGAATTTATGGATAACCTGAGCCGTGATATCGAGGTGCAGGTGAATGCAACAGCCGAAAATGCAGCGGGCGGGTTTTTCAGGCCGCGCTCCCGCACGGATATGGACACAAACGCGCTGATCCGTGAGGAGCAACAGGGCGTGCAAGCGGCGCTGGAGGCTTTTGCACTCGATAATCCCGAAGCCTATACGCAACTGATCGAAGACGTTAACCGCACCTTCAACCCGACCAATCGCCTGCTGATCGCCGCCATTAACCGCAACCCGTTTTTCCGCGCCTACGAGGCCGGACTGGCACAGGTGAGGGCGCGTCACGGCGGCACTATTAACTTTGCCGATATTGAACAGCGCATAGAAATTGGCGAAGTATTACAAGCACTGATCGAGGGTATTCCCACCGGCCCCTCCTGAGAGGGGCCTCGCCTCGGGGGGGCTCGATGCCCCCCCGAGGCGACGCGCGGAGCTTGCCCTTGAAGCGCGGCGTAAAGGCCTGTAATACATCCGCAAACACTAATATTTGGAGCCTCTGCAATGGCTTTGCTGGTTATGAAATTTGGCGGCACCTCGGTGGCCGATCTCGCGCGCATTCGTAACGCAAGCGAGAAAGTGAAGCGCGAGGTGGAGCGCGGCCACCACGTGGTGGTGGTTGTGTCAGCCATGTCGGGCGAAACCAACAAGCTCGTGGGCTTGGTGGGCGACGCTGCCAGCGGGGCCCAGGCCGAAGCCCCTGGCTTTTATGATGCACGGGAATATGATGCTGTTGTGGCCTCGGGCGAGCTGGTCACCTCGGGCCTGATGGCGATTGTGTTGCAAGAAATGGGCATTCAGGCCCGCAGCTGGCAAGGCTGGCAGGTGCCGGTCAACACCACAGATGCCCACGGCGCGGCGCGGATTGAAAGCATTCCGAGGGAAAACCTAGATGCCAAATTTGCCGCGGGCATGGAAGTGGCGGTGATCGCGGGCTTTCAGGGCATTGGCCCCGATGGCCGTGTTACCACGCTGGGGCGGGGCGGCTCTGATACTACGGCGGTGGCTTTTGCAGCGGCGCTTGAGGCCGAGCGCTGCGATATTTATACCGATGTGGATGGCATTTACACCACCGATCCCCGCATCACCAACAAGGCCCGCAAGCTCGAAAAAATCGCCTTTGAGGAGATGCTGGAGCTGGCGTCATTGGGGGCAAAAGTGCTGCAAACCCGCTCGGTCGAGCTGGCGATGCGCAACAAAGTGCGCCTTCAGGTGCTCAGCAGTTTTAATGACGAACCCGGCACTTTGGTGTGCGATGAGGAGGAAATTATGGAATCAAATGTGGTCACCGGCATTGCCTGCTCGCGCGACGAGGCCAAACTAACGCTGATTTCGGTGGCCGACCGCCCCGGGATTGCGGCCGCCATTTTTACCCCGCTGGCCGCAGCGGGTGTGATTGTGGATATGATCGTGCAGAATATGTCGGAAGAAGGCCGCACGGATATGACCTTTTCCTGCCCCGTGGGCGATGTTGCCAAGGCAGAAAAAGCGCTGGAAACGGCCAAGGCACGGGGCGAGTTTAACTACCGCGAGCTGGACAAGGATACCGATGTGGCCAAGGTGTCTATCGTCGGGGTTGGCATGCGCAGCCACGCGGGTGTAGCGCAGAAAATGTTTAAGAACCTCGCTGATGACGGAGTGAATATCAAGGTGATCACCACCTCTGAAATAAAGGTTTCTGTGTTGGTAGACCGGAAATATATGGAACTCACCGTGCAATCATTGCATGATGCGTTTGATTTGGACCGCGCCCCATAAGCGCGGTAAACGCGAGGTGATATGGGTAAACGCAAAGGGATAGGCTCCCAAACTCTGCTGAAAAGGCTGCGGGATGCGCTGGCAGACGCGGGCGAAGGCCAAGCGCGGCTGGACCGGATCACCTATCTGATCGCCTGCTCGCTGGAGGCCGAGGTCTGCTCGATTTACCTCAAGCGCGATGAAACCACGCTGGAACTCTGCGCCACCTATGGCCTGAAGCCCGAAGCGGTGCACCAAACCCGCTTGCGGGTGGGCCAAGGGCTGGTGGGCCGGGTGGCCGAAAAAGCGGTGCCGCTAAATCGCGCGAATGCCCCCGCCGCACGCGGATTTCGCTATATGCAGGAAACCGGCGAGGAGGTGTTTTCCTCCTTCATCGGCATTCCGATCCAGCGCTTGGGTGAGGTGCTCGGCGTGCTTGTGGTGCAAAGCAAAGACGAGCGCACCTACTCGGATGACGAGGTTTACGGGCTGGAAGTGGTGGCGATGGTCATTGCTGAAATGACCGAGCTTGGTGCCTTTACGGGGCCTGACAAGATGGCCATCGCCGCCCAGCACCAGCTGCCGTTTTTTGTAAAAGGCCTGCGCGGGCAAGAGGGTGTGGCCGAGGGTGTGGTGCTGCTGCATGAGCCGCATATCGTAATTGCCAACCCCGTAGCTGATGACCCCGAGGTGGAGGCCGAGCGCCTGCAAGCGGCGCTGGATATGCTTGTGTCGGAAATAGACGTGCTGATGAATAAGGGCGCGGCAGGTGGCGAGCACCGCGATGTAATGGTGGCTTACCGCTTGTTTGCGCAGGATAAAGGCTGGCGTAACCGGATGTTTGACTCGGTTGAAAGCGGGCTGGCGGCCGAGATGGCTGTTGAAAAGGAGCAAACCGCAACCCGCTCGCGCATGGCGCGGGTGAAGGACGCTTATATTCGTGAGCGGCTGCATGATTTGGACGATTTGGCCAACAGGCTGCTGAGAATTTTAACAGGGCGGCAGGATGCGGCGCAGCGGGGTATACCGGATAATGCCATTCTTGTGGCGCGTAATATCGGCCCGGGGGAGCTGTTGGATTACGGCAAAAAGCTAAAGGGTGTGGTGCTTGAAGAAGGCTCGGTTGGCTCGCATGCGGCGATTGTAGCGCGATCACTGGCGATTCCTCTGGTTATTCATGCGGCACGGATTACGCGAGAAGCCCTGAATGATGACCCGATCTTGATAGACGGTGAAACCGGCATCGTGCACCTGCGCCCCAATGACACCGTGGCGGCAGCCTTTCGCGAGAAAATTGCCATGCAGGCCGAGGCGCAAGAGGCCTATAAGGGGCTGCGCGACAAGCCCGCAACCACTATCGATGGCGCAAATATTGCTTTGCATATGAATGGCGGTTTGATGGTGGACCTGCCGAGCCTTAAGCCTTCGGGGGCGGAAGGCGTGGGGCTTTATCGCACAGAATTGCAGTTTTTGCTGCGCTCGCGGGTGCCCCAGCGCGGTGAGCTGGTGAAGCTTTATGGCAAGGTGATGGATGCGGCTGGGGAAAAGCCGGTGGTGTTTCGCACGCTGGATATTGGCTCTGATAAAGCGCTGCCCTATATGAAACGCCTCGAGGAGCCAAACCCTGCGCTGGGATGGCGGGCGATTCGCATTGGGCTGGATAGGCCCGGGGTTATGCGGATGCAGCTTCAGGCGCTTATTCGCGCGGCCAACGGGCGGCGGCTGAATGTGATGTTTCCGTTTATCGCGCAATTCGAGGAGTTTCGCGAAGCGCGACAACGGCTACTTGACGAGCTGGAAAAAGAGGCGCGGGCAGGGCATATTTTGCCAGCGAATGTGCGCATTGGGGCCATGCTGGAAACCCCGAGCCTGGCCTTTGCCCCTGACCAGTTTTTTGAGATGGCGGATTTTATTTCTATTGGTGGCAATGATTTAAAACAGTTTTTCTTTGCTGCGGACCGTGAAAACGAGCTTGTGCGGGCGCGATATGATACGCTTAACGTGAGCTTTTTAACCTTTGTTGAGCAAATTTCGGCCCGCTGCGATCGGCTCTCTACACCGCTGTCATTTTGTGGCGAAGATGCCGGGCGACCGGTGGAAGCACTGGCCTTTGCCGCCATGGGCCTGCGTGCACTTTCTATGCGACCCGCCTCTGTTGGACCTGTGAAGCGGCTGCTGCGCGCTGTGGATTTAGGGGCGGTGAAAACCGTAATCGACGAGGCACGCGGCTCGGGGGCGCAATCGGTTCGGCCTGCGTTGGAGCGCTGGTTGAAGGCTGGAAAATACCCGGTTTAGTCTCGGGTTTTATAGGCATATTGATAGCTATAATCGCCGGCACCTTTATTGGCGGCCTTGGCAACGAAGGCATTGAGCACAGCCCCGTTGGCCTTTAACCCGTTGTTTTCAAGCGTTTTCAACGAGGCATTCAGCTCGCCAACTTGCGTGAATAAATGCCGGACCACGAGCAGGATCATACCCGCATATTTGCCGATGATCACCGGATCTGTAACCGCCAGCAGGGGGGGGGCATCCATAATCGTCATCTCAAAACGGGCATCCAGTTCGGCGCAGGTTTTGGCGAAACCTTCATGCATGAAAAGCTCCGAAGGATTGGGCGGGTATTTTCCAGTAGGAATAAAATGTAGCCCCGTGTCCGGGTCTTTTATGATCACCTCGTCAAGGGTGGCATCACCCGCCAATACATCTGTCAGGCCTTTAGCTGTTTTGGGCAACCCGAAATAACGGCGCAGGTAACCACGGCGAATATCGGCATCTACAAGGCATACGTTTTGCCCGGCTTGGGCCATAACCGTCGCCAGATTGATAGCAATAAATGATTTGCCTTCCCCCGGGCGCGAACTGGTGAGCAGTAGCACGCTGGATTTAGCATCGAGCATGCCAAAATGCAGGCTGGTGCGCAGGCTGCGCAGGGCTTCGATAGCAAGATTTGTTGGATCTGATTTGGCCAAAATAGGCGTATCACGCCCGCGCTTGCCTTCCCCAAATTCACCATTGCCAACCTTTTGTATGGCACCAAAAACTGAAACCCCGAGAGCCTCGATAGTGTCTTGGCCTTCAACGCCCTTGGTCATAAGCGAACGGATAAAAATGAAACCGACGGCAAAGATAAATGCCAATACTGTAGAAAGTATAACCGCAAGTGGCTTTGACGGTTTAATCGGCTGCGGGAAGGCCATTGGGGTATCAATAATCCGGATATTCCCGATGGTTCCGGCCTTGATAACCGCAAGTTCTTGTGCGCGTCCAACAAGCTGGAGGTAAATTTCGCGTGCAACTTCAAGGTCTTGCGTTAATCTCAACATCTCAAGTTGAGTTTCTGGCAG
>Ga0256839_1005732_pt1 | contig 11301 bp, 8 predicted proteins | sample 354166metaG_FD_185968 | JGI IMG/M metagenome (GOLD analysis project Ga0256839, IMG submission 185968) | Hydrothermal vent microbial communities from Mid Atlantic Ridge, Atlantic Ocean - 354-166 | ecosystem: Environmental > Aquatic > Marine > Hydrothermal vents | place: Atlantic Ocean: Mid... | reverse complement strand
AACATCGAAAAACAGGGGGGGGTGGTCTTAATAAATCGCATGATATAAACCAAAAACAAATCATAACAGATGAAAACACCATGAAATTAATCAAATCCCGTAAGTTTGAAACCCCCGTTGGCAATATGCTTGCCGCAGCCTCATCAAAAGGTATCTGTTTATTTGAATTTTTAGATGTTGAAGATCGTTTAAACAAACAAATCTCTCATTTAAAAAAAACACGCGCCTACAAACTTGAAGAAGGTGAATCCCCCTACTTTGATCAATTAAAAATAGAGCTGGAAGAATATTTTTCAGATTCTCGTAAAGCATTTGATGTACCACTAGATTATAAAGGCACTGATTTTCAAGAACAATCATGGGACGCACTATTAAAAATCCCTTACGGAGAAACCCGCTCTTATCAAGACCAAGCTAATGCTATCAATAACCCTAAAGCCGTGCGTGCAGTTGCGGGAGCGAATCATAGTAATAAGTTATCGATACTTATTCCCTGTCATCGGGTGATTGGTAAAAATGGTTCATTGACAGGGTATGGCGGAGAGCTTTGGCGAAAGGCGTTTTTATTGAAATTAGAAGGTGCGCTCTAGCTTTTTACCACCCTATTCAGCCAAGTTTCGTCATGCTGGCAAAGCCAGTATCCATGTCTGCCATAAAGTAAATATCAACCATGGATTGCGGCATTCGCCACAATGACGAACCAACCATCACAAAGGCCAAACAAAAAGAATCAGAGGAATGCTCACCGCTACAATTAACACCTCCAGCGGTAGCCCCATTCTCCAGTAATCACCAAATTGATAACCACCAGGCCCCATCACCAACGTATTAGACTGATGCCCAACTGGGGTTAAAAATGCACAGGAAGCACCTACTGCAACGGCCATCAAATAAGCATCAATATTCACATTCATCGCTTGCGCTGCTGCCACTGCGATAGGTGCCATCACTAATGCCGTCGCCGCATTATTCACCACACTTGATAGCAACATGGTAACAATCAAAACCAAGGTTAAAATTAATACAGGTGACTCAACCCCTACAAAACCTAACATCGTATTGGCTAACCATGTTGTTGTTTGTGTGGTTTCTAGCGCGTGCCCAACAGGAATCATCGCTGCCAATAAAATAATCACAGCCCAATCAATCTGTTCATATATCTCTCGCACACGAATGATTCCCGTTAAAACATAAACCATAATGGCAAGAATAAAGGCGATGGGGAGTGAGACTAAATTTGTCATCGCCATGATAATTGCCCCAATAAAGGCTGACAGAGCAATGCCAACTTTTCGCCGTCTATCAAGCTCTAATGGGCGATTAGCAAGAGGCAACAAACCAAGCTGGGTAAACTGCTCATCAATGGTTTCTTCATGACCTTGAAGTAACAAAACATCGCCTACTTTAAAAATTTGTCTGCGTAAGCGCCTTACAACCGCTTCCCCTTCTCTTGCCAAACCAACCAAGGCAACTGAGCGACCTGATAAACGCCGAAGATAACGAATATCTCGATTAGCCAAGGGAGAATCTTGTGTGATAACACCTTCCATGAGCATCGTCGTGTGATGGTCTGGCTCTTCAAAAATATGTGTAGCTGAGTTTAATAACTCCAGCCCTCCTTTGTTTAAGAATGGTTGTAGTTCATTAGGGTCTGCGCGAATAATTAAAATATCATTCTCTTTAACTTTATACGTTAAGTTCACATTACGAGCGTAGCCATTAGGTTTGGCCACACCCAGTATCTCTATTCGATCAACACCTTCAAACATGGGTAATTCTTTTAAACGCTTACCAATGTATTCACTTTCTCTAGTTATTTGTATTTCAGTGAGATAAGTATGAATTTCAAATAAATTTAAAGAGGCATTTTTAGTCATTCGATCTTTAGGAATCAAGCGCCAACCAATCAAAATAATAAACAACACACCAATAATAGCGATAGGAATCCCAACAGGAGAAAAATCAAACATAGAATATTTCTCACCCATCACTTCTGCACGATAAGCAGCAATAATGATATTGGGTGGTGTACCAATTAATGTCGTTAAACCGCCTAAAATACTGCCAAATGCTAGTGGCATTAACAAACGCGCGGGTGGAATATCATATTCTTTTGCCGCAACCATAGTAATTGGCAACATCAACGCTAGTGCACCAACATTATTCATAAAAGCAGAAAGAATCGTAACAATAATCGTAATAGTCACCAACAAAGTGAATGAGGTAAATTTAATCCGACGCATTTGCTCCACAATCAGAGTGACAACACCAGCATTTTGTAAGCCCTGAGAAAGAATCAAAACGGCAGCAACAGTCACCACTGCGGGATGGCCAAAACCAAGAAATGCTTCCTTCTCCGGTACAACTCCCACTAAGACAGCAATTATTAGACTGAACATCGCCACTAAATCATAACGCCAGTGCCCCCAAGCAAATAAAACGAGGGATATAAATAAAATGGAGCTAATCGCTATTTGTTCAGTTGTCATGGCTAAAGGTTAGTTCATAACCAGCAAACAAATGTATTAATTAGCATTGTTAGAATTAATTGAAATTAATTTTGATTAAATTCCGATACCGACGAACGGTTCAGTTTCAATTCAGCGAGAATCAGTAGAATAGCCCACGACTTCAGACAAACAGTCACAAACGTAATAATAATAATATGATGGGCTAACAATAATAATAAAGTTTTTTTGTCGTCACAATACCACCCAGTTGAACGAAATTTCAACTGGGTATTTTTTTAGCTATTTTTTATGATTTTATCGTAATAATAGTAGTTATTTACCTTGCGTAAACATTCAAGCTTTAATAGAATGCACCGCGTCGCCGCAATAGCTCAGTTGGTAGAGCAACTGACTTGTAATCAGTAGGTCCCGAGTTCGACTCTTGGTTGCGGCACCATACATATAAAGGCTTGAACATTGTTCAGGCCTTTTTTATTTCAAGACTGTGACAAATTTGTGACAGTAGCTGTCACAGTTGGCACGAGTTGTCTGCATAACTTGCTAGATGCGTATTTCCAAGATGAGCATATCGTCTCACCATCTCAACACTTTCCCATCCCCCAAGCTCCTGCAAGACGTTTAAAGGCGTTCCATTTTGAACATGCCATGAAGCCCAAGTGTGCCTCAAATCATGCCAACGAAACTCTTTTATTCCAGCCTTTTCCAAAGCTCTATACCAAGCCTTAGTTGTAAGCTGTGTTACAGGTTTACCACGATAAGTAAAAACGTATTTGCTATCTACGCCCTTTAAAGAAGTTAAAACTCTCAGTGCCTCAGCATTCAATGGCACATGAATTGCCCTTCTTGCTTTAGCTTGATCTGGATGAATCCAGCAAACAGAACGTTCTAAATCAACTTGCGACCATTTTAGGTTTTTCATATTGCCCTGTCTTAAACCAGTAGCAAGAGAAAAACGCATAGCAAAAGCTAAATGATCTGGCAAAGCATCAAGAAGTTTTCTGGCTTCATCAGGTGTAATCCAACGAATTCGCCTTTTAGGTTCAGGCAACAAACGAACTTTAGGAATTCGATCACTCCACTCCCAATCAAAATGCGCCTTTCTTATAATAGACCTCAATAATGCAAGTAACCTATTTACACTTGCATTTGAAACGCCTTGATTAACTCTTATCCGTGTAATTTCATCTACAAAATCACGAGTAACATCTGATAAAAGTTTGTCTTTAAGATAAGGGTCTAACCATCGCAAATGAGCAAGATCAGATTTATGGGTGGCTTTATGATTGGTTTCCTGAATAAATCGAACAACAACCTCTTGCCATGTTCGTTCTGCTTTATCTCCTAATTTTTGAATAGTCCAATATTTAACTTTTAACTTATCGTGGAATTCTTGTGCTTGGTCTTTCTCCCTAGTCCCAGAAGAACAGCGTATTCGCTGTCCATTTGGTGCTGTGAAGGCAACCCACCACGTTTTTCCGCGTTTATAGAGTGACATAATTTCACCTCCCGATGAATTTGAGAGTCACTTAGCGGTATTTCCACAGGCTCATCATAGTGTGAACGAATAAAGGCAACAAGGTCTTGCTTAAGAAATACCCAACATTTTGCTGGCTTTGCACCATTAATAATGCCTTGCTTTGCTTTATAACGTAGAGCAGAAACGGACATATTAAGAAAATCAGCAGCTTGAGGTAAATCCATAGTTTCATATTCATTTTCCATCACTTGCCGCCTTATAATCTTTAGCCTTTTTCTTGTTTAAGCTTTTCTCTTCTGCTTTCTGCTCTTCCGTTTGATTACGAAGCGTATTGTACTTGCGAGATTTCAATGCTTTCTTATCTATGATGTAATGATGAAAGTATCGATTTAGCTGTCGTCCTTTACTATCATGGTAACGCTTGGCATCGTTTATATATGCTGAAACAGCATCAGAAAGAGAATCAATTCCCTCACGTGCCATATATGAAGTAATTACACCAAATCCTGTAGTAAACAAATAATCATCAGAGGGGATTCTCTCTTTCACAACTCTTCTAAGGTCACGCTTAGGTAAGGTTTTCCATGAAAGAACAGATAATAAACTCCAAACTGGATGAATTTCCCAGCGAGTACGAACAGTATCTGAAACACTAGGAATAGCTAAACGTAACCATTGAGTGGTTGCATAAAACCAAAGGCTTGATAAATTTTCTTCTAGAGCATCAACGGATATACAGTTAAATTCGTTTAACACTTCCCTTCTGAATTGAAATTCAAGACGCCAAACTTGATCATCTAACTCCCATCCATTAGCCTCCCAAATAGGGTAAAAATAACTCTTATTGCTCTTAGTACATTCTTTCGTTTTGTCATACAAGCGAGCCATCATTCCGCCCCTTCCAATACTCCAGCCAGTAAATTGATCTCCTTCAGAGTGTCGTGAAAACATTTTTGCTCTAGTCACCCATTGCATATCTGTTACTTCTGATAAATTAGCTTTAGTTAAGAAATCAACACACAGATCAAGACGACTGACAGAAACACTATCAACCTTTGAGGCTATTGTATTGACGATATGATTTATTGATTCAAGAACATCATCCAAAGGATGATGAGTAAGAAGTTCGCTAGAAATTTGAACATAGGCTATTGGTAAAGCTTGCGAATCAACGCCTGCTACTTGTATTTGAAACCAATTATCTTTTAAAACATAAGCATATTTTCCGCGACCACTACCCATTACTTCAAAACAGTGTCCTCCTATTTTGACTTGAGCGGTAGCTTGTATTCTTGGATCAGAATCTCTTGCTAGGTCTTTAGCTATAGCAAGTTCCGTAGACCAACCCATAGAAAGAACACCTTGAAAAGAGAGATAAAGGCTATCAATTCCTTGATGAAGTATTCTTAAGTATTGGGGATAATTGTAGTTATAGGGTGCTGTGTTACTAGGTGGCGCACCTTTCAACGCTCCCGCGGGGGAACTACCGACCGAATCAGATGATGCAAGCGCTCCGCAGGCTACGCTTTGCCTCATCTGTTTCGGATCAGCAGTCAGATTGTATGATAGTTTTGGCTTTTTATCTTTAGACATAGGATCACTCCGTTTTATTAATAACGGATACCGATCCTATATATGATTATTTTTAACTGTTAGAACATGAAACTAGGTTTTCATGTCATTTTCTCTTCTTTAATCTCTGTAAAAGTCTAGTAAGACCAGCGTAATCATCTTTTCCTGTACTTGGATATATTTTTAATTCATCAATGAAAATATGGCACACTTCATTTGCTGTAATTTTCTTCTTATCTTTCCAGCTTTGAATTACTGCATCCAGCAATCTTGTATCATTAAGTTCTGGTTTACTATTCCTTGGACGACTACCTTTTACAGCCATAGAGAGCTTATTAAAGAATTCATTATCATCACTCATATTAGCTTTAAGAATGAGTTTTTGTGCCGTAGGAGTACTTAAACATGATCTATCAACAGATATAGCCTTAAACAATGACTCAAGGTCATTTTCATCTCTAGCTTTTGCGATAAGTTCACAAATTGAGTTTGTAAAACCATAGATAGCTATTGCTTTCATATTTGAGCCTAAAGCAATCAGTAAATTCATAAGCATTGAAAGCAGTACTAATAAATCTTCTTTAAACTCTTTTTGATTTTTATAATTTTTTTCTTCTTGTTCGATACTCTTAGAAAACGAGGCAAGTATTAAATGGGTCAGATCACAGGGGTTTAAAAAATACTCTATAGCACTATCTTTATCTTTCAAATCAAAAGGCAAATCATTCTCAAAAAAGAGTAAAAACATAGCAATGACAGTGTGAAAATCTAACTCAAATAACAGTGGTACATTATATATATTTAATGTGTCATAGTTTACTTTAGGGTTTGTTTCGAGTTCCTCAAACAAGTCCTTAATTTCAGAATTACTTTCCTTATAAAGCTCAAGATAATCTGGCAAGGCTGGTCTTATATCGACTTCTTCACTCATCTGTCTCTTCGCGCCTCATGCGCTCGTAACCTCGCTTCTTCATTGCTTCGTTCCAGAAAAGTCAACTAAATTACTTTCCTGATGTAGCTTTTAACAAATCATGTATACCTGGCATAGTTGGACTAGATCCACCAGTTAATAAACCAGTATCGGCTCTACTAAATAATGCTTGGAAAATAATCTTTCTTGCATCTTGATTCATGTCATCAGATTCGTTTTTCAGTGCAAGATAGACATGAGTTAATTGCTCTCTTTCTTCTGCATCCCGTTGCAAATGGAATGAACTGAAAGCCAAACGAGAAAAGGTTCTAATTAAAAAAGCATAAGAAGAAACAATAACTATAAAAATAATTACGCCTTGCACTGAATGAAACTTATTAAATTCTACAGTATGCTCGCCATTTAACCATACCCAAAACAGCAAACCAAAACCCATACATCCTAATATAGCAACTGTGATTATGAGCCCTACAAATACCCATGCACTTCGTGAATGATTTGAAGCTTGATCTTTCCAATATTGTGCTGGTTTTTTTAGGCGTAATAACTCTTCATATGTGCTCTCTAACTCTGTAACTCTTTTTCTCCAAATATTCTCATATTTTTGAGCTTTCTTTTTTATCAAATAGTCATTAGCTGAGTAAAGTCTTTTTGCTTGCTTTCGCGTATCTTCATCCCATGAATGAAAATCATCTTTAAACTCCTTTACCTCATTAAACAAATCATCTTTTGATGATATAAGATCATTTCTTACTCTTGATATAGATTTCTTTTCGGCATCTCGACGCTTAGTAAGCGTACTCTCATTCTGAAGAATAAATTCATAAGCTAAAATAGACCCTTGTAGTCCTTCAACACTAGTGGGGGAATGAAGAGCTTTTGCAACAAGTGGGTATATAAAAGCATTAGCCGTTCCAATACCAAACTTATCAAATACTTCAAACCAATTATTTATGAATGAGTGAGATTTTGAAATCCAATTTGAAGGGTTAGCAGATATATAAGAATTAATATTGGATTGTAATGTATCATCATCCCAGACTTTAAGAGAGCCCTTCCAGCTATCAATCGTATTATTCAAACCTTCAAAGATAGTTAATGGGGTATCAATATAATTATTAAAAAGCCCCCCATGTGATGAATACTTCTCTTGTTTACTTTTCCAATATTTTAATTCATCTCTTATGAAAGTCTTTAATGAATTCAAAGTAGTAAATTCAAATTCCTTACCCGTAATATCAGTAATTATTAGAGTAATGCCATAATCCATTTTATAAACTCGCAATAATAATTAATTTTATATGGGGGTATAAATTATAGTCTCAAGTTGATTGTGCCATTTTTGTGCCACTATATAGGTAAGTAATTGATATTTATCAGCAGTTACTAGCATATCTGAATTATGGAAACACCCTAAGCAACTGATTATCTAATGTTTTTTATTTCAAGTTTGCGCCTTGTAATCAGTAGGTCCCGAGTTCGACTCTTGGTTGCGGCACCATATATAATAAAGCCCTGTAGTGATTACTCATTACAGGGCTTTTTTATTATCTGGAGTTTATCCATTTTACTTAGTCAAAAAAATAGGCTCCTAAAAAGAAGCCTATTTAAACTAAAAATAATTTGAGATTCTGTTATTAGAAGTTGTAACCAACTTTAACACCAAAACCTACAGCGCTATTATCTTTAAAATCAGCAAAAGAAGTTTGTGCATCACCTACTTTAACATAGCGTACACCGGCTGTTATTTTTGCTTTCTTCATCTTGTAAGAAACACCTATACCGATTGATTTAGAACCATCTGTTGGACCTAAGTTACCCGTACAACCTGTAGCAGGTGGAGTTCGATTACAAGTTCCAGCTGTTGAAGGTTCATAACCTAAAGAAACCGCTGCTGACCATTTATCATTTAATTTACGACCTACTCCTATATTATAAGCAGTACTATCATTTCCATAGTCAACTAATGAAGAACCACCTGTAGCAAGCCCATATCCGTATGGAGCTATATTAAACTTAGACCATTCAACCCAACGAATTGAACCAAAAACTAAAGTATCTTTCGCTACACCTGATTGAAACTCTAAATTCACTGACTGCGGTATAGTACTTGAAAAAGGCAAGCTTGCCCCACCTTGCTCTAGCACATCGCCAAAATCATGTTTAATCTCAGAATTATAAGTTAAAGCAGCACGTAGTGCTATTTCCGGCTTCTCATAGGCAAAACCTGCAACATAGCCAAGTTCATGTTTCTGCCCCACGGTAAGATCATAACTAGGAGAACCTAATTGCTCAAGATGAACCTTTCCACCTAAAGATTGTGAGCGAATACCACCGTAAACACTTACATTATTTGGGTACTTATATTTTATAAGACCCGTGATGGCTGTTGAATCCAAAGTTGCGGTAGAGCCACCAATTAAATATCCATTTCCTCCCGGGTATTTAACGTTAGCACCTACTGGCTCATCTATAATTAACGCTACATCAAAGTTATTACCAATACTTTGCTTATAACCCAGTGATACAGACGAATAGTCAGATGCCATATTTCCACTAGACACCCCTGGAGTACCAGCCACAGCCACGCCAGAAACACTGGGGCTTGCACTACCGATTGAGAATTCAGCATAGCGCCCTACCTCAAACAGTATTCCTACCGATTGTGATGTACGCTCGATATTAGCCGCACTTACGACCCCTGTAACAGCAATACTCAATGCTACTGCTAATTGTTTTTTCATACTCATACCCTCTCCTTGATAATTATTTGATCTTTATCAAACAGTGTAGCACAAAAGCTACAGTTTTTTCTATACTCGATAGTTATGCTTGATCTATCAGTGTCATTGCGCACATCTTCACTTAAGATTATTATCATTGAATATTACCAAAGTATTAAATAAGGATTTTCCCATGACACACACACCAGAAAAAGTTGCATTCATACCACTCAATATTGCTGTCATGGTGGTCTCTGATTCACGCACTCATGCTGACGATAAATCTGGCAAGGTTTTGGTTGATAGACTTATTGAAGCAAATCACAATCTTGTTGAAAAAAAAATCGTCCCCGATGATATTTACCAAATGCGTGCTGCTGTTTCTAACTGGATTGCTGACCCTGATGTTCATGCCGTTATCACTACAGGAGGAACAGGCTTAACAGGTAGAGATGTAACCCCCGAGGCAATGAAACCTTTATACGATAAAGAAATAGAAGGGTTTGGTGAGATTTTTCGTAAATTATCATACGATTTAATCAAAACATCCACCATACAATCACGCGCTATTGCAGGGCTTGCCAATGGTACTGTCATTTTCTCACTACCAGGTTCACCTGGTGCCTGCAAAGACGGCTGGGATGGCATTATCTCCCATCAACTCGATTCTCGCGTAAAACCCTGTAATCTTGTTGAAATGATGCCACGATTTTTGGAGAAGTAGCATGGCATCACATAAAGAAAACTCGCCTAATATAAAAAATATCAGCTGCGATACCAATCAAACCCTCATGCCAATTGATGATGCACTGGCGCTACTTATCAACAATGCAATAAAAGTCACTGATTCAGAAAATTTACCACTTAAAGAATCTCGTGGGCGCATATTAGCAAAAAACCTACTCTCAACCATCAATGTACCGCCTGCTGATAATAGCGCAATGGATGGATACGCAATTAGAAGCGAAGACCTAATTAAAGAAGGAACTATTCTCCCTGTAAGCCAACGTATACCTGCAGGAACAATGGGAGAAACATTAAAAATACAAACAGCAGCTCGCATATTTACAGGTGCGCCGATTCCAAAAGGCGCAGATGCAGTGGTGATGCAGGAAGTCTGCAAAGAAACAGCTGGAAACGTACAAATATCAGCAACAGTATTATCAGGGAACAATATCCGCAGAGCAGGTGAAGATATTTGCAGTGGTGATATTATTCTTAAAGCAGGTACTAAGCTCAAACCTCAAGATATTGGCTTAGCAGCTTCCGTTGGTATTAGCTCTATACCCGTTTACAAAAAGTTGCGTGTAGGTATTTTCTTCACTGGTGACGAATTAAAACAACCAGGCGAAACACTCAACCCCGGTCAAATTTACAATTCAAATAGATACACCCTGCATGGACTGCTTGAATCATTAAACTGTGAAGTAATTGATTTCGGTAATGTTACCGATGATTTAGATTCAACGATAACAGCCATGCAAGAAGCCGCTAAAGCCTCTGACTTAGTAATGACTAGCGGAGGAGTTTCCGTAGGTGAAGAGGATTACATTCGTATTGCGCTTGAAGAAATTGGGCAACTTGATCTTTGGAATATTAATGTTAAACCAGGCAAACCACTGGCTTTTGGTAAAATAGGAAACACTCCATTTTTAGGGATGCCAGGAAACCCTGTGTCTGTTTTTGCAACTTTTTGTATTTTTGCGCGCCCATTTATTTTACAAAGCCAAGGCGCTAATGAAATTAAAACCAATAGCTTCAATATAGCGGCTGATTTTGACTGGAATAAAGCAGGTACGCGCAATGAGTATGTCAGGGTGCGCTATAAAAATGGCAAACTTGAATTATTCCCCAATCAAAGCTCTGGCGTATTAACGTCTACGAGTTGGGCAAGTGGCTTGGCACTTATACCTGCTGGAATGACACTAAAAGCGGGGGATCTAATTGAATTCACCCCTTTTAGTGAATTGCTCTCATAAAGTCATACATAAGCCTCCCGTCATTCTGGTGAATACCCACTACTGTCCGAGATAAATTATGCCAAATAGCCAATAGAGGTTGCAGTACCTAAATTTGCAGGGTAAAACCCTCTGATACGACTCAGAACTAAGGAACTGCAACCATGTA
>Ga0256839_1005731_pt1 | contig 11302 bp, 14 predicted proteins | sample 354166metaG_FD_185968 | JGI IMG/M metagenome (GOLD analysis project Ga0256839, IMG submission 185968) | Hydrothermal vent microbial communities from Mid Atlantic Ridge, Atlantic Ocean - 354-166 | ecosystem: Environmental > Aquatic > Marine > Hydrothermal vents | place: Atlantic Ocean: Mid... | reverse complement strand
GGCGGGGCGTGGATCGCCGAGACACTGCATTGCCGTTTGGGGTTGTCCTCGCCGCTGGGCACGCTGGACATCAGTTTCTACCGTGACGATTTCACCCGCATCGGCATGAATCCGCAGGTGCGTCCTTCCCGGCTCGGTGAGTCGGTGGAGGGGCGGCACGTGGTGTTGGTGGACGATGTGCTCTATACCGGACGGACGGTGCGCGCCGCGCTCAACGAGTTGTTCGACTACGGCCGCCCCGATTCGGTGACGCTGGCGGTGTTGGTGGACCGCGGCGGACGGGAGCTGCCGGTGCGCGCCGATGTGGTGGCCTTGTCCCTGGAGTTGCCGCCGTCGTTCCAGATCAAGCTCAGCGGGCCGGATCCCTTGGCGCTGGAGCTGGTGGAGACGGGTGGCTGATGGGCTATCGCGACAGCCTCCAACTCACCGCGGACCGTCGCCTGCGTCATTTCCTCAGCATCGAGGGGTTGCCGCGGGCGACGTTGGTGGAGATTCTCGACACCGCCGAGTCCTTTTTTCAGGTGGGCACCCGCGAGGTGAAGAAGGTGCCGCTGTTGCGCGGCAAGACCATCGTCAACCTGTTCTTCGAAAACAGTACCCGCACCCGTACCACCTTCGAACTGGCCGCCAAGCGCCTCTCGGCCGACGTGCTCAATCTCAACATCAGCACCTCGGCCACCTCCAAGGGTGAGAGCCTGTTGGACACTCTGCGCAATCTCGAGGCGATGCACGCCGATCTGTTCGTGGTGCGTCACAGCCAGAGCGGCGCGGCCCATTACATCGCCCGTAACGTGGCGCCGCACGTCTCGGTGATCAACGCCGGTGACGGCAGCCATGCCCATCCCACGCAGGCGATGTTGGACATGTTCACCATCCGCCGCCATTTCGGCGAATTCGCCCCCCTCACCGTGGTGATCGTCGGCGATGTGCTCCATTCTCGGGTGGCCCGCTCGCAGATCCACGCCCTCACCACCCTGGGGGTCAACGCCGTGCGGGTGGTGGGGCCACGTACTCTCATCCCCCGCGAGGTCCGTACCCTGGGGGCCCATCCCTGTGACTCGCTGGAGGAGGGGTTGGAGGGGGCCGACGTGGTGATCATGCTGCGGTTGCAGCGGGAGCGGATGCAGGGGGCCTTCATCCCCAGCGAACGGGAATATTTCCGCCTCTACGGCCTCACCGAGGCCAAGCTGGCCCGGGCGAGGCCCGATGTGTTGGTGATGCATCCCGGTCCCATCAACCGTGGGGTGGAGATCGCCTCCGAGGTGGCCGACGGGCCCCGCTCGGTGATCCTGGAACAGGTGAGCAACGGCATCGCCGTGCGCATGGCGGTGATGGCGTTGACCTTGGGGAGTCACAGTCGGGAGGCGGGGGCATGAGACGCTTGACCCTCAAGGGCGGTCGGGTGGTGGATCCGGCCAATGGGGTCGACCGCCTCGCCGACCTGCATCTGGCCGAGGGGCGGGTGCTGGCGGTGGGGGAGCCGCCGGATGGTTTCTCCCCGGAGCAGACCTTGGATGTCTCCGGTTTGGTGGTCTGCCCGGGGTTGGTGGACCTGAGGGTACGGCTGCGCGAGCCCGGCTTGCTCCACAAGGCCGACATCGCCTCCGAGGTGGCGGCGGCGGTGGCCGGGGGGGTGACCACGGTGGTGATGCCGGCCGATACCGACCCGGTGGTGGATACACCGGCGGTGGTGGAGCTGGTCACCAGCCGGGCCCGCGCCCGGGGCAAGGCGCGGGTGTTCCTCATCGGTGCCCTTACCAAGGGCCTGGCCGGCGAGGAGATCAGTGAGATGGCCGCCTTGCAGGAGGCCGGGTGTATCGGGGTGGGCAATGCCGGGATGCCGGTCCGCAACCATTTGGTGTTGCGCCGGGCGTTGGAGTATGCCGCCGGCCAGGGGCTGACGGTGTTCCTCCATCCCGAGGATCCGTGGCTGGCTGCCGGCGGCGTGGTGCACGAGGGGCCGGTGGCCTTGCGCTTGGGACTCACCGGGATCCCGGTGATGGCGGAGACCATCGCCCTGGCCCGGGATCTGGCGCTGGTGGAACACAGCGGTGCCCGGACCCATTTCTGCGGTCTCTCCAGTGAGCGGGCGGTGCGTCTGTTGGCCCGTGCCCGCTTCGACGGCCTGCCGGTGAGTGCCGATGTCACCGCCCATCATCTCCACCTCACCGAGATGGACGTGGCCGGTTACGATGCCCAGGCCCATGTGCGGCCGCCGTTGCGCAGTCAACGTGATCGTGATGGTCTGCGTCGGGCCCTGGCCGCCGGGGAGGTGGATGCCATCTGTTCTGACCATCAACCCCACGATCGCGATGCCAAGCTGGGCCCCTTCGCCGAGACCGAACCGGGGATTTCCGCCTTGGAGACCTTGTTGCCGCTCACCTTGCGTTTGGTGGAGGAGGGGGTGGTCGATCTGACACAGGCAGTGGATCTGCTCAGCCACCGTCCCGCGCGGGTGGCCGGTCTGCCGTATGGCACCTTGAGCCCGGGGGCGCCGGCCGATGTCTGCTGCTTCGATCCCGAGGCCCGTTGGGTGTTGCAGCCGGAATGCCTGCGCAGCCGGGGACGCAACACCCCTTTCATCGGTTGGGAATTCAAGGGCCGGGTGCGCTATACCCTGGTGGAGGGGGCGTTGGTGTTTCAGGACCCAGGAGAGACGGGATGACGCGACGCGGTACCTTGGTGGTGGAACAGGGGGAAATCCTGATGCATGAGGCCCATCCCGGGGGGCAGTGGGTGTTGCGGGTCCAGGCGCCGCGCATTGCTGCGCGTGCTGAGCCGGGTCAGTTCGCTCACATCCGCGTGGACGATTGTCTGCCCATGCGCCGGCCCTTGTCCTTGATGCGGGCCGAGCCGGAGGGGGGCTGGATCGAGTTTCTCTACAAGGTGGTGGGGGAGGGAACGGCCCGCCTGTCACGCCGCCGGACGGGGGAACGGCTGGACATCATTGCGCCCATCGGTCGGCCCTTCGAGCCGCATCTATCGCGACCGCGGGCCTTGCTCATCGGTGGTGGTGTGGGGATTCCGCCGATGGTGTTTCTCGCCGACCGGTTGCGGCGTGAGCCGGCGTGGCGGCCGCTGGCCCTGCTCAGTTCCGAGGTGCCTTTTCCGTTCACCGCCCGTCCGTCGCAGATCCTGGTGGCGGGGATGCCGGAAGGGGTGATCGCCGCCATGCCGTTGTTGGAGGATTGGGGCGTGCCGTCCCGCCTGGCCAGTCTGCAGGGGTTCCCCGGTTGTTTCGAGGGGTATCCCACGGATTTGGCCCGTCATCATCTGGAGGCCCTTGCCCCCGAGGCCCGCGCCGAGGTGGAGATCTTCGCCTGTGGCCCTCACCCCATGCTGGAGGCGGTGGCCGCCCTGGCCCGGGAATACGATCTACCCGCCCAGGTGGCGCTGGAGGAATTCATGGCCTGCGGGGTGGGGGGGTGTGCCGGCTGTGTGGTGGAGGTGGCCACACCCGCCGGTCCGCAGATGCAGCGGGTGTGTGTGGACGGCCCGGTGTTCGATGCCCGGGCGGTGTTCCCCGCTTAGAACAGCTCCTTGTTCACCGCTACTTTGCGGGCCTCTACGCGGTTGATGATGTTCTTCTTCACCAACTCTTGCAGAGCCTGATCCAGGGTCTGCATCCCCAGTTGTTGACCGGTCTGAATGGCGGAGTAGATCTGCGGCACCTTGTTCTCGCGAATCAGGTTGCGGATCGCCGGGGTGGCGATGAGGATCTCGTGCACCGCCACCCGACCGCCCCCTTGTTTGCGCAGCAGGTTCTGGGAGATCACCGCCCGCAGTGACTCCGACAGCATCGCCCGCACCATCTCCTTTTCGCCGGCAGGGAAGGCATCGATGATGCGGTCGATGGTCTTGGCCGCCGAACTGGTGTGCAGGGTGCCGAACACCAAGTGCCCCGTCTCGGCGGCGGAGAGTGCCAGATGGATGGTCTCGGGGTCGCGCATCTCACCCACCAGGATCACGTCGGGGTCCTCGCGCAAGGCCGAACGCAGGGCCTCGGCGAATCCCAGGGTGTCGCGGTGCAGCTCCCGTTGGGTGATGAGGCACTTCTTGTTCTGGTGGATGAACTCCACCGGGTCCTCGATGGTGAGGATGTGGCCGTAGCGCTGCTGGTTGATGTGATCGATCATCGCCGCCAGGGTGGTGGATTTTCCCGAGCCGGTGGGACCGGTGACCAGAACCAGGCCTCGGGGGTATTCGGCGATGTCGCGGAATACCGCCGGGGCATCGATGTCTTCCAGGGAGAGGATGTGGCGGGGGATGGTGCGGAACACCGCTCCGGCGCCGCGCTGGTGGTTGAAGGCATTGACACGAAAACGCGCCAGGCCGGGGATCTCAAAGGCGAAGTCGGTCTCCAGGAACTCCTCGTAGGCCTTGCGCTGCTTGTCGTTCATGATGTCGTAGATGAGGCCGTGGACGATCTTGTGGTCCAGCGGCGGCAGATTGATGCGGCGAATGTCGCCATCCACCCGGATGATGGGGGGCTCGCCGGCGGAGAGGTGCAGATCGGAGGCATGGTTCTTGACCGCAAAGGCCAGCAGTTCGGCGATGTCCATGGGTTTTCGTCCTCGATGATGGGGTACTCGCTGGATAGCCTGTGAAACCCGGCTTAAATGGGGTTTATCGAGCCGCGGTGCTTTTTTTGTGTAGAATCGGCCCCCTGGGTTTTCGGCCCTGGAGCGCAAGGCCTTGAGTGGAGAGGCGCTGCAACGACGTTACCACGAGGTGCGCGAGCGCATTGCGCGGGCCTGCCAGCGGTCGGGGCGTGATCCCGCCACGGTGGGGTTGGTGGCGGTGAGCAAGCAACAGCCGGCCGAGGCGCTGGCCGCCCTGGCTGCCCTGGGGCAGCGGGTCTTCGGCGAGAGCTACCTGCAAGAGGCGCTGAGCAAGCAGGCGGTCCTGGCCCACCTGCCCCTGGAGTGGCACTTCATCGGCCCCTTGCAGGGCAACAAGACCCGCTTGGTGGCCGAACACTTCGCCTGGGTCCACAGCGTGGACCGGGAACGCATCGCCCGGCGGCTCAGCGAGCAACGCCCCGAGGCGCTGGGGCCGTTGCAGGTGTGCATTCAGGTGAATCTCAGCGGCGAGGCCAGCAAGTCGGGGGTGGAGCCGGAGGCGCTCGTGCCATTGGCTGAATTCGTGGAGGCCTGTCCCCGTTTGCAGCTCCGCGGCCTCATGACCTTGCCGGCCCGCAACGAGGACCTGGAGCGACAACGCCGCCCCTTTGCCCGTTTGCGTGAATTGAAACAGCGACTCGCCGACCATCTGGGGCGACCGTTGGATACCCTGTCCATGGGCATGTCCGCCGATCTGGAGGCGGCGGTGCTGGAGGGGGCCACCTGGGTACGGGTGGGGACGGCGTTGTTCGGGCCGCGACCGCCACGTCCATGAGGCTGCCGGGGCTGCGGTGGATGGGCTACACTGCCCCCCTTCGACGAGGACGAGGTTCATGAACGATTTTTCCATTGTTTTCATCGGTGGCGGCAACATGGCCGCCAGTCTCATCGGCGGTCTGCTGGAGGCCGGTATGGCGCCGGAGCACATTGGGGTGGCCGAGCCGGATCCCGAGCGACGAGCGCAGTTGGCCCGGCGTTTTCCGGTGACGCTGCATGAGGACAACGCCGCGGCGGTCGCCGGGGCCGATGTGGTGGTGCTGGCGGTCAAGCCGCAGGTGTTGCGTCCAGTGGCATGTGACTTGGCCCCAGCCCTGGAGAGGCGTCGCCCGCTGGTGTTGTCAGTGGCCGCCGGGGTGCGCACCGAGGCATTGCGACGCTGGTTGGGCGAGGTGCCGTTGGTGCGTGCCATGCCCAATACCCCGGCGCTGGTGGGGAGTGGCGCCACTGGTCTTTTCGCCCCCCCGGAGGTATCCGAGTCCTTGCGGGAGCGGGCCGAGTCGGTGATGCGGGCGGTGGGGCTGGTGGTGTGGGTGGACCGGGAGGAGCTCATGGATGCCGTCACCGCCCTCTCCGGTTCCGGCCCGGCCTATTTCCTGCTGGTGATGGAGGCCCTGGAACAGGCCGGTATCCAGTTGGGGCTGGAGGCACGCACCGCCCGGTTGCTGGCCCTGGAAACCGCTTATGGAACGGCCAAGCTGGCGCTGGAGAGCGGCGAGGATTTCGCCGAGCTGCGCCACCGGGTCACCTCTCCGGGGGGGACCACCGAGCGTGCCCTGGCGGAGTTGCAGCAGGGGGGATTGGTGGCGCTGTTCCAGCGGGCCTTGGAGGCGGCGCGTGAGCGTTCCCAGGAGCTGGCCGAGGCCTTGGGGCGGGACTGAGGATGGAGAAAACCGACGGGTGCCATTGGGGCCCGGGTGAGGAGAGTCTGTAATGGAGACGTCGTATTTCGGCAGCGCCGGTGTGTTGTTGGTCAAGGCGGTGTTCGGGTTTTTCGTCACCGTGGTGTTGCTGCGGTTTTTGCTGCAATGGGCCCGGGCCGATTTCTACAATCCCTTGTCGCAGTTCGTGGTCAAGGTTACCAACCCCATGTTGGTGCCGCTGCGCCGGGTCATTCCAGGGGTCGGCGGGGTGGATGTGGCCGCGGTGGTGTTGATGTTCGCGCTGCAATTGCTGGAGACTTGGCTGCTCACCCTGCTGATGGGGGTAGGGGTGAACCTGGCCTCGATGGCGGTGCTCTCACTGGCGCGGCTCATCGACCTCGCCTTCACCATCTACACCGTCACCATCATTGCCGAGGCCATCCTGAGCTGGTTCCAACAGGGGTCTCACAATCCCATGATCGCCCTGTTGCATCAGCTCAATCAGCCGGTGTTGAATCCGGTGCGCCGCATCATTCCCACCTTCTCGGGGATCGATCTCTCGCCGTTGGTGGCCCTGGTGCTGTTGCAGCTGGCCTCCATTCTCATCGTCGGACCCTTGCACGATCTGGCGCGCTCACTGTCACTGGGTTGATGGACTGGTATCGCTGGGATGGGGAGGATGTGATCCTGTTCGTGCGCCTGGTACCACGGGCGCGAGCCAACGAGGTGGTGGGGGTGGAGCAGGGGGCGCTGCGTATCCGTCTTCAGGCACCGCCAGTGGAGGGGAAGGCCAATGTCGCTCTGTGCCGCTTCCTCGCCGAGCGTTTCGGGGTGCCCAAGTCCCGGGTGGAGTTGGAGCAGGGGGCGCGGGGACGCAGCAAGCGCCTGCGGGTGGTGCGTCCGGCTTGTCCACCCGAGACCTTGCTCCCCGGCCCATAAAATGCTTTAGCAGGGCCATCGAAAATCCGCCCGGCGCCGTCTCCGGGGGGTGGATATAATGAATCAGACAGTCAACGGGAGAGGACGATCATGCGCACGCACAACCTGAGCCGGCGGCTATTCCTGGCCTTGCTGGGCGCCTTGTGGGCGAGTATCGCCTGGGCGGAGAATTCCATCACGGTGGGCGATTTCACCATTCATTACAATGCCTTCACCACCGACATCCTCACGCCCCAGGTGGCGCGCCAGTTCAAGATCCAGCGCAGTCGCAGTCGGGCGATGCTCACCGTCTCGGTGGTGAAGACGGAGATGGTGGGGGTGCCCAAGTCGGTGCCGGCGGAGGTGAAGGCGCAGGCGGCCAACCTCAGCGGCCAGCTGAAGAAGTTCGAGATCCGCGAGATCCGTGATGGCGATGCGGTGTATTACATCGCGGTGTTTCCGGTGGCCAACGAGGAGACTTTGGATTTCACCCTGGAGGTGAAGCCGGCGGGGGCGCCCAAGAGCTACACCATCCATTTCCGCAAACAATTCTTCACCGGTTGAATCCGGGTTGATGAAAAAGGCCCCGCAGGCGTGATGCCCCGGGGCCTTTCTCGTGCGGGGAGGAGGGCTCAGCCGTGGACGTGGCCGTGGGCCACTTCCTCTTCGCTGGCCTCGCGCACGTCCTTCACTTCCACATCGAAGATCAGCGTCACGCCGGCCAGGGGGTGGTTGGCGTCCACGGTGACCGTTTCTTCGGAGACCTCGGTGACGGTGACCACTTGAGGGGCGCCGCCTTCGCCCTGGGCCTGGAACTGCATTCCGGGCTGGATCTCGTCCACACCTTGGAAGGCACTGCGGGGAACGGCTTGCACCAGGGCCTCGTCGTGCTGGCCGTAGGCCTCTTCGGGGGGGATGGTGACATTGAGGGTGTCACCGGCCTCTTTGCCTTCCAGGGCCTTTTCCAGGCCGGGGATGATGCTGCCGGCACCGTGGAGGTAGGCGAAGGGCTCGCCACCGGTGGAGCTGTCCAGCACCTCCCCTTCGGGGTTGCGCAGGGTGTAGTGGATGGTGACGACCTTGTTGGGGGAGATCTGCATGTCAATTACCTTGTGTTCGATGGACTTTGAATTGAAAAACCCAGCAGCGCCGGGCGCAACCCCGCCTTCAGGTGGGCCTGCCCCGGGGATGCTGGCACAGGGACGGGTGTTTTTCCAGGTTTTTTCTTCGACCGCAGCGGCGTTGCCGAGTTCTCACAGGGTCTCCAGGTCGTATTCCAGAGTCAGTGGGGCGTGGTCGGAGAAGCGCTGGTCCTTGTAGATGGCGGCCGAGCGGACCTTCTCGGCCAGCCCAGGGGTGATGACGTGATAGTCGATGCGCCAGCCGACGTTTTTCTCCCACGCTCGTCCGCGATTGGACCACCAGGTGTATTGCTCCGGTTCCGGGTTGACGCGCCGGAAGGCATCCACGAAGCCCCATTCCCCAAACAGCCGGTCCATCCAGGCGCGTTCCTCGGGGAGGAAACCGGAATTTTTCTGGTTGGCCCGCCAGTTCTTGAGGTCGATGGGTTTGTGGGCGATGTTCCAGTCACCGCAAAGAATGAATTCCCGCCCGCTGGCGCGGATCGCCCGTAAATGAGGCTCGAAGCGTTCCAGGAAGCTGAATTTGATCGCTTGGCGCGCTTCCGAAGACGAGCCAGAGGGGAGGTACAGAGAGACCACCGAGAGGTTGGGGAAATCAAATTGCAAATACCGCCCCTCGGCATCCATGTCCGGCCAGCCCAGACCCTCCACGATCCGTTGCGGCGGCGTACGGCTGTAGATGGCCACGCCACTGTAGCCCTTCTTCTCGGCGTCGTGGTAGTGGCAGTGATAACCGGCGGGGAAGAAGGTCTCGTCCAGTTGATGGCGCTGGGCCTTGGTCTCTTGGATGCACACCACCTCGGCGTCTTGCTCGGCCAGCCAGTCGAAGAAGCCCTTGCGGGCGGCGGCGCGGATGCCGTTGGCGTTGAAGCTGATGATCTTCATGCTGCCCTCGCGAGAGAAAGGGCGCGATTATAACGGAGGGCAGGGCTGGTAGAATGCCCGCCTTCGAATACGGCGACGTCAGTCAGAGGAGAGTCATGTCCGATTACCGTGAGGAATTCATCCGTTTCGCCCTCGCTCGGGGGGTGTTGCGTTTCGGAGAGTTCGTGCTCAAGTCGGGGCGCAAGAGCCCTTATTTTTTCAACAGCGGCCTGTTTAACACCGGCGGCGCCCTGGCCCGCTTGGGGCGCTTCTATGCTCAGGCCTTGGAGGCCTCGGGCGTGAAGTACGACATGATCTTCGGGCCGGCCTACAAGGGGATCCCCCTGGTCTCCGCCCTGGGTGTGGCGCTGGACGAGGTGTTCGGCCGTGATGTGCCCTATGCCTTCAACCGCAAGGAGGCGAAAGACCACGGCGAGGGTGGCGTGGTGGTGGGGGCCCCTCTCGAGGGTCGGGTGCTGATCGTCGATGACGTCATCTCCGCCGGTACCTCGGTGCGCGAGTCCATCACCCTCATCCGCGCCGCCGGGGCCGAGCCGGCCGGGGTGCTGATCGCCCTCGATCGCCAGGAACGTGGCCAGGGGGAGACTTCGGCCATCCAAGAGGTGGAGACCGAGTTCGCCATTCCGGTGGTGAGCATCGTCAAGTTGGAGGACGTACTGCGTTTCCTGGAGCGCGACGAGGCCCTCTGCCGCTGGCTCCCGGCGGTACGCGAGTACCGGCAGCGTTACGGTGTGTCAGCGTAGCAGCAGGCTGAGGCCGGCGGCGATGGTGAGCAGCTCGAAGGCCCGTTTCACCACCCGCCCGCCTTTGACGATGGCCAGATGGGCGCCAGCGTATCCCCCCAGCAGCGAGCCCAGCAGCAAGGCTGGCAGCCAGTCCCAAGCCACTTCGCCGAGCACCCCCAGGGTGGCGGCACCGGCACCGTTCCAGAACAGCCCCACCAGCACCAGGGTATGGGCCACCGCCCGGGGGTAGTCCAGCCCGAACCAGCGCACCAGCCACAGGGTCACGAACAGCCCGGTGCCCGAGGTGAGTGAGCCGTTCAGTACCCCGATGAGAAACAACACGCCCCCACCCACGGCCAGTCCCCAGGGGTCGCGGTGCTGGGGATGATGCTCCAGGCCCAACTTGGGCTTGGCCCAGGAATAGACCCCCAGCCCAATGGTCAACAGCCCCAAGGCGATCTCGGCGGCCCGCTCGGGGAGCGCCAGCACCAAGGAGGCCCCCAGGATCGCGCCGGGGACGCCGCAGGCCAGCAGCAGTCCCACAAAGCCCCATTCCAGGCGTTCCGATTTCAGGTTTCTCGCCGTGGCGCCGATACCGAGCGCGACACTGGCGATCTTATGGGTGGCCAGGGCCACTGGAAACGGCAGGCCCAAAAGGATCAGGGCCGGGAGTTGCAGCAACCCCGCGCCGCCGCCGCTCAAGGCGGAGAGCAGATTGGCCGCCAGCGAGACCAGGAAAAGGATCAGTTGCATGGACCATTCAGGCATGGGGCGGGAGTGTGGCGAGCAGACATGAGGCTGTAAAGGTCTTGCTGCTGGGCATGACCCTGATGGGGGCGGCCTCCGCCTGGGCCGGACGTTATTACGTGGTGGACGACGGCCAGGGCGGGGTGAAGATGTACGACGTGTTGCCGCCGGAATTGGCCTCGCGGGGGTATCGCATCGTCGATGAACGCGGTGTGACCCTGAAGGTGGTACCGCCGCGCCAGGAGCGCGCCCGCCCGCGTCTGGACGCGCGTGACCGGGCCCTGCTGGCCACCTTCGCCAACGAGTCGGAATTGATCATTGCCCGTGACCGGCAACTGGCCACCCTGGAAGGCCTGATCCGCCTCAACGAACGCAACCTGCCACTCTACGAGGCCAATCTCAAAGAACTCCAGGCTGAGGTGAAACAGTATCGCCGCGCCGGCAAATCCATCCCCGAACGCCTGCGGGAAGATATCGAACGCGTGCAGCGTCAGATCAAGGAACGGCGTGACTTCATCCGCTCACAACGCCGTGAACTGGAACAAGTGCGCGCACGCTACGACGCCGACATCCGCCGTTTCCGCGAACTCAAGGCGGGGGGGTATTGAGGGGAGTGTTAAATC
>Ga0256839_1005730_pt1 | contig 11305 bp, 11 predicted proteins | sample 354166metaG_FD_185968 | JGI IMG/M metagenome (GOLD analysis project Ga0256839, IMG submission 185968) | Hydrothermal vent microbial communities from Mid Atlantic Ridge, Atlantic Ocean - 354-166 | ecosystem: Environmental > Aquatic > Marine > Hydrothermal vents | place: Atlantic Ocean: Mid... | reverse complement strand
CAAAAGATTAAATTTCATCCCCCATACCAATGTTATGACACAACCTGTATATAAAATTATCCAGCGCATGAACAGTGTTGATTGATCAAGTTTATGCTGGCGGTCCGGCCCGAGCAGAAAATCAACGCCTGAGAATATGAGGCCATATTTGTGAACTTCCGTTTCAAGGCCAAGATTAAGCAGAAACCAGCCCAGAATCCCTGCCACGAATATACTTAAGGCCTTGATTGTCCATTGATAACGGCTTTGGCTGATCCAGACACTGTTCAACGATAGCAGTATGATAAGCAGATAGAGATAACCGCCGCCGCCCAAGTTAAAAAAACCGTCATGGGCAATCAGTTCATTGAGATTGTCAGTGCTGGTGTAATCAAATGCGATGAGTTTGCAGAAATAGAGCCATGGCAAAATATAAATTGTGTTTAGAAACAGGCTGATCGACATCAACTTGACTTTATTGGACAAGCCTTGAATGTCATATTTTTGGACGAGGGCACCCGTATAGTAGAATAGACATAATATGAAGGTCATTGGGGAAAACAGCACCAAAAAGCGAACGATATTCTCAAGGGCAGCCCAAACTGAGGGCAGGGGAATTATTTTAGTAAGAATGAGACCAAAATCACCCCAAATATGGTGATGTGTCACAAACCAAAGAATATTACTGCTGCCTGTAATATCAGACATGGCTTCCATCGTAACACTTAACCGTAACAACAGATAACTGATAAGGCCAGCTCCCAGAACCAAGAGAGGAAGCCGGATGAAATGACGGTTTGGTTTTTTTAACATTTGCGCACTGATCAAGGGAATGCTCATACCAAACCAGAAAATAAATAAGACAAAGGGAATGATGCTGATAAACATACCATCAAGTAAGAATAGCTCCCTTACATTATAGGGAACGCCGGGTATATTTATCACAACCGAGATCAGGAATGCGGCAAATATTATTGCGCAAAGAGGAAATAATAACCGTTTGTTGAGCGAGCTATCAGATTTCTCAGGTTTTTCTCGATACGGTTCTTTGCTATGGGCGGTGTCTTGAGTTTGTATTTGCCGCCCTTTTTTGACCTGAATTATTATGGACAGCAATAAAATCAGCAGGGGATCCGTTATTTCAGCGCTGCGTGAGGCCATGAAAATCTGGATGACTTCCAACATGAGAATGAATAAAAACAGCCAGACAGTTTTGAGCCGGACGTATGGCCAGCCTGCCTTCACAAGCCATAGAATACTGCCGAATAGAAATAATTTGAAAAAGAGCGCTTTTGTGTTGCTGAACAGATCCCCTTCCAGAAAACCGGAAAAAGGTATCATGGAAAAATGCCAGCCATAGGGGCTGAAATCCATTGAAGCCAAGCTGTAGGTCGCTATGGAAATAAGCAGCAAACAGGCCAGTGGCCGTTCCATATTCTTGCGATCTTTTAAAAATGAAAACCATATTAACAGAGCCACGCCCACGGCCATGACATCTGACAGATCAAGTGAATTATTCAGGATAACAAGCCGTAACGGCAAGCTCATTATAGACAATAAGGGCAGTATCAGCCTGTTGAGATGTTTCTGATCAAAGAAATCCCGGGTAAAATGGGCGAACAGTAACCAGCCGGATACCGCAATCAGAAAATCATCGCCGTGAAAAGTCTGGCTCAGCAGCAGCGGTTTCAAGCCGTTCTTTATTTCCTGAAAATCCAATGTGGGGATAAAGGGAAAAAACAGATATAACAGCCAGAAAGACGCTAAAATAACAGGCGTATTGACGGCCTCCGTGATGGAGAGTTTAGGGAAGTGTTTTTTAATAAAATTGAGCAGTATAAAACCGGTTATGATACCGGCCCCGTTCCAATAAACATCCGCAATAGCCGCAGAGCGGGATGGTATATAGACCTGTATAAGCTGAAGGATAAGAGCGAAGAGAATGCCAGAGACGAGAATTTTGAGGTAAGCCGGCCTATGCCTCAGGGACGGGCGCATAGATTCAATGCCAAGATAACCAAAAGGCACAAACAGCGCGATGTTGCCCAAAACATCACCGAGCGAGGTAAATGGGCCATAGCTGCTCAGAAATATATGCCACTGTTCAACAGAGCCTTCATGGAAGCTGAATGTGAAGGGGAAAAGCGAGCCATAAATGATGATAAAAATAAAGAAAGCAAAGATTTTTCGCATTTTTTTCCCTAATGTTTTTGTTGCTTTCATTTTAGATAATTCTGCAGCGTCTTTTTCATTTTATTCATAAAGCCGTTTTTTTTAATGCCGGGTATTTCCCTGATCGTGACATTTGTCATATTGTTTCCGGTTATTTTTGCGGTAATCTCCGAATGATTTCTTAAGAGAAATGCCGCCCCGCCTTCATTTATGGCTGTATTAAGCTGTATGGTGAGCGAATTTTCATTATGTTTCATACCTTCGGCGCCATAGCTGATAAAGGCGTTATTTTGAGCGCCTTTGTTTTTGAAAAGATAGTTATTTTCAATATAAGCCTTGCCGCCATTGGGCAAATCAATGAGGTAGCTTGCCGAAATAGCCCCTTCGTCAAATATACGGTTATTCTTTATGACGTTATTTTGGGCGCGGCTTTTTACGGCATGGCCATATTGCGCGCCCCGTGATATCGAATTCTCCATCACAAATAAGGCAATATTACCCACGTAAATATTATGGGATAATTTTCCGGTAACCGCATAATCTTGTGTGTTGTTGCTAAATTCCGAGTTATAAATATATAAATTTACTGCCGGATTGTTGGCTGTCATCAGGCCCATTTCATTACCATGAAAATAACAATTATCAACGGTCAGTGATCCCTTTTGCAGTCGAATGCCCGCGCCATTTTTATCGGGAACCCTTGCGCCGGAAAATTCAATATTCTGTATTTTTACATTTTCGCCGTTAATGGTCCAAATGGCTTTTCCGCCGCGCACCGATCTGGATGATTTTAGTTGTGCGAAACCATTCATGCCGATCAATGTGATGTTATTTTGCGAAATTACGGCATAATCATTCTCATAAAGGCCCGCCATGATTTTGATGGTATCGCCGTCCATCGCGCGCCTTATGGCGGCGCTCGGACTTTTAAGCTGAAAATCAGGCCCAACCAGCCAGATTTTGGCCATAGCCGAAACCGGAGCCATAAAAAATATCATAGCCGCCAGCGTGAAAAGATTGAATATATGGGGAAAAAACTTTCTCATTTAGGCTAATACCGTGATTAAATAGGCTATTTTTTCTTTTTTGATTGCATGTTCATAGCGACTAATGGTTACATAGTTTCCAGGATTTGGCAAATAATGCGGTGAAATTTCATATTAGAATCATCATAAAAAAATGGGAGATGGGATATGAGCTCTAAGGTTGTCATCACAGATATGATCATTATTGGCGCAGGGCCGGTTGGTCTGTTCGCTGTTTTCGAAGCGGGCCTCCTGGGGTTAAAATGTCATTTGGTCGATAATCTGGATCGTCCCGGCGGGCAATGTATTGAACTTTATCCGGAAAAACCTATCTATGACATTCCCTCCCGTCCAACGGTAACCGGCAAAGAGCTTATTGATGATCTTGTGGCGCAGGCCAGCCCCTTCGAGCCGGTTTTCCATCTTAGCCAGCAAGCCTCCTCCCTTGACCGGCAGCCAAACGGGAACTGGCGGCTGACGACTTCGCGGGGGATGCTGCTAGAAGCGCCTATTATCGTGGTTGCGGCAGGGGCAGGCAGCTTTGTCCCCAAAAAGCCGCCCTATAAGAAACGTGATGAGTTTGAGGAAAAATCTATTGATTATGCTGTCTATAGAATGGAAAAATACCGGGATAAGAAGCTTGTCATTGTCGGCGGCGGCGATTCAGCCCTTGATTGGGCCATCAGCCTTTCACCGCTTGCGCAATCATTAACGCTTGTCCATAGAAGAGAAGAATTTCGCGGCACCTATGATACAGTGCAGCAGGTCTTGAAATTGCAGGACGCCGGCAAGCTTAATGTGCTTTACGGTAATATTACGGATCTTGTCGGGGAGGATGGCCAATTATCCCATGTGCAGGTCACAACCCTTAATGGGGAAGCGTTAAATGTTGAATGTGATTATCTGATGCCTTTTATGGGATTGAAAGTCAGCCTGGGGCCCATTACCGAATGGGGGCTTAATCTGGATAAAAGACATGTGATTGTTGATCCGGCAAATTTTATCACGGCGGTAGAGGGCATATATGCCATTGGAGATGTCTGTACATATCCCGGGAAAATCAAATTGATTCTGACGGGCTTTTATGAGGCCGCCGTAATGACGCGGGCAGCTTTTAAATATGCCTTTCCGGATCGAAAGATGGCCGGCGGCTATACAACAACCAATAGCGTTTTTCAGGAGAGGCTTGGTGTTGCGGATAAGTAGCGCGGGTGATTATTGCGGCGGCGGGAATTGGGGGTAAAGTTATTCATCCCCTATTAAGCCGAAATAAGTTAAGTTTGTAATATGTATATAAATAGCAAAATTTTTTTCTGTGGACTGATGGCGCTGTTCCTTATGGGGACGGGGCCTGATGTCGTTGCTGCGCCGCAAGACAGGGCCGCGAAATCACAGGGGATTACTATCAAGGTCATAAGTAAATATATGGCTCAAGAAAGAAGACAGCCTGTTGAAAACAGCCTGATCAAGCCTGAGGTACGGGCCAACCCGTTACGGAACAAAATTTATCGGCAGGACAAGGCGCGGGAAGCGATGAGGTCAGGTCATATTGTTTCCTTGTCGGTCATACGCAAGCAGGTTCGGCAAAGCTTTCCCGGAAAAATCATTGATGTTCGTTTGCTGGAACCTAAAAATAAGAAATTACCGTATATTTACAGGGTAAAGGTGCTTAGAAAAGATGGTAAGCTGTTGATGCTTAATTTAAATGCCGCCACCGCAAAGATTGTTGGTGTGAAGGGGAATCGCTAATGCGCTTGTTGCTTGTTGAAGATGACCCTGACCTGTCACGGCAAATGAAAGCGATTCTCGAGGGTGACGGTTATGCGGTCGATGTTTCCATGGATGGGGAGGATGGTCATTTCCTTGGGGAAACGGAAAGTTATGATACCATCGTCCTTGACCTTGGCCTGCCCATTATGGACGGCGTTAGCGTTTTAACCAAATGGCGCGGCGCGGGCATATCAACGCCGGTATTGATTTTGACCGCGCGGGATGGCTGGTCTGAAAAGGTGGCGGGCCTTGATGCCGGCGCCGATGATTATGTGACCAAACCTTTTAAAATAGAAGAACTATTGGCCCGGGTTCGCGCCTTGATCCGCCGGGCGGCGGGGCAGGCTTCACCGGAATTAACCTGCGGAAAAGTGACGCTGAACACCAACAGCAGCAAGGTGACCGTTGATGGCATGCCCATTCGATTGACGGCGCAGGAATATAAGCTGCTGTCATATATGATGCATCATCCTGAGAAAATTATTTCACGAACTGAATTAACGGAACATATTTATGATCAGGATTTCGATCGGGATTCGAATACAATCGAGGTTTTCGTGACCCGCGTTCGGAAAAAACTGGGGGTGGCTATTATAAATACAATCAGGGGATTGGGATACCAGCTTGTTGATCCAGAAGAACAGAAAACCCAATAAAGGCAACAAGTCTTTATGGTTCCGGCTGATGTCCTATTCGGCTGTCTGGACATTCTTTGCGCTGATGTTCGGGGGATATCTATTATCCTTAACGTTTAAAGAGACCATTGAGGATAATTTTGATGAACGTCTGAATGGGCTGCTGGAGAATTTAATTGGTATCAGCAGCAGCAATTCTGATGGTCAGGTCAGCTTTTACCGGGCCATGGTTGACCCCAGGTTCGAGCAGCCCTATTCCGGATGGTATTGGCAGATATCAGCAGAAGACCAGGAGCCTTTTCGCTCGCGCTCCCTTTGGGATCAAAGCCTTGAGCCGGATTTGCAGAATCCCGCTTTTCAGAGCCGCTTTTCTATTATTTCTGGGCCTGAAGACCAGCAATTACGGATGGTGGAAAAAGATGTTGCCATACCGGGTGATCCAACCGTTTTTCGTTTTACGGTGGCCATAGACAGGTCTGAAATTAACGATCAATTGGATCAGTTTGACAATATTTTGATCTATTCACTCAGCGCCCTTGGCCTTGGGCTGATTGCCGCGTCTTTTTTACAGATTTATCTGGGGTTAAAACCCTTAAGAAATATTCGTCTGTCCTTGCAGAAAATACGCACGGGGGAGGCGGTTCATTTGCCGGAGGATTTCCCGACTGAAATTCAGCCGCTCGCCGATGAATTGAATGCTTTGTTAGATCATAATAACCAGATCATTGACCGCTCGCGCACGCAGGTTGGAAATTTGGCCCATGCCCTGAAAACGCCTTTGGCTGTATTGTCTAATGAATCGGCATTAAACAAGGGGGATTTGTCAGAACTGGTCGGCAAACAGTCGGAAATGATGCGCCGTCAGGTGGATCATTATCTGCGCAGGGCCAGAATGGCGGCCAGCACAAAAATCATGACGAGCCGTACAGAAACCGTGCCTGTATTGCAGGATATTTGCCGGGCTATGGCGCGAATTTACAGTGATAAGAAATTCAGCTTTCTGCCGACCGGCGAGCCATCCCGCCTTCTGTTTCGCGGGGAACGTCAGGATTTAGAGGAAATGGTCGGTAATCTCATTGAAAATGCCGCGAAATGGTCGAAAAGCAAAGTTATTATTTCCTGCATGCGGGAAGGGGAGTCGATCATCATTCAAGTGGCAGACGATGGGCCGGGCATTGACAAACAGGAACGGGATTCGGTTTTTATGCGCGGGGAACGTCTTGATGAAAATACGCCGGGCACGGGACTTGGTTTGTCTATTGTCAAAGATTTGACAGCTTTATATGGGGGGAAAATTTATCTTATGGATAATGAACCCCATGGACTATTAGCCCGCCTTTTGCTTCCTGCCGTATATATATCACCATAATCGTCATCGCTGAATATTTTGTTCAGGAATGGTTCATGATTCATATCATAATATACCCTTATAACAAACAAGCAGGTGGTGAAATGAAAAAAGCAAAAACAGCCGTTATTCTGGCAAGCCTATTAACGCTTGCGGCGTGCGAGCCCGGGTCAAAACAGGGTTTTGGTACTTTTCTCGGGGCTATTGGCGGGGCGGCCATCGGGTCTGCCATTGGCGATAATGGTGACGGCGCGACACATTTTCTGGCGGTTGCGGCGGGCACTATGGCCGGCGCGGCGATCGGCAGCAGCATTGGCAAGTCGCTGGATAATGCGGACCGGCAAGCCATGGTCCGTAATCAGCAAATGGTTCTGGAAACATATCCATCAGGCCAAACATCAACATGGTATAATCCGGATTCCGGCAATTCGGGCAGCTATACGCCCAAGCCTGCCTATCAGGATCAAACAGGGGCTTATTGCCGGGAATATCAACAAACCATCACCGTCGGCGGCAAGGCTGAAGAAGCTTACGGCAAAGCCTGCCGTCAGCCCGACGGCACATGGAAGGTCGTGACATAATGCGCTTGGTGCAAAAAATGCACGCATAAAGTTTTAAGCGGCTTTGGCATAACTTATGAACATTCCCCTCCCCACAATTGTGCATGATGCAGCCGGGGCCGCTTAAATTCCTGGATGAGCTCCGGAAAACAGCTGTTTTCCGGGGCTTGGCCATTTCTTTGCCCTTAAAGTGGATTTGGCTATGCATAGTCCACTTCCTATTCAGGGCATGTTCCGCTACAGTGGGATTTTAAACATTCATTTCACTTTAAGGGGATTACATCATGAGTAGTTTTGCAATATTCGGCATTATATTTCTTGTCATTGGCGTCACGATTATTCTTATGGGCGTGCAAACCGTACGGCAAGGATATACTTATACGGTTGAACGATTTGGCCGTTACACAAAAACCCTAAGTCCCGGCTTTCATATTATCATTCCGTTTTTTGACCGGATTGGCTCAAAGGTCAGTATGATGGAACGGGTTCTGGATATTCCCTCACAAGAGGTGATCACCAAAGATAACGCCATGGTACGGGCGGATGGTGTGGTGTTCTTTCAGGTCCTGGATGCCCCCAAAGCCACCTATGAGGTTAATGACATGATCCTCGCCATTCTGAATTTGACCATGACCAATTTGCGTACGGTGATGGGGTCGATGGATCTTGACGAACTTTTGTCGCAGCGGGACAGGATTAATGGCCGCCTTCTGGATGTGGTGGACGAAGCCACGCAGCCTTGGGGCATCAAGATAACCCGTATCGAAATCAAGGATATTGAACCGCCCAGGGATATCGTCGATGCCATGGCCCGCCAGATGAAGGCGGAACGTGAAAAGCGGGCAAATATTCTGGATGCGGAAGGTTTTCGTCAGGCCGAAATCTTGCGTGCCGAAGGTGAAAAACGGGGAATTATCCTCGAAGCTGAAGGCCGCCGCGAAGCCGCTTTCCGTGATGCCGAGGCCCGCGAGAGAGAAGCCGAAGCTGAAGCAAAAGCGACAACCATGGTTTCTGATGCCATCGCCAGCGGGGATGCTCAGGCCATCAATTATTTCATCGCGCAGAAATATGTGGAAACATTGGGCCAATTTGCCAATTCGCCTAATGAGAAGCTTGTCTTTATGCCTCTGGAGGCCAGTGGCGTTATCGGAGCCCTTGGCGGGATGACGGATATGCTGAAAAATATCAGCAAAGCGCCAAATACGCCATCAGGTTCTGTGCCAAGGTCAGGTTCTTGAATAAGCCAGCCATGACGATAAAAATATTCTAAAGGAGTGAGAGATGGATTTTCTGGATGAGCTTATATTAAATCACTGGACATGGTTTGTTGCGGCACTGCTGTTGATCGGATTGGAATTAGCCGTCCCCGGCGTTGTGTTTTTATGGATGGCCATTGCCAGCGTTATTGTGGGCGCCGTCGTATTTTTTGACCCGGGTCTTTCATGGGAAATACAATTTATAATCTTTGCGATTTTGAGTATTATCAGCGTTTTTGCGGGCCGGGCTTTTTTGAAAAGAAACCCTATCGAAACGGATGATACAAATTTAAATCAGCGCGGCCATCAATATATCGGTCAAACCTATAATTTGATCCGAGATATGGAAAATGGCAAAGGTAAAATCCGCATCGGCGATAGCAACTGGAGCGTTGAGGGTGATTTCGAGGCCAAGGCAAATGATAAGGTCAAAGTGATTGGCATAGATGTTACGGTCTTAAAAGTAGAAAAACGCTCATGACAAATCGCCAATTATCCATTCGTCCCGCAGAGCAACAGGATGTCCCCCTGATTTTGGATTTTATCAAGGCGTTGGCGGATTACGAGAAATTACGGCATAAAGTAGTGGCGACCGAAGATGGGCTTGCGCAGGCATTATTTGGGGATCGCCCTACCGCCTATGTGATCATAGGGGAAATAAATGGCGTTCCGAAAGGTTTTGCGCTGTTTTTTTACAGCTATTCCACATTTTTAGGCCGCCCGAATCTATATTTAGAGGATCTTTATGTTGCCCCGTCCAGTCGGGGCAGTGGGCTGGGCAAGGCAATGATCCTTCATTTGGCTGTCAGGGCCTATGATGAGGGCTGCGGGCGTATGGACTGGACGGTACTTAACTGGAATACTCCGAGCATCAACTTTTATGAAGCCCTTGGCGCGAAGGCTCAGACGGAATGGACTGGATATCAATTGGATCGCACGGCACTGGGAAAATTAAGCGAAAACTAGAGCATTACCGGATCTATTCATCTGTTATAAGGGCCAGGCCCTCGGTAAGATAGTCAGGCAATAAAGGGGTGCGCAATAAATATTCTGCGGTATGGTCATTGCCGGCGTCCCGCGCTTCTTCTACGGCATTTTTCCAGTCAGATAACGCATAAGTACCGCGCCCCAGCCACATCAAAGCGACAAGCTCGTTTTGTTCTTCTTCGTTCATTCCGTTAATGACGGATTTTAATTCTTGATAGGTTGAATCACCTGCATTCTCTTCGCTCATGGAAGTATCAGCCCTGGCGGCGAGGGCAAATTCAGAGTAATGACGGGGCGCGGTGTCATCCGCCAGTTCTTCACCAATGATAGCGCGTGATGATTCACCTAATTCTCTTGCCATTGAAATGATGAACTCAACTTTATCCAGACTTAATATATCCATCTTTATTCTCCGTTCATGCGCAAAGTTTACCATCATATGAAGGATGCGCCAAGAGATACGGGAAGACCTTGATACAGATCAGAAAAACAAGATGATTAAAAGGGGTGTTCTCGCGAATCAGGGAAATATATCTCCTGATCACCCTGTTGCCATGGGGTATATTTGATCATGATGCTGGTGAAATTTTCATGGCTGAGATAGTCGTTTAACCATCGATGCAATTGAGGGTAGGGCGCGGTAAAAAACCATGCCCTGTCCACATGGGCAAACTGCCGAACGAAGGGGAAAACAGCTATATCCGCCAGCGTTTCCTGCTTGCCAAGCAGGAATTGGTTTTGTTGTAGCATTTGTTCCAACTGCTTCAGGAAAACTTCACCCTGCGACCGATAAAATGCGGGTTCCTGTTCGGGGAAGCGGGAGGCATATTTGTATTTATCCAGAGCGGCTTTGAACGCCCCGTCATTGATTTTAACCAGTTCATCACTTTGGGGCAGGGACAGTTGCCAGTTATCAGGATCATTCTGGCTGATGGCCCATTTGATAATATCATAACTTTCATCAATTATTTCGTGATCAGAAAGCCGCAAAACGGGCACCGTCGCTTTTGGTGAAATAGCGATCATTTCAGCCGGTTTATCTCTTAAAACCACCTCGCGCAATTCAACTTTTATTTTGGCATATTGCAGCCCGAGCCGCGCGCGCATCGCATAAGGACAGCGCCGAAAGCTGTATAATATGGGCAGATTATGTGTCATAAGTCGCCTGATTTTCGTATGGTAGAATTTCTGGTATAATTGCTGTATAGTTTCATTATATTAGAAAATAAAGGGAAAGAAAATGAGTAAAGCATCCACGGGATTAGATAAAAATGTTGCCTCGGGCCTATGTTACGTATTTGGCTGGGTAACAGGGCTGATTTTTTTCATACTTGAAAAAGAAGATCAGGACGTTCGCTTCCACGCCATGCAGTCCATTGTGGTTTTCGGCGGGATCAGCCTATTGCAAATTGCGTTATCCATTAGCCTGATAGGCATTCCCTTGATGCCGATTGTGGCAATCATTGGGTTTATTCTGTGGATATTACTGATTATCAAGGGGTTCCAGGGCGAAAAATACAAGCTGCCCTATGCCGGGGACTTGGCCGAAAAATGGGCCTCTCAGATAAAAGTC
>Ga0256839_1005729_pt1 | contig 11307 bp, 12 predicted proteins | sample 354166metaG_FD_185968 | JGI IMG/M metagenome (GOLD analysis project Ga0256839, IMG submission 185968) | Hydrothermal vent microbial communities from Mid Atlantic Ridge, Atlantic Ocean - 354-166 | ecosystem: Environmental > Aquatic > Marine > Hydrothermal vents | place: Atlantic Ocean: Mid... | reverse complement strand
CTGGCCCCCCATGGTCTTCGACAACCCGGTCGAGAAGGTCCAGACGATGCTCGATGCCATGGCGAAGGTGGGGGCGGTGCCGGAGTTCGAGTGTTTCGACGTGGGGATCGTGCGCAGCGTGGGCCTGTACGTGAAGGCGGGCATGACCCGCCGGCCGCACTACAACTTCGTGATGGGCGTGGCCTCGGGCATGCCCGCCGACCCGGACCTCTTGCCGCTCTTGCTGCGATATCGGGAACCGAACGCCCCATGGCAGGTGACCGCGATCGGCCGCGGCGAGATCTGGCCGCTGCACCGCCGCGCCGCCGAGCTCGGCGGCCACGTCCGCACCGGCCTCGAGGACACCTTCTACCTGCCCGACGGCACCCGCGCACCGGGCAACGGCGCCCTCGTCGAGGCCCTCGTGTCCCTCGTGCACGAAGCGGGCCGACAGGTCGCCTCCCCCGACGAGGCCCGCGCGATCCTGCTGGACGCCGCACCACCCTGACCGGCCCGCCCGGCCCCGCCGGCCCCGACCAACGACGGACACCGGTGTGGACACCGCGGCGACTCGGTGCATCCAGCGAGGATGCTTGCGGGGACGGCGACAGGCACGCCCACGGGCGCCGGCACGGGCACCATGGGAGCCCGGTGTGTCCATAACTGGATCTTACGAGACGGGAACGGGAGCGGGGTTCGAACAGGCGCTGAAACGGGCAAGCGGGTCCGCCTCCCCGCCGTCGATGGGGGGCTCCGAGGGACGGTCGGGACGGGGCGGTGGTCATCCCCGTGAGGCGAGCCAGCGGGCGACGTCCTTGCCCAGGGCGGCGGAGATCCGGCGCAGCATGTCGCAGGTTCCATATCCGCCCTGGGTCGTGGAGCGGTCCACCTCGAAGCGATCGACCTCCTGGCCGTCCTGGAGGAGCCGGGCCTCGATCTTCATGTGCTTGGGGCCGGACCAGGCGCCGCCCTTGGGGGCCACGACGCTGACGACGGTGATCTCGACGACACGCCCTTGGGAGGGGTCGGCCGACGCCGAGAACACCGCGCCGCCACGGCTGTACTTCTCGACGAAGCGAGGCAGGTCGTTCTCCACGTCGCACTGTGTGCGCACGTCCTCGGAGGCGTGGCTGTCCTCGGCGAAACGGGCGGGCAGGACGGTTACGGCGTCGGCGGCCGGCACCGTCGTCCCCCGCGAGGGACCACAGGCGGCGAGGGCCAGAGCAATCGGGAGGGAGACGGCGGTGAAACGTGTCATGGGGCGCAGCTTTGCGCGCCCGGCGTCCACCCGCAAGGTTCCACCGGCCGGATGGTAAGGTGGGGCGCCGTGACGCCCCCCGACGCAGCTCTGCTCGAAGCCGTGCGCCGAGGCGACGCAAAGGCGCTCGAGACCCTCCTCGAACGCCACGCGCCCGCCGTCCACCGCTTCGCGCGCACGCTTTGCCGACACCCGGAAGACGCGGAGGAGGTCCTGCAGGAGACCCTCCTGGCCGCCGCCCGCAACCTGGACCGCTTCCGCGAAGAGGCCTCGGTCTCCACGTGGCTGTTCACGATTGCGCGGCGGGCCTGCATGCGCCTCGCCCGGCGGCGCGCCGGCGAACCCGAGCACTTCGCGCCCCTCGACGATGCACCGCTGGCCGCCGCGAGCGACGACCCCCAGGCCCACGCCGAGCGCGACGAGGCGCGGCGGCGCCTCTACGCCGCCCTGCACGCCCTGTCCCCCTCCCACCGCGAGGTCATCCTGCTGCGCGACATCGAGGAGCGCCCGGCGGCCGAAGTCGCGGCGATCCTCGGCATCGAAGTGGGCGCGGTCAAGTCCCGGCTGCACCGCGCCCGGGCCCGCCTGCGGGCGATCCTCCGTGCCGACGCCTCCTTGCCGCCGCCTTCGCCGGACGGCGGGTGCTTCGAGGTGGAGGAGGCCCTGTCTCGCATGGTCGAGGGCGACCTGCCGAAGCCGGCCTGTGATCGCCTGTCGGCCCACGTGGACGCCTGTCCTCGCTGCAAGGCGCGTTGCGACACCCTCGGCGCCATCTTGAGCGCCTGCCACGATCTCGCCGCCGAGCCGACCCCGCCCTCGGTCCGCCGCGTCGTCACCGACACCGCCCGCCGGGCCCTGGTCGAACTCGCCGCGCCCTCAGCCCCGAACCCTCGCGGCGACGAGTGACCGGTTCCTCCGGGTGCGGCCCCGGAAAAGCGCGGGATCCTTCCCAATTACAACTTCCAAGTTCCCCGCGGACGGATGCGACCGTGACTTGACGGTGCACTCGGGCCTTGGAACCATGGTGGTTGGGTTGCCCATCCCGGGCTCGTTTCTTGGGCTCGCTTTGCCATCGTAGCGTGAACGAAAGGAGACAATCGTGACGTCCGACCACAACGACGACCGCCAGGACAAACCCACCCCCGGCGACGCCGCAGCATCGGATCCTCCCCGCGTGGACGAGTCCGAGGCGGCCTCCGCCGATCCCTCCGAGGCGTCTTCGGAGACGCCGGTGCCGAAGGACATCGTATCCATGTGCGGCCTCGACGACCCCGCGCGTGCGGAGGCCTTCGACGCCGCGAACTTTCGCAGCGCACTCGACGCCCCGCACGGCATGTTCGTGGAGGCTGACTGGCTCGGGGGCGGCCGCGCCTTCTACTGGTTCGAGACCCCCGAGGCGCGACTGGCGTTCCTCAAGCGCACCCAGCCCGAACTGTGTCATGCCTCCGAGGAGGAGGCGGCCGAGATCCGCGAGGGATACGACGAGGTCGTGGGCACCTCGGCTCGAGAACGCGAGGACCTGGAAATTTCGTTCGCCGGGTGTCCCATCACCTGGGTTGGCACGATCTACGATCTGGCCCGTGGAAACTCGAATCTCGCGCGAAGGACCCGGGGATGGTTCATGGGGGGATCGCTGCAGGACGAATACGAGTTGGACCTCGACTCGATCATCGACGACACCTCGATCCCGATTCCCCCGGTACCGGACGACAAGATTGAGGAATTCGCGTCATCCCTCGTGGAATTTTGCTGCTAAGTCTCGGCCTGGGCCACACCGGCCCCGGGGTCAACGGCCCACACGCTTGCCTGCGGCCCACGAAGCGCGGCGTCTTCGATCTTCGATCCACGCTCTGCCGGAGGCATTTTGCACTCGCCGTCCCTCGCACCTGCGATGGCGGCGAGTTTTTCCTGGTGCCTCCAAGTCGAACTGTGATATGAATTCTATTATCATGCACAGGATTGCCCAAGGCTTTCGAAACGCTTTCTTGTATCCATGCCTCGCCGCCACGCTCGTGGTGGGCGCTTGCAGTGGCGACGACGCCTCGAGCGGGTCGGGGTCGGGCACCGAGACCGGCGGCGGGTCGGGCAGCACGTCCGCGACGGCGGGTAGCACGTCCACCACCGGCACGATGACCTCCACCAGCAGTTCCTCGACCAGCAGCGGCGGCATGACCGCCACGGCCACCGCCGGATCCACGACCAGCGGCGGCATGACCGATACGGGCACGGCGGGCGGATCGACCACCTCCGGCGGGTCTTCGACCTCCGGCGGGTCTTCGACCTCCGGCGCGTCTTCGGGCGGCATGGCCTGTCCTCCAGGCATGGATCCGTGTGACATCTGCATCTCGATGCACTGTTGCCAGGAGGCGAACGACTGCTTCAACGACGCCGACTGTCTGTGCTTCATCGACACGTGCAACGGCGACCCCGCCTGCGCGGCGAACACCTGCGGGCTCACGAACCCCGATCAGGTGCCCGCCATCGCCGCGTTCTTCGAGTGCGTCTCCTTCAACTGCGGGAACACTTGCTAAGGGCCGCCTCCATGCGAAGCGACAGGAGCACCATGCCAGCCCCCCGCTCGCTGCCGAGGCGTCGGTACCGCAGAGACGGCGCGGCCCTCGTGCGCATCGCCATCCATCTCGCCGGCGCGCTCTCCTTGGGTTGCAACGGGGGGGAGAGCGGCCGAGACGCGACCTCTGCCTCGACGGGCACCGGCACGACGGTGGGTTCGACCAGCCACGGCGACACCGGCAGCACGGGCATCGCGTCCGGCAGCGGCTCGAGCGCGGGCACCACGGCCGACACGGCCGGGACGGCCACGGGGACCGCATCCGGCACCGGTGCGACCGACACGGCGGGGACCACGGCCGGCGGCCTGTGCGGCAACGCCCTCCTCGATGCGGGCGAGGCCTGCGACGACGGCAACGCGCTCGACGGGGACGGCTGCTCGGCGACCTGCGCCATCGAGTGCGGCTACCTGTGCCCGCAGGTGGGGCAGCCGTGCCTGGTGGGCTTCCACGGGGTGCAGTGTGACTCGCCCGGCCCACCCTTCGGGCAGCCGAGCCCGATCGCCAACACCTGCCGCGTCGCCACCTTGTCGGTGGACGGCTCCCTGCTGGCGCTCAGTCCCGTAACCACGATGGGCGGCCAGCCTCGCCACCTCGACGCGATGTTCACGAACGCGGACAACCTGCTGCTCGGGTTCGCGGGGGACACCGAAGACGTCGCGGCCGGGAGCCGGCTCGTCCTCGTCGATCCAACGACGGGCGTCATGACCCCCGTGGGTGATCCGTTGGGCCTTTGGGTCATGGGCGCCGCCATGAACGACGACGGCGAGCTGTGGACGACGGTGTTCGACACCTACGAGTCGAACGCCACCACCGAGGTGCGCATCGCCCGGATCGACCCGGCGACGGGCGCGATCCTCGACGGGCCGACCACGCTCACGATGGGCAACCAGCCGGTGACCGTCTGGTCCACCCACGTAAGCGACGTGGCCTTCCGCTTCGACGGCGCGATGTTCGTGTCGGCGAACGAGCCGGGACCGCCCCCACCCGAGCCCTTGAGCCGGTACTTCGAGGTGGACCCGGCGAGCGCGACGGTCCTGTCCGTGGTGGACGGCCCCGACGACCTCTACGCCGCCGGCATCGTCTTCGTGGGCGAAAACGACAAGGTCCTGGCGATGGACATCCGCGGGGCCGACGACGTGTACCTGCTGGATCTGGCGCAGCCGCCCGGCCTCGACGCGATGGTCCTGTATCCGGACCCGATCCCGACGAACAGCGGGACCGCGGATCTCGCCGGCTGCGTGAAGCTGCCCCTGCCCCAATAGCCGGCCCCGATCCGGCCCCCCGGGCCCGGGCGGGCGGGCCGCGAGAGGGTCTTGCGTTTCCGCACGCCGGAGCGGCCGAACCCTGGGACCGGGCTCGTGCCTCCCACACGGCGAGGGCGCGGATCGACCGCGTCCTCGAACCCATCGGAGACATGCCACCATGTTCGGATTCTTTCGACCCCGTGTAGACCTTTCTCACGCCCGCAAGCTCGTCGAGAACGGCGGCCTGCTGCTCGACGTGCGCACGCCGGCCGAGTTCGCCGCCGGCCACCCCGAGGCCGCGGTGAACGTCCCCGTGCAGGAGCTCGCGCAACGATTGCACGAGCTCGGCTCGAAGGATCGCCCCATCGTCGTATACTGCCGAAGCGGCGCCCGCTCGGCCTCGGCCGCGCGCCTCTTGCAGGCCCAGGGTTTTCAGAACGTCCTCGACATCGGCCCCATGCCGCCGTGGTGAGAGCCGCGGTCCCACGACCCAAGGAGACGACCATGTTGCTTCGCCAGCTGTTCGACTACGAGACGTACACGTACACCTACCTCGTCGCCTGCGAGGAGACGAAGCAGGCGATCCTCATCGACCCCGTGCGGGAGCAGATGGACCGGGACCTTGCGCTCATCGAGCAGCTCGGCCTGCGCCTGGTCTACATCCTCGACACGCACGTCCACGCCGACCACGTGACCGCCGCCGGTCCGCTCGCCGACAAGACGGGCGCCAAGACGGTCGGCGGCGGCGGCGCGGGGTGTACGGACCTGGTGGTCCAGCACGGCGACACACTCGAGGTCGGCTCGCTGCGCGTGGAGGTCCTCGCCACCCCGGGACACACCGACGACAGCCTGTCGTTTCGCGTCGGCGACGCCGTGTTCACGGGCGACGCCCTGTTCGTGCGCGGCTGCGGCCGCACGGACTTCCAAAACGGCGACCCCAGCACGCTGTACGACAGCATCACGAGGGTCCTGTTCGCGCTGCCCGACGACACCCGCGTCTTTCCGGGGCACGACTACCGCGGGCACACCATGTCCACGATCGGCGAGGAGAAGCGCTGGAACCCGCGGCTTGCGGGCAAGTCACGCGAAGCGTTCATCCAGATCATGGACAACCTGGGCCTGGCCCCGCCCAAGCACATCCACGAGGCGGTGCCCGCGAACCGGGCCTGCGGACGCGCGGCGGGTTAGCCGGCCGTCGCGGCGGTCACGAGGTCGGACAGGTAGGCCAGGGCCGTCGCCAGGGTGCGGTCGGGCTCGCCGGCGGCCTCGTGGGCCAGGGGCGGGGCCACCTCCACGAGGTCGGCTCCGCACAGGGGAAACCGCGCGAGCACACCGCGCGTGATCTCCCGGACCTGCTCGGGCGCAAGGCCGCCGGGCTCGGGGGTGCCGGTCGCGGCGGCAAAGGCCGGATCCGTACCGTCGATGTCGTTGCTGACGTAGACGCGATCCACCCCGCGCGCCTCGAAGCGCTCGACGATCTCCGCGACGATCGCCTCGACGGGACGGCCGGCCACCTCGTCGGCCCAGTACTGTCGGACGCCCAAGGTGCCCTCCCAGTGGGCCCGGTCGCGGCCGCTGGCGCGGATCCCCACCTGCACGAGGCGCCCGTCCCGTTCGAGCAGCTCGTTGGCGTGGTAGGCCCACGTGGCGAAACAGATCCGCACGCCGAGACGGTGGGGCAGAAGGTCCGTGTGGGCGTCGAAGTGCAGCAGTCCCACGCGCCGGCCTGCACGGCGGGCGTGTTCGAACGCGGCGGCGAACGCCGGCCACCCCACGCTGTGGTCGCCGCCCAGGACGATGGGAACGGCCTCGGGGGCGAGGACCCGCACGTCGTCGAGGGCTGCCCGGGCCATGTCGAGGGGCGCGACCGGAAGCGGCGCCTGCGGATCGCCGTACAGGGCCGCACGGCAGGCCCGGACCTGTTCTTCCGACAGCATGTCGTCGGCCAGCAGGTGCGGGACCACGCGCACGTCCCCGGCGTCCACGAGGCCCGGCTCCGCGCCGAGGGGGGCCCCCCGCGAAAGGGCGTGGGCCCGGATCGCAAGCGGCGCCTGGTTGGCGCCGCGCACGAAGCCCGCACCCGTGTCGGTCGGGACGCCCAGGAGCACGACCCGCGCGCCGGGCAGGGCGGCGAGACGGTCGGCGTGGGCCCGCGCGACGGCCGCGTCGTCCGAGACACCGTAGAGCCCGCGCTGGACGGCCTGCTGGGCCGCCTTCCCGGTGGAGAACAGCGGCACCCCGCCCCCGGCAGGGGCGAGGATCCGGCGCAGTCGGTCGAGGGCGCGGGCGCGGGCGGTCACGCGGGCTCGGCGGTCCTTTCGCCCGAAGGGTGCCACGGGCGAAACGCGACGAACAGCGCCGCCCCCACGCCGAGCACGCCCGCCGCCAGGGCGCCGCCCGTGGCGCCGGGTGCGAGGGTGAACACCGCGCCGGCCAGGAGAACCGTGCGCGCCGTGTCGAGCGCCACGGCCCACGGGCGGGCTTCGACGTAGGCCGCCAGGGCCGAAAGCCCCAGCACGAGGGCGAGCCCCAGGGGCAGCAGCCGAAGGGGGGAGGCGCCGGCCAGGTGCAGTTGCGCGATCGCCCCGGACTGAACCAGCGCGAGAACCAGGTGGACGAGGACGTAGCGCCGCACGTTCGCGGGCGGATGCGGATCGAAGCGGCGGAAGGTGGCGCGGTCCACGGGCGCGGGCTCGGCCAGGGAACCGTCCGGCTGGTACGCCGGGTGGGCCCACGGCACGTACAACCGCCGCAGCCACGAGCCCGTCGCGCGGGCGACCTTGGCGATGTCGCGGAAGATCGCGACGTTGGCCCAGACCGGGTCCAACTCGCGCAGGGGTTTCGTCACACCGTAGACCGCCGGCTCGCGCTCGGGCTCGAACGTGCCGAACAGCCGGTCCCACACGATGAACACGCCGGCGTAGTTCTTGTCGAGGTAGCGCGGGTTGATCCCGTGGTGCACCCGGTGGTGGGACGGCGTGTTGAAGACCCATTCGAGCGGCCCGAGGCGGCCGACGAGTTCGGTGTGGGTGAAGAACTGGTACGTGAGGTTCGCCGCGTAACAGATCGCGAACGTGACCGGATCCACCCCGACGAGCGCCAGCGGTGCGTAGAAGGGAAAGGCCGTGAGGGACTCGAAGGCCGGCTGCCGCAGCGCCACGGCGTAGTTGAAGTCCTCGGACTGGTGGTGGACGCCGTGGACGGCCCACAACCACGCCACCACGTGGCTCGCCCGGTGCCACAGGTAGAAGCCGAGGTCCACGCCCACGAACGCGACGATCCACTTCGTGACCGACCCGTCCGCGAACGTCACGAGGCGCGCGTGGTCGTACAGGTACGCGAACACCCAAAGGCCCACGCCACGGAAGAACAGCTCGGCCACCTGGGAGACCATGCCGCAGCCGAGGTCGCTGACGAGCGGACCGATGCGGTAGGCGCGCACGCCCCGGCGGCGCGCGGCGAGAGACTCCACCGCGATCCCCACCATGAAGATCGGCACGGCGTAGGCGATGTAGTTGGCCGGCTCGCTGTAGCCTCCCATCGCGTTCGTCATCGTAGCAGCGGTTCCACGCCGCCGCCGGGCGAGCGCGAGGCCGGCGGGCGCAGGCTTGGCACCCGCTCCAGCGCGGGACACGGAGCTGGCGCAATCCTCGCGCACCACTCGCCGGCGAGGCGCACACGGTGACGCCGCACCGGGCGCACCGGCGCAAAACGGCCACCGGGCGGGGACGGTGCCGCGCCCGCCACGGCCGACGCTAGAACGCGAGCGTGGCCGAGGGCGGGAGGTGGTCGAGGGCCGCGGCGAGCTGGGCGGCGAAGGCGTCGGCGATGGTCCTCCGCAGCGGCGCGAGCTCCGGGTCCGGGGCCTGGGCGTGGACCTTCGCGTCGTACTCGAAGCGCGCTTGCTCGGCACGGACGGCGTCCTCGGTCTGGTAGGACAGGATGGGCCAGACGACGCGCTCGACCGCCTGCTCGGGCGTGGGGGTGGGCAGCCAGCGGTTCGCGAGGAGGAAGCGGTCGTTGGCCTCGACCGCCGCGGCCAGCGGCGCGCCCACCAGGCCATGCAGCACCATGCGTGACTTGAGGATCCGATCGGGCACCTTGAAGGCATGCAGGCGTTCGAGCCGGTCGGCCGGTGGGTGGGCCTCGTCTTCGCGGCGGAAGGCGAGCCACGACAGGAACTCGTGCCCGTGCCGCAGGGCGAGGCGCTGCGCCTCGATCTCGGCGATCTGGTGGGCGAGCCGGCTGCTGTGACGCTTCTTGAGGGCGACCCCCATCTCCGTCATGAGGTCGCGGGCCGGACGCACGAAGCGGCCGATCGATGCACCGTGGACGAGTTCGTCGTAGGCGGAGATCGCCAGTGCGACTCCCACCCCGAGGTGCCCGGCGAGTTGCACGCGGCTGAGGACGATCTCCTCGTAGAGCGCGGGCATGATCTGGGCGAGCCCCTCCTCGTCCACGGCCTGGCTCTGCTCCAGGGCCGACAGGGTGGCCTGGACGATCCCCCGGCGCATCTCCGCCACGGGGGCGTCGGCCTCGGGGTCGGCGACGAGCGCCTCGAATCGAGCACGGGGCGTCGGGACGTTCACGCCCCGATCGTACCACCGCCGCGCGTCGCATTCGCGGCCGGTGGGCCCATCTGGACACGGGGTCAGGCAAGAGGCCGGGAGCGCGGCCCCCGGACCGCGAGCGCAGGGGGCCGGCGCAAGGTGGCGAGGACCGTCCCGGCTACGGGACACGGCGCGGACGTTTCGTCGGTCGGCCGGAGATTCAAACCCCAGCCCGGCGCGGGAGGGCTGGTGGCCGTCCCGGCCGCGGGACACGGCACGGCAGGGCGGATCGTGCTACGCCAAGGAGGCGACATGCTCGCGATCTCCGCCCTCCTCGCCGCCTTCTCGATCGCCGGAGCCTTCTGGGTGGGCGTCCTGGCCGCCCGGCGGATCCGCGACTTCGGGGAGGGCCAGCGCGCGCTCGACCAGACCCGGCGACCGCTGGCGCTGGCCGCGGCGGCGGGGCAGGAGGCTGCCGCCGAGCGGGTGCGGGCGAGCCTGGCCGAGCGCCTGGTGGAGGAGGGCATCCTCGCCGAGCTGCTGGACGCCGGGGGCGGTGCGCGAGACGGCGCGGACGCGCTCGGTCCGTTCGACCTGCGGCGCGGCGACGTGGTGTCCGTCGATGCCGCCGATCCGGCGTTCGACGGCGACGCCGTCGTGGCCTGGACGATCCACCTGCGCGAGGGCCCGCGCCGACGCGCGGTCGTCGGCCTCGAAGACGGCGCGGACGAGCGCCTGCTGGTGGCGACCGAGGGCGAAGACGACCTCCTGCTGCTGGTACCGGTCCCGCACCACGACCTCGCTGGCGAGCCGCCGCGCCAGATCGTCCACGAGGGCGCCCCCTTCTACCTCGCCCGCCGCGGCCAGGCCGCCGCCGCCGGCATGGGTCCCCACGGCCGGCCCGAGCAACCGCGCGTGGCGATCTACTTCTACGAGGCGGCCGACGACCGCGTGGCCTTCGTCGAGCGCTGGGGCCACCGCGTCTTCCTCGCGGTCGGCCGACGCCTTCCCTCCTACACGGTCCAATTCCTTCCGGCCACCTGATCCCCAATCCCGCGCGCCGGCCTCCCGCGCCGCCCCACCTGGCCCCCCGGGGATCGCCCGGTGCAATGCGGCCTGCCCCCCCTTCCGTCGCTGCGCCGGCGGTCCAGCCGCGCTGCAGAAGGAAACCCTCGCCGAGGATTCCCGCGGAACGATTGTATGGGTTATTGCAGGACCTTGCCCTGGATGCTGGTGGACCCGATGTAATCTGCTGTCCAGACGGCGACGGCGTTTCCGGTCGGATCCATCCCAACCCGAGGCGTGTGCGTCTGTGCCATGCCGTTGGCTTCGACGAGTTCGGCCCACCCCCACCCCTGGCCCGGCACGAACCAACTGGCCCAAAGCTTTTGATCGAGAGCGACTTCGTCACGGTCGCGCCACACGGCGATGGCGTTCCCAGCGCCGTTCATGACGATGATCGGTCTTTCTACGTCGCGCGTGTCGTTGTCGTCGATGCGCTGCGCCGTGCCCCAACCCTGGCCTGGGACGTAGCGATTGGCCCAGGCGTGGTCGTGCGTGCCGTCGCTTTGCATCCAGACGGCGAGTGCATTCCCCGCGTCATCCATGGCGACACGGGCGTACTTGGCATCGCCGGCGTCGTCCTGCTCGAGCAGCATCGCCGTGCCCCAACCCTCCCCCGGGACGTAGCGATTGGCCCAGATACC
>Ga0256839_1005728_pt1 | contig 11309 bp, 8 predicted proteins | sample 354166metaG_FD_185968 | JGI IMG/M metagenome (GOLD analysis project Ga0256839, IMG submission 185968) | Hydrothermal vent microbial communities from Mid Atlantic Ridge, Atlantic Ocean - 354-166 | ecosystem: Environmental > Aquatic > Marine > Hydrothermal vents | place: Atlantic Ocean: Mid... | reverse complement strand
CTGAGGGAGAGGAAGAAGGTGGGCGAGAGGAAGGTGCCCAGCAGCACGCTGCCGATCAGCACCCGCAACAGCGCCACCCACACCGCCATGCGCCAGCCGTAGCGGCACAGCACGATCAGGGTGATCACGTTGGCCAGCCCCGGCTTGACCCCCGGCAGGGGGCTGGGCAGGGCGCTCTCGGCGATGTGGATGGTGATCGCCAGGGCGGTGAACCAGGCGATGAGGTGATCGTCGCGGGTGGTCTGGATGAGTTGGGTCATCTGGCGTGAGGAACGAACACCCATGTTCGCAACCGTTGGGGTTCGCTTCGCGCACCCCATCCTGCAGTCGTGTTTTCATCCGTCCCTGCAGCCTCTGGCCTCATGCCTGCAGTCTCAGAAATTGATGCTGTCGAAACGCGGATCATCGGCCATGATCTGCACGCTGACGCGATTGGGCAGACAGGCGGCCACGTCGCCGCCCTCGCTGAGCCAGCCGGTGTGGACGCACTGGCGGTTCTGGCAGGGGGAGTCGGTGAAGCGCACCTGGCCGCCGCCGATCTCGAGGTGGCTGACGCCCAGCACGCCCGGCACATCGAGATGCTGCTCGCGGAACAGATCGAGCCGCGCCCAAGGCTTGCCGTCCACCCAGACGCGCGCCTCCAGCCCCTGCCCGCTGCCGTGCCAGTAGACGGCGTAGAGGCCGGGCACCAGCAACAGGGCGGCGATGAGTACCAGCCAGTCACCCCTTGTCAGCCAGGGTCCCATCTACAGCGGCTCGCTGAAACGGACGTCGGGCCTGGGCTCGACGTCGAAATAGATGCGTTCACGCAGCGATGGCGTCATCTGCACGCGGCCCTCGGTGTCCACCAGCATCACGCCGGTAACGCCCAGGGCGCGCGCCACCGGCAGCCAGTCGGCGGCCTTGGGCCCGGCCACGGTGATGGCGGTAGCGGCGGCGTCGGCGACGTCGGCCTGCGTGGCGAACACCGTCACCGAGCTGAGCCCCTCGGCCGGGTAGCCGCTGCGCGGATCGATGATGTGCTGGTAGCGTTTGCCGTCATAGTCGAAATAGCGTTCGTAGTCGCCGGAAGTGAAGACGCTCTCGTCGCCCTCGATATCCACGGCGGCGAGCATGCCGGGCTGGCGCGGGTGGCGGATGCCGACACGCCAGGGGCGGTCGCCGTGGCGGCCGATGGCACGCAGGTCGCCACCGGCGTTGACGATGGCGTTGTCGATGCCCAGCTCGCGCAGCTGTTCGATGGCGCGGTCCACCGCGTAGCCCTTGGCGAAGGCGCCGAAGTCGAGACGCACGGCGGGATTGCGGCTGCGCAGCTGGATGCCGTCCAGCTCCAGGTCGGACATCTGCGGGTTTTTCGCCAGCAGGGCGCGGATCGCCTCGGGCGCGGGCGGCGGGCCCTTGGGCGGGTCGTCGCTGGCGAAGCCCCACAGCCGGATGAGCTGGCCGATGGCGGGGTTGAACAGGCCGCCGCTGGCGGCGGACAGCTCGCTGGAGCGGCGGATCAGCGGCACGATGGAGGGCGGGCAGCTGAAGAACTCGCCCGTCGGCAGCAGCTGGTTGACGCGCCCCAAGGGGCCGCGATGCCAGGCATGCCAGGCGTCGTGCATGTAGTCGAAGTCGCGCGCCAGGGTGGCCACCGCCTGCTGGCCGCGTTTCTCATCCACGTTCCACAGGGTGACGTCCACCATCGTGCCGAAGGTGAGCAGCTGCTCCTGATAGACCGGCGGGCGCGGGCTGCAGGCGGCGAGCAGCAGCACCAGAAGCAGGACAAGGGGCAGGGCGCGGGTCATGCGGCGTTTCTGTCCGCCAGGCGGGCGGCAATCACCGCCATCAGATCGCCGGCGATGTCCAGGCCGTAGAGGGCATCCAGCTCGCGGATGCAAGTGGGGCTGGTGACGTTGACCTCGGTGAGGTAGTCGCCGATCACGTCGAGACCGACGAACAGCAGGCCCTCCTCGCGCAGGCGCGGCGCCACCTGGGCGCAGATCCAGCGGTCGCGCGCGGAGAGTTCCACGCCCACGCCACGCCCGCCGACGGCCAGGTTGCCGCGGTTCTCGCCCTCCGCGGGCACCCGCGCCAGGGCGTAGGGCACGGGCTCGCCGTCGATCAGCAGGATGCGCTTGTCGCCGTCGCGGATCTCGGCGATGAAGCGCTGCGCCATGGCCAGGCGGCGACCGTGGTCGGTAAGGGTTTCCAGGATCACGTTGGTGTTGGGATCGCCTGCCCGCACGCGGAAGATGGAGGCCCCGCCCATGGCGTCGAGGGGCTTGAGGATGACGTCGCCCTGCTCGGCCAGGAAGCCGCGCAGGCGATCCTGGTCGCGGCTCACCAGGCTGGGCGCGCAGCACTGCGGAAACCAGGCGGTGGCCAGCTTCTCGTTGGCGTCGCGCAGGGCGCGGGGGCGGTTGACCACCAGGCAGCCCTCGGCCTCGGCCAGGCTCAGCAGGTGGGTGGTGTAGAGGTATTCGGTGTCGAAGGGCGGGTCCTGGCGCATCAGTACCACGTCCAGCGCCGCCAGCGGGGTCTCCTCGGCCTCCCCCAGCGCGAACCAGTCCAGCGGGTCGTCGCGCACCGTCAGCGGCCGCCAGCGGGCGTGGCAGCGACCGTCGCGCAGCCACAGGTCGGCCGGCTCCATGTAGTGCAGCGACCAGCCGTGCGCCTGGGCCGCCAGCAGCATGGCGAAACTGCTGTCCTTTTTGCTCTTGATGGAACCGATGGGGTCCATCACAACGCCGAGTCTGGTCATGGCGGTCAGGGGTTCCTGGATAACTGGATTTGGATATATTCTGAAAACGCGTATGATTCGCGCTCGGTGGTCTGCTGTGTAATCTGAAGCGCCCTTTAAGTATCCCGTCCGCTGGCCGATAGTGGGCACAGACGGCCTGCAAAGGACCAAGCCCCTGGCTGACAGGCATTGATGGATTGTACTTGAATAATGTGATAAATACACAGGGCGATGCTGTTGGTTCAACAGCCCTGTTTGCGGCGCCAGTCTTTCCAGCCTGTACAATTGTCCACCTGAAAAAATATAGTGCCCAGAATGATAAGTAGGGAGGAGATTTCCCGACAGGGACATCATCTTTCCCGGAACGGTGGAACGGGTGTGCGCCGCGCCGTTGGATATTCACCCATTACGATCGTTAAAACGGAATTGATAAAGAGGTGTAGCGGTGGCGAACGATACTGCGGAAGCCAGCCTTGATGGCGTCAAGGTGATGGTCATCGATGACAGCAAGACCATACGCCGCACGGCCGAGACCCTGTTGAAAAAGGCCGGATGCGAGGTGGTGACCGCCACCGACGGCTTCGAGGCGCTGGCAAAGATCACCGACCAGAGCCCGGATCTCATCTTCGTGGATATCATGATGCCGCGCCTCGATGGCTATCAGACCTGCGCGCTGATCAAGAAGAATCCCACATACCGTGACACCCCGGTGATCCTGCTGACCAGCAAGGATGGCCTGTTCGATCGCGCGCGCGGCCGCATCGTCGGCTCTGATCGCTACCTGACCAAACCCTTCACCAAGGACGAACTGCTCAACGCCATCCGGGAGCACCTGGCCACGACGCTTTAGCCCCCAGGCACCACCCCCGATTTTGCGGAAAACCTTGCGGAAACAATGACAGGCGATATCTGGAGATCCAACCCATGGCGAACATCTTGATTGTCGATGACTCACCGACCGAACTGCATGTACTGACCACCATGCTGACAAGACACGGCTTCTCGGTGATTGCCGCCAGCAATGGCGAAGAGGGGGTCGAGAAGGCCAGGGCCGACAAGCCGGACCTGATCCTGATGGATGTGGTGATGCCGGGCATGAACGGTTTTCAGGCGGCGCGGCAGATCGCCAATGATCCCGACACCGGCGACATCCCCATCATCATCGTCAGCACCAAGGACCAGGAGACGGACAAGATGTGGGGGCTGCGCCAGGGGGCGAAGGATTATGTCACCAAGCCCGTGCAGGAAAAGGAATTGCTGTCCGCCATCAACGCCCTGCTGGACAGCTAGCTGGGCGGGGCACCGGTTTGACTCATCACAAGCATCCGCTGGCGCTGCTGCGGGAAATCGAGCAGCGCAGCCTGCGCAATACCCGCGGCCTGCCGCAGCGCGCCGAAACCCGCGCACTGTGGCACGGCATCGGCTTCCGCATCGGCGACATCACCCTGGTGGCGCCGTTGACGCAGGTGAATGAAATCCTCCATTACCCCAAGCTGACCCTGGTGCCGGGCACCTTGAGCTGGGTGAAGGGCCTGGCGAACATTCGCGGCACCCTGCTGCCGGTGATGGATCTGCGTGGCTACCTGGGGCAATCGGCCGTCACCCCGGACGCCCACTCACGCATCATGGTGATACAACAGGAGAATCTGAGCGCCGGCCTGCTGGTGGATGAAGTGCTGGGGCTCAAGCATTTCGACCCGCAACAAGAGGCCATCACCCGGGTAAAGAAGCTGAACGAAGCGGTGAAGCCCTACATTCAGGGGGCCTTCCTGCAGTCGGACCAGACCTGGTACGTCTTCAACATGGCCACCCTGGCGGAAGACCCGCAGTTCCTGCAGGTGGCGGTGTAAGGCGGTATCCGTGTCAGACGAAACAAACCCATGCGATTACGCGATTGTCATTTCAAGGTACTGCCATGAGCTGGCGGACCTGGTGCAAACAAAAACCATCAAGGGCTAGGAGCCGAAACCCATGAGACAAGCATCCAACACCAAATTCGCTTTTGACAAGGGGCTGATCGTTATCGGCACCCTGCTGTTGATGTTCTTCCTGGCGGCGGTGGCCTCGTTCATCTACGTCGAGAGGCAGGCTTTCTACGACAAGGAATACATCAGCCTGGCCGGCGAGCAACGCGTGCTCTCGCAGAGTATCGTCAAGAATGCGGCGGAGGCGGCCAGCGCCAGCAACGTGGGTGCCTTTACCCTGCTGCGGCAGAACCGTGAAGACTTCGCCCACAACCTGCAGATCCTGCGCAACGGCAACCCGGAGACCGGTCTGCCCCCCAGCCCGCCTGCCGTCGAAGACAGCCTGGCCGCGGTGGAATCCCTGTGGACCACCATCGGCGGCAATGCCGACGTGATCCTGGAGGCCGAGGGCACCATCCGCATGCTGAGCGAGTTCGTCGGCGCCATCAACGACACCATGCCCAGCCTGCTGGCCCTGTCCGACGAGGTGGTCAGCACCATGATCGAGTCCGGTGCCTCCGCCAGCCAGGTCTACATCGCCAGCCGCCAGCTGATGCTGGTGCCGCGCATCGCCGTCAACGCCAACCGCATCCTCGCCGGCGGCGAGGATGCCGCCGCCGCCGCCGAGCGCTTCGGCCGCGACGCCGCCCTCTTCGGCCGCGTGCTGGACGCCATGCTCAACGGCAACCGCAAGATGAACATCAAGCGCGTGCGCGATCCGGACGCCCGCGACAAGCTGGCGGAAGTGGCCGATTCCTTCGAGACGGTGCACGAGCTGGTAGGCCGCATCCTGGAGCAGACACCGACCCTGTTCGAGGCCCAGCAGGCCTCCCACACCCTGATCAAGCAGAGCGAGGTCCTGCTCGGCCGCACCACCGACCTGATGCAGGCCTACACCGCCCTGGGCGACAGCCGCGCCATCAATGCCACCACGGGCACCCTGCTGGGCGCCGTGGCGCTGCTGCTGCTGATCGTCCTCGGCTTCAAGATCGTCGGCGACACCCGCCGCCGCCTGGCCGAGACCGCGGCGCAGAATCGCCGCAACCAGGACGCCATCATGCGCCTGCTGGACGAGATCGGCGACCTGGCCAACGGCGACCTCACCGCCCAGGCCACGGTGACGGAAGACATCACCGGCGCCATCGCCGACGCCATCAACTACACCATCGACCAGCTGCGCCGCCTGGTCTCCACCATCAACGAGACCACCGTGCAGGTGTCCTCGGCGGCCCAGGAGACCCAGGCCACCGCCATGCACCTGGCCGAGGCCTCCGACCATCAGGCCGAGCAGATCACCGCCGCCTCGGCGGCCATCAACCAGATGGCCATCTCCATCGACACCGTGTCCAGCAACGCCAACGCCTCCTCCGAGGTGGCCAACAAGTCGCTGGACATCGCCAAGAAGGGCGCCCGGGCGGTACAGGACACCATCCGCGGCATGGACACCATCCGCGAGCAGATCCAGGAGACCTCCAAGCGCATCAAGCGCCTCGGTGAGAGCTCGCAGGAGATCGGCGACATGGTGGAGCTGATCAACGACATCGCCGACCAGACCAACATCCTCGCCCTCAACGCCGCCATCCAGGCCGCCATGGCCGGCGAATCCGGCCGCGGTTTCGCGGTGGTGGCCGACGAGGTGCAGCGCCTGGCGGAGAAATCCACCGACGCCACCAAGCAGATCGAGGCCCTGGTGAAGACCATCCAGTCCGACACCAACGAGGCCGTGGCCTCCATGGAACAGTCCACCACCCAGGTGGTGGGCGGGGCCAAGCTGGCAGTCAACGCCGGCGAGGCGCTGGGCGAGATCGAGACCGTGTCCCTGGAACTGGCGGAACTGACCCGCTCCATCTCCGAATCGGCGCAACAGCAGGCCATTGCCGCCTCCAGCATCTCCGAGAGCATGAACGTGATCCAGGAGGTCACCACCCAGACCTCGGCCGGCACCAACGAGACCTCGGCCTCCATCGGCAACCTGGCCGAGCTCTCCAACGAGCTGCGCAAATCCGTTGCCGGCTTCAAGTTGCCGGAATAAGCCAGTGACCGGTCAGTGCGCTGTCGATCCGACGCTGCCCGGGCGTGCCGAGTGTCACCCATGAAAGCCACCGTGGAACGCCTGCCAGGCCTGGACGAGCCGTTCATCAAGCCGCTGCCGGAAATGGCGCCGGCGCAGTTCGAACAATGGGTGGCGCTGCTGAAGCAGCGCACGGGCATGCGCCTGCCGGACAATCGCATGTCCTTCCTGGTGACCAACCTGGGCATGCGCATGCGCGCGCTGGGCATCACGGACTTTCAGGCCTATTACGACTATGTCACCACCGGCCGCGAAGGGATCGTCGAGTGGGGGCGCCTGGTGCACCACCTCACGGTGCACGAGACCCGCTTCCTGCGCCACGAGAGCGTGCTGGCGCTGATCGTCCAGCACTGCCTGCCCGCCAGCCCCGCAGACTGCCCGCCAGAGCCCCTGGCCATCGACGTCTGGAGCGTGGGCTGCTCCACCGGCGAAGAGCCTTACAGCGTGGCGATGGCCATCGACGACCGCATGCGTCAGCTGGGAGCGCCCTACTTTCTGGGCATGATGGCCAGCGATATCAGCCGGGCGGCGCTGGCCACCGGGCGCATGGGCCTGTACAGCCGTCAGAAGATGCGCGACGTCGGGCCGCGCTGGCTGAGAAATTATTTTACCGAAACCGACGACGGCCGATTTCAGGTCAGTGAAGAGTTGCGCAAACGGGTCTGCTTCAACCATCTGAACATCCTGCAGCTGGATGACGCGCCCATAGGCAAGATGAACATCATCCTGTGCCTGAACCTGCTGATCTACTTCGACCGCGAGCAACGCATACAGATTGCCAACACCCTGGCCGATCATTTACAGCCAGGGGGCATGCTGATTCTGGGTGTGGGGGAGCTTCTCAACTGGGAGCACCCGCGCATGAAACGTTTTCCCTATGCCAATACGCTGGCATTCCAACACCAATAGCATTGGACAAGGCGCGCACAAAGACATGGGCGAGGAACTCGATTACACCACCCTGAAATGGGTCAAGGACGAAATTCAGGAAAGCCTGAACCAGACGCGTCAGGCCCTGGAGACCTATGTCGAAAATCCGGGTGACGCCACCCAGATGCGTTTCTGCGCCACCTATCTGCACCAGGTCTACGGCACCCTGCAGATGGTGGAGATCTACGGCGGCGCCCTGCTGGCCGAGGAAATGGAAAAGGTCGCCAACGCCCTGCTCAACGACGAGATCGGCCAGAAGGACGACGCCTATGACGTCCTGATGCGCGCCATCCTGCAGCTGCCCTCCTACCTCGAAGGGCTGGAGCACGGGCAGATGGACATGCCGGTGGTGCTGCTGCCGCTGCTCAACGACCTGCGCGCCGCGCGCGGCGAAAACCTGCTCAGCGAGAATGCCTTCTTCGCGCCGGATCTCGGTGTCGCCCCGCCGCGGCCACAGCTGCCGCCGGGCAAGACCTATCCCGACATCCAGGCCTATGCGCGCAAGCTGCGCCCGCTGTTCCAGGTCTCCCTGCTCGGCTGGTACCGCGACCGCGACGCCACCGGCAGCCTGAAAAAACTCGCCGCCGTGCTGCGCGAACTGCAGAACGCCTCGCAGACCGACGCCGCCCGTCGCCTGTGGTGGATCGCCGGCGGCGTGATCGAGGCGCTGATCGACGAAGGGCTGGAGACCGGCACCTCCGTGAAGCTGCTCATGGGCCACGTCGACCAGCAGATCAAGCGCCTGATCCGCGATGGCGAAGCGGTGTTCGAGCACGCCCCGCCCACCGAACTGCTGAAGAACTGCCTCTATTACGCCGGCACCGCCCAGTCCAGCGGCCCGCGCGTCAGCGGCCTGAAACAGGCCTTCCACCTCGACCAGCTGCTGCCCTACAGCGGCGCCCTGGAAGAGGCCATGGACAACCTCAAGGGCTCCAGCGCCGACCTCATGGACAGCGTCTCGGCGGTGATCAAGGAAGACCTGCTGGCGGTCAAGGATCAGCTCGACATCTTCGTCCGCAACAGCGAACGCGACATCACCAGCCTCGCCCCCCTGGGCGACAACCTGCGGCGCATCGCCGACACCCTGGCCATGCTAGGACTGGGCGACCTGCGCAAGGTCATCCAACAACAGGCTGCGCACATCGACGAAATCACCGAAAGCGGCGAGATCCCCGACGAGCAGCGGCTGATGGAGATGGCCAGCGCGCTGCTCTATGTGGAGGCCTCGCTGGAAAACCTCGCTACCGCCAGCGGCGCGCACACCGAGGCCGACGCACCGGACCTCAGCCCCGGCGAAGACGCCTCGCCAGTCTTGATGCCGGCCAGCGAACAGGCGCAGATCGTCAACCTGGTGATCAACGAATCCCGCGAGCTGCTCACCGACATCAAGGAAGGCCTCAACACCTTCGCCGTGGACGGCAGCGCCTTCGAGGCCATCGAAGACGTGCCGGCCAAGCTGGCGCAGATCAAGGGCGCCCTGGCGGTGCTGAATCTCCAGCGCGCCGCCGAGCTGCTGGCGTCCACCATCAATTACGTGCGCAACGACGTCCTGAAACAACGGCAGGCGCCGGACGCCCTCAAGCTGGACGCCCTGGCCGACGTCATCACCAGCATCGAATATTACCTCGAGGCCATCGAAGAGAACCGCGCCCACCCGGAGACCATCCTCGCGGTGGCCGAACTCAGCGTCGAGGAACTGGGCTATCCCCTGCCCTCGGCGCAGGAGGCCGGCGTTGCCGCGCCGGCACAGTCCGGCACGGATGGCGGCGAGACCCTTGCCACCACCCTCGATCTCGACACCCAGTTCGACGTCGGCCTCGACGAACCGGCGGACCCCGCCGAGCCACAGGCGCCCGCCTTCGAGACCAGCGACGCGGAGCAAGACGGGGAAGCCCCGGCGCGCGAACAGGCGCCCCCGGATCTCGCACCGGAGGCCGCCGAGGCAGAGCCCCCGGCGGGCGATGCCCCCCGCGATGAGGCACCGCCAGACGAGACCGAGGAAGACGAATTCCCCGCCGACATCGAGGCGGACATCGACGAAGAGATCCTCGAGATCTTCCTCGAAGAGGCGGACGAGGTGCTGGGCGACATGACCAACTGCCTGCACGCCTGGCGCGCCGACCCCGAAGACCGCAAATCCCTGGAGACCCTGCGCCGCTCCTATCACACCCTCAAGGGCAGCGGCCGTCTCGCCGGCGCCATGGTGACCGGCGAATACGCCTGGACCTTCGAAGACATGCTCAACCGGGTGCTGGAAGGCAAACTCGAACCCAGCCCCGTCCTGTTCCAGCTGCTGGCGCTGTCGGAACCCGCCCTGCACGGCCTGCTGGCCCACCTCAAGGGCGAGGCCGAACGGCGGCCACCGGTGAAACAACTGATGGCGCTGGCCAATACCCTGGCCGAGGGTGGCGAGGTATCGCTGTCTGACCTGCCGGGTACATCCGTCGGGCAGGCAGAGGAAGAAACCACCATCAGCGAGGCGCCGGCCGACGTGGAAGGCGCGGTGGAATTCGAGATTGCCACGGATGAAACTGCCGCGGAACCCGTGGCCGAGCCCGTCGAGCTTGATGAGCGGTCAACACCGGCCGAAGAGACCGCTGCCGAAGACCAGGCCGTGGAATCCACGACGGACGTCGAGGGGATCACTTTCGAGGCCGAGTCTCCCGCCGGCGAGGAACTTGACCTTGAGGCCGAGCCTGCAACGGATCAAGAACCCAGGATCGCTGAAGCGCCCCAGGCCGAAGAGCCGGCGGCAAAGTCAGAGGAACCCTCCCTGGCCGATACACTTTCGCTGGACGAAGAAACCCCGCTGGAAGCGCAGCCTCCAGCCGCCGATGCACCCGCCGCCAGTGAAACGGAAACACGCCTGGAAGAACCCGCCGCCGAGGCCGAAGACGAACCCGGTGCCGGCGTCGAAGACACCTTCGTCAGCGAGAGCGAGGAAGCCGAGGCAGAGCACGCCGGGGAAGAACCGGCCTTCGACCCGGTGCTGGCCGAGGTCTTCCGCAAGGAAACGGAAAGCCACCTCGAGGCCCTGCGGGAATTCATCACCGACCACAGCGCCGTCGGCCCCTTCCCGGTCACCGAGGGCCTGCACCGCGTTCTGCACACCCTGCACGGCAGCGCCCGCATGGCCAACGTGCCATCCATCGCCGCCCTCAGCGAACCCATGGACCGTTTTGTCCGCACCCTGCTGGAGCGGGACACCCCCTTCGACCACGCCGGCCTCGCGGCGCTGGAGGCGTTCACCGACAGGCTGGCCGATGCGCTGGCCGTTTTCGATCAGGCGAACCCCCCTCAAGCAGACAATACCGAGCTGCTGGCCCGCATCGCGCAGCTGCACGAGCAGGCATTGGCAATCCCCCTGCCAGAGGCCGGGCCGAAGACAGCGGCCGAACCCATACCCACAGAGGCAGCCGCGTCTACGGCGGCGCCCGAGGAGGACCAGGAACTGCTCGAGGTATTCCTCGACGAAGCCAGCGAGATCCTCACCGCGAGCGACGAGCTGCTGCAGCGCTGGCCGGACAACCTGCACGACGCCGACCTGGTGCACGAACTGCAACGCGCCCTGCATACCCTCAAGGGCAGCGCGCGTCTGGCGAACATCCAGCCCATTGGC
>Ga0256839_1005727_pt1 | contig 11311 bp, 7 predicted proteins | sample 354166metaG_FD_185968 | JGI IMG/M metagenome (GOLD analysis project Ga0256839, IMG submission 185968) | Hydrothermal vent microbial communities from Mid Atlantic Ridge, Atlantic Ocean - 354-166 | ecosystem: Environmental > Aquatic > Marine > Hydrothermal vents | place: Atlantic Ocean: Mid... | reverse complement strand
CAAGGCCGGACAATATGAGCATCACCCCAATCGCGGCCAATATAGCCGTTACCATGAACCAAAACTTGCTTATCTTTGGATAGACTTTGAAAGTTTTACTCATTCTGCACCCTTATTTGCACCTTGACTAAGCCGGGAATTGACCACATCTAACACAGAAAGTACAGCGTCTGGGATACTGGTGCCGGGCAGGAATACGGCCTTGGCGCCCATGTCTTCTAGTGTGCTGACATCTTCGGGCGGAATAACGCCGCCGACGATAATCATAATATCAGCGCGGGATTTGGCCGCAAGGGCGTCTCGTAGGGCAGGGACGAGGGTCAAGTGCCCGGCGGCCAATGACGAAGCCGCAATAACATCTACGTTTTTCTCGATGCCCATGTCCGCCGTTTCCTCCGGGGTTTGGAACAGGGGGCCGATGACCACATCAAACCCTATGTCGGTAAAGCCAGTGGCGACAACCTTTTGCCCCCTATCGTGTCCGTCCTGCCCCATTTTGGCGATGAGGATTTTCGGCTTACGGCCTTCCAGTTCGACAAAAGCCTCTATGCGGCGCTTGGCTTCGCCCAGGGCAGGGTTGCGCTCGTCCCATGCGTCCGCGTAAACCCCGTGAACGCCTTCTGGCACCGCCGCATAACGGGTGAAAGCCTTGGCCATAGCGGCGCTAATTTCACCGACAGTGGCCTTGGCTCGGGCGGCATTTATGGACAGCTCTAACAGGTTCTCACGCCCTGCTGCCCCGGCGGTCAAAGCATTCAAAGCGGCCTCTACTGCATTGTTATCCCTATCTTTTTTAAGCCTTTCAAGGCGTGCGATTTGCCCGTTCCGGACCTTTTCGTTATCGACTTTCAACAGCGGGATGTCTTCCTTATCAGTGGTTTGGTACTTATTGATGCCGACCACAGTCTGTGCGCCGCTATCTATGAGACTTTGGGTTCGAGCCGCGCTTTCTTCGATACGCAGTTTCGGAATACCAGCCTCTAAGGCTTTGGCCATGCCACCAAGTTTTTCCACCTCCGCGATATGCGCCCAAGCACGCGCGGCCAAATCATGGGTTAATCGTTCCACATAATGGGAGCCACCCCACGGGTCTATGGCATGGGTGTGACCGCCTTCACCCGCGAGGAAGACTTGGGTATTGCGGGCAATTCGTGCCGAGAAATCTGTGGGTAGGGCGAGAGCTTCGTCCAGGGAATTGGTGTGCAGGGATTGGGTATGACCATCCACTGCCGCCATAGCCTCTATCATAGTGCGGCCTACATTGTTGAACACATCTTGCGCCGTCAGCGACCAGCCGGAAGTCTGGCAATGGGTACGCAGCATGGAAGATTTTGGATTGGTCGGGCCGAACGGCTTTAAGAGCTTCGCCCACAGCATCCGCGCCGCCCGCAGCTTGGCCACCTCCATAAAATAATTCATGCCTATACCCCAAAAGAACGATAAGCGCGGGGCGAATGTGTCTATATTCATACCGGAAGCCAGGCCTGAGCGGATATATTCCACCCCGTCCGCCAGAGTATAAGCTAGCTCCAGGTCGGCGCTGGCACCTGCTTCTTGCATATGATAGCCTGAAATGGATATGGAATTAAAGCGCGGCATATGCGTGGCCGTATAGGCGAAAATATCCGAGATAATCCGCATACTGGGCGCGGGCGGATAAATATAGGTATTGCGCACCATAAATTCTTTGAGAATATCGTTTTGGATGGTTCCGGTGAGTTTATCTTGGGACACACCTTGTTCCTCAGCCGCAACAATATACAAGGCTAAAACAGGCAGAACTGCGCCGTTCATGGTCATGGAGACACTCATTTTATCCAAGGGTATCTGGTCAAACAAAATGCGCATGTCGTAAATACTATCAATGGCAACGCCCGCCATGCCCACATCGCCCGGCACGCGGGGGTGGTCGCTGTCATAACCCCTATGGGTGGCGAGGTCGAATGCCACCGATAGACCCTTTTGTCCCGCCGCCAAGCCGCGCCTGTAAAAAGCATTGCTATCCTCAGCTGTGGAAAACCCCGCATATTGGCGGATTGTCCAAGGTCTTTGGGTGAACATAGTCGGATAAGGGCCGCGCACATAGGGGGCAAAGCCGGGATAGCTATGGGTGAAATCCAAAGGGGCGCTGTCTGCGGCAGAATATGCGGATTTAATGCCAATGCCTTCGGGTGTTTGCCAGATGTTTGATTCGGTGCCCGTGTTCTTAGATTGCGGCGCGGTAAAGGGAATTTTGGTGAAGTCGGGCTTGGTCATGAGACTTGCCTCTCTGCGGTTTCGGAAAGGCGCACGGGTTTAAACGGGCTTTCTCGTCGCGCAAGCGGGAGCAATTTGCCGTCATTTATTTGGGCGATAGCATCTGCAAAATTATCTGTATTGATCTCTGCGCCAAATTTATCTGGGCCAGACTTCACTTTAATCGTAGGGCGGGGTAATATCTCTGCCTTGCGCACATCTGGCTTGGTGAATTGGTTAACCCCAATCAGCAAGGTTTCACCATTGTCGATTTTTGCCATACGGGTTTTGTGGGCTGCGGATATTTGCCCTTTGAACCAATTTTGCGCTGTCGCCCAACCGCCCAAGCTTTCCATGTCCTGGAATAAGCCCCAAGTGGTTTGTGCCAATTCATATGTGAGGGTTTCGTGTGTGTAGCTACCGCTCGCTGGGTCTTTTACTTGCCCAAGATGGCTTTCTTCCATAAGCAATAATTGCTGGTTGCGGGCACTGCGTCTTGCAAACGGGGTTGCCAAGCCAAGTGGTTGGGTGAAGGCTAGTGTGGTGATATATTCCGCTCCACCGCACACGGCACCGAATGTCGCCCCACCAAGCCGCAACATATTTGACCACGGATCCATTTTCGACATCATACGGCGCGAACTGGTCACGCGCATTGTGCAGGTCGTATCAGACGCCCCAAAGCTCTCGGTCATTTTTGCCCATAGCAATCTCGCTGCCCGGAATTTTACAATCCCCATATGTCCGTCTTGGTCGCTGGCGAGATGCACATCCATAAGCGGTAATATATCGTCAACTGCAAAATCAAGAGCTTGCAGTCTTCGAATCATGCAAACGGCTTGGCTGAGCATGGCGGCTAATTCTTGTGCAGGTGTTGCGCCGGCTTCATGAATAGTGGCAGCATCAATGGAAACTGCTTTCCAATGGGGGGCATGGGCTTTCACCCAAAGGGCGAGACCTGCTAGCTTTTTATCACAGATATTCGTGCCAACTCCAAGGCTGAGGTGAATATCCGTCAAGTCTGCGCGGTTTTGGAAATATTGTGTCAGCAAAGCAGCAAGATAGAAATTATCCGCAGACGGCACTATTGATAGGGGCACTAATTCACATATCACGCCCGAAAGTAGGCGCTGTAAATCTGAACGGTCACGCAAGGCGATTCCGTCTTTGCCTGCGGGATCTATCCGCAGTGCTACCGCACTGGCACCGCCCTCAAGTTCTGCCAGTAAATCTTTGTTGGCATGGGCAATACTCGGATGGTCTATTTCCGCAGTGATGTGCCAAGGGCGTCCAGACAAGTGCGGGATATTGGTTTTCTGGATAGCAGTATCAACAGGCACTTGCGTAAACAACGGGCCGCGCTGAATACTGTCCTCAGTATATCGCACCAAGGTCTTGGCAAAGTCGGCACCGCGCAAGGCTTTGTCCGTCAGCGCACGCCACTGTGCTTTTGTGCCGCATTCAAACCCAGCAGCTAAATCCAGTATATGGTCAGTCATGGTTTAAACTTATCAGAGATTCCCTATATGACTATTGGTTTTATTGATTTTCTCCATTACATGGACAAATAAATTTAAAAGGAACACCGTCAATGGCTGATGCCCAAAAAACAAATCCACCTCAAAAAGCAAACCCAAATGCGCCCACTTCGGAAACTGTGCTGGCAGTGAAGCATTTTACCGACAAGACATTTTCTTTCAGCATTACCCGGCCGCCCAGTTTTCGGTTTCGTTCTGGTGAATTTATCATGATTGGCCTGATGGGAGAAGTACGGGGCAAGGTCAAGCCTATATTGCGGGCTTATTCCATAGCCAGCCCGTCTTGGGACGAGAAGCTGGATTTTTACTCTATCAAAGTCGAAGACGGGCCGCTAACATCCATGTTGCAGCATATTAAAGAAGGCGACAAGGTTCTGCTAGGCCGTAAACCCGTGGGGACTTTGGTATGTGATGCGGTCTTAGAAGGCAAACGCCTGTTTTTATTTTCGACAGGTACGGGCATTGCACCTTTTGCTAGCCTTATTCGCGATCCAGAAGCCTATGAAAAATACGACCAGATTATTCTGACCCATACCTGTCGGGAGGTTGGGGAGTTGGCTTACGGCTATGAGATTGTCGAAAATGCCCGCAAAGACCCGCTCTTGCTGGATATACTCGGCGCGGACTTTGGCAAACGTCTACACCATATCCCAACCGTAACCCGCGAGGATTTTACCCTTAAGGGCCGTATAACGAACCTTATGGAAAGCGGTGAATTATTTGAACATGTACCGGGTGGGGTTATCACGCCTGAACATGACCGTGCTATGATTTGCGGCTCTATGGAAATGACTTTGGATACTAAGGCGCTGATGGAAAAATTCGGCCTGAAAGAAGGTAGCGTATCTCGCCCAGGGACATTTGTGATTGAGAAAGCATTTGTGGGATAGTTTACTCAGGCGAGAAATCGCCTAGGGTTAGCAAGGAAACCCTTATCCCAAACCCGTCGGCACGCCTCACCAAGCCAAGGTCATTTTCTTGCCTAGTGTAAATAAATTCAATCCGCGTACAATTATCATTATAAATCAAAGACAGGTTTTGTCGGCGAGTAATGTCTTTGTCGATATCGCGGAATAAGCTGTATTTAGTACTCCAATTATCAAATAATTTAATGGAAAGAGAGCCAGATATTTCGGCGGATGGCGGGGCTAACTCTTCACTGGCAATACTGGCTGCGGCGATAGCGGTAGCGGTTGTACTATCCAATTTATAATAGCGCGCACTCGCAGAAATGCGATCGCCGCTATATCTGAAACTGGTGTCAAGTCGGCGGAAGGCGTCATTGGCCGTGTTATAGCGCACCCGGCTGGAGGAAGAGAAACGTTTACCCAAATTAACTTCGAGTTGACCAACTACATCCGAGTTTCTGCCGTCCAAACCAGAAGTTTCGCTGAAAACGTCCAAATCATTATCGCGATAAAAACTCTGCCCAACGAATAAGTGCGCACGACTGAAATCACCCCAATTGGCAATAACCGAACCGCCAACATCGGCGCGCAAGCCTTTTTGCCATAAATCAAACCCGGTGGTTTTGTTGGGATTCCAGATCAATGCCTGGTCAAGGTCGATATCCAAGCTGTCTTGGAATAATGTGATTTCTCTACCGTTGTTATCAGTCAGAAAGAAATTGTCGCGCTTGCCGTTCCCGAAACTTTGCGTGACTTGAACGCGCGGCTCTAAAATCCAACTAATATCACCTTTGTCATTACCAGCTTTTAAGAAAGGCCAGCGAATATCAACGCCGACTTGCCCGAGGGAGCGATTGAAACTAAAGCTTTCCTCTTGGGCAGTGGTTAGTTCTTCATCTTCAGACTGGATGTTGAAATAATCAAGCCGTCCCATAGCAAAAGGTTGGACTTCTACGCCTACGGGCGCAATCCAGTTTTTTTGCCATTCCAAACTTGCCGTTCCACGGGTGTAATCGGTATCCACAGTCCGTATGGTTTTAATAGTGCCATCAGGCTGGGTTACGCGCCTAACGCGAACCGGGCTGGCATTGCGGAAAAGCACGGTAGCATCTCCGGAGAGTTTCAAGCGACCGCCAATAAACGGATCCTTGAAATATTTAGTGAGTTCGACTTTTGGTGCAACAACGGGAAGTTCGCTGTCATTCTCACGGCTAACCAATAATTCATTAAAGTTGTTCAGCGCCGGATTGTCATTTTCAATGTTACGGCGTATCCTTGTGCGCAAACTAACATTGCCAAAGGCGCTCGTAGAGAAGCGGAAACTATCATTTTGCCCGACAATAAACAATTGCTGGGTTAGGCGGCGATTATCGGCTTGGTAAAGGCCAAAATCTTCGCGCTGTTCATCAAAATCATAGCGGTTGAGATAATTATCATCCGTAGCATAGCCTGCCTCAAAACCCCATTTCCACTGTTCGTTTAAGTCGAAAAGGCCATTGGAGAAGAAATGCGAGCGCCATCTTTTACCCTTAAGGCTCTCGTCCGGGTCACGGAAAAAATCAAGATCACTCAATATATCTCCTCTATTGTCAAAAAAGGATGCGCGTGTGAAACTTCCCTCGAAGTTAAACTCACCCGAATAAAACTTACGGCGGAATTTAGCCTCCAAAACAGGGTTGACCTTTTGGAAGACACGCGGCGTTATGGTCAACTCTGAATAATCAGACAAAGCCAAATAGTAAGGCGTCCTAAAATTAACGCCCTTACTAGCCGATACACCAGCAAATGGTATCAATACCCCGCTAGCTCTATCAACACTAGGGTCAGGATGCGCCAAATAGGGGCTGTAAAAAACGGGTATACCTTTAAACTCAAATACCGCGTCCCTGTAGCGAATAGAGCGGCTTTCCTTGTCTTGGGTTACTTTGCGCGCCTTTAAACGCCAGGTTGGTTTCTTGGTTTTGCCTTCGACTTTGCAAGCCTCACAAGCGGTGTAATAGGCATTATAAAGTTCTATGCCAGTGTCGGTTTTGCGGGCAGCGAAAGCGGATGCTAATTGCCCACCAGTTGGAAAACGCGCCAAGAAATTGGTCGCAGTACCTGCTTCAAGTTCATCAGAAAGCTCAAGTTTATCGGCATATTGTGAAGAGCCGTCCGCATTGACTAAGACCACATTGCCAATGGCAAAGACTTCACCCGTAGCCACATTATAGCGGACTTCATCGGCCAAAATAGTTTTATCTTGATAGCGGCCTTCCACAGAACCGCGCGCATATATCATCTTGTTCTTTTCGTCGTTCTCAAGTTCATCGGCTTCGAGATATATGACATCCGGGTCACGAAACGGGCTATCGGGTGCGAGCTTTAACGCACTTGGTTTTGTGTTTAGCGAAATGCCTTGGGCAAATGCCGGAGCAGAAAGAATCGCGCCGGATACCGCCAATAGGCTCGTCAGCAAACCGGATTTAAATTTTGATTTTTTGAACGACATACTCACCCAGAAGAATTTTCATCTGCATAGCGCGGCATTCGAGTCGCGTCTATGAGTTTTCTCTGAAATTTAATGGGTTTATCATGAATTTTTGGAGAGATTTATTGCGAATGGCGCGTATATATAGAATATAATTTCTTGATAGATATTATATAGTGATGCGACTCAAGCAAAGAGGTTCCCATGAAGCAGATAGGTCACTTTATCGAAGGTACAAATATTTCAGGTGTGTCTGGGCGTACTGCCGATATTTTCAACCCCAATACGGGCGAGGTTCAGGCGCAGGTCGCTTTGGCCAATGCAACTGAATTGGATAAAGCCGTCGCATCTGCCGTAAAAGCCCAAGCTGAATGGGCGCGGGTGAACCCCCAACGCCGCTCAAGGGTGCTGTTTGCATTTAAGGAACTCGTGGAAAAACACATGGACGAATTGGCGGCTCTGCTGTCTTCTGAACACGGTAAAATTCTTGCTGATAGCCGGGGCGATGTCATACGCGGGATTGACGTCATAGAATTTGCCTGCGGTGTGCCGCAAAACCAAAAGGGCGATTATACAATGGGCGCGGGCCCGGGGATTGATGTTTATTCAATCCGCAAGCCGTTAGGCGTTGTTGCCGCTATTACCCCGTTCAACTTCCCTGCCATGATCCCTATGTGGATGTTCGGTATGGCTATATCAACGGGCAATGCGGTCATATTGAAACCGTCCGAGAAAGATCCAAGCGTGCCTATGCGGCTTGCGGAATTGTTCGTTGTGGCTGGTGGCCCCGTTGGTCTTTTGAACGTCGTCAACGGCGACAAAGAAGCTGTGGACGCTATTTTGCAGCACGACGATATCAAAGCTGTTAGTTTTGTAGGCTCATCCGATATTGCTCATTATGTTTACACAGAAGCTGCCAAGAACGGCAAACGCGCCCAATGTATGGGCGGTGCCAAGAACCACGGCATTATCTTGCCAGATGCCAATATGGACCAAGCCGTGCAGGATATTCTGGGCGCGGCCTTTGGCTCTGCGGGGGAACGCTGTATGGCGCTACCGGTTGTTGTGCCAGTGGGTGAGGGGACGCGAAAGCGGTTCCTAGAAAAAATGCTCCCGGCTATCGAGACCCTGAAAATAGGCATTTCCAGTGACCCAGATGCAGATTATGGCCCCGTGGTTACGGCGGCTCACAAAGCCAAAGTCATCAGCATGATTGATTTGGCAATAAAGGAGGGCGCAGACCTATTGGTCGACGGGCGCGAATTTGAGCTTCAAGGCTATGAAGACGGCTATTTCCTCGGCCCAACTTTGCTGGATAATGTCACCACCGACATGACCACCTACCAAGAAGAAATTTTTGGCCCGGTCTTACAAATTGTCCGCGCCGATACATTCGAGGAAGCCTTAAAACTCCCCAGCCAACACCAATACGGTAATGGCGTCGCTATCTACACCGCAAATGGCCGCGCCGCCCGCGAATTTGCAGACCGGGTAGAAGTTGGCATGGTCGGCATCAATGTCCCCATTCCCGTCCCCGTAAGCTATCACAGCTTCGGCGGCTGGAAACGCTCGGCATTTGGCGACATAAACCAATACGGCATGGAGGGGTTAAGGTTTTATACGAAAACCAAGACAGTAACCCAAAGATGGCTGGAAAGCGACGAACTATCCGAAGACAGCGCGTTCGTTATTCCGACGTTCTAATGGATTTTAGTCTTACAGAAGAACAAGTCATGATACGGGACATGGCGCGGCAGTTTTCGGATGTTGAGCTTGCGCCTTATGCGGCGCAGTGGGACGCGGAGAAGTTTTTGTCGCGGGATGTGCTTGCGAAAGCCGCCTCGCTTGGGTTTGGGGCGATTTATACGCGCTCAGAACACGGTGGTTCCGAGATGGGGCGGCTGGATGCGGCTTTGATTTTTGAGCAATTGTCGCGGGGCTGTGTGTCCACGGCGGCGTTTTTGTCCATACATAATATGGTCACTTGGATGGTTGATACATTTGGGGATGACGCACTGCGGGCACGGTTTGTGCCTAAATTGGCGAGCATGGAAACCATTGGCTCGTATTGTTTGACCGAGCCGGGCAGTGGTTCGGACGCGGCTTCACTTAAAACAAAGGCCATAAGAGACGGAAATCATTATGTTTTAAATGGTACCAAGGCGTTTATTTCGGGGGCTAATTTCTCTGATGTCTATTTGATAATGGCCAAAACCGGAGAGAAATCTGTCTCGGCATTTTTGGTTGAGAACGGAACGCCGGGGCTTAATTTTGGCGCGCAGGAAAAGAAAATGGGTTGGAATGCACAACCAACGGCGCAAGTGATATTGGAAAATTGCCGTATCCCAGAGAGTAACCGCATAGGCGACGAAGGCGCAGGTTTCCGGTTCGCTATGGCCGGGCTGGACGGCGGGCGGGTGAATATCGGGGCGTGTAGCCTTGGCGGAGCAGGGGCGGCGCTGGACGCGGCCATTCAGTACACAGGTGAGCGAGAGCAATTTGGCAAGCCTATATCCGCCTTTCAAAACACACAGTTTAAACTAGCCGATATGGCGACGGAGTTGGATGCGGCCCGGCTGATGATTTACCGCGCTGGCGATAGTATTGACAAGGGTGACCCGGATAAATCTAGCCACTGTGCTATGGCGAAACGCTTTGCCACAGATGTGGGCAGTAAAATCGCCAATGATGCTTTGCAACTGCACGGTGGGTATGGGTATCTGGCAGACTACGGGATTGAGCGCATAGTGCGGGATTTACGGGTACACCAGATATTAGAGGGCACCAACGAGATTATGCGGGTAATTATTGCGCGGGGGATGCTGCGGTGAAAACCTCTCACACCCCGCTCATTCCCGTGAAAACGGGAATCCAGTTTAAACAAGGATGTGGCTTTGCTCGCTCTTTACTCGCTGGATACCCAGTCGTAGCTGGATATGAGCGGGAAAATAGGACAATGTTATGACCAATCAAATTCATTTCGAAGTTTTCGGTAATCTCGGGGTAATTACCCTGAACCGTCCCAAAGCCTTAAACGCCCTGACCACCGAAATGTGCGCAGCTATGACCAAGGTCATGCTGGCTTGGCAGGATGATGACCGTATTGGTGCGGTGCTGGTTGAGGGGGCGGGGGCGCGAGCCTTTTGCGCGGGCGGTGATATTATCATGCTGCACGATAGTGCCAAGGCGGGCGACGCTAGAGCCGAAGAGTTTTGGCGCACGGAATATGCCTTAAACGATCTAATCCACCGCTATAAAAAACCCTATATCGCCATGATAGACGGGATTGTTATGGGCGGCGGTGTCGGGCTGAGCGTGCATGGGCGCCTCAGAGTGGCCGGGGATAATACCTTGTTCGCAATGCCCGAAACAGGCATCGGGTATTTCCCGGATGTGGGCGGTACATATTTCTTGCCGCGCCTTGGTCGTGCTATAGGCAATTGGCTTGGCCTTACGGGGGCGCGGTTGAAAACTGCGCAGACCTGTGCGCTCGGTATCGCCAATGTCTATATCCCAAGCAACAGGCACGAAGCCTTTAAAATCGCGCTGGGTAAAGCGGAATTGGATGGCCTCGACGGGCCAGTCATGGATGTGATTAAGAACTATGTGAGAAAACCAGAAATGCCGGATACTTTACCCGCTGCAATCTCCGCATTTGACAAGGACACGTTGCCGGAAATTTTTGCGGCGCTTAGGGCGGATAAAAGTGCCGAAAGTGGAGCATGGGCGGCCAAACAACTCTCATTCCTAGAGAGCAAATCCCCCCTGGCCGTTTATATCACTTTCGAAGCCTTGCGGCGCGGAGCCGGGTTTGATTTTCGCGAAGCCATGCGCCAAGAACTAGATTTATCCTTAAATTTCTTACACATACCAGACTTTGTTGAAGGTGTGCGCGCCGCCGTCATCGACAAAGACCGTAACCCGAAATGGACAGCGGCGAGTATTGAAGACGTAGATCTAAACGAAGTCCGCGCCGCATTCGCACAAACCCCAAAAGAGTTGGAATTTTTAGATTAGGAGTACATCATGACCATTATTGCATTTATCGGGCTTGGGAATATGGGTGGTGGTATGGCGGCTAATCTGGCGCGGGCTGGACACACGGTAAAGGCATTTGACCTGTCAGAGGGCGCCGTGAAACGTGCCGTGGGGGCAGGGTG
>Ga0256839_1005726_pt1 | contig 11311 bp, 5 predicted proteins | sample 354166metaG_FD_185968 | JGI IMG/M metagenome (GOLD analysis project Ga0256839, IMG submission 185968) | Hydrothermal vent microbial communities from Mid Atlantic Ridge, Atlantic Ocean - 354-166 | ecosystem: Environmental > Aquatic > Marine > Hydrothermal vents | place: Atlantic Ocean: Mid... | reverse complement strand
GGCGGTATTGAAAAAAGTGAGCCTACTTATATAAGCAGGCTCACATTCAATCGTTTTTCCAATTTGTGCTGATGACACTTTCAAGCATCCTGCTTAAAAGGTTATCTGTTTACTACTTTGTTTTATTTTATCATACCAATAGACAGACTTAGTTTTGATTCCTCATCACCTGGCTGGCCATATAGTTTGGTCTCTGGATGAAAAGCAGACCATGTAAACCAATACATACTAGCACTAGGCAGAGCAATATCATCTGCATCGGTGGCATAGGCAGCATTGGCTGTTTTATTAAAATTGATTTTAATTGTTTGTCCGTTAACAATATCTTCTGTTGCAGTATAACCTTCATCAGAACTGGCTAAAGTAGCATAGGGGTATGCTTTGAAAACACCATCTACTTCCACTCCGATGATGCGTTCTTTTAATTTAAGGCGATCATCATTGTGATTAATTGGAAACATCAGGCGGTCAGTGCTGGCGTAATATTCGTAAGTATCTAAATCATAATTACGGTTAAAACCTGTTTCTTTTGACAATAACATTGTTTCTGGATGGTTTTCTTTCCAGTCTTCCCAAGTCGTTAACGTCGTTGGTAATAGTTCAAGCTGTGCGCCTGCAACGGAGCCAGATACGGCACGGCCTAGTACCTGTGACCATAAGCTTTCTGTCTGGCGATCAAAATAAAGAGCATTGTTATTATAAAGTAGACCAGATACGGCCAACTCCCATTCACTATGCTTGTCTTCTGTGCGGTAAGCCATCGCGCTACCACAAAGCGGGCTATAAGTAATGGCTACGGATTTATTATCAAATTCGTCATTCACTACTTCATGGTAATTTAGAATACGAACAGGATAAGCTTTGCTGATTCCATTTATAGTAAGACCGATAACAAGGTCGTCTTTCTCTAGCCAATTATCTTTTTTTGAACTTACAAAAGCAGGGTCTGATAAAGCTGGAATGCCGTCTTTACCAGGGCCGCCAGTCACGATATCCCAGCTGGGGATTTCCATATTACTCATTTCAAACTCCTCGTCGGCATAGGTTTCTTCTACGAAGATCGCACGCTGTGCATTGAGTTGGTTGAATGCCAAAAATAAAAGAAAGACTGCTGTTGTACAATTTAGTAGTATCTTTTTCATCTGAATGTATCTTTTGAGATTAGTAAAATCTGTGTTTATTACTACCTATTCCAAAAGCGTGCCAAAAATGAAATATACCCAATATCAGGTAGAAGTTTTACTTTTGTATAATAATAACAAATGACTAACTTATGAAAAAGCGTATACTACTCTCTCTTTTATTATTTTCCTGTGTTTCTTTATTCGCACAAAAAGACAAGCGATTGGCTAATGGCTTAAGTCCATTAAATGAAGTGCCACAAATGTTAATGCCCGCTCAGGACAATCACAGATTGCAAACAGAAGAAGCAGCCCGCCGCAATTATGAAACCGCTCCTCGTTATGCCGTCAACCTTAGCGTCGATATTAATCCTGAAAATTCAGGCAAATGGGAAACCAGTCCTGATGGAAAACAGGTTTGGCGGTTGCTTATCAAATCACCAACAGCTTATTCTATTAATTTGGGGTTCAGCCAATACAAAATGCCTGCTGGCGGGCAACTATTCCTTTATTCGCCTGATTATAGCCAGGTAATGGGACCATTCACACCTGCCGACAATGAAGAACATGAACAATTATGGACTCCTATTTTACAAGGAGATGAATTGATTATAGAAGTACAATTACCCGCTATCCAAAGAGCAGCACTAAACCTAGAGCTTAGTTACGTCAACCATGCCTTTCAAAATTTCAGTGCCTTAATATCGGGTTCATGTAATCTTGATGTTATTTGTGGTGCAGCGGATGGGTTCGGGATAGTAGATGGATATCGCGATATTATCCAGTCAGTAGCTGTTATCTCCACAGGAGGAGGGACATTTTGTACGGGTTTTTTAGTGAATAATGTACAAAATGATTGTACCCCGTTTTTTATGACGGCTGACCATTGTGGCATTAATAGTGGTAATGCCGCTTCATTGGTTACATATTGGAATTTTCAAAATAGCACTTGTCGGCAACCCAACAGCCCGTTGAGCGGCACCCCTGGTGATGGGCAGTTAACAGACTTTAATACAGGAGCTATATTTAGAGCAGCACGCAGTAACTCTGATTTTACACTGGTTGAATTAGACGACCCTATCTCTCCTACAGCCAATGCTTTTTTTGCAGGCTGGGACGCGACAGCCTCATCCATTAGCAGTGCTGTTGGTGTTCATCACCCCAATACGGATGAAAAAAGAATTAGTTTTGATAATGACCCATTGCAGTTTACAAGCTATGGAGGCACAACACCTATTACTGGTTTTGACCATGTTCGGGTTATAGACTGGAATATTGGCACAACAGAACCTGGTTCTTCTGGTTCTCCACTGTTTGATCAAAACAAAAGAATCGTTGGTCAATTACACGGTGGTGGTGCTGCCTGTGGTAATAATAGCTCTGACTGGTATGGTGCTTTTGCAACTTCATGGGATGCGGGTTCTGCTGCTGCTACTCGTTTAAAAGACTGGTTAGACCCCAATAATACGGGTACTTTAGTGATAAATGGTCGGTATGCTTCCAGTTGTACGTTCTCCGTTATTGCAACTCCTGCTATGGTAACTGTTTGTACACCATTGGACGCTGTTTATAATTTAGAAGTCAGTGAAGCTTTTTCGTCTACGGTTGTGCTTTCTACCAGTAATTTACCTACTGGAGCATCGGCTAATTTTAGTTCCTCTAGCGTTTCTCCTGGTGGCACAACTACTTTAATTATAACGACCGATGGTGTCACTCCTGGTTCTTATACCGTAACCATTAATGCTACAGATGGGAGTAATACCAGTCAGGATGAAATTATAGTACTGGTATTAGACGGAACAAACGCGACTCCAGTCTTAACCAGCCCCGCAAATAACAGCACCGATGTTTTCCCAAACCCTCCTTTAAGTTGGGAAGGGGATGATAGCGGTGCAACTACTTATGAAATTGAAATCGCTACAAATAGTGATTTTTCTGCTATTGTAGAAACAGCCAACACTACAAATACAAGCTACCGCTCTACAAATGCAAATGACGGTTTAACTACCTATTATTGGCACGTGAAAGCAATTAACCCTTGCGGAACGAGTGCTTTTTCATCAACCTATCAGTTTTTTACTAGTAATATTGATTGTGTTATGTACAGCTCAGAGACATCAACAACCATCAGCGATGTCGGAACACCTTTTATTGAAAATGATATTTTTGTAAATAATGATAATGAAATAGCCGCCATAAACGTAGCCCTAAATGTAACACATACCTATGTCGGTGATCTGGATGCCACGCTCCTCGCTCCTGATGGAAATAGTATTCTTTTATTTGACCGACCTGATTTTCCAAATTCAGATTTTGGATGTTCTGAAGATAATTTATTATTGCTTTTCAGTGAAAACAGTTCCAATGATGCCGCTAGTTTAGAAAACACCTGCCATTTATCTAATGGGCCAGATTCCTATGCGATTGAAGGCAACTTCCAACCTATTGGCAATTTTAACAGCCTGTCTGGCTCTAGCAGTTTGGGCTTGTGGACTTTACAAATGAATGACAATGCGACAGCGGATGGAGGTGTGTTAGAATCGTGGAGTATAACGATTTGCCATACCATTGAAGGCTCACCTCCCAGTATTGTGACTAATAATCTACTGGAAGTTCCAAGAGGATCAGAAGAAAATATAACCGCTGATTATTTAGAAATAACCGACAATGAAAGCCTGCCTTCTGCTTTGGTTTTTACTTTACAAAACCTACCTACACAGGGAGATTTACTATTAAACAACACTGTGTTAAATCAGGGCGCAACATTTACACAGCAGGATATTAACAATGGTTTGTTGCGTTATAAACACAATGGCGGAATTATACTAAATGACGAATTTGAGTTTGATGTGACCGACGAATCAGGCTTTATGCTAACGAACAATATCTTTTCCATACAAATCACGCTTAGTCCCATGAATGCCAGTTTGCAGTTAACAGGAGTTAGTTTATGCCATGGCGATATGGATGCTAGCTTGACGGTGATCGTATCGGGTGGTTTGCCTCCTTATGAGTACTCGCTCAATAATGCTGACTTTCAAGTACCTAATACGTATGACAACCTGGGAGCAGGAGATTATATCGTTACAGTACGTGATGATTTGGGCGATATTACAAACTCCTCTGTTTTTAGCATTTCAGAACCCGCAGCATTGAGTGCGACATCAAGTGTAAATGAAAATCAGGTTACAGTTGTAGCAGGAGGAGGGATTATGCCGTACTCTTATCAACTCAATAATGATACGCCACAAGCCGACAATACATTCAGCAACCTACCAAATGGTTTGTATACAATAACGATTATAGACGCGAACGGCTGTGAAACAATGACAAATGCAACGATTGCCGTTAATACACTGAATGTGAACGCTAGCTTGATTAACAATATATCTTGCCACAATGCCAACGATGCAAGTATTAGCATAGGCGTACAAGGAGGAACAACACCTTATGAATATCAATTAAATGATGGCATATATCAGTCAGGAAACACGTTTTCTAACCTAGGAGCGGATACTTATCAAGTCACCGTAAGAGACGCAGAAGACTTTTTGATGACAACTTCTGAAATCATCATAAACAATCCTCCTTTATTAACTATTTCCGCGACGGTTGCTATAAATACGATAACCGCAACAGCAAATGGTGGCACACCTCCCTTAATGTTTAGTATCAATGGTGGTAATACACAGACAGACGGCGTATTTAATGAGCTGCCAAATGGTATCTACACCGTAGCAGTTATAGATGCTAATGGCTGCATAACAACGACTGATGTAACTGTTGCGGTCAACACTTTGTCTGTCAATGCTACGGTAACAAACGATATCAGTTGCCATAATGCCACTGATGCTGCTATAAGCGTAAATGTAGAAGGCGGCACAGCTCCTTTTGAGTATAAATTAGATGAAGGAGCATATCAAAATGAAAATATATTTTCTAACCTGGGAGCAGGCACTTATCAAATTACCGTAAGGGATGCAGAAGGTTTTTTATTTACTATTACAGAAATCATCGTGACCAACCCTCCATTATTGACCATTTCTGCTAGTAGTACGATGAATAACATAACAGCAACGGCTAGTGGAGGAACGCCTCCTTTATCATATAGTTTAAACGACGGAGAAACGCAGGAAAGTAGCGAATTCAATGACCTTGCAAATGGCATATACACTATCACCGTTATAGATGCAAACGGCTGCACGGCTACAATAATGGCCTCTGTTTCGTTTAGTGATCTTTCTGTTAATCTTGTTTTACTTGGAGACATAGACTGCCACAATGATAATAATGGGAGGATACAAGCACAGGTAGAAGGCGGCATCGCTCCTTTCGAATATAGTTTGGATGGAGAAAATTATCAGGACAATGCCCTTTTCAGCAACCTGGAAGCAGGGGATTATATCGTATGGATAAGAGACGCGGAAGGTTTTATCCAAACATCTAATGCAGTCACCGTCACTAACCCTCCTGTAATAATGATTGAATCAATTATAATAGGAAGTACTATAACCGTCATGGTTACAGGTGGCACAGGAGCAATAATGTACAATATTGATGGTGGGGATTATCAAAACGATAATGTTTTTGAAAATGTAGAAGCAGGGTCTCATTTTATAAGGGTAGTGGATGAAAATAATTGTATAGAAACGGATGTTGTTGTAGTGGATCTGTTACGTATAGATGAATTATTGATCAATAATATTACTTGCATCGGTGCCAATGATGGTAATTTACTCGTAAATATAATGGGAGGAGCGATGCCTTACGAGTATAGTTTGGATGGTGAAAATTTTCAAACATCTTCTTATTTTGACAATCTAGTACCTGGATCTTATAGGATTACAATCAGAGATGCTGTTGGAACAATGATCACTACAGACCTTGTTTCAATAATGAATCCTATTGAATTAACAATGGATTTACAGCTGGTAGCTGATGTTTTATTTGTTGAAGCAATGGGCGGAACGGGCAGCTATATGTATAGTATCAATGGTATTGATTATCAAAATCAGCCCCAATTTGGAGGTTTGGAACCAGGCGAACAAGAAGTGTGGCTGCAAGATGCGAATGGTTGTATTATTAGTGACACCATCACGATTATTGTCAGTATTTTTGAGCCATTTAAACCGAGTTTAAGTTTTCAGCTTTTTCCAAATCCAAATCAGGGGCAGTTTCAATTACAAATGAATCAGGAAACCGCCCAGAAACTTCAATGTTACATCTATAATATAGCGGGAGAAATCGTCTTTCAACAGACTTTTGAAAAAAGATCAGGTTTATTTCAAGTTAACTTTAAACTTGATTTTTTAGTAGCAGGAATGTATGAAATTATACTAACGGATGGTTATTTATTAGGTACAAGCAGAGTAATCGTTCAATAATGAGTAACTTCGCGGGAATATTTGATTTTGAGGAGTAAGGAAGAGTGAAATAAGCACGAAATATTAATACTTTGAAATTTACAGAAATAGGCTTCTGCGACGCGCTTTTAGATGGACTGGGCGCGATGGGTTTTATAGAAGCAACACCTATACAGGAACAAGCCATTCCCGCTATCATGAGTGGTCGGGATTTACTAGGCGTGGCACAAACAGGTACTGGCAAAACGGCTGCCTTTTTATTGCCTATCCTCGATAAATACACCACTCATCCACATAATGGAACGGATACACTTATCATCGGCCCTACACGTGAATTAATACAACAGGTTGATCGGGAACTGGAAGGTTTCTCGTATTTCACCCCTGTTAGTTCTATTCCCATTTATGGTGGTCGCGACGGCCAGTCGATGGTACAGGAACGAAAAGCTTTAAAAACAGGTGCGCCCGTTGTGGTTGCCACACCAGGCCGATTGATCGCTCATCTTGATTTAGGATATGTTGATTTTAGTAAAGTGCGCCATTTTATACTCGATGAAGCTGACCGTATGCTGGACATGGGTTTTGTGCATGATATTACGAAGATCGCAAGCCATCTGCCAAAAGGTGTTCAAACATTGCTTTTTTCAGCAACGATGCCTAGTAAAATACGACGCTTTGCACGTGAATTATTAACCGATCCCGTAGAGGTTAATGTCGCTGTTTCAAAACCTGCCGAAAATATTTTGCAAGCCGCTTACGAAGTTGAAGATGAGAGTAAAGTAAAGCTTGTTGCCAATCTTTTGACAGGTAAAAAACGCCTACAAAGAACCATTATTTTTTGTAGCACAAAGAAAAAAGTACGCGATGTTCATAGAGCATTAGAACGCAGTGGAATGGTTGTCGCAGCCGTAAGCTCCGACTTGGTTCAAGATGACAGAGAAGAAGCTTTACAGGATTTTCGTAGTGGTAAAATACCGATTGTTGTGGCTACAGACGTACTGGCCAGAGGGATTGACATCAAAGGAATCGATGTTGTTATCAATTTTGACGCGCCTTCTGATCCCGAAGATTATGTACACCGTATTGGGCGTACTGCGCGAGCAGAAGCTTCTGGTGTCGCCCTGACTTTTATCAGTAAAGGTGATCGCCATCGTTTTAGAAGAATTGAGGAATTTATGGGCTTGAAAGTTCGAAGATTACCCCTACCAGAGGGCATTACAAAGGGAACGCCATCGCCATCAAAAGGCAGTAGTAGCCGTGGTGGTTACGGGGGCAGAAGACGCGGTGGTGGCAATAGCTCCAGTAAAGGTCGATCGTCTAATAAAAGTAATCGCTTTGGAGGTAATAAAAAGAAAAGATAAAGTATTCAATGATTTATCTAGAACTTGAAAATGTTTCTAAGTCTTACGGTGAAAAAATTCTTTTTGATAACGTAAGTCTTCCCATTAATAAAGGAAATAAAGTTGCGCTTGTTGCTAAAAACGGGACAGGAAAATCAACTTTATTGCGTATTGCCGCAGGTACAGATCGGGCAGAAGGCGTGGGTGCTAATGTTTACATCCATCGTGACGCACGAATGCATTATCTTGTGCAGGCACCTGAATTTGGGGCAGACCAAACTGTTTTAGATGCCATCTTCGAGGGGGAAAACCCAATGCTCAAAGCAATTGAGCAATACGAACGTGCGCTTTTATTTCCCGATAAAGGAGCAGGTTTGCAAAAGGCACTCAGCAAAATGGATGAGCTCAATGCCTGGGATTTTGAAACGAAAGTAAAAGAAACACTCAGCAAGCTAAACATTGATGATTTACAGCAAAAAGTCAGTCATTTATCAGGCGGTCAGCAAAAAAGGCTAGCTTTAGCTCGTTTAATTATTGATGAACCTGATCTCATTATTCTTGATGAGCCTACCAATCACCTCGATTTAGATATGATTGAATGGATGGAGGAATTTTTACAACAACCTAATCTAACCATTTTAATGGTAACCCACGATCGCTATTTCCTAGAACGAATTTGTGATTATATCGTAGAACTGGATCAAGGGCAACTCTACAAATACAGTGGTAATTATAGCGATTTTCTTGAAAAAAAAGCCATTCGCTACGAAATCGCAGGGAACGAGTACGAAAAAAATAAAAAATCACTTAAAACAGAGATTGCATGGCTCAAACGTCAGCCCAAAGCCAGAGGGACGAAAGGGAAAGCACGTATTTCAAGTGTGTATGATTTAAAAGATCGGGTAGAAAGTTTTTCCCGAGATGGTGAATTGAGTATTGACATTAAAGGACAACGACTTGGGAAGAAAATTTTGGAAGCACATTTTGTCGGAAAGTCTTATGGGGATAATGTGTTGATCAAAGATTTTGACTATAAATTCAAAAAAGGAGAAAAAGTAGGTATTGTAGGGCCTAATGGTGTGGGAAAAAGTACATTTTTACATCTTTTGACCCAGCAGGAACGGCCGACTTCAGGCAAGATTGTAGTGGGAGGAAATACTATTTTTGGATATTATACTCAGGACGGGATTCAGCTCAAAGAAGATAAAACCGTCATTGATGTTATTCGTGATATTGCGGAGTATATCCCTTTGGAAAAAGGAGCTAAATTAACGGCAGAACAGTTACTGGAACGATTTCTTTTTCCTCGTTCGCAGCAACGTGTTTTTGTCAGCCAACTAAGTGGGGGGGAGAAAAGAAGACTCTATTTGTTGTCTGTATTAATGAAAAACCCAAACTTCCTTATCCTTGATGAGCCGACCAATGATTTGGATATCATGACGCTTAACGTATTGGAAGATTTCCTAATGGATTTCCCTGGTTGTATTATCATTGTTTCTCACGATCGTTTCTTTTTGGATAAATTAGTTGACCATCTTTTTATTTTTGAAGGTGGTGGTAAAATACGGGATTTCAATGGTGATTATAGCGAATATCGCATAGAACAAAAAGAACGCGAACGCGCTAGCCGAAGCGAGGAACGCGCCGAACAAAAAGCCCAAAAAGAAATAGAAGCCGAGCAAAAAGAAGGCCTAAGTTACGAGCAACGCAAAGAAATTAAAAGGCTTGAAAAAAAGATCAGCCAATTAGAAGAAAAGAAAGTAAAAACATCTGAGGCATTCAATGACACCAGCCTCAGCGCAGAGCGCATCACTGAATTATCCAAAGAATTAGCTACCTATACAGACGAAATTGAGGAACTGGAAATGAAATGGATGGAATTAGCCGATTTAGCTTGATAAGCATCTAAAAAAGTGGTAACTTTAGTAAGCTTTTTACGTCATAAATATGCCGATTATTTATACAACCACTTTCTTATGAAAAACAAACTTGCCCTGCTGTTTTGTATTTTCAGTTCGATGGCTATCCTTCCTGTATATTCACAAGCAGATAGCTTATCTATAAAACCGCTTATTGTACAAGACAGCTCCTTTACTTCTTCTGAATGGACAACAAAAAAAACATTAAGCCCCGAACTACAACAGCAAAGAGCTGATAACAGAGCAGAAGTGGAAAGTATGAAACGCCGCTTTAGAGCATTTCATCAACAAACTTCAGTACAAGAAAAGAAAATAGAAGAAGAGCAGGATTTTTTGTGGTCAGAGGCAGAAGAAAGTACAACTAATATTACCCAAACAAACAAAAACAAAGCTTCCTCTTCTACCAATACAGAAGAAATGCGGATGCAAATCAACCGTAGTTTTCAACGAGAAGCCATTTCCACAACTCCAGACTGGCCAGCTAATAAAGCTCCTGAAGTCTATAATTTTGATAACAATAATACGATTTCCCCAAAAGGAGGCCAACCTACTTCAATAGAAACGGCTTGGGAAAATGATGCTTTCCAATCAAACAATGCGACAAAAGTTAACTGGCAGTTAAATTTAGATCCAAACAGGAAAAACGACATACCTTTTGATACCTTTAAAGAAGGAAATGTCATTAATATGGAATTAAATTTTGAAAATAGATCCAGTGTTTTAAGTCCAGTTATTAAAATGCGTTTAAATGAATGGATCGCTCTTTTTACTGAATACCCAGGCATAAAAATAGAAATTCGCGCACATACACATCATGGCATACCTTATACTGAAGCTTTAGAGCTAACTACTCAAAGAGCGAGGGCTGTTATTGATTATTTTACTGCTTCAGGTATGGCTGCTTCACAATTGAATTTTAAAGGATATGGTAACTTATCACCCCTGTTTTCGTCCTCAGATACCCATAATCAGGAAAAAAATGAACGAATAGAGCTGATTATTTTGGAATTGCCAAAACGCTAAATATCTTTGATGAAAATCTAAGCCCTTTAAGTCGCTCGGAAAGAATCGAAACATTATTTTTTAAGCCATACTGAATGGGATTTTTTAAAAACGCTTACAAGAGTATGTAAACTGCTATATGGTCGAAGCCTATATTATAGATGAAGTAACGGAGGAGTTAAGTGCCTCCGAAAAAGCGCTTGAGCATACTTTAGGTTTAATGAATGAACAACAACCCGTGTTGTTGGGCTATCTTTTTTCAGAAAGTTTTGAAGCCTTTGAAGAGCAAGAAAGAGAATTTCTTCTTTTTCTAAGCAGTGTTATATGGAAATCTATATTCAGGGTATGGGGTTCTCAAAACCAGGTAACTGAACGGCAGATTGAAAACGCAGAAGAACGCAATTGGACAATTCTTAAATTAGCTCAAGGTCGTGATTTTCAAGAACGACTTAATGTTTTCTTTGAAGAACATCCTGGAAAAGAAGATATTTTATCTTTTGTAGAGGACGCACTTTTGGAAGATGATGACAGTCCAGTTACCGCCGAAGGCCGAGAACCGCTGTTTG
>Ga0256839_1005725_pt1 | contig 11311 bp, 6 predicted proteins | sample 354166metaG_FD_185968 | JGI IMG/M metagenome (GOLD analysis project Ga0256839, IMG submission 185968) | Hydrothermal vent microbial communities from Mid Atlantic Ridge, Atlantic Ocean - 354-166 | ecosystem: Environmental > Aquatic > Marine > Hydrothermal vents | place: Atlantic Ocean: Mid... | reverse complement strand
GGCGACCCGGTCGAGCAGGGCGGTCTTGCCCGTCCCGGGGTCGCCGGTGACGAGCAACATCCCCGCCCGGCCGCGGGCGAACCGGTCCACCGCCCGGTCGCAGGCCGCCTCCAGCGCGGGCCGTGGGATCCAGAAGCTCTCGCCCGGTGGCGATCCAGATAGAAACAACTGGCGGTAATGGAACGGCAGGGCGTCCAGCACCCCGGGCGGCGGCCGCATGCGCTCGGTCTGCTCGAGGATCCGCTGCACGATCCCCGTCTTTCCAGGCTCCCGTGTGACCCGATCGATGGCCGCGCGGGCCTCGGCGCTGCGCCGATAGGCCGCCGCCACGCCCCGGTCCCGGATCGTCGTCCACACGCGCCCGATCCGGTCGCGCAGGTGATCCACCGCCCCCTTGCGCCGCTGCGAGCGCATGGCAAGTTCGAGCGCCCGGCCGGCGCGCGCCAGCTCGTACGGCGCGGTGTGTTCGCACACCGCCTCCACGGCACGCGGCAGGCCCCCGGTCACCTCCTCCACCACGGCCTCGATGGACGCCGCGGCCTGCGCCAGCCGCTCGAGCCCGCGGGCGACGACCTCCTCGAGCTGGTCCGCCGCCTCCGCCCGGTCCTCCCCGACGGCCTCGCGCACGCTCGCCAGGTGGAAGGACAAAAGGCGCATGACGTCCTGGGCCACGTGCACCGCCTCCTTCTCGCGCTGCGCGAGCAACCCGAGCCGCCCCTCCAAGGGGGCGAGCAGGTCCTGCTGGCAGACGTACTCGACCAGACGGCGCACGGCGATCTCCACCGTCTCGAACGACACGGCCTCGCCCTCGGCTAGGGCGAACAGCTCCGTGTCCGGCACCGTCTCGAAGGCCTCGGGCAGGGTCCGCAGCTGTCGATCGAGCTCCCGGTGCAGCTCCTCGACGAAGACCTTGGGATCGACGGGCCCGTGCTCCGGCTTGGGCACGCGCACACCCGCCTCGGCCGCCGCCGGGCCAGCCGCCTGGATCTTGCCGAGGGCCTCGGCGAGTTGGCGACAGTCGTGCAGCGGCCCCGACCGCACGCGCACGAGGATCGTGTCCCGCAGCCGCAGCACCGCCACCGCCATGCGGTGGTGGAACCGCGACAGCTCGAGCCCGAGTTCCGCGCGCCGGAAGATCGCCCGCTGTCCATCGGCGTGGCGGCGCGGCAGCTCGGCCACCTCGGCCGTCACCGCGCCCGCCCGCCTGTCCGCGCGGTGGATCTCCTCGAGCGCCCGCCCCACGTCGATGCGGTCGAGCAGCGCCCCGTACCCCGCCAGGATCTCGGTGGCCCGCTCGGTAAACTCCCAGCGCAGCCGCGCGTTCTCCTCCTCGACGAGCCGACGGAACGTGGCGACGCGCTCCATCGCCGCCGCCCGCTGCCGCCGGGCGAAGGCGACGGCCTCATCGGGCGATCGCCGGTGCTCGAGCAACAGCCCCAGGCTCGTGCGGGACCCATTGAGCAGCTTGCCCAGCTCGAGGGCGAGCTGCACGTGGGCCGTCACGAACGATCGCAGGAAGTCGCGCCCGATCTCCTCCATGAGCGCAAGGTGCAGCCACGCGTCATACGCCCGCACGGGCACCCGGGTCGCCGCCGTCCCCCCGCGCAGCCGCGCGGCGATCCGCTTCATCCGCTTGATCCGCCGCAGCTCACGATCGTCGTCCTCGCCCGGCTCGAAGAACGAACGCGGCCGGCGCACACGGAGGGACGCCGGCTTTTCGTCCACCCACCGCGCGCGATCGCAAAGCTCCTCCACGACCGCCACGAGCCGGTTGCGCGCGTCGTCCACCTGCTCGTCCAGGATGACCTCTTCGAGCTTCTTCATGTCGTGCAGGAACGCGCTTTGCACCCGGTTGACGACGGAACGGAGCTTGCGCAGGTTCTCCGTCCCCACGCCGCGCTCGAGGGCCGCGAAGCTGCGCTCGAAGGAGGCCTCGACGCGCTCGATCCGCCCAAGGTCGTGCTGCTCGATCCGTGCGATGCACTCGTCGAACATGCGGCGGCCCAACGCAGCGATCCGTGCCCGGCGGGTCTCGAACAGCGTCGCGAGCCGCGGATGCGCCGGCGGGACCGCCACCTGTTCGAGGGACAGCGTCACCGCGGCCCCGGACGACGACGCCCCGGCGTCCACGCGCGACCGCACCGGCGAGGCCGCCCGCAACAGCTCCCGAAACGACGGCGCCGCGCGCACGATGAGGACCGTTCCGAGTTCCTCGACGAGCGGGATGAGCGCCTCCAGATCACCGCCCTCGCCGGCCGACAACCCCGTGATCGTGAGGTCCGCGTCGGCCGACTCCTCGCGGATCCAGTCGAGGTAGCCGCGCGAGCGCAGGGAGTTGTCGATGACCCGCACGATCCCTTCCACGCGCAGGTCCGCGAGGATCTGCTGCGCCGCCACGCGCAGGGGCTCGACGTCGGCAGACTCGCCCGTGACCAAGAGCACCCGGATCTGCGCCCCACTCCAGCCGCGCTCGGCCGCGACGAAGCGCACCAGGGCCAGACACAGCGCCAGGTGCCCCGAGGCCGGCTCCCACCACACGTCGATCCGCGCGCGGTTGCCGAGGCCCACGGGGGCGGGGGCGTACAGCAGGAGGTTCTGGTCGAGCTCGGCCACCTCCGAAAGGAGCGCCTCGAGCCGCGCCGGGTCGTCGCGCAGGGCGTACCAGTCCGCCAGCACGGTGTTCGGCTCCATCCCCGCGAGCCCGTGGAAGCGCGCGATCGACAGCAACGTGGGCACGAGACCGCCACCGGCCGGCGCCACGGTGCGATGAAACAGGCCCATGACGTCCGGATCCGGCGCCACGCGCCGGATCGACCCCGGGGGCGCCTCGGGGTCCACGACGAAACACGTCGCCACCCCACTGCCAGCGATGAGCGAGCGCGCAAGCTCCAACAGCGCCGGCCGGTGCGGGTCGTCGCGCTCCACCACCAGCAGCAGGTTCGGGCGCCAGTTGCGCTGCTGCCCGCGCTCGCGCGACAGCCGAAACAGCCCGGCGCGCACCACCGTCGCCCAAAGCCCCTCCCATGTGTCCCCCGAGTCCAGCCGAAGCTGCTTGCGCTGCAAGTAGAAGAACAGCCCCAGCATGACCGCCATGGCCCCCACCATCGCGGCCAGATCGAGCTGGATCATCACGACCACGGCCGTCAAGAACCCCAGCAGGCTGACGGTCTTGGGGATCCGAAAGTCGGGCCGAAAGTCCGGGCTCGCCCAGCTCTCGATGAAGGCGCTGAGGTTCAAGACGGCGTAGGTGGTCAAGAAGACCATCGACACGATGCGCGCGATGGCGTCGAGCTCGGCGATGAGGATCCCCGCCTCCCCGATGAGGAACGCCACGATGAGCGCATTGCGCGGCTCCTTCGTCGGGCCGTAGCCCTTCGCGAAGAATCGGGGCGTGACCTTGTCCACGGACAGCGCCTGAAGGATCCGCGGGGCCCCGAGGATGCTGCCGAGCGCCGACGACAGCGTCGCGCCCCAGATCCCCGCCACGACCAGCTCGGGCACCTTCGCCATAGTGACGTAGACCGTCGTGTCTTCGATCAGCGCGGTGCGGGGAAAGCGGTAGGCGGTGAACGCGGCCAGCGCGAAGTAGACCACGGCCCCTACGCCGATGGCGGCCATCGTGCCCAGCGGGATCGATCGCTTCGGGTCGCGCAGGTCGCCCGACATGTTGACCCCGGCGGTAAAGCCGGTCACGGCCGGGAAGAAGATGCCGAAGATCGTCCCGAGGGTGGGGCTGTCCGAGTGCGGTGCAAGCGCCGGCGCGGCCGGCGCGGCTGCCGGGTCCGAAAGCGCGATCGACACGAGCGACAGCGCGATGGCGGCCATGATGACGTACTGCGTCTTGATCGCGAACGCCGTGCTGATGAGCGTGATGACCGTCAGGCCGATCACCGTGGCCGTGCCCGCGATCCGGATCGCGTCCGGCCCGGTGGGGAGGTCGAAGTAGGCCAGGAAGCTCTCGCAAAAACCGATGACGTACAGGGAGATCGAAAACGACAGCCCCAGAAACAGCGACAGCCCCAAGGCACCCCCGATGGGCAGCCCGAGGCTGCGCGAGATGATGTAGTACGGCCCCCCGGCGCCCACGGACTTGTCCGTCGCGATGGACGACACGGAAAGACCCGTGCACACGCTGATCACGTGCGCCACCGCGATGATGCCGAAGGTCGCGTACAGACCGGCGTTGCCCACGACCCACGGCAACCGCAGGTACATGATGACGCCGAGGATCGTGAGGATCGAGGGGGTGAACACCCCCCCGAACGTTCCGAACTTGGAGTCTTTCGCCATACGGGCCGCGCCGGGCGCGTGGGCGTATCATGCCACGGATCCCGAAGGCCGTGCGTGATCGCCGGATCGGCTGCCCGGCGGGCGCGTCTCGCCCCCTGCCCCCGGCGACCGGCCGCGGCCGCGCCGGCGCCACCGAAGGCCCCCGGACCGGCGGACCCCGGCGGCCCACAACCAAAGCGCCCAGGCGGCCAGCGCCCCATCCACCCACGGGGCGTACCGCGCATAGAAGCCGAGCGGCAGCCCGCCCCCTTCGAGCCGCGGCAGGTCCACGACCCGAACGGCCGGCACGGCCGGTCGGCCGCCCCGGGGAAGCGACAGGTCGGTCCGCGCGACGATGCGCCCCGCCGGGTCCACGAGGCTGCTGGGGCCGGCCGCCACCACGCGGACCATCGGGCGCCGGGCCTCGACCGCCCGAAACACCGCCAGCGCCTGATGCTGCCACGGCGCCGCGGTGGCCCCGAACCAACTGTCGTTCGTCAGGTTCACGAAGGCGTCGATCCCCCGGCGCGCGGCGCTGGCGGCATATCGCGGGATCGTGTCCTCGTAACAGATGAGCGGCGCCAACCGGACCCGCCCCGCCGCCCCAGACAACTCGAACACCCCCGGACCGGGTCCGGGGCGGTAGTGCTGGGCCCCCGGCAGGTGCGCCTCGCCCCAGGCCGGGTCCACCAGGGGGATCCGCTCCCCGAACGGAAGCAGGTTCGCCTTGGCGTAGCTGGCGACGAGGCCCGCGTTCGGGTCCACGACGAACGCCCGGTTCTCGGGGTAGGGGTCACCTTCGCGGTAGGTCGTCGTCGCCAGGATCGTCGGCCGCGGCAGGGCGCCGTACGGGGCACGCGGCCCCTCGGACGGCGGCCGCCACGGCTGCACGATCGCGAACGGGTAGGCGGACTCGGGCCAGACCACGAGCGCCGCCCCCGCCCGCGCGGCGCGATCGGACAACGCCCGCAGCAGCGCCATGGCCGCGGCGGGATCGCCGGTGGAACCCGCCCCGAAGCCGGGCTGCACCAGCCCGACCCGAACCGCCGGCGCCCGGGCAAGCGCCGCCTCGACGGCCTGGATCCGCCACGCGCCGAAGCCGCGGGCAGCCGCCAGCCACAGGACGAGCGCCGCCCCGAGCGCCCCCGCGGCCAAGCGCCGGCGGCGGGTGAAGGCGACGGTCGCCTCCGCCAAAAGCGCCCCCGCCGCCGTCTGCCAGGCCGTGACCAGACCGACCCCGCCGACCTCGGCCGCCTGGATCCACGCGGGCGCCGCCCCGAGCCCCACGGCGCTACGGTACCCCACGGCCGTCGGAAAAAGCGCCTCCACTGCGGCGAGCACCAGGCCCGCGCCGGCGGCCCGGCGCCACGGCGACAGCGGCCGCAGCCCGCCCCACGCGACCGCGGCCAGCGTGTACGGGACGGCGACGTAGAGGGCAAAGGCAAGGTGTCCGAGCGCCGCGAGGCCCCACGAGAGCCCCGCGAACCGCACCAGGGTCCCGTGCATCCAGGCGGCGCCGGCGAGCCCCACCCAAAGGCCCACGACGGCGCCCGCGAGCACGCGCTCACCCAGGCGGACCGGCCGCGGCCCGAGGGCAAGGGCCGCATGCAGCGGCGCCATCGCCAGCACCGCGCACACCGGCAAGCCGTTCGGAGGGAAGCTCGCCACCAGCAGGCCCCCTGCCACGGCGGCCAGGCCCAGCGTACGCGCGAGGGAGAGGAAGCGGCCGGGCACCGTCGCCCGCACGCTCGCACGCCACGCGCGCCCCCGGCAAGGGCGGGCCGCCCCCCGCGGCGCCGCGATGATCGCCGCGCCCGGGGCGCCGCGCCCGGGCTGGGTCGAGGGCGGGGCCGGGCCCCCGGACCCAACGAGTCCCTGTTCGCGCGCCGCGGATCACGGCCCCGCAGGGTGATCCCGCCGCGGGGAGCGGCGGGCCGTCACGCACGCTCGGAGGTCGCCGTCGACTCGTCCCCAGTCGGCGACGCGGCGCGGCCATGGTGACCGAAATGGTACCGGCGCTCCAGGTACGCCCAGTCGAACACCACCGTGCCACCGCGCGCCTCGTGCTGGTCCGCCCAGTCGCGAAACAACTCCAGGATCGCGTGGTCGATGTGGTCGAGCCGGTCCACGTCCACGTGGATCTCCCGGTCCGCGGGGATCGACTCCAGCGCGTCCGAGATGTCCGCAAGGCGCAGGAACGTGGCCGACCCCACCAGGCGCAGGACCGTCCGCCGGCTGGCCGGGTCGTCGATGACCTCGATCGAAAGCCGCGCGAGCTGCCACAACAGCCGGGCCGCCGCCAGCACGAAGCCCGTCACCACGCCCGTCAACAGGTCCGTCGCCACGATCGTCCCCACGGTGACGAGGAACACGACCACGACGCCACGACCGTAGCGCGCAAGGTCCTGGACGACCCTCGGATTCGCAAGGCGCGCCCCGATGTACACCAACAACGCCGCCAACGCCGATACGGGGATCTTGCTCAAAAGCTGCGAGAACAGCCCCACGAACACGAGCAGCCACAGCCCGTGCAGGATCGCCGACCAGCGCGTCTTGGCGCCGGCCTGCACGTTCGCGGAGCTTCGCACGATGACCCCCGTCATCGGCAGGGCCCCCACCGCACCGCAGAGCAGGTTTCCGACCCCCTGGGCCACCATCTCGCGGTTGTAGTCGGCCTTGTCGCCACCGTGCATCCGGTCCACTGCCGAGGTGCACAGCATCGTCTCGGCGCTGGCGACCGCCGCGATCGTCAGGGCCGACCCGAACAGCCCCACCCACGCACCGGGCTCGGGCATCACCGGCACGTTCAACGCCGACGCGAGGTCGCTCGGCACCACCACGTAGTCGATGGGCAGCGAGAGCATCTGCGCCACGAAGGACGTCAGAGCGATCCCGAACAGCGGGGCGGGCAGGAACCGGCGGACTCGCGCCGGCCCGAACCGCTGCCACGCCGCGATGAGGGCGATGGTGGCCAGGCCGATCGCCGCCGCCTCGCGGTGGGGCAACGACCCGGACGACGACACGGCCTTGACGACCGCCTCCGGCAGCGCCAGAAGGTTCGCGAGCCCCCCCTTGCGCGGGGCATCGTCAATCATCACGTGGACCTGCGATGCGAAGATGAGCACGCCGATCCCCGCGAGCATCCCGTGGATGACCGACGGCGGCACGGCCCGAAAGTTGCGTCCCGCGCCCAGCAGCCCGCCCGCCACCTGGATCGCTCCGGCCAACAACACGATCCAACCGAAGTGCTCGAGACCATGCCGATCGATGGCCTCCACGACGAGCACCACGAGACCGGCGGCCGGCCCGGAGACCTGCAGCGGCGCGCCCTGGAAGAACCCGACCACGAGGCCGCCCGCGATCCCCGTGACGATCCCCAGGGCCGGCGGTACCCCGCAGGCCACGGCGATCCCCATGCACAGCGGCAGCGCCACGAGGAACACCACCACGGACGCGAGGTAGTCGGCCGGGTCCGGCCGGCCCAGGCGGGCGCGCACGCGCGTGGGGCTGCCCGCATCCCGTGGGGGTGCGCGGTCCGCCCGGAAGGTGTGGCGCGGAAGGTTCGTTGGATCGGTGAGATCGTCTCTTCGAGAGGGTGGGGCCGTCACGGGTCTTCGGGTCTTTCATCGGGGGCCAGTCGGGACCGTCCGACGCGGAGCCCGAGCCCATGGCTCGAAACCCGCGCCGGCGCGCGCGCACGCGCGACCTCGTTCGGCGAAACGGCGCGGCGGCACGCCACCACCGTCTCGACCGCCGAGACGCGGCGCCGGCCGGCCCGCCCGCTCGATGCCACGGGGAACCTGGCCGCGCCGCGCCGCAAACGAGGGTCTTCACGCGGGCGGCCGAAACACCCGGCGCCGGCGATCCGACCCGGGCCCGAGGACCTCGCTGGCCCCCACGGGCCCGCTGGATCGGTGCCCCCGCAAGACCAGGCTCCCGGCGAGCAGGCCGTCCTCCGCGGGCGGGTGCTCGTCGGGGACGTCGTCCGGGTCCTGCCCCTCGCTCGACCCCACCGGCCCGCGCCCCACGGGATCGCCTGCCGCAGGGAGGGTCGCGCCCTCCGCGGGCGGGTCGCCGTGATCGACCCCGACGGGGCCGGCGGCCACGATGAAGCTCCCCCACAAAACGAGGAAGAGGACACGAACCCAGAGAGGCATGGCGCGCGCGGAGGGTAGCACGCCGGCCCTGCGCCGGGGCCGGGACACCCCCTACCGCACCGCTCCCATGCCGAAGGCGATGGCGAGCTGCGCCGCGTAGTAGAGCGGCAACCCCCACGCACGGTGCAGGAACGACGGCGCCACGAGGCGATCTTCGGCGACGGACAGGTCGGACAGCGCGAACGCGACGGCACCCGCCGCCACGAGCGGACGCGATGGGCCAAGACGCACGGCGGCCGCGACCATCGTCGCGATCACGAGCACGTAGGCGGCGGTGGCGACGAACAGGCCGCGGTCCACCCGCGGCGCCACCCGGACGAGCGCCAGCGCTCCCATGGCGAGCACCGCGCCGCCGGCGCCGGCGACCGCGCCGGGCGGCGCCGGGGAGGGCGCCGGAGCGGCCCAAAACGCGACCGCATACCCCACGTGACCGACCAGGAAGGCGGCGGTCCCGGCCAGAAACGCCCGCCGGCCCGGGTACGACAGCAGCCCGTCCCCCACCAGGCACGCGACCACCGCCGCCACGAGGGCGCCGCCCGCGGGCCCGTCGAGCCCCGCGGCCGCGAGCCCGCCCGCGGCGACGAAGCCGAGGGAGGCGGCAACCTTTGCGATCCGCGCCCGCCGCAACGCACCGCGCCGGTCGTACACCAGCAAGGCGGCGACCCAGGCGAGGGTCCAGACGACGAGGAGGCCACGAGTGGCGCCGGGAGATTCCAGGAGCGAAGACACCGGACGGGACCCGGACCATGCCACGGGCCGCCGCACGCCGCTCCCACCCGCTTTCGGACCCGGATCCGCCCGCGTCCCTGCCCGGCGGCCGGCACACGTCCCGTACGTCGCGGGTGGCCTTCGCAAGCCCCCCGCTGCAACCGTGGCTGGCGCGGGAGAACCGAGGTCCTATACTGCACCCCCATGTGGCTCGCCTGGATCCTCGGTGCCGGCGCCGCGGGCGCCGGGTACGGCCTGGCCCGCAAACGCGGCGCCTCAAACGGCAAGGCGCTGGCCCTCGGCGCGGCCACGGGGCTCGCGGGCGGCGCCATCACCGCCGCCACGCTCGCGGTCCTCAGCGCCGTGTGGCCCCTGGCCCTGCTCGGCGGCGCCGGCTACCTCGGCTACCGCTACGCGGCGCGGCGCGCCGACCGTACCCTCGAAGGGCGCAGGGATCGCATGCTCGGGTCGGGGGAGCGCTAGGACGCCTGGAACCGGATCCCGGGCCAGACCGAAGGGACCGAAGACCGTGCCCCTGCGGTGCGCGGCCGCACGGGCGCGGCCGCGCCGGGCGCCACACGCACCGCCGCCTCGGACGGGCCGCCGGTCCGATCACGGGCGGGTTCGGTCCACGCGCGTCGGTCCCACCGCAGGGGGGTCAGGGGCACTCGTAGACCACGTTGACGGTGCCCGCGTTTGCGAAGGCGTCGCACGCGGTGCCGCACAGCTCGATGGCGTTGAAGGGGCCGTTGTCGTTCGTGTACGTCCAGCCGTCTTGGTTCTCGCAGTCGGCGACCGGGTCGTAGAACACCCCGTTGACCTCGACGGTCACGGCATCGGGGAAGTTCGGCTCCGAGTCGAGGGTGATCGTACAGGGGATCTTGTTGGCGATGGACAAGATCGCGTCCCCGAGTTCCTGCTCGTTGAACGTGTTGTAGAAGGGCTCCGGCCCGGGCTTGGGCACGCCCCCGGCCTGGGCCACCATGGTCAGGGCGTCCTTGGGATTGACCGCCGGCTTCGTCCCCTGGAAGTCGAGGATGTTGATCCCCACCACGTACGTGGGGATCGACTCGTTCGCCCAGGCGTCGGCCACGACCACAGGGAGCTGATCGTCGTAGACGAACAGGGTCTGATCGGCGGGCTCGTTGGGGTTGCAGTTGGCGGCCCCGTCCGTGATGAGCACGATGGCGCGCGGGACGGAGGGATCCTTCGACAGCAGATGATCGAGTGCGCTCGTGAAGCCGGCCGTGGCCGGGGTGCCGCCGGAGATCATGAAGTCGTCGGCGGCCGGGATCGCCAGCAGGATCTCGTCGGCGTGCAGCGGCCCCACGGGCACCTCCGGCATGTCCTCGACCAGGCAGGAGTAGGCGTTGACGGGCTCGTCGAGATAGGCGTCGGCCGACGGGAAGAGCTGCGCGCCGAGGTTCATCTGCGCCTCGAACGCCGAGACGAAGGACGAGACCACGTTGTGCAGGCTGTTCCAGCGCGAGATGTCGGGGGTGTTGGGGTCCCCGTCGTGGTCCCACAACGCGGTCATGCTGCGCGACTTGTCGAGGACCAGCATCACGTTCGGCGTCTGCGGCTGGAACTGGAACGAGAAGGCCTCGGGGCCGCAGGTGGGCCCGCCGGTCGAACCGGCGCCGGTCGTGGACCCCACCGCGCCGGTGCTCGAACCCGCCGTCGCGCCCGTGGCGGTCCCTGCGCCCGTCGAGCCCCCGGTGCTGCCGGAGCTCGCCGAGTCGGTCGCCGCCCCGGTGGTGTCCGTGGCCGTCCCGGTGGCCGTGCCGACCGAGTCGGTGGCCGTCCCGGCCGTCGCCGACGCCGACGCCGCGTCCCGGCCGCCGTCGTCCCCGCAGCCGGCGAGGCCCAGCGCGACGAGGGTGCTCAGGGTTCCGTTTCGTGTGTTCGTCTTCCGCATCATGGCGTTCCCCTCCCCAAGGGATGAGCAAGTACAAGTAGAGGGTGGCTTTATAGCGCCTCCTACGAGTGTTGTCTACCTTTCCCTACATGTGCGAGCACGGTTTCTCCGGCCCGCATCGGGCCGGCTGCGCGGATCCGCGCAGCGTTGCGCACCTCACGCAGTGCGTGCCCTAGTACAGCTGCCTGGAAATGCGATCCGAGTTTGAGTTGACGGAAACATTTCGCGTCCCCGAGTGTCGAAGTGGCATGCCCCGTGG
>Ga0256839_1005724_pt1 | contig 11311 bp, 7 predicted proteins | sample 354166metaG_FD_185968 | JGI IMG/M metagenome (GOLD analysis project Ga0256839, IMG submission 185968) | Hydrothermal vent microbial communities from Mid Atlantic Ridge, Atlantic Ocean - 354-166 | ecosystem: Environmental > Aquatic > Marine > Hydrothermal vents | place: Atlantic Ocean: Mid... | reverse complement strand
TCGCGACCTCACGGGAAGTCAATTGCCTGCCTTGATCATCAACTAATGTAACATTGGGCTGAACCGGGCCATTATCAGGCCCCGTGATAGCGGCCTGTTCACCCGGGGGTAATTGCGCCTGAGCCCCGCCGGCACCTTCAAGGGCGGCCGTTTGAGGCAGGTAATTTACGGGCGGCGCCGTCAGGAATTTAATCAATGGCCTGAGGGCAAAGAAAATGACCATAATACCAATCAATAATAAGCCACCAAGTTCAATGAAGCGCATCATATCGGCTTTGCTGAAATCAAACAGGCCTTCTTCGGCGGCTTCTTCGCCATAATCTATCGTTGCGAATTGCATATTGACCACATGGACGGAATCACCGCGTTCTTCGTCAAAACCCATGGTAGATTTGACCAATGCTTCGATATTTGCAAGGTCATCGGCATTTCGGGCCTGATAAACCGGTGGGTTACCTTCACCGGCGTCTTGATAGGTGCCGTCAATCAATACCGCAACGGAAATTTTCTTCACCGTTCCCGCCTCGTGGATCTGGGTTCGGATGGTTTTGGAATTTAAAAAATTTGTGGTGGTTGATGATTCACTGTCAGAAGATTGATTTTTTATGGCCTGTTCCGCGTCTGCCTCAGCATCCTGGTCGGGCAGGTTATTATTGACAGAAACCGTTTTTTCGTCGGCATTTTCGCGGTTGTTACTGGTGCGTTCGTTACTGGTTTCTGATAAAACCACCTGACCATCAGGGTCATAAATTTCTGAATTGCTGGTAATCCGGTTCAAGTCAAGTTCTGCGCTGACTTCTGCCCGAACCTTGCCAAGGCCAACCGTTTTTTCAAGCAGGGTTTCGATCTGATTGCGCAGACGGCTCTCCATAGAGATTTTCTTTTCTTCCAAAGACAGGGCGAGAAGAGAGGTTGTATCTTCTGATGATCCGCGGGCAAGCAAGGAGCCTTTTTGATCAACAATGGAAATGCGTTCAGGCTGCAGATCAGGCACGGCGGCGGAGACCAGATTTTGTATGGCCATTACCTGATTGCGGCCCAGCCGGCCAGACGTTGTTTTAATGAATATACTGGCGGTGGCCTGACGGTTTTCATTGCTGAAAAGCCGCCGTTCCGGCAATACCAGATGAATACGGGCGCTGGTTACCTTTTCAATGGACTGGATTGTCCGTGCCAATTCCCCCTCAAGGGCGCGTAAATGGTTGATATTTTGCACAAAACTTGTGGCGCCAAGGGAATCGCCCCGGTCAAAAATTTCATACCCCAGTGACCCGCCACTGGTTAAGCCTTGTTCGGCGACTGAAATACGTATTCTGTTGACTTGGTCATCGGGAACCAAAATAGTACTGCCGTCCCCAACCAGTTTATAGGGAATGGCCTGTGCTTCCAAATTTTGGACAATTCTGGAAGAGTCGGCCAAATCAAGTCCGCTAAATAATAGCGCCATATTTGGTGTGGATAATCTTATGGACAGGAAAACAAAGAAGCCTATGGTAATTGCTGCAACAGTAGCCATTGCCGCTAATCTGGCTGGGCCTAAGGTTCTAAAAAATTCTGCTAAGCCATTCACGATGCGTGTCCCTAATATATTTTTTAATCACTTAACTATAAATGTCATATAACGACTAATGAACGTTGTATGATGAATTGAATCAACGTTAAATGAAGTTTACCAATTATTAAGTAAACAACAAGTTAATGGTAGGCAATTTTTGCCTAGTATTGCAGATAAATATGTTGACAGTCAAAAAAATGAGGATTCTCAACGCCCCTAGTGGTGGGGGTTTTTGATAAACCCATACTATATATAGTATGAATCGTCAAAAATAAGGCTTTTGGGGCGGCGATAAAAAAATAACCATGAGAATCACTTCTCATGGTTATTAAAATAATATAACTGTCTTTAAAATACTAAAAAAATAATTTTAGTTATCATATCTTTGTTGTGTGGCTGCGCGATAGTCCTGAACTCTTGTGACGCGCAGGCCAAGCAGGCCGTCTTTGTCTATGGCGCGTTGCCAAGAGAGAAACTCCTCAACAGAAAGGGTATATTTTTTACAGGCGTCTTCTAACGAAAGCAGCCCGCCCCTTACCGCAGCGACGACTTCGGCTTTACGCCTGATCACCCATCGTTTGGTATTGGACGGCGGAAGGTCCTCTAAGGTAAGCGGCTCTCCTGTCGGCCCCAAAACTGGTGCAGCTGACATATCTTGAAATCTACTCATTATGTACTAATCTCCGGTAACATCTTCATGTGATACTCAGAATAATCGCAAGCCTTTAAAGAAAGCCTAATGAACGAGGTTAATTAGAAATAAAATATTGATGAAAATTTTATCTATTACAATTTGAGCAGGCTAAAATTAAAAAAGCCGCTTGTGACATGACAAGCGGCTTTTCCATTAAGTATTTGGTTTATTAGCGTTTAATGCTGTTCAACTCATTTAACATCTCGTCTGCCGTTGTAATAATTTTGGTGCTGGCAGAAAAGGCCCTCTGAATGGTAATTAATTTGGTAAATTCGTTTGCAAGGTCAACTGTTGATGCTTCCAGGGTCTGCGGCGCGACGAATCCGGCCCCGCCAATACCGGCCAGTTTAAGATTCAAGCTGCCGGATTGATCAGAAGTGGTATAGGAATTTCCTTGCCGCCGCGTAAGACCATCAGGATTCTGGAAGGTGGACAATGGGATTTGGGACACCCTTTTGGCCAAGCCGTTGCTGAACAAGGCGCTGACAACACCCTCCTTATCAATAGACACCCCGATAACGTTACCAAATGTTGCCCCGTTGGCCGAAGATGAAATGATGGTAGATTCACCGGCGAATTGTGTGATACCGTCGCTCAAGCCATCAGTACCAAGGTCAAAAGTAAGGCTGCCCGCATCCGCGCCGCCCGTCCAGGCGACATTGATGGGATTTAATAACGAGGCAGAAGTGGCGGCCAGATCAAGGGTACTATCCCCGTTAAAGGCAATTTGTCCACTGGCAATTTGTCCCGTACCGCCAAGGGCAGAGGTCACATCACCGGGAGGATCAACAAAAATCTCAATATTCCACAAATTATCTGATTGCCTTAAGGCCGCAACGGTTACCGTATGAACTTCACCCTGACTATCAAAAACCTGAACATTCGTTTGGAAATCAGGCTCTACGCCGTTCACAGGGGGAATGATACCTGCGGCAACATCAGCCGCGTATCCTGCCATGGACCCGGCAACAGTGCCTGCGGTATAAGTCGCTCCGACAATTGCCGCGTTCAGGGGCTGGGATGACTGCAGGTTGGCCCTGACCGATATATTTGTTGTCGCTTCGGCAGTACTGGTCAGGTTGGATACATTTATGGGCTGAAGCTGGGTAAGAACCAAATCACTTGGGGCTTCCCCATTGGCATCAAGCGGCACACCCATAAGGAAAAGTCCGGCGGTGTTTTTCAGAAAACCATCCGCATTGGGCGTGAAAGAGCCAGCCCGCGTGAAACTGATTTCTGAATCTTGATTTACGGCTTCCCCTCTGCTGGATACGATGAAGAAACCAGCGCCATCAATACTCAGGTCTGTTGCAGATGTTGAGGATTGCAATAATCCTTGCCGGCTGATCAGGCTTTGCGGTAAGGCCTGAACACCACCTGGTGAATAGCTGGCAGTGGAACTGGTTTCCGTAACCAGAGTTGAAAAATTCGCCCGGGTTTCTTTGTAGCCAATGGTATTAAGATTGGCAATATTATCAGAAATCATGCCAAGGGCTGAACTAAAGGCGCCTAGTCCGGATACGCCGGATGCAAGTGATGCGAAAAGACTCATGTCGTTACTCCTTTAAAGTTTGCCAGTATGGTTACAGTATGTGTCATGCTGGCGTGTTAATTTATATTTTGTGAGCGTTTCACGCGGCTTAACTGGCGACTTCTGCGACAGGATATTTGTATCGTGACCTGAAAGTTATGCAGGATCAATTGGTTTGACGGCTTGAACATTGCTCGTCGCTGTTAAAATTCCATTGACGGATAAATGTATTTCTCCGTTTAAGGTTTCAATGGTTTCTACTTTGCCTTTGGAATAAATGGCTGTTTGCACTTCTGTTCCATTGGCGGTTTCTGCGGATATCGTAAGCTGATATATGCCATCAGGGGTATTTTCCGGGGCGTTCCAGACGAAGTCATGTAAACCGGCTTTATTATTGCCCGATACTTCATGGAGAATTTTACCATTGGAATCTTTAACGGTTAAGGTTGTTTCTTCTGAATTGGTGGTCAGGCCATATTCCCATTTTGCAACGCCGTCCCGCAAACCTGCCCGATCTGTCTGGATGGTAACCTCGGTGCCGAGGTATCCGACCGCATTGGACATGTCAGCATTCTTCACCCGGCTGATCAGCTTTTCAAGGTTTTTGTTGGTGGCAATGGATTGTTCAACCTGTGTGAAGGAAACCAGCTGGTTGGTGAATTCACTGGAGTCCATGGGGTCCAGGGGGTCTTGAAATTGCAACTGCGTTGTCAGGAGAGATAAAAACTGATCAAAATCTTCAGCCAGCTTTGTTTGGCTTTGATCTGCTGCTGTTTCCGCGCCAGTTGTGAGTGCATTTATGTCCATATTATCTGTCCTGCTTAAATATTTATATCTAAGGCGTTATCTGAATAAGCCATTTTAAGTTGTTGCCGGCTGACGATATTGTCGAGATTATGGGGCAAATCTTCATTTTCCCCGTCGCCTGTATTGTTATCTGAAAAATTTGATTGGTTCTGGTTATGCTGTTGCTTTTTCAGGGTGAAATTCAGATCATTGCCGCTCATATTAAAACCGGCATTTTCCAAGGCTCTGCTTAATGCGCCCTGATCCCGCTGCAACAGGGCCAATGTGCGATCATTATCCACGATTACGGCGGTGGTTACTTTTCCATCAGCTTGAAAATCCATCCGGATATTTACCTGCCCCAGTTCCGCAGGTTTCAAAGACAATTTAAAGCTATTGAGACCATTCCCGGTCTGTTTTAAAATGGCCATGCTGATCTGTTTGGTTATCATTTGCGGTGTGACGGGCAAAGTCGGTGGTTTGATGTGACTGGTGGAAACCAGATTATTTTGCTGCCCGACTTCCTGAACCGATAGCAGGGTAGGCTGCAATGGAGCATTATTCAGTTGAGGTAGCCTAATGTCACCATTCGTCATGGCTGCATTTAGTTCCGCTTGAAAGGGGACGGCTTTTGCCCCCATTTGACCATTGATACTTTGATTATTGGCAGGTGGTGATGCTGCGCTCGCGGAAGAGGAATTTTGAGAAGAATATTGACTTTCTGCGGAATTCTTTGAAGATCCTTTTGATTTCGCCTGTGCCATATTTTCAGAAGATGCCGCTTGACTTCTGCTGTCTGAGCCTTCAGAAGCCGGGCTGTTGCCGCCGCCTTTCAGGGATGGTTTAACAGAGTCTTTAAGAGATTCCCCCGGACGTTGATTTGTCGCCTGAACAGGGACGGCGGCTAAATTCTGTTGCGGCGTTCCAGACTGGTTTTGCGAGCTTTCTGAGAGGGCTTGCGCTGCGTTTACGGCCCCTGCGGCGGCCAGATTCTTGGCATCACCCTGAACAGCTGAATTCTGCATATCAATAATCTGGGGCGCGGTATTCTGAATGTCTGCTTTTTGGGTCAGGGCAGCATCTGCGCCAGATGCGTTTTGACTTGATGGCACATTATCCTGTTTGGCGGTGCCTTCAGAAATGAGACCAGTTGATAGATTGGCTTTAGGATTTTCTTCTATATTAACTGCCGATAACAGCGGGCGGCTTTGAGCTGCGTTTGATACTATTACAGGAGATGATATTACAGGGGATAATATTACAGGGGATTTTTTTTCGGCAGAGGTCGCTTGCAGTATATCCATAGTGGCAGCTTTAGCAGTAGTCTCAAGGATTTTCCCTGTATTTATTTCCCCTGTATTTATTTCCCCTGTATTTATTTTCCCATTATTTATTTTCTCTGTATTTTCGGTCGATTGTGCCTTATTGGACTCTGCAATATTCCCTTCAGCTTTAGCCATATTATTTTGGCTCAGGTTATTCTGAAAATCCGGCCTTATATTTGCAATCAGCCCAGAATTCTCATGAGCAGCAGCCTCTTGCTTTGAGGGCAGGATATTCTCTGATATTAAGGCAAGTTCATTTTTTGCCCCGGTTTCGGCCCGGATATTTTCTCTTTGGGTTGAAACTGCGGTGGTTCCTTCAATATTTTTTTCGGCTTGGGGGTTATTTTCTGTAATCTGATCTTCAGATTCTTTCATTGTGTTTGACGTTATTTCAGCTTTCCCGGAATCTCTATTTGTCTCTCGGGCGAGGTGATCTTTAAAGCGATCATTAGAATTATCACTGGTTTGTTTTATGGGAGACGGATTTTCGGCCTCTTTGTCAAGTTTTTGCAGCCCGTTGTCCGCAGAGGATTGGGCCGCAGCCAAGCTATCTCTACTGCTGCCCTGCGGCGCAGTATATGCGGGTGTGAGAAATAGCTCGGAACTTAACGTCATTATTTTCAATACTCGTATAAATATTATAATCTCCCCAATAGTTAAGCAAATATCAGGCCATTTTCAGAATATTAGCTTAAGTCTTTGTAATATAAAGACAACAAATGTTTTATCGGGATGGAGATGCTCTGCGTTAGGTAATAATTACCCAATTTTCTATGGTAATAATTGCAGTGCGGCAGAATGATGGCTTTGCGTTAATGTAATGAGGGGGCTTTTTCAGGAAGATATTAAGGGGATGGTGAAATTGGCCCCAAGCTTGCATATATTTACTTGGTTATATAGGTAAAAATGTTAGGCAGAAGGTCTTGGTCATGGATGTATTAATGTCATATTATCGTGATATATCAGTAGCTTGAGTTGATATATAAGAAGGGTATATAAATGTTTGAAGGTAACAATATAATGCGGCGTTATTCTGTCAATGGGGGGAATAAATATCCTCTTGGGCAAGCATTGCCTATCTGCAAGCCTGTAAAAAACCGCTCCTTGAACGATGATTTTAACGCACGGAAGGAAGATCATGTCGATTAATTCCATTATTAATAATTCTCTGACCGGTCTTTTCACCAACCAGGCTGCGCTTCGGACAACATCAAGCAATATTGCCAATATCAATACCCCGGGTTATGCGCGGCAGGTTGTTCAGCAGGAAACTATCGTCAATGGCGGTGTCGTGGGCGGTGTTAAAATATCAGGCATTGTACGGGTAGTGGATAGATTTCTTGTCAAAGCAAGCTATGATGCAAATGCGGACTATGCCCGATATGAAGTAGAGAATGCTTTCCAGAGCCGAATTCAATCTCTGTTGGGCCGGCCAGATCAGAATAACTCCCTGTCGGGCCGAATTGACGAGGTTTTTACATCTGTTTCGGAATTGGCTCTTAATCCTTTGTCTGCCATACTTAAAGAAGACACCATATCTTCTATCAATCAGTTCGGTGAAGAGGTCGCTTCATTGTCTGAGCAAGTTCAAACCATGCGCCTTGATGCCAGCAATATGATTGCGGAACGTGTTGATCGTATCAACGCATTGACGCAGCGTATCGAAAGCCTGAACCCTCTTATTACGAAAGAAACACTCACAGGCGGTAACCCGAGTGGTTTGATTGAAAACAGGGCACAGTCCTTGACTGAACTCTCCCGTATTATCGACTTGAATATTACGGATACGGGAAATAATGGCGTTCAGGTATCCACGTCAACGGGCATATCCCTTGTGGGCGCGACCCGAAGTTTATTGCAATATTCGCCGCCAGGTTCGGTGGCGTCGTCAACCCCGTTTCCACCAATCACCGTGCATCAGCTAGACCCCGTATCAGGGACGCCGCGGCCAAGTAACCGGCAACTTGACGGGGAATTGACATCCGGCGAATTAAAAGGTTTGTTAATTCTGCGTGATAAAGATCTTCCGGAAATGTCTTTGCAATTGGGCAATCTGGCTGCGGGGTTTAATGATGAATTAAATCGTGTTCACAATTTGAATGTCTCGGTTCCAGCTCCCAATAACCTGACAGGAATAAATACGGGACTATTGGCAACGGATCCTCATAATTTCACCGGCGAATCTGTTTTTGCTGTTACGGACAGTGCGGGCGATCTTGTGGCAAAAGTAAATATTGATTTTGGTGCCATTGGGACAAGTGTGGGCGATGTGATCAACGCTGTGAATGCCGGTTTGGCCGGGGCGGGCACAATGGCATTGACAGATGGGGTCATGTCGTTGACGGCTGCGGCGGGAACGAACGGGGTATCTATTTCACAGGTTGATGGCAATGAGAGCAGCCGGGCAGGGCGCGGTTTCTCTCATTTCTTCGGGATGAATAATCTGGTGGAAGCCCGCGTGCCGTCACATTTTGAAACGGGTGTCACGGCGGCGGATCCTCATGGATTTACGGCGGGCGGCACGATGCAGCTGGATATCAATGATGCGAACGGGGTTAAGATCGGGACATATAACCTGACCATCGCAGGGACCAGCTTTAACGATATTCTGACCGATTTAAACGCGAGCCCTCTGGCCAGTCTTGCGACATTTTCCCTGTCATCAACAGGAGAACTCGTGGCGACCTCCAACAGCGGCGCGGACATTAAGTTACATGTCAAAACGGACAGCACAACGCGCGGGGCGACAGATGTATCGCTATCGTCATTCTTCGGTATTGGGGAGTCTTTTCGGATGGATGCTGCTCTTGACCTGAAAGTACGGCCCGTGATCGAAAATAATCCGGGCCGGTTGGCGCTGGCGCGTCTGGATCAGACCGCATTGGTCGGCGAGAGCGTCTTAAGTGTTGGGGATCAAACGGGGGCGTTGGCGCTGAAAAGCCTTGAAACGACGGTTTATAAGTTTTCCCGGGCAGGCGGTATGAATGAGGCAACGGTCACGCTGGCACAATATAGCGCTAACCTATTGGCGGATTTAGGCTTAAGGGCTAAATTGGCCGAGAATAATATGAGTGATAACAAGTCCTTAAGCGAAGAATTAAACCGAAAATCATCTGATATATCGGGCGTGAATATGGATGAGGAACTGGGCAATATGGTTATTTACCAGAATGCCTATTCCGCCTCGGCAAGACTGCTTAATACCGCAAAAGAAATGTTTGATACAATTCTCCGGATTGTGTGATTTTATGGGAAATACAAGCCAGAAATATAAGACCAGAAATATTAAAAACAGGAAGATGATATGACACGGGTATCCAGTTTTGGCAACCAGCAAGTGATGCTATCCAGTCTTTTGAATAATCAGTCCCGGGTGGTTCAAAGCCAGATGCAGATCACAACGGGTAAAAAAGAAGAAAGTTACAGCGGTCTTGCCAGTGAGGTTTCCACCCTGCTGGGCGCGAAGACTGTATTCAGCCAAACGCAAGGATACCTGCGGGCTTCCACTTACGCAGACCGTTTCCTACAAACCAATGATATTCAGTTGGGGAGCATGGTAACCAATGCTGAGGAAATTCGGGATACTATGCTGGAAGCTATTGCGCAGGAGGAAACTTTTGCCCTTGATGAATTATTGAGCGCCTCCTATGCCACAATGGTGAGCGCGCTGAATACGAGTATCGGCGGTGTTTATGTTTTCAGCGGGGGGCGTACGGATGTTGCCCCTGTGGTTGGTGATGATATCTCGGACCTTGTCGCTGCGGCAAATGTGGCCGACATTTTTAGTAATGATCAGCGCCCTCCTTTGGCCAGAGTAGGAGAAAACACTGTTGTGGAATATGGTATGCTGGCCGATGAAGTGGGTCAGCAGGTTTTTCAGGTTTTTAAAGATATCGCGGAATATAGCGCGGGGCCTTTTGGGCCGCTGTCGGGCAAATTGAATGAGGCACAGCTCACCTTTTTAAAGGCGGAGCTGATCAATATGGACGCGGCTATAGAAGATCTTCAGGTGTTGGTCGCCCGAAACGGCACCCGCCAGAATAACGTGGAAAATATTATTAAAGAGCATGAAAATCAGGAAGTTTTTCTGGAAGTTTTCATATCTGATATTGAGGATGTCAATGTGGCCGAGGCCATCACACGGCTGAATAATGATCAGATCGCGCTTGAGGCTTCTTATAAAATTACCAGTGAATTGTCCAAATTGTCCTTGCTTGATTTCCTGTAAGCGCAAAACTTGGCATTAATCTTTTCTTGAAGTTATGGCTAATATGTTATATTCGCCCGTTATGACCGAAATTATTGACCTTAACTCTGATTCAGAACTGAATTCGTTGGGCATCGCCGCATCGCCTGCGGATACGCGTGTGGTCGTGGCCATGTCCGGCGGCGTGGACAGCTCCGTTGTGGCTGCCATGCTGAAAGAACAGGGTTATGATGTGGTTGGCATTACTTTACAGCTGTATGACCATGGTGTTGCGGTTCAGAAAAAGGGGGCCTGCTGCGCCGGGCAGGATATTCATGATGCGCGCCGCGTCGCCGAAGCCATTGATATTCCCCATTATGTTCTGGATTATGAAACACGGTTTCAGGACAGCGTTATGGAGGATTTCGCCGACAGCTATATTCGCGGTGAAACCCCCATTCCCTGCGTGCGCTGTAATCAGGAAGTGAAATTCAAAGACCTGCTGGCAACCGCCCGCGACCTGAAGGCGGATATCCTGGCAACGGGTCATTATGTTCAGCAAAAACTCTCAGGCAATCATGCACAGATGTACAGAGCCGTGGATGACCTTAAAGATCAAAGCTACTTTCTGTTTGCCACAACGCAGGACCAACTGGATTATCTGCGTTTTCCTCTGGGCGGCATGGAAAAGGGCGATGTGCGGCTACTAGCCGAGAAATATGGCCTTCAAGTGGCCGATAAACCCGATAGTCAGGATATATGTTTTGTGCCGAACGGTAATTATGCCAGCATCATCGAACGGCTGCGCCCCGGCGCATCCGAGGCCGGCGATATTGTCCATATGGACGGTGAAATACTGGGCCGGCATAAAGGCATTATTCATTACACCATCGGTCAACGTAAAGGTATCGGTATTGGCGGGCGTGAGCCGCTCTATGTGATCAAACTGGACGCCGCGCAAAAACGTGTCATTGTTGGCCCGAAAAAAGCCCTCGAGATTACAGAGATCAGCCTTAAGGAAATTAACTGGCTCGGCGATCATGACAACAAGGAAACCGGACAGGAAATACAGGTGAAGCTGCGGTCAACCAGACCACCGGTACCCGCGACATTATTCCTGACGTCAGATATGACGGCCGCCCGCCTTGTATTGCATATTCCGCAGGAGGGAATCTCTCCCGGACAAGCGGCTGTATTTTACGCGGGGGAGCGCGTTCTTGGCGGGGGCTGGATC
>Ga0256839_1005723_pt1 | contig 11313 bp, 11 predicted proteins | sample 354166metaG_FD_185968 | JGI IMG/M metagenome (GOLD analysis project Ga0256839, IMG submission 185968) | Hydrothermal vent microbial communities from Mid Atlantic Ridge, Atlantic Ocean - 354-166 | ecosystem: Environmental > Aquatic > Marine > Hydrothermal vents | place: Atlantic Ocean: Mid... | reverse complement strand
ACGCTGCCAGGATAACACTACCATCTGAAAGTGCTGTTGCATTAAGGGCTTCATCCCATTTACCCGGAATACCAAAGGTTTTCTGCCACTGAATAGCACCTGTGGTATCAACATAAACCACCCACAAATCAGCCTCAAACGTTACCGGGTCAACCCTGTTGCCTGGTAAATAGTAACCGCCTGTGGGTGATGCGGTAAAGGCCCAAAAGGATTCTTCATCAACATCGCCATAGGCATATTGCCAAATAATGTTACCGTTGGCGGGATCTAATTTTGCCAGGTAGATATCGGTAGCGCCATGGCCAATGCCATCGGTCATGCCGGCAATTAAATAATTGCCATTTTGGTCGATTAACCCTTTGGCAACATATTCCGCATAGAGCCCGGGTGGGGCATCGTCCCCGGCACTGCCATAGGTCTTCTGCCAGATAATATTACCATTCAAGTCTAACTTCAGGGCCCATAAGTCTGTAAGGCCGGCCCCGTAGGAGTCTGTGCCCCCGACCACGAAATAAGCATTATTGTCCACGGCTACCGACCAGGCCTGGTCATTACCATTGCCGCCATAGCGGTTTTGCCATTGAACATTGCCCATGTTGTCCGTTTTCAGGACCCAAAAATCATAACCTGCGGCCCCAAATGACTGTGTCCAGCCAACAACAATAAGCCCACCGTCAGAGGTTTCCCTCACATCCGTGGCCATATCACTGGCTGCCCCACCATAAACTTTTGCCCACTGTAAATTCCCAAGGGAATCTGTTTTAAGCATGAGCAAATCTTCATCCCCTCCGGTACTGAAAGAATTTGATGCCCCGGCAATTAACAGCCCGGAATCACGGGTGCCAATAACGGCTTCCATCTCCTCGTCTCCGCTCGTACTGCCATACGTGTTGAAATAAAAATTATTTTGAGCATAGAGCCCCGCATTTGTGAGCGCCCAAAAAATCCCGATAATAGATAGAACCTTTTTCATTGCTATATAAATTTAGTTTCCAATTTCTACCAACGGCCTTGCGCAAACGTTCGGCAGACTTTGTTAACGCAACCTGTCTGCCTGAAATTAAAGTTACCCATTTTTGTTCTTTCTGTCAACATAACTCGTCCCGCTTCCCTCATTTTTTCGGGGAGATGGAGCTCTGCCTGCAAACATTTGTTAGCTATTGCCCCGGTTAGTGTAGCTGTGCTAAGTAAAACTACGTTCAAACTTTGTCCCGATATGGTTCTGTGGTTGTGCCGCCCCCTTCGTTTACCCCTGATTTGCCCCGGGCATTTCACGGTGGCCGGCAGTGGTGGGTCTTGGCTATTGCGGATAAAGCCGCCCCACCATTTTAGTAGCGGCCAACTGCCGCACACAACTGTAATTAACGTGATTTATCACTTTGATATATACTAGATTAATTGGCAAATTATTATGAGATTAATCATATTATCCTTCATATAAAATGGTAAATTTAGCGGCATAAAAATTTTAAATGTAAAAGCTATGTATGAAAAACTAGTTCTGGTGCAAGAGTTTATCAGTCAACCCTGGCCCTGGTGGATGGGTGCCGTGGTAATTGGCTCAACGGTATTTATTTTATTATACTTCGATAAAGAGTTTGGCCTTTCCGCCAATTTACGCATAATGTGTGCGGCCGATGGGGCCGGGGATTATGCCGATTTCTTCGACTTCGATTGGACGAAACAGGGCTGGAACCTGATGATTGCCCTGGGCGCCCTGTTTGGTGCTTATATGGCCGCTAATTATTTCGGTGGCGATTACCAGGCCCATATCAGTCAGGCTACCGTAGAAACCCTCAACGAAATAGCCGGCTCCGAGGCGCTTACGTATGGTAATGTGCCTATTGTGCCCGGCAAAGACGTGGTCCATGCTGAGGTGCCTGAGTTCTGGGAAATCTACTCCTGGAAATCCCTGTTCACCCTGCGCGGGCTGATTATTATTGTTGTCGGGGGCTTCCTTATTGGTTTTGGCGCCCGCTATGCGGGAGGGTGTACCTCGGGGCACGCCATATCCGGCCTGGCCGACCTGCAATTACCCTCGTTGGTGGCTGTAATGGGCTTCTTTATCGGAGGGCTGATCATGACCTGGTTGCTATTACCCCACATCCTCAGAATTGGCTTTTAACCCTTAATTTGAAATAGTATGAAATCATTTAAATATATTGTTGTCGGTTTTTTCTTTGGCTTTGGCATGTGGAAACTGGAGGCTATCTCTACTTTCCGGATTTTTGAAATGTTCCACTTCCAGTCGTTCCACATGTACGGTATCATTATCAGTGGTGTGCTAACCAGCCTGATTATTACCCAGTTGTTCCGTAAGGGGAAAATCAAGACCATCAAGGGTATTGAAAAGCAGTTTAATGATAAAGACCGCACCTGGCCACGTTATATTATCGGTGGCACCATCTTTGGCATGGGCTGGGCGCTTACCGGGGTGTGCTCAGGAATGATGTTTGTGCTCCTCGGGGCCGGTTATACTGTCTTTGTCGTCTTTCTGGCCTCGGCCATGCTGGGCACTTTTGTTTATGGCCTGACCCGAAGGTGGCTGCCTCATTAAACCAAATGCAAAAAGATTAATGTAATTTTACGAGCTGTTTTGTCTTTGGGCAGAACAGCTTTTTTTTGCCGTATGAGAATCAGGTTATTAACCCTTTTATTGTTTTGTATGCCGGTGGTACAGGTGGCAGGCCAATCGCCTAAGGCAATTGTTATGCAGATGATTGACAGCGCCAAAAGCTTGCGTGGTTTTACTGCCGTGATAACGAAAACCGAACGGATTAAAGGGGAACTGGTGAAACAGATCAGCCGGGTAAAGCTGAGCCGGCATCCGTTTCAGCTATACCTGTATCAGGAATACCCGAAAGAAGGTGTTGAAGTATTATGGCACCGTAGTAGTACCAAAGCTTTGGTAAATCTCAATTCTTTTCCCTGGATTAACCTCAGCCTCGACCCTTTTGGCAGCCTGATGCGCAGGCACCAGCACCATACCCTCTTCGATAGCGGCTTTGACCTGATGGCAGAGATACTCCATCGTGAACTGGCCCGCATTGGCACTGATACTACCGAACATATAGCTTATCAAGGCATTACCGATTGGCAGGGCCGGCCGGCCTATCATATTGTTATGGACAACCCCCATTACCACATTACTACCTACCGGGTTGAACTGGGCGAAGACCTGATGAGCATTGCCCGTAAATTAAATGTTAACGAATATGCTATCCTAGAACTAAATGAGGAGATTGACTTTTATGATGATGTTGAGCCCGGACAGGAAATAAAAGTACCTTCACGCTATGCAAAAAAAATGAACCTCTATATTGATACAGGCTATATGTTGCCCTTAATGATCGAGGTATTTGACGCAGAAGGCCTTTATGAACAATATGAATACCGTAACTTTGTCCTCAACCCGGATTTTGCCGCTAACGAATTTACCGGTGAATACCCTGAATATAACTTCTAATAAATAAGCAATTTCTATGGCCGTAACCATTGGCGACAGAGCCCCGGATTTTACCCTGCCTGACCAGGAGGGTACCCCCTTTGCCCTAAACCACGTGCTGGGTAGAAAAACGATCGTCCTGTACTTCTATCCACAGGATGAAACCCCGGGCTGCACAGCGGAGGCCTGCAGCTTCCGGGATAATATGGCGGAGTTTACGGCCTCCGGGGTACAAGTGATAGGGGTTAGCCAGGACAGCGTTGACAGCCACAGCCGCTTTGCCGCCCGGCACCAGCTTAATTTCCCCCTGCTGAGCGATACCGGCAATAAAGTAAGGGCACTTTACGGGGTTAAGCCGGCCCTTTTCGGGCTATGGCCGGGAAGAAAAACATATATAATTGATAAACAAGGGATTATAAGGTATATATTTGACTATCAGTTAAGGGCCAAAAAGCATGTTGCAGAGGCCCTGAAAACCCTGGCCAGTGCATAAGCTAAGCACCGACATAGCCACCCGTTTTTACCGGTCTTTTCAGCAAAAAGATGCGGTTGGCATGAATGCCTGCTACCACCCGCAGCTATCCTTTACCGACCCTGCCTTTGGCCAACTTAATTACCGGCAAACTTGTGCCATGTGGGCTATGCTGTGCGCTTCGGCTACCGACTTGACGATCGGGTTTACCGTGCTTAAAGCTACCGAAGAGGGAGTTGAGACCCGCTGGCTGGCCGATTATACTTTCGGTAAAACCGGCCGTAAAGTACAAAATAACATCATCGCCCGCATGACGATCAGGGAAGGCAAAATAATCTGCCATACCGATGATTTTAACCTGCACAAGTGGGCCCGGCAAGCCCTGGGGCTACAAGGGTGGCTGTTTGGCGGTACAGCCTATTTCAAACGGAAGCTGCACCTGCAAACCAACCGGCAACTGGCCAGGTTTATGCAAAAGCATCCTGCCGGGTAGTATGTGGGGGTATAACCTACAGGTGATGGTGTTACAGCGAGCGCAGCATTTTCAACTGGCGTTTCAGGCCCTCCAGATGTATGTTGGCATCGGCAATCTTCTTGTTTACCTCTTCGCGCAACTTATCGGTGGATTTGGAAGCAGCAAAAAATTCCAGGTTATTTTGCCACAGGGCAATGTCATCCTCCAGTTTGTTAATCTGTCTGCGTACCGCCTGCTCTTTCTGGTAAAGCTCTTTTTCAGAGTGGTCAGAAGCGGCCAGCCCGGAGAACTCGGCCTCCAGCATAATCGCGGCCTTCTCCTTCTCGTTCAGTGAGGTTACGGCCCCCATATAGGCATTCACCGCCTGCTGAAAAGCCTCCTTGATGCTGCCAATATTTTTACGGGGCACATAGCCGATTTCCAGGAATTGCTGCCGTAAGGCATTGAATTCTTCCAGGTTATCGTCAGCGGCTTCCTGTAACTGCGCAATTCTGGCAATAATCTCTTTCTTCTTTTTAAGGTTCTCTTTGTATTGCTCCTGCGACTGTTTTCTGCCCGAGCGCTTGTTTTCAAAGAAACGGTCGCAAGCGGCTTTAAACTCTTCGTATAGCTTCTGGCGCACCTTTTCCGGCACCGGCCCTATCTCCCGCCATTGGCTTTGCAGTTTTTTCAATTCCTCGGCCGTGCTGTCCCACTCCTCACTGTCCATTAACTCTTTGGCGCGTGCCAACAGGGCTTGCTTTTTCTCCAGGTTAGCCGCCCTTTCACTCTCCAGGCTTTTAAAAAACTGGTGTTTGTTGCTGAAGAACTTCTTAAAAGACGACCAAAACTCCTTGTTTATCACTTTGGCCTTATCCTTGGGCAATCCCCCAATAGCTTCCCACGATTTCTGCAGGTTTAACACCTCCCTGGTTTTCTCATTCCACTCTTTAATCCTGTCCGACTGAAAAGCCACCAGTTCTTTCACCTTATCCACCAGTTCCTGCTTTTTCAGCAGGTTTTCATGCAACTCGGCTTTCAGCTCGTGCACAAATACCTTTCTGCGCTCATATACCTTGTCCGAAGCCGCTTTAAACCGCTGCCAAAGGTCTTCCTGCAGTTCCCTTGGTACAGGGCCAAGGTGTTTAAATTCATGGTGCAGGTCGTTCAGCCCTTTGATGGCTTCGCGGATGTTTTCTACCCCGGCCAGGGCTTCGGCTTTTTCGCAAAGTACCAGTTTAGCCTCATAGTTCTTTTTGCGATCAAGCTCCTTTAGTTCAAAATAGATGCTGCGCTGGTCATAAAAACGATGCACCAGGGCATTATAGCTGGCCCACAGGGTACGGGAGTGCTGCGGAGGGACATCACCGATATCTTTCCACTTTTGCTGGATTTCCTTAAACTTATTAAAGCTACCGCTCGATTCCTCGGAATCAACAAACGTGCGCAATTCTTCCAGTACCTGTTCGGCTAAAACCAGGTTTTGTTTGCGCTGGGCATCCTGCTCTTTATATTTTTTGGCTTTTTTATCCTTTATCAGTTTGTAGTTGGCATCAAAGCGCAAGCTAAGCTCATCGGGCTGGTACTGAAAATCTTCTGCGCTGCCGCCATCGGCCATAAACTTTTGTAACGCTTCCTGGCGTAGTTCATCACGCAGTTTATTGAAAGCCGGGGCAATTTGCTGTAATACCTTATCGGCCTTAAAGGGGTTTTCTTCTTTGCCCAATTTTTTAACCACTTCTACCAGTTGCTCACGGGTGTAAGTGGTAAAATCCACCCCGGAAAACTCATCATGGTCCACCTCATCCACCCGCTTGCTCTCCAGGTCGGCAATGGCCTTATTGGCCTGCTCGGCTTCTTCCTTAGAAAGTTCTTTTTCTTTCCCGGCACCGGTAACTGTTTCCTCCTGGCCATCCGGAGCATCCGCTGTGGTTGTTGCTGCAGCCTTATCTTCAGCAACTTCCGGGGGGGCGGCCTCTTCTGCGGGTGTTGTTTTTTCGGGTGGGGCCCCGTCTGCAACTGGCGCTGCCGGATTAACTACCGCTTCTTCGGGTGTAGTGGTTTTGGCTGTTACCGGGGCTTCCTTTGCTGCCTGTTCAGCATCCCCGGCTGACGGCTCCACTTTATCAACCGCCACTTCTACCTGTGCAGGTTCACTTACAGGCTCTACTGTTTCTCCGTTTTTGCCCTCATTTTGTTCCGCTAAAGAGCCTTGCTCTTCGCTTGTAACAGAATTGTCTAATTCTGTAGTTGCCTTGTCAGCACTTTCCTTCTCCATACATCTATTTTTAACGCCTCAAATCTCCCGCAAACATAACAAATCTATTGCTTAGTTAAGCCTTGGGTCGGAGGGATATTTCGCATACAGCGAAAACCTGCCGCCCATTTTTTCCAGTATTGCTTTCCACATATCTTCCGGCCGGGTAGTAAATAACAACTCACCGGCCATTGGTTCAAAAACCATCCATGAGTTTTCGTCTATTTCGTCTTGTAATTGCCCTGCGGCCCATCCGGAGTAGCCCAGGAAAAAGCGTACATCATCCGGGCTGATTACTTTGTCGTGCAGCCAGCTCAGCAGCAACGCAAACTCTCCACCCCAAAACAACTCCTGGGTTATTTTTTCTGCCTCCGGCAGGGTGTCGTCACGATGAATAAAGTGCAGGGTGTTCTGCTCTACCGGACCGCCAATATACACCGGGATGTCCAACCCCTCCATCTCCGGCAGCAACTCGCCAATTTTAACCTTAGACTTACGGTTGAGCACAAAGCCAAAGCTGCCCTGGTCATCGTGTTTACACAGCAAGATCACCGTCCTGTCAAAATTCAGGTCGGGCAAGTGGGGCTCCGAAACCAAAATACTGCCGCTTGTGGGGGCAATATCATTTTTATACTTGAAAAAAATATTATTGTCCATTGTATCAACTAAAATAACAGCAATTCAACAGAAGTCAAAACAGGCACTACCCTGCCTTAGCCTTAAAAACGACAAAAGCAGGCAAATGGTTCTGTCTGGCCCCGGCTATGGGCAACAACACAAGAGGTAAAAGGGTATTTGCCGGCCATCCTCACATTTATGCGAACATTTGCTTTATTTTTGCCGGAAATAAGCAGATGATGGCAAAGGATATCTCTCAAATCAGGCGCGACTACCGCGGCCGGTTCTTAAACAAGGAGGCCGCTGGCCACGACCCCATTGCTTTTTTCAACCAATGGTTTGATGAGGCCCTGCATGCCGAAGTGCTTGATGCCAACGCCATGACCCTGGCCACCGTTGGCGAAGACGGCCGGCCCGATGGGCGAATTGTGTTGCTCAAAGGGGTTGAAGAGGGCAAGTTTATTTTCTATACCAACTACCAGAGCAAAAAGGGCCGCGACCTGGCGGCCAACCCCGTGGCCTCCCTCACCTTTTATTACAAAGAACTGGACCGTCAGATCAGGGTTGATGGCCGGGTTAGCAAATGTACTGCCGCTACTTCCGATGCCTATTTTAAGACCCGGCCGCTGAAAAGCCGTATTGGCGCCTGGGTATCGCCCCAAAGCCAGCCGATCCCCTCGCGCTTTTACCTGATGCGCAAGTTTGCCGCCTATGGTCTGCAAACTATGGGTAAAACTGTTGAACGGCCTCCTTTCTGGGGCGGCTATGCCCTGACCCCCGACCATCTGGAATTCTGGCAGGGGCGCCCTAACCGCCTGCACGACCGCATTAATTTCCGGCTGGTCAACGGGGCCTGGGAAGTAGAGCGGCTATCGCCATAAACGATGAATACCTACTTCAGCCGTTACGCTTACCAGGGTAAACTTTTTGCTGAAAAACCTGCCCGCCCGCTGCACCTCAGTGTGGTAATACCTTGCTATAACGAACCCGACATTATCCCTACCCTGGAGAGCCTGCAGCAGTGTGCACCTGTAACCGGTACGGAGGTAATCGTAATAGTTAATGAACCGGCAACTTGCCGGCCGGAAATCCACCGGCAAAACAGGGTAACTTTGCAGGAAATCGCCCGTTGGCGGCAAGGGAGGGCCCTGAATTTCAACCTTCTGGTGCATCACCTGGTAGCCCCGGCAAAAACAGCCGGAGTGGGCTTTGCCCGCAAGGTGGGGATGGACGAAGCGGCCAGGCGCTTTGAGGAAGCAGGCAACCGGCACGGGGTAATCTGCTGCTTTGATGCCGACAGCACCTGTGACAAAAATTACCTGACGGCCATTTACGAACAGTTTTATCTGACCAGCCCCAGGCCGCACGGGGCCGCGGTTTATTATGAGCACCCCTACCCTGCTGACAGCCGGTTGCGGGAGGGGATTATCCAATACGAGCTTCACCTGCGCTATTATGTTAACGCCCTGCGCTATGGCGGCTATCCGTTTGCCCGGCACACCATTGGCAGCACGATGATCGTCAGGAGCGATATTTATCAGAAGATTGGCGGTATGAATAAACGCCAGGCCGGGGAAGATTTTTATTTCCTGCATAAGCTCATGCCCATGGGGGCGTTTATTGAACTGAACAATACCACGGTTTACCCGGCCGGCCGGGTATCCGACCGGGTACCCTTTGGCACCGGCAAGGCCATGGGCAAGTGGCTACAAGGGAACAGCCCGGCATTGACCACCTATAACCTGCAATCGTTTACCGGCCTCAAACAATTATTTGCGCGGGTAGAGGATTTTTATCGTGCAGAAGATAAGGCATTAAACAAAATCCTGGCAGCCCTTCCGGAGAGCGGGCAATTATTTTTGCAGGAGGTTTCCTTTAGCCGGGAACTGGCCCGGCTGAACCGGCAAAGCAAGACAGTTAAAACGTTCGTTAACAACTGGTACCGTTTTTTCGATGGCTTTATGGTGTTGCGCTACCTGCATTTTGTCCGAGACCACTTCTACCCGGACCAACCAGTAGTGCAGGAAGCCCGGAAGCTGGCGGCTTTGCGCTGGCCAGGGGTCAACATCAGTAACCTGGCCGGGGAATTGCTCACCCTCTACCGGCAGCAGGACAAAGGGCTATAACAAACTGAACATATCGGCCACACCGAGGTTACGGTTGGTGGTAAAGCCTTCGCCAAATTTAACCCCTATGGATTGTCCCAGCATTTTACCACGGGCATCGAGCATGAGCATAAACTCAGGCGAAGAAATAAACGTATCGGGCGTGGTGGCATTGGGGTCGTGCACTTGTGAGGCAAAGGCCCTGATTGAGGCGTTGCGCTGCTCCCAGTAGCCGGTTACATCCTCAACAAAGTCGGGGGTAACCATGGTGCTTTGAATGTAATGATACACCCGTGCAGGGCGCCAGGGTTTCTGGGGCTGGCCATCTGCGGTGGTATTGAGCTTTGCCAGGCCCGACAGAAAAATAGCGGTTTTCACCAGGGCTGCCGCCCGCTCGTGGTCGGGGTGGCGGTCTTTGGGGGCATTGGCCAGGACAACCTCCGGCCGGTACTTACGAATCATCTCCACCACCTTGAGTTGATGGTCAATATCATTGGTAAAGTAAATATCTTCGAACCCCAGGTTCTCCCGTACGGCCAAGTCCAGTATTTCGGCTGCTTTGGCTGCTTCCTGCAGGCGCAGTTCCGGGGTCCCGCGGGTACCCATTTGCCCCCTGGTAAAATCAACAATACCCACCTTCCTGCCCCTGGCCGTGTATTTGGCTATAGTAGCCCCGCACGACATCTCCACGTCATCGGGGTGGGCGGCAAAAGCTAACAGATCAAGTTTCATCGGCATAAATTAAAAAAAGGGAACAACAATAAAATTGTTGCCCCCTGATGTTATGAAAATGCAAATATAACACTATTGCGGTAATTCCGGGGCGGTCTGGTACTGCTCAGGCACCTCTCCGGTAAGTGACTTAAGGAACGTTACAATCTCCCCGGCCTGGGCATCGGTGATATCTTTATTCAACTGTAGTTTGCCCATAATCTTTACCGCCTCGGCTAACGATTCTACCCCGCCATCATGAAAATAAGGCCCTGTTTTCTCTACATTGCGCAGCGAAGGTACTTTGAAAATGTATTTGTCATTTTCATTCCCGGTTACTTCAAAGCGCCCCAGGTCATCGTTCTCCGCCCCGGTCATTTCCTTATAGCTGCCAAACAAGCCTAGTTTCTGGTACATACTGCCCCCTACCAGGCTACCCATGTGGCAGGTAATACACCCCTGGTCGATAAAGGTTTGCAGGCCTTTCTGCTCAGCCGCAGTCAGGGCCGACTCATCCCCGGCCACATACTTATCGAAGCGCGAAGGGGTTAGCAATTGCCGCTCAAAAGCGCCAATGGCATTTTGCAGGTTCTGGTACGTAAAGGGGTCGTCATCCTCCGGATAGGCCGCGGCAAACAGTTCATTATAACCGGCAATACCTTTCAGCCGGTTCATTACATAGGCCTCATCGGGCATGGCCATCTCCACCGGGTTCAGGATAGGGCCACCTGCCTGTTCCTCAACATCTTTTGCCCGGCCATCCCAGAACTGGGCTATGTGTAAGGCTGCATTCAATACCGTGGGTGAATTACGTGACCCCAGGGTGCCATCATCCCCGGGTGAGGTAGGTTTGTTGTCTACCCCATAAGTGGCCAGGTTATGGCATGAATTACAACTGATGTTGTTCTCTTTCGACAAGCGGTTGTCAAAATAAAGCGCCTGCCCGAGGGCAATTTTAGCCTCGGTAGCCGGATTGGCTTCATTGGGGGCCGATTCCGGCAAAACAGCAAAAAATACGGCCGCTTTATCACGCAGGCCGGGAAATTCGGACGTGGCCGGGGCCTCCGATTCATCGGCAGACTTTTGCCCGCCACCACAGCTAACCAGTACAAACAATGCAAAAAGTGGTAAGAGGTTCTTTTTCATTTCTTTTTTAGTTAGAGCTAAATATATGTTTTTCAAAACTTAAAGATACAAATCTCTTCGCTTACGGGCCTGTTTTTTGCTGGTATTTTAGCTTTGCCACACCCG
>Ga0256839_1005722_pt1 | contig 11315 bp, 11 predicted proteins | sample 354166metaG_FD_185968 | JGI IMG/M metagenome (GOLD analysis project Ga0256839, IMG submission 185968) | Hydrothermal vent microbial communities from Mid Atlantic Ridge, Atlantic Ocean - 354-166 | ecosystem: Environmental > Aquatic > Marine > Hydrothermal vents | place: Atlantic Ocean: Mid... | reverse complement strand
TTCATCGAGAACGGCATCGAGGTGCCTTGAGCGTTCTGGAACTGCATGCCACCGGCCGTGGTAGTCGTGATCATGCCGGTACGCGGGTTGTTCATGCTCCCCATCCCGCTGCGGATAGAGGGCGCGTTGTTCTTTTGCCACATCGTACTGTTATAGGCGCTGTAGTTACCGAGGTTGATGTTCCCCGTGGCCGCAGCGGCGGCCGCTGCGGAACCGGAAGATTGGGCTACTTGACCCAGAGACGCGGCGAGCTGGGAAGCGGCGAACCCGGAACCTGATACCATCGCCCAGGAGAACATCGGGATCATCCACGACAGATAGCCCGCCATCGCCGACATATCGCCGTTGACGGCACGGATCCCGCTGTAGGTCAGCATGTTGAGCACCGCCGATCCCCCGCCCGCCTGCATGGCAGCGGCGGTGGACGCATCGGCACCGTAAGTCAGCATCGCGTAGTGCAATATGGCGTACATCGGCGGCCAGAGCTGCAACCAGAACAACAGCTTCAGGTACATGAACACGGCCTTGCCCTGGTAGAGCGACACCATGATGAAAATCATCGCCAGTGGGAAGATCCCGTAGATCAGTGTTTCGAGCACATTGCGGAACAGGCTCATCATGCGGCCTGCCAGCGCTCCGAGCGTAGCGTAGGTCGTGCGCTGCTGCGCCTCGGCCATGGCCAGCGCGAAATCCTGGGCAGCGGCCGTAGCGCCCGAGTTGTTGGCCAGACGCAGGAACGAGCGGCGCAGCGTATTGATCATCGCGTTCTGCCGGATGATGTCTGCTGCACTGTCGGAGATCGATGACATGAATTGCCAGGACTGGGGCAACACGCTCAACAGGCGGGCCTTGGCGTCGGCCTCGTTGTATTGAGGGAACAACCGCTGCCCGAATACGCTGGCGTCTTCGTCGATGGCGTTGGCCCAGTCGTTACCGATGTCAACGCGCGCATCGCGGCAACCTTCCATGGTTGTAGCCCCCGTGGACGGATCGGTGTAGGACACGAAAATCGCGTTGCCGAAGGCTGCCGGCGGCAACGCGGCCCAGACATCCCCGGATGACACCAGTGTGTCCATACTGAACCATCCCGCCATGGCACCGTAATAGATGCAGCCCTCGCTGAACTCGGCGAGGTTCCTCGCCATGGTCGGATCGGTCGGCGTGAACTGCGTGGATGCCTCCATCAGCCGTCCAGCGAACAGCATACCGTTGGTGCGGAACCGGAGATCATTGGGCAGGGAGAAAATCGTCTCGAAGGCCTGCGTCGCCCAATCACCGAGCGCGGTCGCGTAGGCCAGGGGTACCGCCAGACCCGCAGGCACATTCGCAACGGCCGAGCTGTTGGCAGGATTGACGCGATCAGTGATCTGGATGTCCACCTTGGTCAGGATTGCGGCGTTGAGTATCAGAATGATGCCGAACAGCCGCCCGGTAGGCGTAAAGCGGCCGGTCCATGCGATCTCAAACGCCGCGACTGCGGTGGCCACGATGAAGATGATGCGAATCAACTGCAAATAGTCGTTCGTCGCCGTCAGGGCCGCCACGGCCTGAAACAACGCGCCGAGCATCGTGCCGTTGCCATAAGTGAAGATTTCGTCCATCGTGCGTCCTCTGGTCTCTCAGCGCATCGTCACCGACCGCCGCCGGCGGACCAGTCGAGTGAACGCGTGATGTTGTTCGGCAGGGCGGAGATCAGGATGCGCTCGTAATACTGCATTTGTTCCGCGATGCGCATCGAGTTGTTCAACGACACCCCGGCGGCCTCGCGTATATCGCGCAGCTCGGCGAGGACCTCGCCGATGCTCTCGCGCAGTTTTTCGCCGTCCTCGCCCAGGCCCGCCTGGTAGGAATAGGCGGACACGCTGCGTGCAATGCTGGCGACATAAGTGCTGAGCAGTTCGACGGCGATCTGTTCGGCGTAGTCGTCGATGATTTGTGTGCCCAGGCCGTGATCACCGAGCAGTGCGGCCGTGCGCACTATTCGCATTGCCGGCATGTTGCTGCGACCGACGAAGTCGGCATCGCCGGGCGTTGGGTCGGTGCGGTTGCGCACCGCTGTGTAGAGGCGCATCAGCGCGGCGCGGGTCCGTGACACCAGTCCATCCGCGCTGTTCAGCGTCCAGCTGCTGGTTGTGATGTCCTTGCAGCCGTATTCAGATGACAGATTGTCGGCACAGGTATAGCGGGTCACGGTGGCTCCGTACAAGAGCGCATCGATCAGGCCGCCATCGGTGTGCAGCAATGATGGATAGTAATCGGTCTTCGACTGTGAATCGGCATCGGCCGGCACGGTTGTTTCAGCCCCTGCGACGGTTTTCACCTGGCGTTTGACGATGGTGCCGGTCAACGACATCGCCAGGAACTTCATCTCATTGTCGCCGGCGAACATTTGGTTCTTGTGAAGAATCCGCCAGACCAGATTACCGTCGGAGAACGAGAGTTTCTTGACCTCGGGGTCATTGAGCCGGTTTTTGGTCCCTCCACCGAAACATTGTGCCTTTGCTTTGCTGTACTCCACACCTGTGGCCTCCATGGTGCGGATGATGCACAGATTCTTCTCGCGGTCGTTGATGCCCATGAACTCCATTCCCGCGCCGACGATATTGGCGGCTGCCTCGCAGCTGCTGATGTCGTTTCCGATCTTGTCCTTGAGCCAACCGAACACCTCTTCAACCGTATTCGCAATCTGCGAGCTCACGGTCCGTATGCCCAGCATCAGGGCATAGGATCCGATGGCGGAAGTTCCGGCGGCGCGCAGCGTATCGACCAACTCCGTCGCACTGATGTACGACATCGAGCCGCCGTAAATGTCGATCCCGCCGCACCCTGCGGTCACTTTCGGTGCCTTGTAAGCGAGGAATTGCGTGGTTCTCTGTGGAACTCGAACAAACAGCCTGCCGCCGTTGATATACCCCCGCGATTGTCCCTGATAGATCGACGGAGGGGTTGCCGTTGACGCACCGCCGGCCTGATCGACAAAGGCGGTCATGTCGGACGCCACATCAGCCAGGACGGCCGGGACGCTGATGGCCCACAGTGTCAGAACCATCATAGCGGCATGAGTGGCGCGGATCAGGTGACGGCAGGTCGCCTTCGTTTGCTGACGGGTCATTCTTGATCACCTCGGTACATTGAGAGTTAGCCGTCCCCGGCGGTGGATGATTCGACCTGGTAGTTCAACTGTCCGGGTTCCAGCTCGAACAGCCGATAGATGCGCGTCTCCAGCTCTCGAACATCGACAAACCCGTAACTGACGGGAACGACGATGCCCTCGCTGGGCTTGGCCAGGATGATGGCCGGTGTCGTCTTGACCCCGAGCTGCTCTGCGAACTCGGGGGAATACATGGCGTTCGGGTACTCCTTGACGGATCCTCCGTCGATGGACACCGCGATCACGGTGAAGCCGTAGCGCTCGGCCCAGCGTTTGAGGTAGGGCCCCATGGCGTGGCAATAAGGGCAGCTGCCGGCCACGATGAAATACAGGCCGTACTCCTGGGCGATGGCGCGCAGCGCTGCGTTGCGATCGGCCGCGTACTGTTGCTTGTAGGTACTCAGCGCCACAGGCTGAGTAGGACGAATCTGTCCGTAATCGTATTGCGGGTTCTGCCACATCACCCGTACCCAGTTGTCCGCGAACAGGCCGGATTTCTCCATTACTTCGTGCTGGATTGCGATGTAGTCGCGGATGTTATCCGGCGTGGGCTGGAGCACGGCGAGAGCCTTGCTGGTCTCGATTGCCTGCTGCAACTGCTCCAGTCGTGCCAAGGGGTCATCGATCGGTTGATCGAGGGATGGATAGAGCGTTTCAGGCCGGATCGAGGGTGTAGTAGCGACCGCCTTCTCCGGTATCTCGGGATCCTCATCAACCGGCTCGGGGTCCACATCGCGCCAGAACCAGCCCTCGGCGTGTCGCTCATACCAGTCCCGAACCGGCCTCGCTGGCGAGAGCTCCTGGGCATCGAGGACGGGCGGGGCCGTCGCCTGCTCAAGTCGCGCACCAGTCGCCCCCGGTTTGGGGGCGCTGTTGGCAAAGGCCGCCGGCGCAACCATCAGTGTCGGCAATATGAGGAGAAGGAGGCGGGCGGGATGGATCATGTCGCGCTCAACAATTGGGATAATTGGGATCGAACTGTGAACAGCCCGCGCCGCGCACCGTGTTGATGTAATTGTCTATAATGCTCTGCATCTGATTCCCAGACGGTGGAGACTGCATGTCAGCAAAGGCGTCGGCGTAGAACTCGCTGAAATCGATCAGATCGAAATCAATGGATTGCAGCTCGGCTTCAGAGAAGCCTCTGCAATTGGGATTGCGGGCCGTACCCCAACCGATACCCAGCTGCAAGCGCCCCTGCTCCTGTACAATGCGGCCGATTTTCGAATTGAACACACAATAGACATAGCGACGGGCGTAACACTTCCTGAGTGCCGGGTCGCGATGTGTGCAATAGGAGTCGATGTAGTGGGCTCGCCCTGCCTGGCGGGCGAGTCCGAGCACCTTCTCTTCCGTCGTGCATTGGTTGAGTCCCGCATCGACGCCCCAGCCGCCGCCGTCGCAACACTTGTTGAACGAGAAGCTGTCTTTCCTGCAGCCCTTGCCGCTGCCGGAGAATATCTCGATGGGCTCGGCGCAGTTGTAGGATCCGGATCCGGGCGGATCCTCGATGCACGAAAGATCGTTCTTGATCATTCCGGTGACCGCGCTCTCCACTGCCGCCATGTTGGCCGCTGCTCTGCCGAAGTCGCTGCTCGGCGCATAGCCGGTATCGAAGGCAACCCCATCGAGGGCAAAGCTCTGTGTCTCGCAGCCAACGCCGACCTGGGTATCGCCGGAACCCACCGTGCATTTGAACACCTGCGTGCAGGTGTCTGTATCACAGGTCTGGCTGACCGCGACGCAGCCCTGATCGATCAGCTCTTGACAGCGCGCTTCGGGCGTCGGAGTGTCGCCGGCGCAGGTATATTGGGCCGCATACCGCCAGCAATCGCGAGTGACCGGTAATCCGTTGACCAACCGGGTCTCCGCCGGCTCCACACAGACCTCGCTGTCTTTCACGCAGGCGGCTGAGGCCTGGCGGCTGTAAAGACTGACCCCCAGCACGATCAACACAAACCCGATCACGATCAGTGCGATGCGGCGTGCGCGGTTTGTCGGAGTAATGGAGCGTTTCTGTGTCATTGCACCTGGCTCTCCAGGAAAGCGCAGCCGTTGTTCCAGCTCTCCGTGACGGTCGGCGTGCGTGTGATGTTGGGTTTTTCAAAATTGAGGGTGACCTTCGAAACAATAAAGGCGCAATAGAGCCCATTGAGCGGGTCTCCGCCGTTCAAACTATTGTTGTAAACCGAGCCTGGCCCCGAATAGCCCATCGAAGCCAGATCGACCTTGATGCCCGAGTCGCTGGAGCCGCAGACATCGCGCCCGAAATTGTCGTCGTAGTGCCAGGGCTGCAGCTCGTAGTAGGTCAATGTATAGCTGCACTGGCTGGGGGTACTGGTATCGCAGGAGCCCTCAACCACCACGGGTACCAATTCACAAGTGCGACGGAAACGGGGCCGCAACAGCGCACCGGAATAGACGGGCGTCGTCTGTTGGGTCGAGACGGTGATGTCGGTCCAGCTGGTGCAGTCGCGAGGATCGCCATCAGTGGCGTTGACCTGCAGATCCACGAACCCCTCGCCCGAGCCCGGATTGCAGTAGGCTCGGGCATAGACATAATCGTCGGCGCCTTGGCGGTTGTGCAGCGTGCGCCGCTCGTTGAAACCGACGCCCAGCCTGCAGCTGGACTGTTCCGTCCAGGTGACATCGACATTCAGCGTCTTGTTGCAGGTCTGGGTCGTGGGCTGTATCCAGGCGGTACAGGTCTCCAGGCGGGTCTGCGGCTGACTGACGGTGGCGGTGTCGCAACTGCCGGTCTGGACCGTGACCATGCCGGGGTTGGCGAGGGCATCGGCAGCGATGGCGTCGGCATCCTGCATCAGCGGATCGGTGGGCGTGATCGGCAGCTTGGGCAAGTTTGCCTGATCATAGACAAAGCGCGATGCGTCGTTCGCCGAGCCGCTGTTGAGCTGTATCTGCGCCTCGCTTTGCATGCCGGTCAGGTCCTGACTCCGGTAAAACCGCGACTGATTCAAATCGGTGCCGGCGTATCCGGGCACCTGGGCCGCATCGGTGTTTTTGGACAGGTCCTTGACCCCGCTGATGTTGTCCAGGCCGAACTGAACGCCAGCGTCCACCTGTTGTTGCGGTGTCTGCGCTTGAGCGGGCAGCATGGCGAACGCCCATAGGATGGCCATCCGTCTCATGGCAGAGAGGCATTGCGCGTGCATCATGACGGCTCCTGCCCCCGCAAAATGCGCGCGGCATAATCCAGACGCCCTGAGAGCGCCTCAGACGCTCCCTGGCGCGCGATCAGCTCCAGGGCCCACCCAAGGTCCACATCACCCGATACGCGGTGATGTGGCGGTTCTGGGCAGTCTGCTGCGCAGGGTTTCAGTGGCGATTCAAGCGCCACGATCACCGGTGCCGCATCGACCCTGAAACGGCTGAACAGGGTAGGGTCGATCAACACCGTCGGTTGCAGCCCTTCGCCCTGATCAGAGAAGGCGTCATCATCGAACAACTGCGCCAGGTAGGCCTTCATCGACGCGAGCGTGTTGTCCTTGAACCCCCGGAACACCACAGCTGCACCGATGCGCGCCGTCTGCGCGACATAGCGACGCACCGTGGTCATCGGCATTGAAGACGATACGAAGACCAGTACGCGCGCTCCGCCGTAACGGTCGCCGTCATCCGCTGCCGTAGCACGGTCCCTTATGCGATCGCCCTGCCGCTTGAGGTTGAGCAGATCGACGGAAGGGCCCGGCAGCGCGCGCAAGTCGAGGGCCGGCAGGCTCGGTGTACGGGTCGTCTCAGCCTGATCCACCGCCTGATCCATGACCGCTCGGCTCTTTTCAGCCATCGTGCGCCCCGCTTCCAGCGCCCGGTCGTAATCGATGGATGGTGGCGCGTCGGCGGCCATTGCCGACCACGGCAACAGCCAGAACAGAATCAACCGGGTCACAAGGCGCAGCATACCCGTCTCCTCCAGATGATATAGGCAAAGTCCTCGCCACGAATCGGGTACTCGCGTTTCGCGGCCCACAGGGATTCGGAGCGGCCATAGGGTTGCGCGCCGCTGGTCTCGGGGATGGGGTACACCATTTGCGTCTTGTAGCCGCGTTTGTTCAGAATCGGCAGCGGCTGAGGCATGCACATGGCGGCCTTGCTGTTGAGATCGAGCGATATGAAGGCGCGGTGCAGTTTGCTGTGCATGCGCTGGATTGCCAGCAGGCTGGCCTGAATCCCGCTTTCGTGGTTTGAGATATTGCCGGTCATCGGATACATCGAGCCCTGGCAGCCCGCGCACCAGAACAACTCGTCGAGCGGGAAGCTCGAGCTGGCGGCGACACAATCGGCTGCGCAGGCCGCCTGCGCCGCCGGATTGGCGAACAAAACCGCTTCGGGCGAGAAGATCAGCGCCAGTTCATCGTCACCCCAGGTCGGCTCGAACTCGCTCAACAACATGAGATCAAAGCTCTCTGGCGTTACACAGCTGGTATCGGTCAGCATCTGCATCCAGTTGGTCAACGGGTACACGAGCCAGTGGACATGGTAGAAACTGTTGCGGTTGTCGGCAGTGCGCGCGCTGCCGCGCTTGCCCAGCGGTGCCGAACCCACCTTGACGCCGCCGAGGAGGGGGGAGCACAGGGGCGTGGTCGTCACCTCCGCCGCGCGCGCGGGTTCCCAGAACGATGTTCCGATGCCGATGCGGATCCATGGGAAGGTCGGTAAGGGACAGGCGCAAATCGCCGGCGCATCGTCGCCGGTGTCCTGTTGCCCCAAGGATGCCACTTCGACGCCGCCGATCTTGATCGGAAAGATGGCTCTCCAGGCCACATCGGTGACCGGGTTCGGGATCTTGCCGCTGCAGGACGACGCCTCGGCGTGCGCGGAACCCGAACCGGTGAACAGCAGAATGCAGATCATGGCGATCAGCAGAGACGGCACCGATACACTGATCGAATAATGCCCCAGCACTTTCATGAATCCCCCTGATCCAGATTCAGCTCATCGATGCGCAACAGGCGTCCCTCCTGATACACACGGGCTGGAAGCGTTGAGATGGAGAGCTTGCGCGTATAAACCTGCCGTTGATCGAAATACAGCCACTGGTTCAGCGATTCGGAGAGCTCCAGGATGGCCCCCTGGGTCAGTATCACCTTGTAGCCGTCGGGGTTCTGTTCCGTCAGGCGACGCACCCACTCGACCTGCTCCGGGTCATCGCCATCGATGAACAACAGGCTGCGCGTCATGGATACATAATCGAGCGGATTGACCTGGGTTCCGGCGGCATGAATGAGCCGGCCCTCCGCGTCGCGTATGTCGGCCGGCGCGACGACACTTGGGTTGTAATAGTGGGTGCGCGTCCGGTCGGCGCGGGGCAGGGCAACCCCGACCGGACGCGCGACCTGTTCCTGCGCTTTCTGACGCCACTGCTTTACCTGTTGCTCCCAACGCCCCGAATCCACTTCATCCTGCGCCTGTTGCATCAGCACGACCAACAGGTCCTCCTCGGCGAGCGGGTAGAGTCGGCCGCGCACGCCGAGATCCCGAGCCACCACGCCAAACGCAAGGCTCGACAGCACAATGCAGGCGATGGCGGTGACGCGGCTCACGGCTGATCCACCATCCTCTTGTGGCGGCCTGACACAACGAGGCTTCTCCCCTGGCGTAATCGACAAGCATTCTTGACGGCTTGAACAAGCACTCTTGACGGCTTGAAATAGACCACCTCGCGGCCGGGGACCTCAATGGGTTCACCGGTACGGGGATTGCGGCCCATATAGCCCTTGCGACGCCTTACCGTGAATTTGCCGACGCCTCGCCAGGAAAAGGCATCATGACAGCACAGCTCCTCGTACAGTATGGACTGGAACGCCTGCAGAAAATCGGCCGCGCTGGAACGCGGCAAACCGACCTGCCGGGCCAGCTCGTCGATCAGCTGCTTTTTGTTCATGCGGACACGCCCACGCCCTTGCGGCGATCATTGATCTTGACGGATGACTGACTGATCACGCTCGGCTCAGTCGCGATCTGGTAGCCGTGTTCGTACACCTGGGTCAGGTCGCTGACCTCGATGCTCTGCACGATCGCCGCCACGCCCTTGAGCACGCTGTGACTGAAACGGTCACACTCGCTGCGGTGTGTGTTGAACATGCTGCTGATGGCAACGCTGGCCACCTTGGCCAGTTCGATGCGCAGCCGTTCATTTTCGGCAACCAGCGCCTCGAAGAGATCGCGGTCGATGATTTGTCGTTGTGATGCCATGTCTATTCTTTGTGTGTTTGGGTTAGAAAATACGGGTGGCGGTGCCCAGCAGCTCGCTGCGATCGCGCAGGCCGAACGACCGATAGCGCGAGTCGTAGCTGCGTGTGTGTGTGGCGTAGAGATACACCTTGCCTGGGGGGATCACTCCAGGCTCGATCGGCCACAGGCGGTGATGCCCCTGCTGACTGAACGGCTGGACGACGCCGACGGATCGGCCGTTCAGAAACACCTCGTGACCCCGCAGCTCGACCCGATCGCCGGGGCACCCCTTGAGGATCTTGATCAGACGGAATCCTTTATAAAAGCGCGATGACACCGGCATATCGAATGCCGTTGTGTCGCCGCACTCCGGCGGTCGGGTCTTGTCGAGCCAGTACACCAGACCGGGCAGGCTCTCGGAACGATTGATGAGCGGTTCGTACCACGGCCGCACGGCCCACAGCGCTGCAGAGAGCAACGCGGAGACTACCGACAGCACGATGAACGCGATGACCAGCGGCCGCACCGTGCGTCTTTTGAGCACCGTATCCGCCGCGTTGACGAATTGGCCCAAAGCGCGCAATGCTCGCGAGACGGGACTGAAGCGCAGGCGGGCTGAGTCAGAATCGGGCGATTGAAGGGTCTGGTCCATAAATGCTTATCTCTTTTTTGGTGGGTTGGAAGAATCCAGGCGTTCGAGGACGACATCGGTCATGTCGTAGGCACCGACCAGAACCGCCGGCCGCGTCAACACGACGGCATTGCTGTTGCGTTTGGCGACCGCATCGATTTCTCGGGACAACCGCGCCGCCCACTCTTTCGAATCGCGCAGCATTGACGGTTTGTCGATGCCGCTCTCGATTCGAGAGCGCATGTACTGTGCGCGGTCCTGCATGATGCGGTCCACATCGACAGCAATGATCGGGCGATGTGTGGCGCGATGATAGGCAAACAACGCCACGACGGTGACGGTGAGAGAGATCATCGCTGTGGACAACAGGCTCAAGACAATGCTGGAACCGGAACTGTGCTGAGCGCCGGCTGTACGGGCGCTGTCAGTATGGGTGGCGTTGTTCATTATTGGATCATCTCCATGCGGCGATTGGCTTGGCATTGCAATGCCTCGACGAGGTCCATGCCCTGTTGCTGCAGGGCCTGGAACTCGGCGAGGTCATCGGGGTTGGAGGTCAACAGCATTTCCTTGAACTTGTCCGGTACCAGGCGTGCGGTGGCGATGCCGCTCGGCCCGATGATGGCGCACTCGGAGTAATAGCCCTTGACGGTTTTCAGATTGCGGATGAGCTTCACGGCGTCCGGCCCTCCGGGCAGCCGGTCGGTTTTCGCCAGCTGATCGATACTCTCCTTCTTCTGCGCCAACAGCAGGGTCCAGTCGGAACTCTCAAGGCAGGCGCGGGTGGTCGGATTCTTGTAAAAATCGTTGATACCCTGGGAAATGGATACAAAAGCGCCACCGTACTTGCGCGCGGTGCGGTACCCCTCTTCGATGAAGGCTGCCGCATTGCCGTGAGAGAGCATCTTCCAGGCTTCATCGATCAGGCAGACCTGCTTGCGGCCCGAACGCTTCGGCGCGTACATGGTCTGGCTCACCTTCATCATCATCAACAGCAGCACGATGGTCTGCAACTGTGGGGTCTCGTCCAGCTCCCGCATTTCGACCACGACGAAATCGTCAGACAAATCGATGGTGGACGGCCCGGTAAAATACTTGCCGAACACGCCGTTGCGGGTGAACGGGTGCAGGGCATCGGCCAGATCGTGATGGCGAGTATCATCGGACTGTTTCAGGATCTCGTACACATCCGTCACCTCGGCATCGCGGCCCTTGTCTTTCCAGGCCTGTTGCACGGCCACATCGAGCCAGGTCTGCCGCTCAGCGGGCAGGCTTTCATCGCCGCGCACGGCCATCTGCATCAGCAGGTTGTGGATCATGATCCGCTCGCTGGCGTGGTCC
>Ga0256839_1005721_pt1 | contig 11316 bp, 12 predicted proteins | sample 354166metaG_FD_185968 | JGI IMG/M metagenome (GOLD analysis project Ga0256839, IMG submission 185968) | Hydrothermal vent microbial communities from Mid Atlantic Ridge, Atlantic Ocean - 354-166 | ecosystem: Environmental > Aquatic > Marine > Hydrothermal vents | place: Atlantic Ocean: Mid... | reverse complement strand
ATTGCATCATAAGTAGATTTAAATCAGGGTTGTCAGTGCCATTGCTTGTTCCTCTAGCTGGTTAATGTTTTGATGGATTATACCATATAAATCATTGTGTTAGTGCTTAACTTAATGGCATTGCGCTACAGGGGGCTGAAGAAAAACACCAACTGGCTTCATGTTAGCTGCGGCCTGGTTAATATTTACATTGCCAGGAAGCACCTGTTGCGGGTGGCGTAGGATTAGTGCGCCCATTGAGCGAGAAAAACGCTTGATGGGCACTAAATACCGGCTCTAACCGGAAAATATGGGCTGCTTTACCCTGCAAATCACCGTTTTAATCCCATTTTATGCCAGCGCCGGGATTTTTTGGGTTAGATCAGAGGTTCCTATACGGTGGCGCTGGGTATTCTCACGACGCCCGCGATTGCGATGAATGGCAAACTGGTGTTCAGCGGTCTGCCGTCGGAGCAGGCAATGCGCAAGGCGGTGAGTGAGTATCGCGGGGTGGTGTCGAAATGAGCCTGCTGACCATATTGCTCATCACCGCCATGATGTTTGGCCTGTTGGCATTTTTCGAACCCTGTACCATCGCGACCCACACGATCTTTGCGGCGCGGAGTCATGAGCAGGAAAAAAGCCGGCGCTATCGTGTGCTATTGCATATCTGGCTGATTCGAAGTCTGTTGCTCAGTGCAATCTTTTCTTTGGCGGTGATCCTGCTGCCCGTGCCCCAATGGGGCGTGTATTTACCAAGCATCATGCTGACGGTCATGGCGGCGTTGTATTTGCTGTCGCGCTACGCCTACATTCCGGTGCCGCATTTGGCGCTGTATCGCTTGCTGCCCGGTTTGCGCAACGCTTCGCAGGTGGTGCGTCTTGGTTTGACCTTGCCTGCTTGTACACTGCCATTGCTGGTTGTGGTCGGGGCGCTGGCGGTTACGCTCGATTCTGTTGCGGCTGCGGTATTGGCGGGGCTGGTTTTCGCAGCATTGTTTACGGCGCCGCTGGCATGGGCCGCAGTGCATGGCTTCGATGAGGATATGTTGAACCTGCTCAATAAATCGGCCGTCGGTAGCCCCTACCTGAGTGCATCATTACTGCTCGGAGGTGCATTGGTCTTGCTGGTGTTGCAGCTCGACTTGAGTGCGGATGCACTCGGCAGCGCGCTCGAAGCATCGCCGTTGATAGGTGTTGGTCTGGCATTTTTGGCAGGTTTTGTTTTCAGTTTCAATCCCGTGTCCTTTGCTTCCATTCCGGTGGTTCTGGCGTATGTCACCATGGCGCATGAGAAGCGTCAGGCGCTGAAAATCGGGCTGGTATTCGTAGCAGGGCTGATTGCAACCCATGTCACGCTGGGTGTGGCTGCTGCAGCGGGCGGTGAATGGGCGCAGGCGATCATGGGGCGGCAGTGGGGCTTGCTATTGGGGCCGCTGCTGATTGTGCTCGGCCTGCTGTGGACGGGGTGGATCAAGCTCAGGTTGCCATGGTTATCGCTGCGCGCCAAACGGGTGAAGGGTCTTTGGGGTGCTTTTTTTCTGGCGGTCCCGTTTTTAGTGGCGGTATGTCCATTTTGTGCTCCGGCGTTGCTGGTGATTTTGACGACCAGTGCGGCCGTGGGGTCTGTTCCCTTCGGTTTCATGTTGCTGCTGGTGTTTGCGCTTGGTCGAAGCCTGCCCATACTGGCCGGTGCCTGGAGCATGGGTTGGCTGGAATCGCTGAGTGTGCTGGCGCGCTATCAGAAATGGTTTGAGGTGGCCGGAGGCTTGATTCTGATGCTTGTTGGCGTATATATGCTGAACAGTTATCTGCTGATTTTCTGAGTGTGACATGAACGACGGGCAGGGCGGTCCCTATCGTATTGGCGATGTCAGCAAGCTGACCGGCTTGACTACCGATACGCTGCGGTACTACGAAAAGATTGGGCTGCTTGGTGAGGTCAACCGCACGGCTTCCGGCGTTCGATTGTATTCGCCCAAAAATCTGTCGACGCTCCGCTTTGTTCAGCGTGCCAAGGCAATGAATTTCACGCTGGAGGAAATTGCCCGTCTGCTGGAAATGCGTCGCGACCCGCAGCATGCGCGCGAAGAGGTTCGCGCACTCACGCATGACAAGCTGAAGGCAATCGAGGCGCAAATCAAGGAGCTGGATGTACTGCGCCGGGAACTTGTCCTGTTGGTGACGCTCTGTCGCGGCGCGGAGGATGGCTGTCCGATTATTGATGACATGGAAACATAATATTTTTCAATGGCTTGTGTTTATTCCTCAGGCATTCGCACAGCGGATATTCTGTGACCGGCTGGGAAAATGAACGCTTCGTAAGCATTTTTTCTTTGTAATGAGAATGAATCTCGGTATCATGGCTGTCATGAGTCGTCTGTCCCGACAAATTGTTTCGCTTTTTGTTGCCGTACTGCTGGTGTTGTCACCGCTGCAGGGTGCAATGGCGGGTATTGTGTCGCTGGGCCAGGCACCTATGCCGGACATGCAACATGAAATGGCTGGCGAAAAAGTGGCAATGGATCATGGTGTCAATGCCAATGGCGCGCACGACATGATGCAGATGGATGTAGCAGCATCCGGCCAGCAGTGCGAGCAGTGTGATGTCAGTGCATGTTGCATTGGTGGGCAGTGTCTCTCCGGCCATTGTGCTACCTGTGCAATCGGCCTTGTTCCCGTTGTTTCCCGTTTTTCCGAAAGCGCTGGGGGCATCATTGCGATTGCGCCCGACTCCACCCGCCTTCAGCAAGTTCCTGATACGCTTCTTCGCCCACCCCGGGTCTGATTTCCTTTCATAGACCGGTTTCCCGGTCGCCGTTCAAAATTATCTTTTGATCAATCAATGTTGGCAGCATTGCGTCTGCTGACCTGGAAAGGAAAGAAATCAAGATGAGCAGTTTTATTGATCCGCATGAAATCGCGGGTGTCGATTTGTCACGACGTCGTTTCGTTCAGGGGCTTACTGTTGGCGCGGCGTTAGGCCTCGCTGGAATGGGGTCGACGGCGCTTGCCGCTGTGATGCGTCACCAGCAAGGCCCGCAAACACTGAGCGGAACCCGCTTTGATCTGGCCTATTCACCAATGAAGGTGAATTTTACCGGCAAGGAACGTTTTGCCACGGCAATCAATGGCAGTGTCCCGGCGCCTGTTTTACGCTTCAAAGAGGGTGAAACTGTCACCCTCAACGTCACCAACAATATGGCGGTCGATACCTCGATCCACTGGCATGGCCTGATCCTGCCCAGTGCAATGGATGGTGTGCCGCATATCAGCGATGGTTTCAAGGGCATCAAGCCGGGAGAAACCTTCAAATATCAGTTCAAGGTCGCGCAGAGCGGCACTTATTGGTATCACAGCCATTCAGGCTGGCAGGAGCAGACAGGTTCCTATGGCGCTATTGTAATCGACCCGATCGAGCCAGATCCTTTTGAATATGATCGCGACTATGTGGTGTTGCTGTCGGATTGGTCCGATGAAAACCCGAATCGTATCTACGCCAAACTGAAAAAACTCTCCCACTACTACAATTTTCGTGAGCGTACCTTGAGCGAGTCGCTTGCTGAGGTGAAAGAGTACGGCTGGAAAGGCTTCTGGGCGCGGCGCGGCATGTGGAACCAGATGCGCATGTCCGACCGAGATATTTCTGATGTCACGGGTTACACCTATACCTACTTGATGAATGGCGTTGCGCCTGCTGATGGCTGGATGGGACTGTTCAAAAAGGGAGAAAAAATTCGTCTGCGCTTTATCAACGCAGCGGCCATGACGTTTTTCGATGTTCGCATCCCGGGTCTGAAAATGACGGTGGTTGCGGCAGATGGGCAAAACATCGAGCCGGTGACCGTCGACGAAATCCGCATGGGGGTTGCCGAAACCTACGATGTCATCGTCGAGCCCAGTAGTGAACAGGCTTACACCGTATTTGCCCAGGCCATCGATCGCAGTGGATATGCACGTGGCACGTTGACACCGGATCCTTCCATGCGGGCGGAAGTCCCGGAAATGGACCCTGCGCCAATCCTGACGCATGGAGATATGGGCATGGACATGTCCATGATGGATCACGGTGCCATGGGTCACGACATGGGCGGTATGAAGGGAATGGATCACTCCACGATGGGCCATGACATGAGCGCCATGAAGGAGATGGATCATTCCAAGATGGGCCACGACATGAGCGCCATGAAGGAGATGGATCATTCCAAAATGGGCCATGACATGGCTGCAATGAGCAGGCGTGATCCAACCAAAATTGGCAGCGGTGCAGCGGGTTTTGGTAGTGCCCAACCGGTCGTTCATGCCAAAACAGAATATGGCCCGCAAGTCGATATGCGTGCCGATGCGCCGCAATACCGGCTCGACGATCCGGGGGTTGGTTTACGCGGCAATGGCCGACGTGTTCTGACTTATGCCGATTTGTTCAACCTCTACAAGACGCCCGATCCGCGCGACCCAGGGCGCGAAATCAACTTGCATCTGACCGGCAACATGAGTCGCTACATGTGGTCGATGAACGGGGTCAAGTTCAATGATGCCGATTTGCTCAAGCTGAAATTCGGCGAGCGGGTACGCATCAATCTCCTGAATGACACGATGATGAATCACCCGATTCATTTGCACGGCATGTGGAGCGATCTGGAAACCGGTGATCCGGATCATATTCCGCGCAAGCACACCGTCATCGTCCAGCCTGGTGCGCGTATCAGTTACCTCGTGACCGCCGATGCGATGGGCGGCTGGGCCTATCACTGTCATCTGCTGTATCACATGGCCGGCATGTTCCGTCATGTGAGTGTCGCGTAAGGAGGATTGAAGAAATGAAAAAGATATTATTTGCCTCGCTGTTCGCTGCAGCTATTTCATTGCCGGTGCAAGCCGGTATGGAAGATGACCCTACCCTGATCAAATTGATGATCGATCAGTTCGAACAGCGTTATGGCGATGATGAAGATCCGGTGGTACTGGAGTCGGACATCTGGATTGGCAAGGATCTCAATAAGTTGTGGTTCAAAGCCGATGTGGAGAGCGTCGATGGCGAGACTGAGCAGGCTGATCTGGAACTCAGGTATAGCCGGGCGGTTGCTCCCTTCTGGGATTTCCAGGCCGGCTTTCGGCAGGATCTGAAGCCTTCCGATGAAACCCGCAGTTGGCTTGCGTTGGGGTTCCGTGGTCTGGCGCCATATTTTTTCGATATCGATGCTGCACTTTATCTGGGCGAGAACGGCCGCAGCCAAGTGACCTTCGATACTGAGTACGAAATCCTGTTTACGCAAAAATTGATTCTTACGCCAGAAGTACAGCTCACGATCAATGGTAAAGAGGACAAGGCGCTTGGCCTCGGATCAGGTTTGTCATCGGTAGAAACGGGTTTGCGCTTGCGCTACGAAATCATACGAGAATTTGCGCCTTACATCGGTGTCAATTGGTCGGGTGTATTTGGCAAGACTTCTGACTACGTCGAAGCCGCTGGCGGGCAATCCAGTGATACTCAGTTCGTGGTAGGCATCCGTGCCTGGTATTGATTCGCAGAATTTTGCCAAAAAAACCCGGAGGTACGAGTAATGTCGATGAAAGCTAACTATCTGCTGATCGCGGTTTCGGCTGTGCTCCTGGTGGCTTGCGGGAAGGACGGGATGGCGCCCGAGAAGCCCAAATTGCAGGAGTTGCGCTGGTATTCAGCGAAACAGGTTAATCAAGGTCAGCAGATCTACCAGGACAACTGTGCCCAGTGCCACGGTAGTGATGGCGAGGGTGCACCGAACTGGCGGAAGCAGGATCCATCTGGGAAATTCCCCGCGCCGCCACTGAATGGTTCTGGACATGCCTGGCATCACCCTCGTGAGCTTCTACGCATGACGATTAGGCTTGGTGGCACGCCGCTTGGGGGCAGCATGCCGCTTTTTGGCGGGAAGTTGAACGCTGCCGAGATCGATAGCGTCATTGCGTGGATGCAGTCTCACTGGAGCAATGAAACCTACAATGCCTGGGCAAAACGCTCTGCCCGGGCCGCCTTGTCGCAGGAGAAATGAAAATGAAACCAGCAAGCAAAAAATGGTTCGCTAGCGCCTGGTTTGTGGGCGCTGCGGTTGCTGCGGCGGTGGCCCTCGCCTTTGTTGGCTTTACACCAAACAAAGAAATGTCGGCCCTACCGCAAGTTGTGGTCTATAAAAGTCCTACCTGTAGCTGTTGTAACAAGTGGGTGCGGCATCTGCGCGACAACGGGTTTCAAGTCCAGCCATACAACCGGCAGGACATGGCTGTAGTCAAGCGCGAGGTGGGCGTGCCTGATGGATTGACTTCCTGCCATACGGCGAAGGTCGGGAAATATATTGTCGAAGGACACGTGCCGGCGGACCTGATCAGCAAGATGCTACGGGAAAGGCCGGATATCGCAGGGCTTTCAGTGCCAGGGATGCCAATGGGTTCCCCTGGCATGGAGGGGCCAGTTCGTGACCGGTACAGCGTGATTGCCTTTGGTGATAATGGTAGCAAGTCGGTTTATGCACAACGATGAAACAAAGAGAGATAAAGGAGTTTGGAAATATGTCAAGCAAGAAATACAACAAGGCTGGATCAGCACTACTGCTGGCGTTGATGACAATGGCGACAGCCGTACAGGCGCATTCCCCCGGGAAGCATGCAAAGGTCTATTTTGAAAATATCCGCGATGGCGCGGTGGTGACAAATCCGGTTCATCTCAAGTTTGGCATCCAGGGCTTTGGTATAACGCCTGCTGGAACGACGGGAAAAATCCGTCACACAGCAGGTCATCACCATCTGCTTGTCGATGTGGATGAGATGCCGGATATGGATGAGCCCATTCCGCGTGACGCCCATCATATACACTTTGATGCCGGTGAGACGGAGGCGACGCTGACGTTGCCGCCAGGTAAGCATACCTTACAGTTGCTATTGGGCGATGAATCGCACGAGCCACAGGATCCACCATTGATGTCGGAGAAAATAACCATCACTGTCGAGCCAGCGAAATGAATAGATATGTGCGAAAAATGTTCAGTGTGGGTTCGCGGGTTCGAACTGGTTGGTTCTAACGAAAAGAGGTAACTGAAAATGCAATATGGTTTTTCCGTGAATGTAGGCGGGAGTGTTAACGACGTTGAAGAAAAGGTCGTTGAGGCACTGAAAACTGAAGGGTTCGGCGTGCTGACGGAAATAGACGTCCAGGCAACGTTGAAGAAAAAACTGGATCTGGATACCCGCCCATACCGAATCCTTGGTGCCTGTAACCCGGTCCTGGCCAGCAAGGCGCTGGAGGCGGAACCTGATATCGGCCTGCTGCTTCCATGCAATGTCGTGGTGCGGGAAGAGGAGAATGGTGGCGTGACGGTCTCGTTCATGGATCCCGAGTCTGTGCTGACACTGGTTGATCGCGAGGATGTTGCTGCGCTTGCAAAGGATGTAAAAGCGCGCCTCGAGCGCGTGGCCTCAGCAGTATCACGACAATGAAAATATCTTTGACCTGTGCGTTACGCACACCCTGGATACTGGCTTTCAGGGGTGGTGACAAGCCACGACGAAAGCCAGTTTCATTACTTACCGAAAAGAGGAGAAAGACGATGAAAGCACAAAAAAACCTGTTGATTGCCGGACTGTTGGCCGCGGCCATCGCGGTGCCCGTTTATGCCGATAGCGAAGGGACACATGACCAGCCAGAAAATGGTAATGGCATGATGATGGGCGGTGGCCAGCAAGGGCCAATGCCCATGATGGGCAGAGGTCCGCGTGGTGGTATGCCCATGATGGGGGGAGGTCCGCGTGGTGGTATGCCCATGATGGGGGGAGGCCCTCGTGGGGGCATGCCGATGATGCAGATGATGGAAAGGAAGCAGGCCATGATGCGTCAGCATATGCAGACCGTCGAGCAGCGCCTTGGGAATATCGAGGCATTGTTGCGGGAACTGGTCGAGCTGCAAAAACGTTGAGCTCTACTGAAAAAGGGGCGTCCGGTGTAACTGGTCGCCCCGGATGTAAGAAGAAGAGATTCGAGTTCGCTTGAGGAGAAGAAAATGTTGACAGTGAACGAGCTTGCTTTGGCGGCCTTGGTGCCCCCACATGTGGTGCGGTACTACACCAGAATCGGCCTGATCAAAGCACAACAGCGGAAAGACAACGGCTATCGACTTTTTGACCTGCGTGACGTTGATCGCCTCCGCTTTATTCGTCAGGCAAAGTCCCTCGGGTTTACGTTGAACGAAATCAGTCAGATTCTCACTCGTGCAGCCAATGGCGACTCGCCTTGCAGTGACGTACGCGGCATTATCGAGCACAGGATCAAGGAAACTCGGGTGAAGATCGAAGAGATGCAGGCGCTGCAGCAGCGAATGGAGCAGACGCTGGAGCACTGGCGGGAAATGTCAGATAGCGATGCCAATAGTGACAGTATTTGTCGTCTGATTGAATCGGTCCAGGAGGGACGTGTCGTTTCTGTGCCAACCAGCCAAAGGGGAGAGAACAATGTTAACTGAAATCATCGAAAATAAAGAAAAATATCAGCTTAAAGATCCTGTCTGCGGAATGGATGTCAGCGCGGACAGTGAATATTGTGCTCGGCACGAAGACACGGATTATTATTTCTGTAGCGAAACGTGTCAGCACAAATTCATCAAGGAGCCGGATTCATGGCTCCCAAGTGGGGCGTCAGGTGACGAGAGTGAACAATTGAAAGATCCTGTCTGCGGCATGGATGTTACCACCGACAGCGATTACCACATACGGCATAGCAATCAAGATTACTATTTTTGTAGTGAACATTGTGAGCATAAGTTTGCGGCAGACCCGGCGGCTTGGCTCAAGTCTGATAGGCGTGAAATCGAAGAACATGGTCATCAGGATGGCGCAGGTTGCAATGATGGAAGCTGTTCGACAACGGTTTCTGATTTGCAGGCCATTCCGGGCATGCAATATACCTGTCCGATGCATCCTGAAATCGTGCAGGATCATCCGGGTAGCTGTCCAAAATGCGGCATGGCGCTCGAACCGATGGGCGCGCCTGTTACCCAGAAAGTCGAATATACCTGTCCGATGCATCCTGAAATCGTGCAGGATCACCCGGGTAGCTGTCCAAAGTGCGGTATGGCGTTGGAGCCGCGTACCGTAGAAATCGAGGAGGATACTTCTGAACTCGATGACATGACCCGGCGCTTCCGCGTCAGTGCCGTTCTGGCCATTCCCGTTTTTTTGCTTGCCATGGTTGCCGACCTGGCCCCGAGCTGGCTGCCTGATGGTCTTTCGATGAAGACCGTGCAGTGGGTGGAATTTGTTCTCGCCACCCCGGTGGTGCTCTGGGGCGGTTGGCCTTTTTTTGTGCGTGGTTGGCAATCGGTTGTCACGCGTAACCTCAATATGTTCACGCTGATAGGACTCGGCGTAGCCATGGCCTGGGGCTACAGTGTCGTAGCGCTGCTGTTACCGGGGATTTTTCCGGAGGTCATGCGTCATGCTGACGGCACTGTCCCGGTCTATTTCGAGGCAGCGGCCGTTATTACTGCACTCGTGTTGTTGGGGCAGGTGCTCGAGTTGCGCGCGCGAAGCCAAACCAATGCCGCAATAAAGTTGCTTCTTGGGCTCGCGCCTAATACCGCGCGCCGGGTGAATCCCGATGGTACTGAAGAGGAGGTGCCGCTCGACAAGGTTATGCCCGGTGATATTTTGCGGGTTCGTCCGGGAGAAAAAATTCCCGTCGATGGCATCGTGACGGATGGTGGCAGTACGGTCGATGAGTCGATGGTCACCGGCGAGCCGATTCCCGTCGAAAAGCATGAGGGCGATCCGCTGATCGGCGCCACCGTCAATGGTACGGGCAGCATGTTGATGCGCGCCGAAAAGGTGGGTGCCGATACCTTGCTGTCGCAGATCGTAACCATGGTTGCCGAAGCGCAACGGTCACGCGCACCCATTCAAAAGCTGGCCGACACGGTTGCCGGCTATTTTGTTCCGGTGGTGGTGCTGATTTCGGTCATCACAATGATTGTCTGGGGCTTTTGGGGGCCAGAGCCTCGCTTGGCGCATGCAATGATCAACGCGGTGGCTGTTCTGATCATTGCCTGTCCTTGTGCGTTAGGGCTCGCAACGCCGGTGTCGATTATGGTCGGTACCGGCAAAGGGGCCACGATGGGGGTTTTGATAAAAAATGCCGAGGCATTGGAAATTATGGAAAAGGTCAACACCCTGGTTGTCGACAAGACGGGAACGCTCACAGAAGGCAAACCAAAACTGGTTTCCGTGCAGCCCGCAAATGGATTTGAGGAGACCGAGGTGCTACGCCTTGCGGCGAGCCTGGAAAGGGCCAGTGAACATCCGCTCGCCGAGGCAATCGTTCGTGGTGCGCAGGAACGGGGGATTGAACTGTCGGGCACCGACGATTTTGAATCGATAACCGGAAAAGGTGTACGAGGCATAGTGGCCAGCAAAATGGTCGCATTAGGCAACCGTAAGCTATTGGATGACCTGAAAATTGATGCTGACCAATTGAGTGACAGCGCTGAAAAGGGCAGGGTCGAGGGACAGACCGTGATGTTCGTAGCGATCGATGGACGTGCCGCGGGTACCATTGGCGTTGCCGACCCTATTAAGTCATCGACAGCTGAAGCCATTCGTGATCTGCATGCCGAAGGCGTCGAGGTGGTGATGCTGACGGGTGACAATGCGACCACCGCGCAGGCGGTGGCCAACAAGCTCGGTATCGATCGTGTCGAAGCCGAGGTGTTGCCAGATCAGAAAGCCCAAATCGTGAAAACCCTACAGGATGAAGGCCGCACAGTTGCGATGGCTGGAGACGGCATCAATGATGCACCTGCGTTGGCGCAAGCCCATGTCGGGATCGCCATGGGAACCGGAACCGATGTGGCAATGGAAAGTGCCGGTGTCACCCTGATCAAGGGCGATCTGCGTGGCATCGTCCGCGCTCGCCGACTCAGCCGGGCGACCATGCGCAATATTCGTCAGAACCTGTTCTTTGCTTTCATATACAATTCTCTCGGTGTACCGGTCGCGGCTGGGGTACTGTATCCCTTCACCGGCCTGCTGTTGTCCCCAATCATTGCTGCTGCGGCCATGAGTTTCAGCTCGGTGTCGGTGATTACGAATGCACTGCGGCTGCGTCGCACCAAAATCTGACGGTAGTTTCTCAGCCCCCTTTCCCCGTGGTCCGCGCGGAAAGGGGGCTGTTGTGTGACTGCCACATAAATATAACTCAAGTTTCGGAGTTCAAAATAGCGAATTTCCCCATCAATTTCCGATTATTCGTATTCCAACTGTAGCGTGAACGTATCAAGTTGAAGACTCTGCACAAAAAAATCATGAATACGCTCATCG
>Ga0256839_1005720_pt1 | contig 11317 bp, 10 predicted proteins | sample 354166metaG_FD_185968 | JGI IMG/M metagenome (GOLD analysis project Ga0256839, IMG submission 185968) | Hydrothermal vent microbial communities from Mid Atlantic Ridge, Atlantic Ocean - 354-166 | ecosystem: Environmental > Aquatic > Marine > Hydrothermal vents | place: Atlantic Ocean: Mid... | reverse complement strand
ATAAATCGGCTCTGCATTTTTAAGCAAATCTTCTTTTATTCTTTCAACCGCTACAAACCAGCTACTTGTTGCATAATTCAAAAGCGGAGTGTCGCAACGCCAACAGTGCGGATAGGAATGCTCTATTTTCTTTTTTTCAAAAAGCAAATCCTTGCTTGCCAGGTATTTTATAATCTCAATGTCCGTTTTTTGATGATCGTCTTTCGGCTTTACTTGCAATCCCGCAAAGCCTTTCACCTCCGGCTTGAAGCGTCCTGTCATATCTACATGTTGTATTAAAGGTATATTAAACTGCTTTGCAAGATCCATATCTTCTGCGCCAAAGGCGGGCGCCTCATGCGCAATACCGGTTCCATCATCATCAGTTACAAAATCGGCAGGATAAATTTTCCACGCATTCTCTTTGTTATCAAAGTCCTTACTTAAATAATAATCAAATGGTGGATTATACTCCTTTCCTAATAAAGCTTTACCCTTAAATTCATCTAAAATCTTATAGTCTATTCCATCAAAAATTTCTTTTACTCTTTTTTCTGCAACAATAAAGCGTACACTATCACTTTCAATCTTCAAATAGTCAATCTCCGGCCCGACCGCAAGCGCAACATTGCCGGGAAGTGTCCACGGCGTTGTGGTCCAGGCAAGCACAAAAGTGCCAGGCTCGTCTTTCAGCTCAAATTTTACGGTAACTGAAATGTCTTTTATATCTTTGTAGCCTTCTGTCACTTCGCTTTGAGAAAGCGTCGTCTCGCACCTTGGACAAATATGAATGGAGCGAAAATCTTCATAGACAAGCCCTTTTTCATACAGCGTCTTGAAAGCCCACCACTCGGACTCCATAAAGTCTTTATCCATTGTCTTATACGAGCTTTCCATGTCCGCCCAGCGACCAATGCGCGGGATTATCTTTTTCCACTCTTGCTCAAACTCAAAGATTTTGGTCCTGCAAGTCTCGTTAAACTTTTTAACGCCAATTTTTTCTATAATCTCATCTCTGCCTGAGACGCCGAGTTCTTTCTCCACAATGTTTTCTATCGGCAAACCATGACAATCCCAGCCCCACTGCCTTTTGACGCGAAAACCGCGCATGGTCTTGTAGCGCGGGATGGCATCTTTTACAAAGCTCTGCAAAAGGTGCCCGTAATGAGGCAAACCTGTTGCAAACGGCGGCCCGTCGTAGAAGCTAAACTCTTCCGGATCTTCTTTGCCTGCCGGCTTTTCCACCGACTTTTCAAAAATCTTGTTCTTATTCCAAAAATCTAAAATCTCTTCTTCTCGTTTTGCGATTTCGTTTTTTGCTTGTTTTTCATTATCCATAGGCTTATTTTAGCTTATTTTTTAACATAGACAATGTAGACGGGTCTTACAGCCCCTGATATATCGCTGTACCAAAACAGCTCATCTACCCTTGCTAATTCACTTGTCTTCTTTTGCAGGTTTTCCAATAAAACGTTTTTATTTTTGCCACTTAGCATGTTAACTAAAATTGCGTGTAATTTTTTATTTTGTTTTAGAATACAAATATACACCTTTTCACTTTTGCGCATGCTAAGTAAAGCAAAGTTAACAGCTTCATCAGCATTGCTAAAAACATGATGTTTAAAACCTTTAAAAATCAACTCGTCTGACAACCTATCAAACATTAATGAATAATAAAACCTGCAAGAATAAAAAGCAAGTCTACCAATCAATTGGCTCTACCCCATGTTTTTTTAAATATTCATTTGCGCGCAAAAAATGCTTATTTCCAAAAAAACCTCTACTTGCAGAAAGCGGTGATGGATGAGGAGACTCCAAAATCAAATGCTTATTTTTATCTATCAAACCTTTTTTACTCCGCGCAAAAGAACCCCAGAGCATAAACACCACGTTTTCTCTTTTATCTGACAAAGTTTTTATAACATAATCTGTAAACTCTTCCCAGCCTTTACCCGCATGACTTGTCGGCCTGTTCCTTACAACGGTTAAAACAGCGTTTAGTAAAAATACGCCCTGCTTTGCCCAGCGACTTAAATCCGTCTTTTCGCTCTCATCCATTTTGCAAGTTGCAGCATCCGGAATTTCATCACAAATTTCTTTAAATATGTTTTTTAAAGATGGTGGCGCTTCCTGCCCCTTTGGAACAGAAAAAGCTAGGCCGTGCGCTTGATTCGGATTGTGGTACGGGTCTTGCCCCAATATTACAACCTTTACTTGATTAAACGGCGTCTCATTAAAAGCGCGAAATAAATCCTGCGGTTTGGGATAAACGATTTTACTTAAATACTCTGATCGCACAAAATCAGCCAAACGAGCGAACTCTTCCCCGTCAAAGAAATCTTCCAAAACCTTTTGCCAGCTTTCCTCTATTTTGACTTTCATATTTTATTTTCTCTCCATTGTATATATTTAAATTTATCAGACAAACGCGGAGTAAAAGGAGGTGGCGCATCTCGCAAAAATCTGTCATATGAATTTATCCTGTGCGCGTAACCTGAGCAAAAATACGGACAGCCCCAAGATGTTCCGACTCTGTCGTTTGAAACGATAGTACCGTTTATTGTTAGTGTGTCTCTAAAATTATTTGAGTAGTAACTTCTTCCAAAAGAGCCTTCTTGTGCTACAAAAATTCCGTCAAGCCTCATGTTTTGCGGAGAGTATTCAGGAATCAAGATATAGCTTTGAGAAAAAAGAAGTATTCCATCAGAGCCATCACTATCTTTGTATTCCAGATTTCCTTCAAGTACAATTTCCGGTTTGTATGAATTGTTTTTATATGCAAAAACGGATACTTTTCCGTCTACCACACCTTTAACCCAAAGTTTTTCTTCGCTAAATATCAAAGAACAATTAGCAGGTATGGTAAAGTTGCCGTAGAAAGTCTTGCTTGTAATTCTGTTCCTTTCCCTTCTCCAGCCAAAACTCCATGAGTATTTGTATCCATACTCTCTTCTGTATCCCCACGTATAGCTTGAATACAAGACCTTGTATACATCAACTGTCCCGTCATCTTTAAATATAAGCTCATAGCCTTTTGTGTCTGTTCCCGCAAACGAAGGAAGAAATATTCCGCCACTTTGCGCCATGGATTTAAGTTCGGCAAAATCAAGATTAGCCATTGAAAAATCTATGCTATCTGTCGGATAGATCCATAAGCTGCTATTTGGTCCAGAGCCGAAAACACCTGATACATAACGTGGAGGCGAGCAACCAAAACTCCAATCACAATACCAAGTTGACTTTGCGCTTGTAACTGTTGAGTTGTTTTCCCCGTCCATGCGTATACCTCCGTTTGAATGGTATGGTCCCACGATCTTTCTGCTTGCGCCAGCCCAAACATCAGCGTTTATTATGTAGGAATATTCGGCTACGGAGGGCTTTATAAGACGCGCAGACACAGATGCTTTTTTGTTGTTCTTTGAGAAAAACTCAGCATCAGACTTTACATCTACGTATTGAGTTTTACCGCAGGATAAATAAGGGGTGGCAACTACACTAAATTTTCCTATAAGCTTTCCGTTAGTGTCCTTAAAATCTTTTGTTTTTGAAACATCACTTGAAGCCCTGTCAGGATGCTCAGAGACAAGCCATTTGTACCAAGATAATCCGGCTTCCGCAATGTATAACGCATTGTTTTTTTCATATTTTGATTGCAAAACCCGCATCTGCATAATTGACAAATTCAAAATCCCTGCTATAAGCAAAGACAATACAGCCCCAAAAACAATAACAAAAATGCTCGCGGACGCTTTATTTTGCATAATCTTCAATTAAATTTCTAATTGACGCACTTGCTTCAAAGTTGTATTTATCAGGCGCGCGATTTGGGTTTTTGTCTGTAATGATTTTTATGTTTACTGTGACTATTTTTAATAAATCATTGGGATTTGTGATCTTGTTTCCATATTTATCCAAATATTCAAATAAAGTTTCTGAGAATCTTTGATTTTGTACATAGCTTGCAACCGCGCTTTCTTTATCTGGCGTATTCAAATAAATCGGAGGTATTCCTGATGATTTAAAAATTTGTTTTTTTAAAGTTGTTCCATCTAAAAAATATCTGATTTTTTCTATCTTACCATCTTTATCAGTATCACTATAAAAAATAAATTCGTAACCTTCAAACCTTTCTATCGGATATGCGCCGTTGTCAGAGTAGCTGGCAGAGCGTATATCTGACAAAAGCTCTGAAAGCGCCTTGCGCGCTGAAAAAGACGCATCATACACGGCTGTGCTATAGCTCTGTTTTTTAAAGCTGTAATATGCAAAGTTCAAAAGCGCAAGCATAATCAAAGAAAAAATCGCAACGTAGACAACAGCTTCTACAGCGCTTGTTCCTCTATTTGTAAATGTATGTTGATAAAGCGGTTTCATAATTTTGACCTTTATAATTCCATCTTACAAGCACTTTTAACTGCTTATAATCTTTTGGATTGCCATCTGTTGGAAACACGGCATCTTCCGGATCATCAATCCATAACACAGTTGGGTATAGCTCATACAATATGTTATCATATGTATAGCTGTATTTATCTTTTAGTGTCCCTGTAGGGTCTTTACCTTCAACTCCTATATCTGCATAATTGTGAGTCTGTATTTGTTCTATAAATTTTTGCGCAAGCGCCATTGCTTGAGCTTCTCTTTTGTTTTTACTTAAAATCTTTGACGATAAAAGAAGTGTTGCAAAAAGCGCAACTAAAAACATCGCCAAAATAGCCGATGCAAATAAAACCTCGAGAGTTGCAAAAGCTTTATTTTTCATAATTAAAATTTACTGGTTATGGTATACATAGGCACAATCATGGCATAGGCAAAATATCCAACGGCGGCCCCTATAAAAAGCATTAAAAACGGCTCGACTATTGTTGACATATCCTTTGTCTTTCTTGACACCTCGTCTTCGTAATACTCTGCAAGATTATCAAGCATTCCGGATATTTGTCCTGTCTCCTCCCCAACTGCAACAAGCTCTACAAACATAGTAGGATACAATTTGTCATACTCTCTTATTGCTTCTGAAAAAGATTTGCCTTTTTCAACTTGCTTTGCGATATGTTTTAGGGCGCGCCTGAATTCCCTGTTTTGCACAACATCCGCGCCAATATTTATAGACTCTATTACCGGAACTCCGGAGCTTAAAAGAGAAGACAAGGTTCGAGCAGTGTATGCAGAGTTTATCTCCCGCGATAATGAGTTTATTATGGGTATTTTTAGCAAAGCCTTGCTCAAAAGCGCTTTACCCACCTCGCGACGCAAAAACCATGTAAATAATACAAAAAGTGATAAAACAAAAATGGCGACCGGTTTTGAATATGCATATAAAATATCGCTGATCCAAATTATGAGTTTTGTTGCATAAGGGAGTTCCGCATTCATCTCTTTAAATATATCCGAGATTTTGGGTACAACATAAATCATCATGAAAGCCCCAATTGCAAAAATTGCAAAAATGATAATTGACGGATATATCATTGCGCTTTGAATTTTTTTGCGGAGCTTTACGGATTTGCCTATTTGCTTTGCAACAGACTCCAAAGCATGTGGCAAATCTCCTGAAATCTCTCCGGCTTTAACAAGGGACACAAAAAGCTCTGAAAACAAAGATTTGTATCTGGCAAGAGCTTCATGGAACTGTTTACCTTCTTCTATATCTTTTTGAATATTTTCTATAACTATTTGCATTTTGCCGTTTTTTGTTTGCTTTCGCGCAATTTGCAAAGCACGCGATAAAGAAAGGCCGGCTTTAAGCATTGTTGCAAGATTTGAAGCAAAGTTCACCAACTCTATCTTGGGAACCGTAGAGAATAATTTATTCAAGTAAGATAAACTAAATTTTGATTCTTTAAATTCTTTTATGTATACAATCTCGTATCCTTCCGCTTTTAGAGCGTTATATAGATCATACTTGCTGTCAGCGTCTTTTACGCCTTCTACTATTTGTGTGCCTGATTTTGCTTTGTATCTAAAACGCATAATTACTCTGATATAACACGCAAGACTTCTTCAAGACTCGTTTTTTGTGTCGCCGCTTTAAATATTCCATCTTCTAGCATTGAAAGCATCCCTTCTTTTCTTGCTTGTTTGTCTATTGTGTCAGTGTCTGCTTCTTTGTTTATAAGCTCTTTTATGGAATCCGACACCCAAAGCACCTCTTGAATACCCCTCCTTCCTTTGTACCCGCCAGGGCAAGACTTGCTTTCTTTTGGTCGCGCAAACTCAATTGACTTAAAGCTTGCATTTTGAGATATTTCCCCCTCTTCTTTTAACGCTTTTAGTACATTGCCAAGCTCTGCATACTCGGACAAAGTTTTTATCTCAGTTGCGCTTAACTTATACACATCTTTTTCTTCACATAAAATACGTACCAAACGTTGCCCTATAACCGCTCGCAAAACAGAGGCTATCAAAAAAGGCTCAACTCCCATATCAACAAGCCTTGCGACAGCGCCTGCGGCAGAGTTTGTATGCAAGGTAGAAAGCACAAGGTGACCCGTAAGCGCAGCGTTTATTGCCAAAGACGCAGTTTCTTTATCACGAATCTCTCCCACCATTATAATGTCCGGGTCTTGACGCACAAGCGCGCGCAAACCCGTTGCAAAAGTAAAGCCGATCTCAGGACGAACTTGCGTCTGGTTCACTCTCGGCATTTGATACTCTATTGGATCTTCTACAGTTGAGATATTTACTTCCGGTGTATTTAAAATGTCAAGTATTGTATAAAGAGTTGTGGATTTACCCGAGCCTGTAGGACCCGTAACTAAAATCAAGCCGGTTTTTTTCTGTATGGCTTTATGGACTCTTTCTAGAGCCTCGCCGTGAAAACCTAGAGATTCCAGAGTAAAACCTTTTACGTTTTCTCTCAAAAGCCTCATTACAACTTTTTCTCCATAATAAGTTGGAAGTACAGATACACGAAACGCCACTTTTTCACCGCTTTTATCTTCTATCTTAAAACGTCCATCTTGTGGCAGGCGCTTTTCGTCTATTCTTAAAGAAGATAAAATTTTTATGCGAGCAACAATTGCGGAAGCTGTATACTTTGGCAAACTCAAAGCATCGTGCAAAATCCCGTCTATTCTATACCTTACAACAAGCTCTTCTTCTTGTGGCTCTATGTGTATATCTGACGCTCCTTGAGATATTGCATGCTCCAAAAGAGCGTCAACTATTTTAATAGCCGGCACAGCTTCTGCGACCTTTTCTTCGTTTTCCGCGCGCTTTGCAAGATTTGCAAGTTTTTTACTTTGAGTTTTTATAAGAGCGCCAAGTTCATCCTTTAAAGACTTCTGATAGAGTTTAAGCGCGTATTTTATTGAATTTTTATCCGTAAGACGAGGTAATATCTTGAGTTTTGTTTTTTTCTTTAAAAATTCTATTTGCGCTATATCTTGAATATTTAGCATTGCAACCTCAAGCGAATCTGCGTCTTTTTTATATGCTATTATTCCGTGTTTTCTAGCTATAGGCTCAGGAACCAAGCTCAACACTTCATAATCAATATACTTTTCGATCAAATTTATATAAGGCACACCTAGAACATAGGCCTCTGCTCTTTTTAGCGTCTCCTCCGTCACCAAGCCTTTTGCAAGCAGTATATCCGTGAGCCTTCTATTTTCTTTGTCTGCCTCTTCTTGCGCCTCTTTCAGATCTTGATGCTTCAAAAGTGAGCTGTCAAGCAAAAATTCTATAAGTTTTTCTTCTTGATTTGGCATGTCTATATTATAACATGCCAAAATTTAGACTACAGCCATCTTTTCTTTGCAAAAAGATACGCAATAAACGATGCAGCAGCTAATATAAGCAAAATGATAAATACAAAAGCTTCGGGCTTGTCCCCTGTAGGAAGCCAAGTATTCATTCCAAATATTCCCGATACTATAGTAGGTATTGTTAAAATAACTGTTAAAGCGGCAAGGGTTTTCATTGTGGCATTTAGCTGATGCCCTATTATAACCTCGTGGGCGGAACGCAAGTTTTGCGCGGTTTTTGCAACATTTCTTGCAGTATCTATCTCTTGGCTAAAATCTTGAAGCAAATCTTCCAATATTTCAACATCATCCTTATGTAAAGATACAGCGCGTTTTTTCAAAAGCATCTCTTTTAAAGCGTAAAGGGTCGGCGCCAACGCGGATATATAGTCAGTAAGCAAAGTTTCAAGCCTTAATATTTCTTTTAAATCTTCGTCTGATACATTCTCAATTTTCCCTAAAAATCTGATAAGAGATTTTCTGACTCGCATGAGAGACTTGTCGTAAAGTCTTACAATATTTTCAAGTATTAAAAGCAAAAATTTTATTCTTTGAGTGGTAAATACGTCTTTTCTGCTGTGTGCAAAATCGTCTAAAAACTCGGGTTTTTTATGAGATAAAGTGAGTATGTATTTGTCAGAGATTGCAATCATAAGAGGAGCTGTTGAGAGCTCGCCCGCCCTTGCTTCTACGGGATACCTTGTAAACAAATACAGAACATCTTCAAAATATTCAAAACGCGGAACCTCAAAATAATCAAGAGCATCGTCTAAAATATCTTCATCAAAACCCAATCTTTGCAGGGTTTTCAAATCATCAGCGGAAACATCATAGGCAAATATCCACGCCCCGCTTCGCGCTTTGTCTAACTTTTCAAGTTTTGCCGTTTTAACGGATTTGTATATGTAATTGACCATCTTTTTTGTTTATTTATAAAATTTTAGGCGCGAAGCGCAAAGCGCTTCGCGCCTTTATACTTTAAAGTATTATTGTAAGCTTTCAAGCTCTTGTTCAAGTTTTTTAATATCTTCTTTTGCGGATTGCGCCAAATCTTTCTTATCTTCTTTTTCAAAAGTCTTTACATAATCTTTCAATTTCTTTATTGCGCGTTTTATCTCATCTTTTTTCTTGGTTTTTTCTTCTTTTTCTTTTTCAATCTTTTGCGCCTCCTTCTCATACTTTGAAATATCTACCGGCAAATCAGCGCTTTTCTCATATTCTGTTTCATCAAAATCGGGCAAGAAAAAATTATTGAGCCTTTCTTCAAAGATGTTGTCTATGTAATCTCCCAAAGAGCTCCATTCCGACAATGTGAGTCTCGGCTCCGGCAAATTCATATTATTTTCTCGTAAAAATTCTCTATATTCCTTTTCAGAGTTGAACTCTTTTTCAAGTTTTTCTTCTTTGCCGTTTATATTTTTAACAATCGTGATTTTTCCTTTAAACATATGCGTTTTATTAAGCTTTTAATATTTGTGGCTACATTATATTACTTTGTTCTACGCAAGTCAAGGCAGGAGAACCACGCCGCTTTTACCAAAGGTAAAAGCGGCGTGGTTAATTTTAAAATTTAAATTTTAAAATTAACCACGCGGGCGCGCCAAAGGCGCGCCCGCTTGTTTTAATTAAAAAATAAAAATTAATCATAAAACTTGACAAACATGGAGGTTCAAGCTCCATGAACTTAAAAACAAAGCCGCTGTTTTGTCGCAGACAAAACAGCGGCTTTTATAATTTATAATTTATAATTTAAAATTGTTTTATCTTTTTTAGTCACCTTCTTTATTCACTTCCGCATTATCTTTTGTTTCAGGGCTGACATTTTCATTGTCCACATCTTGCCCATCGACAGTTTTATCAACTTCTTCCTCAAGTCCCTTGCCATTTTCTTTGTCACTACTTTCAGTTTTATTATTTTCTTCACTTAACTCTTCTTCTAGTACACCGGCCTTTTCAGCTCCATTCTCCTTTATTAAATAGTTTTCTCCGTCGGAACTTGCAAGCTCATCACCTCTGCTTGATACTATTGTTATTTTATACCCTGCAAGCTTTGCGGCGAGTCTTACATTCTGAGCATCTCTTCCTATTGCAAGTGACTCTTGATCTTCAGATACTTCTATTGTCGCCTCTTTATTCTCCTCGTCAATCTCAACAGAAAGAGCCTCGGCAGGAGATATGGAGCGGGCAACAAATTCAGCCTCATCATCACTCCACTCTATAATATCTATTTTTTCTCCTCCAAGCTCGCTTGTTACGGTAGAGACTCTTACACCTCTTTGTCCCACAAGAGAGCCAACAGGATCTATCCTTTCATCTAAAGAACTCACGGCTATTTTTGCTCGCCTGCCCGGCTCTCTTGCAACAGACTTTACTTCTATTATACCTTGTTCCATCTCTGGGACTTCTTGTTTAAATAGCTCCACCAAAAACTCATTTTTTACTCGTGATAGTTTTATGAATGCATCTTTTGATTCTGGATTTATTTCATACAAAAGCGCTCTTACTCTCTCGCCTTGTCTGTATCTTTCGCCAGGTATTTGCCCTTGTCTTGGGAGCACCGCAATGGCCTTTCCTAAATCTATATACAAGTTTCCACGCTCAAATCTTTGAACATGACCTGTTACTATCTGTCCTACCATGCTTCCGTATTCGTCTATTGTTGACTCTCTTTCCGCAGCTCGTATTTTTTGCATTATTACCTGTTTTGCAGTTTGGGCCGCTATGCGTCCAAAGTCCTCTTTTGTCTCCAAAGGAAACTCTATCTCATCCCCTTCTTGTACGCCTGATTTAATTTTTTTGGCATCGTCTAGCAGAATGTGCTGTTCTGGATTAAATCTGATTTTTTCTTCTTTCTCCTTTTCGCTTATTTCATCTTCGGGATAATAAATACTCTCGGGAGATACTACCTTTTTTATTTGTGTAAATACTAGCTCTCCCGTTTCCAAATTAAATTTTGCTTTTATAAACTGGCCTTTTTTGCCGTATTCCTTTTTATACGCTGCCGCAAAAGCGTGCTCTATTGCATCTAATGTTTTATCTTTTGGAATACCTCTTTCATTTTCAAGCTCTTGCAAAGCTGTATTCAAGGCTTTTGTATCTATCAACATAGGCAATAAAATTAAATTAATAAATTAACAAATTGGAAAATGCAAAATACAAATCAATAAATTATTAAATTTATAAATAAAAATAAAAGGCGGGCAAATCCCGCTTGCATATATAATAGCAGAATAATCAAAATATGACAAGAGAGGGCAAAGAGAAAATTTTAAATTTTAAATTTTAATTGAAGGTTTTGAGTTTTAAATTTTCAATTTTCAAGTAGCAATTTTCAAACCATACCTAATTTTACCTTTGGTAAAATAGGCGCGGTTAATTTTAAATTATAAAAAGAAATTATAAATTTTAAATTTTAAGTTTTAAATTTTAATTTAAAATGCGGGCGCACCTACGGCGCGCCCGCTTGTTTTAATCCAAAAATGAAAATTAAGCACAAATCTTGACAAACATGGAGGTTCAAGCTCCATGAGACCTCCATGAGAAATTTAAAATTTATCGCCCTGCCTTTACCTCCGGCAAAAGTGGGGCGC
>Ga0256839_1005719_pt1 | contig 11320 bp, 15 predicted proteins | sample 354166metaG_FD_185968 | JGI IMG/M metagenome (GOLD analysis project Ga0256839, IMG submission 185968) | Hydrothermal vent microbial communities from Mid Atlantic Ridge, Atlantic Ocean - 354-166 | ecosystem: Environmental > Aquatic > Marine > Hydrothermal vents | place: Atlantic Ocean: Mid... | reverse complement strand
TAAAGGCATATAAATAATACTAAGGCTACTTATTATGCGGTGTAAGGAGGATGAAATGATTGAAAATAAAAAATCAAATATGATACAAATTTTAGATTTTGTTTTATTTATGGGTGTGGTTGGATATTTCTTTCAAATTTTAATGCATACTTCTGAGATTTTTACAAAATATAAAGAGAACACTGAAATATTTTGTAGTCTAGAAAATAGTTGTTTGGGAGTTGTATTTATAGGCTTTTTGATAGGGATGTTTATTATGCAATTATACATAGTACTTTTATATAAAAAAAGAAAACAAAATTTTAGACTTTGGTTTACAGTATTTTTTTCTTTTGGTGTACTTTCAGAATTTGCAATATACATTAATGGGTCAATTATGTCTTCACCAGTTAGGTTAGCTTTTCATAGTGTATTTTTATTTATCTTTACAATGTATTTATTTTACTCAAAAGAGGGAAAAACATTTTTTTCAAAGTAGCTATTTTAACTCGTTACTACGTTGCACGTAGTAACGCATATTAAACATAAAATACAAAACAAACTCCAAACATTCCGACGTACAGCATCGGAACGAGAAACGATTTGAATACGTGAGGGTGTAGGTCGGGGTGTCTCACCCCGACATGAATTTGAATGAGATAAAAATTGCCACGTTATGTATATGGTGGATTGTCGAGGTGAGGACAAGCATTAAAATGTAGTGCAAGCGAAGCACTAAATGCTGAGTCGCATACCCCGACCTACGGTTGTTTATGAAATTGACATTTTTACTTCTCTTGGCTATAATAAAAATATGGCAGATATAGATGAAGTAAAAGAAATTTTAAATACCCTACGTGTTGCGATGAGCATAGGGTTTGGTATATTTGTATTGATAATAGGAAAACTAACATCACTATATCAAAATGGCGATTTTTCAGAAGTGTTTTGGATGACTGTTGTTGCATCTGTATTAGATATGCTTGCTATTTTATTTATCGTTAAAAAAATAGCGGCTAAAACAAAAGAAATTAAGGATTTATAATGACACTACCTACTATTGCACTTATAACTATTGGGGTACTCTTTTTTGCTTTGTTTTTTTATAGTATAGAGAAACTCTCTGAACAATAATGCATATCAAAAATAAAATATAAAACAAACCCCAAACAGTCCGATGCACAGAATCAGAACGAGAAGCAATTTGAATGCATGAGGGTGTGTAGGGTTTTGTGCCCTCACAACACCCTGAATATGCATAAGATAAAATTACCATTGATTAGCAGATTAGATTTGGAAGGTGTTGTCGTGGGACAACACCCTACGGATTTTCGCTATTTACAAAATAAATTTTTTATGATAGAATAATGTTTGAAGAGAGAGCGTTAGCTCCCTCTTGGATGGTTAGTGACTATTTAGATATTTAAGAATAGCTATAATCATCGTGAGTATGAGAATTATTAGTTCTATATCACATTCACCACCTTTCGTAGTCAAGATTGACTCGAAATACAAACAGTAGTCCTACCTGCTGTTTGCACAACAAATCTGACTACTTTCAAATTATAACCCACTTTTTTACATTTACCTAAAACATGGCATATTGACATATTATTCCCCTCTACCATGCACCATATTTGAAATCAACCCCTGTTCCTCTCTCACATCTGCAACGACCACACCTACTATGTGCAAAGGCACAAACACAAGTACTCCATAGAAAAAGACAAACTCATGTACTTCTTTGATGTCGTGGGCAAGTTCTTTGGTAAGTCCTAGGGTTTCATAGAAGTGTATGGTGAGTCCCGAGATACTTATGAAAAGTATGAGAGTATAGATGCCTATGTAGCTAAGGGTTACGAGTTTTTTATGTAGTGTCTTAGAGCTAAAGTTTAGGTAGTTTTGTTTTCCACTGTCTGTAAAAAAGAGGATGATACGCCATACTACCAGTGCTGCTAGAGCATACCCTAAAAGTATGTGCCACTCCCACATAGGAGCTCGTACGGCTTTGGCTAAGACTTTGGCTTGTGCCTCGGTGACACTTAGGTCAATGTTTGCTAGTTCTTGTGTGAGTATCTCGGAGTTTGTTCTCCAGCTTAGAAAGGTTTTACGTAACAAAACTGTTCCCATAAGTCCTAACACCACAAAAGCGTGTATCCAGTGCCATAGCCTAAAATTTAAACTCCATTTGTACATCTCTTATCCTTTTACAATAGTATAATGGGTAGTATACCACTAAAAAAGAAAGAATAAGATGGATATAGAAATAGGAAGATATAAACACTATAAAGGCTCACTCTATGAAGTACTTGGTACTGCCCGTCACTCAGAGACAGAGGAGTGGATGGTGGTGTATAAAACGTTGTATGGGGATTTTTCTACTTGGGTGAGACCCTATGAGATGTTTACCGCTAGTATAGAAGTAGATGGGGTTGTGGTTTCACGTTTTGAAAAGGTAAGCGATGGAGTGTAGTTACTGTAAACATAGTGTAGAAAAAGGCATAAAAGCCTGTCCTTATTGCGGAACACTGAACCCAACACAAAACACCAAAGAAGCCCTAGTGTGGACAGTGGGGATGATACTTTTCTTTGGGGTAGTCTATTATCTTTTTAACTAGAGACCCTTTAACTAAATACCCTCCATCACCCTCGCTTCAAAACTCACAAGTTGCTCACCTGAAAACTTGAAAAACAGCTCTATGGGTCTACAACAGACTTCGCAGTCTTCTATGTAGTCTGATGCCTCTTCTGTGTTGTCTAGTATCATAGAGATGCGTTCCCAGCAGTAGGGGCAAGTGAAAAAGTGTTCCATATATTATGCTCTTTTTTTCAAATTATAGTACAATCACATAAAAAACAGGATAGCCTAATGTCAGCAATTATCGAACACTTTCAAACCATTACGAAAATACCTCATTGTTCTAAAGAAGCAGATAAACTCTTAGCGTTTTTAGTTGACTTTGCAAAAGGTAGAGGCTACACAGTTGAAGTAGATGAAGCCAAAAATATTTACATACATAAAGGCACACCTAGCTTATGTTTACAAGCACACTACGACATGGTTTGCATGGGTAAAGCACCAGTGCTAGAAACCTACATAGAAGAGGGAATCATGCGAGCTAAAGACTCTTCTCTTGGAGCAGACAATGGCATGGCAATAGCCATGATGATGCAAAATATGGATGAGGGCTTAGACTTAGAGTTTCTACTCACAGCAGATGAAGAGATAGGACTTATAGGAGCAAACGAAGTAGCCTTTGACTTGAAAGCCAAATATATGCTCAACCTAGACAGCGAAGATGAGGCAGAAGTCTACATAGGCTGTGCAGGAGGGGCGGATTTGGTAGCGTTTAGAGAGGACACTTTTGTAGAAGGCAAAGGCACTTGCTATGAAGTAGCGGTTAAAGGACTCACAGGTGGACACTCAGGCGTAGACATAGATAAGGGCATTCCTTCAGCCATAAAGGTACTGGGTAAGTACTTGATAGAAAATGAGGTAACACAGTTAGCAAGCATCTATGCAGGAGAACGTCGTAACTCCATCCCTGCAAATGCAGTAGCCATAGTACGAAGCGAAAAAGTACTTGAAGATGAGGGTGATGTGAAAGTAAGAGTTTTAAAAGAGTCACCACAAGTACTCAAAGAGGGGGAAAAGGTCATCAAGTTTATCGATATTTTTCAGCATGGGGTATTGGGTATGAACGATGAACTAGGCATTCCAAGTATCAGCATCAACCTTGCCATCATCACAGCAGACGAAAAAGGTGGGGTACAGATGGAAGCCTCAGCTCGTGCCATGAGTGTAGAGGCTCTGAACTATCTGACTGAGTCCACTACAACACTGTTTAACTTTTATGACTTTAGTGTGGAGGTGCAAGATAAGTACCCTGCATGGAAACCTGACATTTCAGACTTTACAAACCTAGTGAGCGAAGAGATGAAAGCAGTCTTTGGACGCAGTAAAATGATGGCGATACACGCAGGACTAGAGTGTGGGGTCATAGCCCAAAAATACCCACATATGAAGTTTGCTTCCATTGGACCTACCATACGTTACCCACACTCAACACGTGAAGAGGTAGACTTGCTTTCTATTGAAAGAACTTATGAAGTTTTATTGGGCATTATAAAAAGAGTTTAATGCTTGTAGGACAACACTCTACACCTTGAATGTTTGCGTTGTTTTACAGTGTTTTTCCATAAAACAGCCTTCGCACTCAGGCTTGACTGCCTTACATTTGTAGCGACCAAATAAGACCATCGCCTGATGCAGAAGATGTAAGTCCGTTTTAAACTTTTTAGTGAGTTCTTCTTCACACTTTATAGCAGTTTTGGCATCAGATAGTCCTAGACGATGGGCTACTCTGAAAACATGAGTATCTACTGCCATGAGGTTAGCTCCTGCGTATTCTATCATGACAACATTGGCTGTTTTTTGTCCGACACCTGCAAGTTTGACAAGCTCGTCACGTTCTAAAGGAATATTCCCATTATAATTTTCTACAACAGATTGTGCCATCTTGATGAGGTTTTTCGCTTTATTATTAAAAAAGGAACAGGTGTTGAGGTAGGACTTCACTTCATCAAGGTCTGCGTTGGCAAGGCTGATAGGGTCTGGGTATTTTTCAAAAAGAGCAGGGCTTATGATGTTGACACGTTTGTCAGTACACTGAGCAGAGAGCATGACTGCTATGAGAAGTTCATAGAGGTTTGCGTAGTTGAGTTCGGTGAGTGAGTCTGGATAGTACTCTAAAAAGAGTGCTTTTATCTCTTCTATCTCTTTTTTGCTTGCTCTTTTGATTTTGATATCCTTCTTAACTTTTGCCATACTTTTACCTTGCTCTAAATGGAATAAGAATAAAATAGTACCACATTAATGAATGATTTACCCAAGAGGGATATACTTCTTGATACATTATTAAACTTTTAAGGAATATAAAATATGTTAAAACTTGCAAAAACTTCACTACTAGCACTCTCAATCATCACTTCAGCGGCATTGGCTTCTGACATTTTAGTAACGGTAAATGGTAAAAATATTACTAAGCAGGACGCACAGGCTTTTGTAAAAGCACAGGCACCTCAGGCAAACTTTTCTGAACTTAAACCAGAAGAACAAAAAATGATAACTGATAGACTTGTTGAAAAGCAGCTTTTTACAGAACTAGCAGCAAAACAAGGGATCGATAAGAAACCAGAGTTTCAAAAAAATATGGAAAAAATAAAAGAAGAACTTCTTGTAAACATGTGGATGAAAGAGCAGTTAGACAACGCAGTAGTCAGTGACTCAGAAGCAAAAGAGTTTTATGAAAAAAATGCTGCACAATTTATGGGTAAAGCTACGATGCATGCGAGACATATCTTAGTAGAAACTGAAAAAGCTGCAAAGGAAATAATTGATACTTTGAAATCACTCAAAGGTGAGGCGTTGAAAACTAAGTTTATAGAACTTGCTAAAGAAAAATCTACAGGACCTTCTGGACCAAAGGGTGGAGATTTAGGGACATTTACAAAAGGTCAAATGGTTCCAGAGTTTTCAAAAGCGGCATGGGCACTTGAAAATGGACAAATTACAACAAAACCTGTAAAAACACAGTTTGGTTATCATGTTATTTATTTGGAAACTAAAGAAGATGCAAAACCTATCGCATATGAGACAGTGAAAGAGAAAATTATAACATCATTGAAACAAAAACAATTTGCAGCAAAGATAGCAGACGTGGCAAAAGAGCTTAAAAGCAAAGCAAAAATTGTCCCTGCTACAAAATCAGCTACAGACACAGCAAAATAATTTTAAAAAACTACAGGAAAAACAGTATGAATAAATGGCTATTTTGTATAGGTGTTTCACTTGGGTTGTTATCAAGTAGTGCATCAGCTGATGCATTAAAAAATTCTTTAACAAACATCATGAAAACGGATGACTCCGTACCTATGCTTGATTTGAGTAACATTAACCTAGATGCTAAACCAAAACCTGTAAAAAGGGTGATTAAAAATAGGTCTCCTAAAACAATAGTCGGTACAGTAAATGGACATAAAATTATTAAAAAAGATGCTGATGCATATTTGAAACAACGTACAAAAGGCAAAGTAACAAATTATGATGCTATGCCAAATAAGCAAAAGAAAATGCTTCTTCAAGAGATGGGACTTCCTTATCTAGCGTATGATATGGCAAAAAAAGAGTTGACTGAACTTGAAAAAGAGAGTGTACTCAATCGTGCATGGATGCAAAAAGAAGCTCGAAATATAAAAATCAAAGATATTGACATCAAAAGAGTATACAATCAAATCAAAATGCAGAATGTTGATGCAAATAGTACAGAACCTATCCCTCCATTCGAAGCGATAAAAGAGAGACTCCGTATGCAAATGATTGAAAAGCAGATGATGACTAAACTCATGCAAAATGTAAAAATAGAAGTTGCAGAGTAAGAGCTTAATCTGTATTTCTAAATCAAGTAGGTAAAATACACCTCATAATTACAAAAGGAAATCAAGAATGACAAAATTTCTAACACTCTTAGGATTAACTGTTGCACTCACTACAACTGCAGTTGTGGCAAAAACAGCAGGTACCGTAAATGGTATGATTATTACTGTAAAAGAAGCTAACAAGGCACTCGAAGTATTGACCAAAGGTAAAGATACTTGGGAGACTATCCCTGCTGAGGGCAAGAAACAACTTATTCAGATGATGGCACCTGCTAAACTTGTTTCAGCTAAGTCTAAAAAAGCCTTAACAACTAAAGAAAAAGAAGCAGCACTTTCAGGTTTTTGGATGCAGAAAAAAATGTCTGAAACAAAAGTCACAGATAAAGAAGCTAAGGCAGTCTATGAAAAAATGAAAGCTGCATCTAAAAAAGCAAAGTCAAAAAAACCTATTCCAGCATTTGATGCTATAAAAAACAACATCAAAATGCAATTGGCTCAAGAAAAAGTAGTTGCTAAACTCATGAAAAATGCAAAAATAAAAGTAAAATAATGTCTATAAAAGTTTTAGATGTAGTACATGTAGGTGTGGTCACAGGTAATGACCTACAAAAGTTATTTAAAGTAGCAAAAGAGGAAGGTTTCGCCTTACCTGCGGTAAACGTAGTAAGTACATCTTCAGTCAATGCTGTACTCGAAGCGGCTAAAAAAGTGAACTCTCCTGTGATTGTTCAGTTCTCCAATGGCGGAGCAGCATACTATGCGGGAAAAGGTTTACCTTCCGATGAAGCAGCTGTCTTAGGTGCTGTCTCTGGAGCTAAACATGTGCATACTGTAGCAAAGGCATATGGTGTGCCTGTTGTCCTTCATACAGACCATGCCGCAAGAAAACTTTTACCTTGGATAGATGCACTTTTAGATGCCAGTGAGGCACACTTTAAAGCACATGGCATACCTCTTTTTTCTTCACATATGATAGACCTTTCTGAGGAACCTATAGAAGAGAACATTGCTACGTGCAAAACATACTTAGAGCGTATGTCTAAGATGGGTATGACACTAGAGATAGAACTAGGTGTGACAGGAGGAGAAGAAGATGGCGTAGACAACACGAACATTGATAATTCACTCCTCTATACGCAACCTGAAGAAGTAGCCTATGCCTATGAAGAGTTAATGAAAATTTCCCCTAACTTTACTATTGCCGCTTCATTTGGTAATGTTCATGGTGTGTATAAGCCTGGAAATGTTTCATTGACACCAAAGATACTCGATAACTCACAAAAGTTCATCCAAGAGAAATACAATACAGGCGAAAAACCTGTAGACTTTGTCTTTCATGGGGGTTCTGGTTCTGAGCTAGAAAACATTCGTGATGCTATCTCATATGGTGCTATAAAAATGAACATTGATACCGATACTCAATGGGCATTTTGGGATGGTGTACGTCAATATGTGGATGATAAAAAAGACTACTTACAATGTCAAATAGGTAACCCAGAAGGGGAAGACAAACCAAACAAGTCTTACTACGACCCACGTAAGTGGATACGTGCAGCTGAGCTTTCTATGGTAGAGAGACTAGAACGTGCGTTTAGTGACTTGAATTGTGTTGGACGTAACTAAACCTTCACCCAAATCTTCTCCTGTAGAAACTATCTCTTTTGAAGGTCACTCTTTTTACTTAAAAAGGGATGACCTTTTGCATCCAGACTTCTCTGGAAACAAAGCCCGTAAATTTTACTATTTCCTCCAAAATGATTTTCCAGATATTAAAAAAATAGTCTCATATGGTTCTGCTCAGTCCAATGCGATGTATTCTCTTTCCGTTTTAGCAAAGATGAGAGGGTGGGAATTTGAATACTACGTTGACCATATTGCTGACTATTTGAAAGAGAACCCCCATGGTAATTATAAGGCTGCATTGAAAAATAATACTATTTTTAAAATGAGGAATGAGGAATTAGGAATGAAGAATGAAGAGGCTATTCTTTTCATTGAAGAAGGTGGAAGACAAAAAGAGGCTGAATTTGGTATCAGTATTTTAGCTCAAGAAATTATGGATTGGCAGGAAAAACAAAATATTAAAGATTTAAATATTTTTTTTCCATCAGGTACAGGAACCACAGCACTTTTCTTAAAGAAATCACTCCTCACTCCTCACTCCTCACTCAGCACTAATGTGTATACTTGTGCTTGTGTAGGTGATGGTAGCTATTTGAAAAAACAATTTTTTGAGTTAGAAAAAGAAGAAAAATACCATCCAATACTATTGTCGCTAGAGAAAAAACACCATTTTGGGAAACTTTATAGAGATAACTATGAAATTTGGCTAAAATTACAACAAGAAACGGGAGTGGTTTTTGACTTACTCTATGACCCTTTGGGATGGCGAACATTGTTGGCACATCCTGAGGTTTTTGAAAAGCCTACACTCTACATACACCAAGGTGGTGTGTTAGGTAATGAGAGTATGCTCCCAAGATACGAAAGAAAATATAGTGTGTAGGGTGTTATACCCTTACAACACCGATTTAACAGGATAACAAGATGAAAATATTTTACAGCAATGACGATACCTTTGAAGCAAACTTCAATGAGCTTTTAGAACGTGGAAAAATGGACATAGAAGGTGTGACAAACATAGTCTCTGGGTTACTTAAAGAGATACAAACTGAAGGTAACACTGCACTCAAGGCACAGATAGCAAAGTTTGACAGATGGGAACCAAAAGAAGATGCTGAACTTCTCGTAAGTACCGATGACATGGCTAAAGCCTATAAAAACATAGATCCAGAACTTCGTGATGCCTTGCATCTTGCGTACGACCGTATAGAGTCTTACCACCAAAAACTTATGTCTAAAACATGGATGGATACTGAAGCAAACGGTACGATACTTGGGCAAAAGGTCACAGCTGTTGATAGAGCAGGGCTTTACATCCCTGGTGGGAAAGCAGCCTATCCAAGCTCACTGCTGATGAATGTCATACCAGCTCAAGTTGCAGGCGTGGAAGAGATAGTCATCTGTACCCCAGCACCTGACAATGAACTAAATGAACTTCTACTTGCTGCTTGTCACCTTTGTAAAGTTACGAAAGTTTTCAGAGTTGGTGGTGCATCAGCCATAGGTGCGATGGCGTATGGTACGCAGACCATTCCTAAAGTAGATGTCATCACGGGGCCGGGAAACATATTTGTAGCGACTGCTAAAAAGTTAGTCTATGGTGAAGTAAACATAGACATGATAGCTGGGCCTTCTGAGATAGGTATACTCGCAGATGAGACGGCAAGAGAAGACTACATCGCCATTGACCTACTTAGTCAAGCAGAACACGACGAGATGGCAAGCTCTATACTCATCACTACTGATGCAGACCTTGCAAATAGAGTGAGTGATAAAGTAGAAGCGTTCCTTTCTACGCTTAGCCGTGAAGAGATAGCACGAAAGTCCATAGAAGAGCGTGGAGCTATCATCGTGACATCTTCTATGGAAGAAGCCATAGACCTTATGAATGAGATAGCCCCTGAACACTTAGAGGTTATCACCAAAGACCCTATGGCACTACTAGATGACATCAAGCATGCAGGAGCCATCTTCTTAGGTGAGAACACACCTGAACCAATAGGTGATTACGTAGCAGGCCCTAACCATACACTACCTACAGGTGGAACGGCTAAGTTTTACTCACCACTAAGTGTAGATAACTTTTTGAAGAAATCGTCTATTATCTCGATGTCTAAAAAAGGTATGGAAGAGATAGGTGAACAGTGTGCGTTGATAGCAAATACTGAGGGGTTGACTGCACATGAGGAATCTGTGAGGATAAGGTTAAGAGATTAGATTTGAATTTTTTAATAGAGTTAGTTTTAGCTATGTTTAATGGGATATTTAAATATCATATTGGAGATAAACCCTATTATAAAATAAAAATTGTACTCACGTCTATAGGAAGAATAATTGGAGTACTATTTTTAGTATATATGATTGTACTTTATTTATTGTTTTCTGGGTATGAAGGAACGTGGTTTCTTTATTCTTTAGCTTATCTACATGATTTGTTTTCGGAAACTTAAGATTGTTTTTTCATTTTTTTTGCTTACCGCGTTACACCTCATACTCGAATTTGACTCTATATTTAGTATCTTCTAATGATTAACAAAAATATTTGAATTAAAAAGGTGTTGTGCACCCCAAGGGCATTTCCGATGGGCAGGGCACAACACCCTACAAAAGACAGAACTATCCTCATAAAATATAACTTATAATCGAAAAAATAAAATGATTGTTAAAAGAAATGGCGCGGTGGACGAGACTCGAACTCGCGACCCCCTGCGTGACAGGCAGGTATTCTAACCAACTGAACTACCACCGCACCTATAATGAAAATATAAGTAATTTTCACTTTTAAATGTAAACCAACTTTTTACTAACGAAACTAGTTTCGTGAGCTGTCTGCTGAAGACTGTCATTATGGTGGTCGCTATAAGACTCGAACTTATGACATCTACCTTGTAAGGGTAGCGCTCTACCAACTGAGCTAAGCGACCGTATTTTGAACTGAGATTATATCGAAATAAACTTTGGCGACCCCTAAAGGATTTGAACCTCTGTTTTTACGTTGAAAACGTAATATCCTTGGCCACTAGATGAAAGGGTCATCAGATACCGATAAACAGTTACTTATAAAAAGTGGTGACCCTTCATGGATTCGAACCATGGGCCCATTCCTTAAAAGGGAATTGCTCTACCAACTGAGCTAAAAGGTCACACAATGTAATGGCGCGGTGGACGAGACTCGAACTCGCGACCCCCTGCGTGACAGGCAGGTATTCTAACCAACTGAACTACCACCGCGTAATCATTAATATAACGTAAAATCAGCAAAGCTAATCTTTACTACGTT
>Ga0256839_1005718_pt1 | contig 11323 bp, 9 predicted proteins | sample 354166metaG_FD_185968 | JGI IMG/M metagenome (GOLD analysis project Ga0256839, IMG submission 185968) | Hydrothermal vent microbial communities from Mid Atlantic Ridge, Atlantic Ocean - 354-166 | ecosystem: Environmental > Aquatic > Marine > Hydrothermal vents | place: Atlantic Ocean: Mid... | reverse complement strand
CGCCGGTCGTCGTGCTGCCGCCGGTCGTCGTACTACCGCCGGTCGTCGTGCTCCCACCCGAGTCCGTCGCGCTGCCCACGGTGGTCCCCGCCGTGTCGGTGGCGGTCGCCGTCGTGGGGCCGGTCGTCGCCGTGGCGGTCTCCGTGCCGGCCGTCGCCGAGTCACTCGCGCTGCCGCTGCCGCTCGACGAGTCGTCGCCGCTGCAAGCCGCCAGGACGAAGGAAAGGCCGAAGGTGAGGACGCCCAGCGGCGTCCGAACACGATGGATGTAAGTCTTCTGCATGGCTTCGTTCCTCCTCGTGGCGAGGGTGAGGATGGAGATCCGAACCGACGAGGCTGTGTCGTCGTGGCATGGATACGCCGCCCGTCCCCCGCGCGGTGCGACCTGGAGGATAGTACCCGACTTCATGCAACCGTGCATACCCGCCGCCTTGCTCCAGGCTGGTGGAGGGGCCCGCGGGCGCGAAAACCCCTCTCTGGAGTGGATTTCGCCGGGCTTTGCGCCGATCCCGCAGCGGGGCCACGAACGCAGCCCCGTGCGGCGACCCGGCGGGCCGCTGCGCGGGGCCGCGCAAACGGTCGAGGCTCCGCTCGATCGTCCTCTACTGTACGATCACCTCGTAGGAATCGATGTACCAGCCGTCGTACTGCACACTGGCGTCACTGCCGAACACGAAACGGAAGCGCACGTCCGCTTCGCCCAGATAGGGCCCGAGATCCACGATGGACGTCCTCCACGTCATGTCGCCGCTCGTGAAGCCCGGTTGGCCGGCCGGCGGAACGAAGCTCGCCCCGAGGTCGTTCGTGTCGTACCAGTGCCCCAGCGCGGGAACGACGTCCCAGGTCTGCCCACCGTCGATGCTCACCTGGAAGTTCCCCCCGTCGAAGTTGTTCTCGATATCGTACCAGTGCACGATTTCGACGAAGACACTGTTGCCGCCGCAGTTCGAAAGATCGATGGGCGGCGCCTCGAGATAGGCGCTCTCGTCCGGCGCGTAGCTGCCGTCGAGGTTCGTGGCCCACACGCCGATGGCCCCGACCGGCCCGGAGGTCGGGTCGCCGCAGGCCCATGTCGGGTTGGAAACGCCCGGGTCGCTGTTCGCCTTGCCGGCCGTGAACCCGTCCATGCAGCTCGTAAAGTCCGTGAAGAACGCGGCGCCGCAGATCGGCATCCCACCGGTGCTCCCGCCCGTGCTCGAACCAGTGCCGGTGGTCGTTCCCGTCGTCCCGCCGGTCGTCGTTCCCGTCGTCCCGCCGGTCGTCGTACCGGGGCCGCTCGAACCCACGGTGCCCGCCGTGCCCGTGTCGCCGGTCCCCGTATCGCCCGTTCCGGTGTCCGTCCCGGTATCCGTCCCGGTCGAGGTCGAGGTCGAGGTCGAGGTCGAGGTCGAGGTCGAACTCGAGGTCGAGGTCGAGGTCGAGGTGTCCGTCGCGGTCGTGGGCGATGTCGTGGACCCGGTCGTCCCGGTCGTCCCCGTGGTGCCCTCCGTGTCGGTGCCGCTGCTCTGGTCGTCCCCGTTGCAGGCGCCGACTCCAGCGAGGAGCGTCGCGGTCAGGATGGTCCGAATTCCGTTTTCGAGTGCTCGCATGTTGTCCCCCGTTCCTTGGGTGTTCTGGTTCGGAGAACGGACCCTATGCACCACGAACACGAAACGCAAGTGCTCGACCGCACGAAACACGGGAAAACCGGCGCCCGCAATTTACGCCCCCCTTACACTGTAAGGCTCGTTACGCCGACTGAGAGGATCGTGTCTTGTATGCTTCCACTAGATCAAAAACCTCTCGATCCGAGAGCACGGCCCGCCGCTGCTTGGCGGCGGCGAACACGAAGTCCACCAGCCCCTCGGATGGCTCGATCCCGTGCTCTGTCAGCCAGTACAAAACGTTCGAGCGCCCCGAGTAGTGCCCGATCTCAATGGTCTGGCGCCGCCCGAACACCCGGGCCGGCACGCTCGAGTACACGCGGTCGGCCAGCGCCGCGTCGCCCGTCCGCTCGGCCTTGATCACCGCCGCGGCGTGCACGCCGGTGGCCGTGCGAAACGCGTCCCGCCCGACCAGCGGGTAGGCGGGGTGGATGGGCACCCCCGTGTACGCGCTGACCTTCTCCACGTACTCCGTCAGGCACGACAGCTCGTGGCGCGCCGGATCGAGCTGCCCGAGCAGGTACAGGTTCAGGAGCAGAAGATCCATCGACGTGTTGCCCACCCGCTCCCCGATCCCCAGGCCGCAGCCGTGCACGCGATCCACCCCGTGTTCGAGCGCGAACAGCGCCAGTGGAAGGGCGTGCCCGCGGTCATCATGGCCGTGCCAGTCGAGCGCCACCGCGTCCTCCACGCCCATGGCGCGAAGCGTCGCCTTCGTGAAGTTGACGAGGTTGCGAACCCCGTCGGGGGTCGCGTGCCCGCACGTGTCGCACAGCACGAGCCGCGTGGCGCCCGCGTCGATGGCCTCGCGAAAGAGGCGGTCGAGCGTCTTCGGGTGCGAGCGGGTCGTGTCCTCCGTGACGTAGGAAGCCGGCAAACCGGACCGAACGGTGAACGCGATGGCTTCGCGCGTACGTGCCGCCAGCGTATCGAGGTCCCAGTTCTCCACGTATGCTCGAATGGGGCTCGACCCGATGAAGGCCGTCACCTCGATGGGGATCCCCACCCGCGAGGAGATCTCCACGATGGGTTCGATGTCGCGCACGACCGTCCGCGCCGCGCAGTTCGGGCGGATGCGAAGGTTCTCGTCCACGATCATCCGCGCAAGGCGCTCGACGTCCTCGGCGGCGCGCGGACCGGCCCCCGGTAGGCCCAGGTTGACCACATCGATCCCGAGCCGGTCCATCAGCCGCACGAGTTCCATCTTCTGTTCGATGGTCGGATCGGTGACCGACGGCGACTGCAACCCGTCCCGGATCGTCTCGTCCACGAATCGCGGGTACTTGCGCAGGACCGGCCCCCGCCGATCCTTTTCGTTCCAGTCGTAAATCAGATCTTCTTCCATGGCGTCCTCGTCTTCCGGCGTCGGGCGGCGCCCCTCGCGTCAGGCGTCCACCGTCGCTTCCCCGAACACGAGGTCGCTGCGCCCGAAGAAGGTGCGGATGCCGTCTACCACGGCGTACAGCAAGCTCGAGGCCACGTCGTCCTCGCTCGCGGCCCCTTCCGTCACGTGATCACGCAGTACGACGATGCGTTCGAGCTTCGCGGGCACGCCGTCACGCGCGGGCGTCCCCTCGAACAGCACGTCGCTGCGCGGGTCGAGTCCGGCCCGAACCTGCTCCAGGGTGGCCCGCGCCTGCGTGGCGATCGGCGCGGGCGCCAGCAACCGCATGAGCGGATCGGGGAGGTCCGCGATGGCCTGTTCGGTCAAGTCCACGAGCAACGCCGATTCCTCCGGCGTGACTGGTTCGGCCGGCTCGCCGGCCGTGTCGAGCCGCCACACCTTCTCCATGACCTCGACGGCTTCGTCCTCACGCCCCACCTCCTGCAGCGTAAGGGCAAGTTGGTACCAAAAGTCCGGGTCGTTCGGATCCACCTCGGCAGCCTTGCGCGCCGCCTCGACCGCTTCGTCACCTCGGCCGGCCGCCAGCAACGCGGCGCTCTTCGTGGACAGGTAGGCTGGGTGCTCCTCGAGTTCGCACCCCACGGCGTCGAGCAGGGCCATCGCGCCGTCCACGTCCATGCGATCCAGGCGGATCTGCGCGAGCGTCAGCGTGGCCTCGCAGCGCTCGCGCTCGGTCAGTTCGGGCAAGTCGAGCGCCTGCCGCACGACCACCTCGGCCTCGTCCACGTCGTCCCGAGCGATGAGCAGCGCCTCGGCACAGTCGAGGTAGATCTCGGCGTGCGACGGGCCCTGGTCGGTGGCCTGCATCAGGTAGCCGAGGCCCCGCTCCGTGTCGCCCTCGGCGAGCGCCAACAGGCCCGCCAGATGGAGCACGCGCGGGTGGTTCTCCCCACCGTACTTGCGCGCGCGTTCGAGGGCGTCGTCGGCCTCGTCGAGCCGCCCCTCGTCGAGGGCGGCAAGTCCGTGGGAGAGGGCCTCGTCCAGTCGCCGGGCGTCGTCGCTCATGGTAGGAAAGAGGGTACCAGCGCCTGGCCCCGCCACGACCGTCGCCGCGCACGCGAGCATGCGCACGCGAACCCCGGACGGGGCCACCGGGTGGCCGGCCGCCCCCGGACGCGAGGGACTTTGCGCTTTATGCGCGTCCCTTCATCTGCGGGACGGCGCCCGGCGGCGCCTGCGCCGCCGGGCCGCTCCCTCGGCTCACGCGGAAGCCTGGCTCCTACGCCCCTTACGGCGCCGAAAGTGACGCCGACCAATGATGCCGGGACACGATCGGCAAACCCCGGGTGGGACCGTCGCCCGCGGCTCCCGTCGGGGTATTGCGCAATGGGCGCACGCCCCTCCCCCGAAGCCTGGCCCCTGCGCGGCGCGACCCGGTGGCTGCGCCGAAGACGGCGGCTGTGGCCCTCGCGGGCCGCGGTGGCTCCAGATCACCGCGGTGGATGCCTCGACTGGACGGCCGCGCTCGTGGGGCCTCGTCGCTTTCGTCTCATATGGTAACGGGGCCACGGACCGCCGACCGTGGCCGTGCCGTCTCGAACGGCCCCCGCCTCGGCCACCCAGACCGACTCGCCCGAACCCCACCTCCGAAACCCGATGCGCGTTCTCGCTCATCGCGTGTCCTCCGGACGACCGCACGTTTCACCCGTGGCTTCGGAGTTGACCTCGTCGGGGCCAGCACACCTCCCGGGCCGTGCCCCGGTGAAGAGCCCGGCCGCACGACCGCTCCACCGCCAGGGCCCACACGCCCCGGGCGTCCTGTCCGGCGTGCCCGCACCCCCTCCCCCGGCCCCATGGAGCCCCGCGGACCCGGCCCCTGTTGTGCAGCGGACCGCCCCCTCGTGCCGTGTTCCTTCCGAGATCGGTCCAACGCGGGGCCGCAGGCCCCGGTCCGGCCCTCCAGGAACCGAGCCTCCCCACGACGGCACCGGCCCCGGGATCGCCGGCGCTGCGAAGGCCCACCGGCCCGTGGGCCTTCCGATCCCGTCCAGCCGCCCCGGGGCCCCCCCGCTACGTCCGCAAATTGCGCGGTTTTCGGGCCATTGGGCCGTCCGCCCCCTCTCCGAGCGCAAAACCCTTTCCCTTTGCAGTGTTTTGTGGCAACGTGGCAGGCACCGTGCCACGCTCTCTCCTCTCCCCCCCCATCGTCACCTTCAGCGAGTTCGTCCTACTGGCGCTCATTCACGAGAAGCCGCGCCATGGGTACGAGTTGGAAACCGAGATCGAGTCGCGCGGCCTTCGGAATTGGTCCCCGCTGGGACACTCGCTGGTCTACCACACCCTCGGGCGCCTCAAGCGGCGCAAGTGGGCCACTACCAAGTCCACCCCCGGCCTGCGCGGGCGTCCCGCCATCCAGTACCGCCTGTCGGCCGCTGGGCGCCGGGTGTTGACGCGGGCCCTCGAGCAGGCGCTCGTGGAAGGATCGCTCGACCCCGTTCGATCCGAGTTGGCCGTCCTCTTCTCGAAGGACATGCCGGCGAGCTGGTTCAAGGACAAGATCCGCAAGCGCAAGGCCAAGGCCCAGGAGCTCAAGAAGACGGCCAAGGCCGAGGCGAAGGAGGCCCTCGCGGCGGCCAAGGACATCGCGACGGCCAAGGGCACCATGGGCGCCGCCAAGCCGACGGACTTCCTGTATCGCTACTACGATCAGATCCTGTCGGCGGACATCGCCTGGTGCGACAAGGTGCTCAAGAGCACCCGCCGCTAGACGCGGCACCCGCTTCGGCTCCGAGCGCCACGCCGGGAGTGCGCCCCTGGCGCACCCTGCGTGTGCGCCGAGGGGGCTCGCCGTCCGCGCGGTTTCGTACACCGACCGGCCAACCCTTGGACTCCGGGCCGCGCGGATGGCGGCGCCCAGACGAGGGGAAGAACGCCGTTTCAGCCCCGATAGCCGGTTCATCCCGCACGGCCCGGGCCTCCGTCCCCTCGGGCGGTGGACTTGAAGGGGCGTCCGCGTTGACGCCTGCGAGCTATGCAAGGTACGGTGGGGTGACGATTGGTAGCTTCTTCGCGCCGCAATCGGATCCCCCCACCGAGGTAGGCTCATGACCCGTTTCTCCCTCCCCCGCGCCGTGACCGCCGCCGCCTGCGGCGTGATCCTCGCCACGGCATGCGCCGTCGGCTCCGACAGCAGCAGCACCTCGTTCACCACGGTGAACACGACGGTCCCCACCACCGCCGGCACCTCCCAAGGCGCCACGGGGACCGCGGGCACCGACACCTCGGCGACCGGCAGCGCGAGCAGCAGCGGGTCGAGCGCCGGGACGGCCGTGTCGGCCACGGAGTCGGGGGGATCGAGCGGGACCACGGGCCCGGACACCTCCTCGACGAGCAGCACCTCGTCGAGCACCAGCGGCGGCCCGTCCTCGTCCAGTTCGTCCTCTACGTCCACGGGCGGTGGGCAGCCGGATTCGGGCATGTACAGCTCTTGTGACCTTTCGCCCGAAGAGTGCAACGTCGCGCCGGCCAACGTCTGCCTACAACTCGGCAACTCGGATCCCAATGGCCAAGACTGTTCCGCCGACCCGAACAGCTGCCCCTTGGGGCAAGCATGCTTCGATGATACGACGTGCGGGTCCGTCGTGGACGCCTTCTGTACGATTTCGACTTGTTCGAACCCCGCGATCGACTGCGACCCCTCCCCCGGCGGCACCGCGACGCCGATGTGCCTGCCCAGTGGGAACAGTTTCCTGTGCGCGCTCGATTGCTCGAATGGCAAGACGTGCCCGACGGGCATGACATGCTATGATCTGCAGGGAGGCTCGTCGATCTGCGCATAGGCGTGCGCAACGTCACGGTCGCGATGCGGCCGGCGTGCGGTGCGCGACGCCACGGGTGCACACCAGGTGACAGCGCGCGGGTGCGCGGTCCATACTCCCAGGCGGCGGCCCCCGAGGGGTCGCCGTCCTTTTCCCGTCGAGGAACGACCCCATGGACTACCCCTCCCGCGAACGCAAGACGCTCGACCAGGTCGTCGTCCGCCTCGCCGGCGACTCCGGCGACGGCATGCAAAAGGCCGGCGAACAGTTCACTCTGACGACGGCGCTGGCCGGCAACGACCTGGCGACCTTCCCGGACTTCCCCGCCGAGATCCGGGCGCCGGCCGGCACCACCTTCGGCGTCTCCGGCTTCCAGATCCACTTCGCCGACCACGACGTCCTGACCCCGGGCGACCGGCCGGACGTGCTCGTGGCGATGAATCCGGCCGCGCTCAAGGTCAACCTCGGCGACCTCGAGCCGGGCGCGCTCGTGATCGTCAACACGGGGGCCTTTACGAAGGCGAACCTGCGCAAGGCCGGCTACGAGGCCAACCCCCTCGAGGACGGCTCGCTCGACCCCTTCCGCGTGCTCGAGATCGACATCTCCAAGCAGACCCTCGCCGCGGTCGAGCCGTTCGAGCTCGGCAGCCGCGACGCCCTGCGCTGCAAGAACTTCTGGGCGCTGGGGCTTCTGTACTGGATGTTCGACCGAGATCTTGCCCCGACGCTGGCCTGGCTCGACGAGAAGTTCGCCAAGCGACCGGTGATCCGGGACGCGAACAAGGCCGCCCTCAAGGCGGGCCACGCCTACGGGGAGACGGTGGAGTTGCCCAGCGGGATCGAGCCGTACCGGGTCCCCCGCGCGAAGCTCCCGCCCGGCGAGTACCGCAACATCACGGGCAACGAGGCCACCGCCTGGGGCCTCGTGGCCGCCGCGCGCCTTTCCGGCCTGGAGATGGTGCTCGGCTCCTACCCGATCACGCCGGCCTCGAACGTGCTGCACTACCTGGCGAAGCTGCGGCACTTCGGCGTGACCACCTTCCAGACCGAGGACGAGATCGCGGCCGTGTGCGCCGCCATCGGCGCCTCCTTCGCGGGCAAGCTGGGGGTGACCACCACGTCGGGCCCCGGCGTCGCCCTCAAGACGGAGGCCATCGGTCTGGCCATCGCCGTGGAGTTGCCGCTGGTCATCGTGGACATCCAGCGGGCCGGCCCCTCCACCGGGATGCCGACCAAGACCGAGCAGTCCGACCTTCTACAGGCCATGTACGGCCGCAACGGTGACGCCCCGGTGGCCGTGGTGGCCGCCGCCACCCCGGGCGACTGTTTCCACATGGCCATCGAGGCCGCACGCCTGGCCCTTCGCGCCATGACGCCGGTCTTTCTCCTGACCGACGGCTACATCGCCAACGGCGCGGCCCCCTGGAAGATCCCCGACATCGCAGAGATCCCCCCCATCGAGGTGAAGTTCCACCAGGCCCCCGAGGGCTTCCACCCGTTCCTGCGCGATCCGAAGACCCTGGCCCGCGTGTGGCCGATCCCCGGCACGCCCGGCCTCGCCCACCGTATCGGCGGCCTCGAAAAGGACTACGACAGCGGGAACATCTCCTACGACCCGGCCAACCACCACCGCATGACGAAGGTCCGCGCCGAGAAGATCGCGCGCCTTGCGGACGTGATCCCCGAGCAGGACGTGGCGACCGGGGAGGACCACGGCAAGCTGGCGGTCGTCGGCTGGGGGGGGACCTTCGGCGCCATCGACGCGGCGGTCCGAAGCTGCCGCGCCCGCGGCGCCGCCGTGTCCCACATCCACCTGCGCTACCTCAACCCGTTCCCGAAGAACCTCGGCGCGCTGCTGTCGCGCTTCGACCGCATCCTGGTGCCGGAGCTCAACAACGGGCAACTCGTCAAGATCCTGCGCAGCGAGTTCCTCGTGCCCGCCCGCGGCCTCGACAAGATCGCGGGTCAGCCGTTCAAGGTCTCGGAACTCGAAGACGCCATCTTGCAACACCTCGAACAGGACGCCTGATCCCATGGCCCCCGACACCCCCACTGCCCTGACCCGCAAGAGCTTCATGTCGGACCAGGAGGTCCGCTGGTGCCCCGGTTGCGGTGACTACGCCATCCTGGCCGCCCTCCAGCGCACGCTGCCCAAGCTCGGCGTCCGCCCCGAGAACACCGTGTTCGTCTCCGGGATCGGCTGCTCCAGCCGCTTTCCCTACTACATGAACACGTACGGCTTCCATACGATCCACGGCCGCGCCCCGGCGGTGGCGACCGGCGTCAAGCTGGCGAACCCCGACCTCGACGTGTGGGTGATCACGGGCGACGGCGACGGCCTGAGCATCGGCGGCAACCATCTGCTCCACGCGCTGCGCCGCAACGTGGACCTGCAGATCCTCCTGTTCAACAACCGCGTCTACGGGCTGACGAAGGGGCAGTACTCCCCGACGAGCCTGCTGGGCCAGCACGGCCCCTCGACCCCGCTCGGCTCGGTGGACTACCCGGTCCATCCGCTGCCGTTCGCCCTGGGGGCGGGGGCGCGCTTCGTGGCGCGCGCCATCGACACGGTGCAAAAACCCCTGATGGAGATCTACGAGCGCGCCTATCGCAACAAGGGCGCCTCGCTCGTGGAGATCCTTCAAAACTGCCCGGTGTTCAACGACGGTGCCTTCACGGACGTCGCGGCCAAGGACGTGGCATCCGACCGGCAGCTCTGGGCGGTCCACGGTCAGCCGCTCGTGTTCGGGAAGAACCGCGACAAGGGGCTTCGCATGCGCCGCGACGGCTGCGGGATCGAGGTGGTCACGATCGGCGAGGGCGGCGTGTCCATGGACGAGGTGCTGGTCCACGACGAGACGAACCTCGGCCTGGCGTCCCTGCTGGCCCACCTGGGCCCACCCGACGCCCCCATGGTCTTCGGCGTGCTCTATTGCAACCCGGCCCCCACCTACGAGCACCAGGCCCTGGCGCAAAACGAACTCGCCCGCCAGCGGTACGGCGAGGCCGATCTCGACGCGCTGTTGCGGTCCGGGCACACCTGGACCGTCTCCGGCAACGAGGACGGCTGATCCGGCGTTCGACGCCGGGCAAAGGATGGTACAGAATAACCGGGTGCGCCCGCGCGTCGAACGCCGCGGGCGCGCTCCCCTCGCTTCCTGCCGCCCCTGGAGGACCCCACCATGCCTTCTTCGACCCGTTCCTCGCTTCGTCCCCTCCTGTCCACCCTGGCCGGCGCCGCGCTGGGCGTTTCGGTCGGCTGCGTCATCGTCTCCGGATCCGGCGGCGGCAAGGGCTGCGGCGATCCGGGAACCCACAGCTTCGAGCAGGGCGGCGAGTGCGTGTGCGAGGCCGACTACTCCTTTTGCAACGACGACCCGGACGACTACTCCTGCTGCCCCGACGGCGGCGAGTGCGGCCCGAACGCCTACCTGCAGGACAACACCTGCTGGTGCGATCCCGGCTTCGACTGGTGCAACCCCAACGACCCGATGGACAACGCCTGTTGCCCGACCGGTGACACCGACGGCACCGGGACCGGGACGGCCGGCGGCACGGGGACGGCCAGCGGCGGGACCACCGGCGGGGGCGTCGTGTGTCCCCCGGCCGCCATGCCGGATCCGGCCGACTGCACGGCGGCGGACGAGGGGATCGTGTTCTGCAGCCACGCCGACCCGGCCTACATCGAGTGCAGCACCCTGTGGATCTGCCAGGGCGGCCAGTGGGTGGACGGCTCGCAGGTGGCCGACGAAAACTGCCAGTTCGACGGGTGGGACTGGGCCTACGGCTGTTTCGACAACGCCCAGGCCAACCAGGTGGAGGTCGTCTGCGGCGCCGGGCCCGGCACCGCCTGCAACGACACGGACATGAGTTTTTGCGTGGACGCGGACGTGGCCCACTACTGCCGCTACGGGCGTCTTTCCGAGGTGAGCTGCCTGAAGACCTGCCAGGAGGTCGGCGACGAGAACCTGGTGACGTACGACTACGGCGAGTGCCAGATGGACGCGGGCGACGCCTTCTGCGCCTGCTGCGACCAGGGCGAGCCGGGCTGCCCGGCCGGCGGCGGCACGGGCGGTTCGACCGGCGGCTGACCTCGCAGCCGGGCGGGGACCGGCGCCTCGAACCGCGCTGCTCACCCGCCGCGGGCGGGCCGCGGTGCGCGCCACCACTTCCCGGACGGGCGTCCGGCACGCACCATGGCTCGCGCGAGTTTCTCAAGCTCGCGGCCGGCCCAGTCGTCGCGGGTCGGCTCGACCTGCACGCCGGCACCGGTGACGGTGACGCGGTGGCAAGTCGTTTCCTCCGGCGTGGCGATCCATGCCTCGAACTCGCCGGAGACCCCAGAGCGGGCCCTCCGGACCACGAATCGGGCGCCGTAGCGTGGCGGCGCAGCAACGGGCGGAGACGCGGACATGGTCCGCACGAGCCTACCATCCCCCATCCCCGCCGCTCCACGACGGCCCCGGCGTGCAGGCCCCCTTCCCACACCGACCGGCCGCTCCGCAGTGCCCCGTGGA
>Ga0256839_1005717_pt1 | contig 11323 bp, 9 predicted proteins | sample 354166metaG_FD_185968 | JGI IMG/M metagenome (GOLD analysis project Ga0256839, IMG submission 185968) | Hydrothermal vent microbial communities from Mid Atlantic Ridge, Atlantic Ocean - 354-166 | ecosystem: Environmental > Aquatic > Marine > Hydrothermal vents | place: Atlantic Ocean: Mid... | reverse complement strand
CTCGAGATTCGCGTGCCCGACACCGGACGCGGTTGCCTGCTGGAGGTCGAGCCGGCGCCGTGAGCGATTCCGCCCCGGACCCCGGCCTCTGTGGCCGATGCCGACACGCCCGCCTGCAGGTGAGTGCCCGCGGCAGCCGCTTCTGGCGCTGCGCGCGGGCGGACGGGGATCCCCGCTATCGCCGCTACCCGCCCCTTCCGGTCGCGGCCTGTCCGGGCTTCGAAGCCCGGGAGGCCACCGGGGGCTCTGCTAGGATCGCGCCTGGCCGGGAGGACCGATGAGGCGCTGGTTCATCCTTTCCGCGATCGGCCGCGATCGGCCGGGGCTCGTGGCGGACCTCGCGCGGCTCGTCTACGAGTGCGATGCCAACCTCGAGGACTCGCGGATGACGCTGCTCGGGAGCGACTTCGCGGCGATCCTCCTCTGCTCCGCGGCGGACGAGGAGGCCGGCCACCGCCTCGCCGTCGGCGCCAAGCAGCTCGAACGCGACCACGGCCTCACCATCCTGATCCGGCGCCTCGAGGGCGAGCGACGCCCGCCGGTGCCCGCACCGGGCACGCGGCTCTACCGCGTGGAGGCCGCCGGTGAGGACCGGGCCGGAATCGTGGCCGGCCTGTGCCGGGTGCTTGCGGACCACGGTGTCAACATCGCGGAGCTCGAGACCGAGAGCCGCCCCGGCCCGGGCGGCTCGCCGCACTACGTCCTGCGGATGCGGGTCGAGGTCCCCGAGCCCGTCGACCCCCGCAGGCTCCGGGAGGCGCTCGAGGCAGAGGCCGACCGGCTGGTGATCGACGTGGCGCTCATGCCCGCCGACACCTGAGCGCCGCCGGCTGGCGATCCCACTCCACACGGCGGCAGCGACCGGGCACCCCGCCTCCGGTCCCCTCAGCGCGCTCGCCTCGGAAAGGGAACCGGGTGCCGAAGCGGGCGCCCGAGCGCCTCGAAGAAGTCCTCGAGGAAGCGGAAGGTGAGCCCCCACACCACGTGGCGGTCCGGGTCCCCCACCACGATCCCCGGGAAGGCGACCGGGAGACCCGGACGCCTCCACGCCACGTGGCGGGCGGGATCGAGGAGGTCGCGCAGGGGCACGAAGAACGCGGAGGCCACCTCGTAGTTCGGCCGCAGGGGGCCCGGATCCGGGAGGTGGTACGCGAACGCCGAGATCACCAGCCCCTCCGGCCGCCCGAACTCCTTCAGATCGTGGAGTCGACCGAGGGGCTCGGCGCGGGCCAGCGAGAGCCCCACCTCCTCCTCCGTCTCGCGCTCCGCGGCCCGGCGCGCATCCGCGTCGCCCGGGTCGACGCGGCCGCCGGGGAACGCCATGTGGCCGGACCACGGGTCGTCCTCGAAGCGCGCCCGCTCGATGAACAGGACCTCCGACCCCCGCGCGCCCTCGCGGAGCACCAGGGCCACGGCCGCCCGCCTGTCGCCTTCGAGGAGGCGAGGGTGTCGACGACCGAGCGCATCCCGGATCTCATCGATGCGCGGCATCCCGCCCCGTCCCCGTCGCTCCCCGGCCCGCTCCACCGGCGTCCGGGGTCCCGCACCGGAGCGGAATCTGCACGATCCGCTCCTCGAGCCCCCGCTTCCCTTCCCGGCGCTGGCCGAGCACCACGCTCCCGAGATCGGGGGCGAGCCCGATCCCGGTGGGACTGCCCCAGTCGCCCGCCTCGCCGAGATCGAAGTCGGCCGGCGGGCCTTCGCGGGCTGCCAGACGAAGACCCGTCCCGCGGAAGAGCACCCCGAAGGCGTCGCGGCCGAGCGCGAGGGGAGCCAGCACGGCGCCGAGCCAGCCGGGAAGGACGCCCAGGGCGCTGGCCCGCGATGTGGTGGCCAGCGCGACCAGGCTCCCGTCCGGAGCGAAGGCCGCGCCGGCGTTCCAGGCGATCCCGTCCCCGAGCCCGCGCTGCTCCCCGGTGGCGGGATCGAGGGTCCGCACCTCGAGCGGGCCGAGCGGGTTGCCGCGCGCCAGGAGAAGCGCCCGGGCGTCGGGCGACCATCCCAGGCTGGTCGCGAATGCGGGCCCGCCGGAAAAGAGCACCGACGCGGGACCGAGGAGGAGACCGCCGTGCCCGGTGCGCACGGTGGCCAGCAGGACGTCGGTCCGGCCCCGCCCGCGGCGAGTGAAGACCACCGTCTCCGGAAGCGGAGGCGCCACCGGGATGTCGTCCCAGGCCGGGTGGAAGGTGAGGCGGCGGGAGCCGGGCGGCGGCCGCGCGCCCGTGGCCCGGACGCTGTGGATCTCCCACTGCGCGGGCGCGAGGGTGCGGCGGTGGCGGCTGGTGACGAAGAGCAGGGCACGGCCGCCCGGCACCGGTCGCGGACGCAGGTTGTGACCGGGCTCGCCACAGGTCCAGCATTGGAGCTCCCGGGTGCGAAGGTCGAGGCGGTGGATCTGCCGTGTGCCCGCCTCGTCCGGGGCGTCGAGCCAGAGCACCCGGCCGTCCGGACCGAAGGCCGGATGGGCACCGCGATCGAGCAGCACCTCGGCCGGTCCCGACAGCCGGCAGCTCCGCGCCGGCGCGAGCGGGGTGCGCGCGTCCACCTCGAGCACGGCCGCCGCGAGGCCCCTCGGAGGCGTCGTCCCGGGGCCCGCCACCGCGCCGACCGCCACCGAAAGGGCCACCAACGCGATCGAGGTGGCCGCCACCCCCGCCACGGCGAGGCCGGCGCGGCGCGGGAGCCCGCCGGCCGACCCCTGCGCCCGGGCCCCGAAGACCAGTCCGGCTGCGAAAGCGGCCCCGGCGAGCGCCGCATGCGCGAGAGGGCCCGGGGCGAGGTCGAGCCACGCCGCAACGGCCGCGGGCAGCCCCGCAAGCCCGAAGCTCGCCCCGGCCGCGAGGTGGAGTGGCCGCTCCGGCTCGTCCGCTCCGCGGCGGGCCAGCCAGGAGGCGAGGAGCACGGCCCCCGCGCCGACGAGGGCCGAGCAGCCCGCCAGCGCCAGCCACGGGTTGGCCGCCGCCCACGCCGAGAGGCCCCGGGCGGGGGCCGGGCCCGCGTGCAGGGTGCACCCGAGAAAGGCGACCGCGCCCACGGGGCAGCCCGCCACGAAGACCCACAGCCGCCAGATCACCCGCACTCCCGAGATCGAAACGGAGCCTCCAGGGTAGCCGAGGCCCGGAGACCCCCGCCCCGCCGCGCCACTGCTAGCCTCGGTCCATGCTCCCCGCCCGACGCCTCCCCCCGCGCGCCCGGGCGCTGCTCGAGCTCGCCGCCCGCGACCGGGCGGCGGCCCGGCGCAGCGCCGCGGACCTCGATCCCGATTCCTTCGCGGAGCTGGTCTGCCTGGCGCCCGCGCGCGCTCGGCCCGCTCTGCTCGACCTCGCCCCCGACCCGGCGGCGGTGATCGCGCGGATCCCCGAGGTGGATCTCTGCACCACGCTCGACGCGGTGGGCGTGCCCGAGGCCGGCTGGATCCTGGAGCACGCCACCCCGGAGCAGATCACCGCCTGCGTGGACCTCGACGCGTGGCAGGGCGAGGATCTCTCCCCGGAGCGCTTCGGCCGCTACCTGGCCGCGGCCGCCGAAGCCGGTGACGCCACCCTGCTCCGCCTCGTGCGGGCCGTGGATCCGGAGGTCGCGGTGCTCTACCTGACCGACCGGGTCGAGGTGATCCCGCCCGCCGACACCGAGGCCGCCGGGCCGCCGGAGGGCGCGGTCACCATCGATGGACGCATCTATCTGCGCGCGCTCCGTGCCGGGGACGACCTCGCCGACCTCCTCCGGCTCCTGCGGGTGCTCTTCACCGAAGACCCGCCCACCTACCACCGGCTGCTCCTCGCCCCCTCCTACGAGCTCCGAAGCGAGATGGAGGAATTCGCCCGGCGGTGGCGGGACGGGCGCCTCGAGGACCTCGGATTCCCGCCCCGGGAGGAGGCCCTGGAGCTCATCGCCCACCTGCCGCCCGAGCACCTGGCTGACTGGTCCGAGCGCCCGACGGCGCTCGAGACCGATGCGTGGCGCCTGCCGGTGTGGCTTCCCTCCCTCCCGGTGGAGGAGGACGCGCGCCACCCGATCTTCCGCGCCGCCGCTCGTCTCGACCGGGGCGAGCGACAGGCCTTCTTCTACGCCTTCGTCGCGGTGGCCAACGCCCTCGCCCGCGCCATCGGCCTGCCGCTCGGCGAGGCCGACTCCCTTCCGGGCGCGGTGGAGCGCGCCGCCGAGCTCGCGAGCCGGGGCCTCGGGCACATCGCCGAAACGCGCGACGCAGACGAGGTGGAGGTTCTCCGCCGGGTGCCGCTCGCGCGCCTGGTCCGCGTGGGAGCCAACCTCGAGCGCGCGGCGGGCGGAAGGCCGGCTGCGGGGCTCGCGACCGCGGGCCCCGGATTCCCGGAACCCCGCTAGGCCCCGCCCCGGCCCCGTCGGGCCGCGGAGCCGCGCCCACGCGGAGCGGAGTGGAGTCCGTGCACTTCGCAGCAGAGCCCACCCGCGGCGCAGCCGAGGCCACGTGCGCCCCGGCGGAGGCCACGCGCGGGCACCCCCCGGGAGCGCCGCAGCCGGCGCATCCGCGAACCGCGGCCTGCCGCGCGCGGGCGGGCGCAACCGGGTGGGACCGAATGGGATGGGACGGAACCGGGCGGGCGCTTCCGCCGGAGGCGCCGGCGGGGGGCGCGCCGTGGCGCCCCCCGCTGGCGGGTGAGCGGACCTAGAGGTCCACCGCCTTGAGCGTCTTGCGCTTGTTGCCAAGCGCCCGCTCCTCCGCGGCCTTGATCAGCTCGCGCACCTTGGCGTCGAGGGCCTGGTAGAACTCGGAGCCCACGTTGCACTTCCGCACCGTCGCCTTCGTGCGGGCCTTCGAAATGATCAGCTCCGCCGGACCGCGCTTCGCCGCGCGCCGCGCCGCCTTCTTCTTCTTTCGAGCAGCCATGCTCTCCCCTCCAGTCGGAGCCCCGCCGCGGCATTCCGGCCGCGGGGTCCGGGACTCGCGTCTTGCTCTTCCGCCCGCGGCGCGGGTCGGTCGCCGCCGCGGAGCGAGCCACCCCCCCCGGGCGGCAGGCCCGGACACCGCCGGTAGCGGCGTCCCGTGGTGGCGGATCATACGGGTTCCGGCCTCCCTGTCAAAGCGAATTCAGCGGCGAGAGGCTCCCTTCCGCCCGAATTCCGCACCTCCCTCACCCGGACGGCGCATCGGAGGCCGGCTCGATCCGGACCGGAATGGACTTGAACGCCGGCGTGCGGCTCCGGGGATCCCGGCGCTCGGCGAAGACCAGCGGATTGGCTTCCGGGAAGTAGGTGACCGCGCAGCCTCGGGGAACGTCGTAGGCCACCGCGCGGAATCCCTCGAGCGTGCGCACCCGGTCCCCGAGACGGCTCGAGAGTCGCACGGCGCATCCATCGGCGAGGCCGAGGCGGGCGAGATCGTCGGGGTGGAGCATCACCACGCGCCGGCCGCCGCGAATCCCCCGGTAGCGGTCGTCCTCGCCGTAGACCGTGGTGTTGAACTGGTCGTGGCTGCGCACCGTGGTGAGGAGCAGCTCACCGGGCGCGAGCGAGGGCTCCGGCGGCGAGATCGGCGTGAAGCGGGCGCGCCCTCCCGGCGTGCCGAAGTGGCGCCCGCCGAAGCCGCTCCGGGGCAGGACGAAGCCGCCCGGCTCCCGGACCCTTCGGTTCATGTCGTGGAAGCCCGGGATGACCCGGGCGATGTGCTCCCGCACCCGGTCGGGGTCGGCGGCGAGCGCCTCCCAGTCGAGGGGATCGGAGGGGCGTGCCGCCCGGGCCATGCCGGCGACGATGGCCATCTCGCTCAGGAGGTGGGGCGATGCGGGCGGAAGCCTCCCCACGGATCGGGTGACCACCGCCATGGAGTCCTCGACGGTCACGAAGGCGGACTCGCCGCCCGGAAGGCGTTCGCTTCGGGCGAGGCAGGGAAGCAGGATCGCCTCCCCGCTCGCCGCGAGGTGGGTCCGGTTCAGGGTCGTGGCCACGTGCACCCCGAGCGCAGCCCGGCCGAGCGCCGCCTGCGCGCGCTCGCTGTCGGCGTTGGCCACGGCGAAGTTTCCGCCGAGTCCCACGAAGACCCGGATCCGACCGGCATCGAGGGCCTCGAGGGCACCGACGCTGTCGAGTCCCGGCCTTCGCGGCGGCTCGAACGCGAACTCCCGGGCGAGGGCGTCGAGCAAGGCGTGGCTCGGATCGGGAACGATCCCCATCGTGCGATCGCCCTGGACGTTGCTGTGGCCCCGCACCGGGAGCGCACCCGCACCCGGTACCCCCACGTTTCCGCGCAGAAGCAGCAGGTTCACGATCTGCCGCACGTTGTCCACGCCGTGCTCGTGCTGCGTGATGCCCATGGCCCAGCACACGATGGTGCGACCCGCGCCGGCGTAGATCTCCGCCGCCCGGCGGATCTCCTCTTCCGGCACTCCTGCGAGCAGGCGGAGGCGTTCGCGATCGAGTCCCAGGAGCTGCGCCTCGAAGGCCTCGAAGCCCTCGGTGTGCTCCGCGATGAAGCCGCGGTCGAGCACCTTCCCGGGCTCCCGCTGCTCGCGGTCGAGAAGCTCCCGCATGATCGCCGCGAGCAGCGCGATGTCGCCCCCCACCCGCACCCGGCAGAAGAGCTCGGCGAGGGGCGTGCCCACGCCGAGGAGCCCGGCGGGCTCCTGCGGGTGGGCGAAGGCCACGAGGCCCCGCTCCCGAAGCGGGTTGATGCTGACGATCCGCGCCCCGCGGCGGCGTGCCCGCGCGAGGGCGGACAGCATGCGGGGATGATTGGAGCCCGGGTTCTGGCCGATCACGAAGATGGCATCGGCCCGGTCGAAATCCTGGAGCGAGACGGTGCCCTTGCCGGAGCCGAGGGTCTCGAGAAGCGCCCGCCCGCTCGACTCGTGACAGAGGTTCGAGCAGTCGGGCAGGTTGTTGGTGCCGAGGCGCCGGGCGAAAAGCTGGTAGAGAAAGGCCGCCTCGTTCGAGGTGCGACCGGAGGTGTAGAAGACGACCTGGTCGGGCGACTCGAGGCGGCCGAGGTGATGCCCGATCCGCTCGAAGGCGAGATCCCAGGAGACCGGCTCGAAATGGCTCGCCCCCGGCCTCCGGCGCATCGGATGGGTGATCCGCCCCCGTGCCTCGAGCCAGGCGTCGGCGCGCTCCCGCAGCGCGGCCACCGGATGGCGCGCGAAGAAATCGGGGTCCGCCCGGCGGCGCGTGGCCTCGTGGGCCAGGGCCTTGGCCCCGTTCTCGCAGAAGTCGAGGAGTCCGGCATGGGGATCGGCCGGCCAGGCACAGCCCGGACAGTCGAAGCCGCCCTCGCGATTCATGCGCCGGAGCGCGGAGGCGCCGCGAAGCACGCCCGGCCCGCGCAGAAGGTGGCGCGCGGTCTCGCGGACGGCGCGGGGGCCGCCCGCCGGCGGCTCGCCGCCGCTCACCACCGCCCCCAGGGAGGCCTCACGACCCCGCTCCGGAGGCCGGACCGATCCGTCCGCGCACGCGGTGGGGGCGACCGTAGACGTTGAAACCGCCCTCGCGGAGGAAGCCCACCAGGGTCATTCCGAAACGCTCGGCGAGGCCCACGGCGAGCGAGGTCGGAGCCGAGAGGCCCGCCACCAGCGCCACCCCCGCGGCGAGGCCCTTCTGCACGATCTCGAAGGAGATCCGCCCGGAGACCAGCAGCAGGTCGCCACCCAGGGGAAGCTCCCGGGCGGCCAGGCTGTGACCGAGGACCTTGTCGACGGCGTTGTGTCGACCGACGTCCTCGCGCACCACGCGCAGCCGCCCCCCGGCGTCGAAGATGGCTGCCGCGTGCAATCCCCCGGTCGAGGCGAAGACCGGCTGCGCTGCCTCGAGGCGAGCCGGGAGGCTCCGCAGCAGATCCGCGGTGACGCGAGGACCCCACTCGTCGGCGAGGGGCGCGAATCGCTCCGTCAGGTTTTCGAGGGTCTCCTTGCCGCACACCCCGCAGGAGCTGCTCGCGAAGAGGTTTCGGCGGAGCCGGGCCGGGTCGGGCAGGCAGCCGGCACGCACCTGCACCCGCACCACGCCCGCGGGCTCGCCGTCCGGACCGGCGAGGGTGCAGGGGCGCACGGCGAAGAGATCCTCCTCCCCCCGGATCACGCCCTCGGCGAGGAGCAGGCCTCGGGCGAGTTCCGCGTCGTGTCCGGGAGTCCGCATCACGACGGCGAGCGGCGCATCGCCGAGGCGGATCTCGAGGGGTTCCTCCACGGCCACCCGGTCTCGGAAGCGCCGGCCGGGGCCCGGGCCGGCACCGAAGCGGCGGAGTTCCACGGATGCCGTCGGCTCCTCGTCGGGCCACGGCGACCGGCTCGGGGATCCGTCGGCGGGCGCGCGTGCCATGCCCGGAGGATCGCCCAGGGACTGCCTCGGGACAACGCAGGGGTACCTCTCGGGCCTTCTCCCGGGTGTGCTTCCCACCGGGGCCCCTCAACGGAGGTGCCCCGCAGGCCGAAGGAGAAACGAGGAGCACCCCCCGTGGCCCGCCGATCTGCCAGGAACGCCCCCGTCGAAGCACTGCTCGCCAAGGACCCGCGTCCGCTCTCGGCGTCGCAACCGCTCGCCGACGCCGTGGCCCTGCTCCGGACGACCGGCTGTGCCTTCGCGGTGGTGCTCGAGGAGGGCAGGCCGGTGGGAAGCGTCGGCTTCGGCGACCTCCTCGTGCTGCTCGACGAGTACCTGCGCACCGGCCGCCGGCTTCCGGCCACCGTGGGGGAGGTGATGGCGCGCCCGCCCACCCGGATCCCGGCGGGCGCCACCTGCGAGGACGCCCTCGAGCTCCTCGACGCGACCGGCGAGGCCTTTCTGGCGGTGGTGGACGGCGACGGCGACTTCCTCGGCCTCGTCGAGCGCCCACGGCTGCTCGCCCACCGGGCGGTGCAGCTCGAGCTCGAACGGGACCTGCTCGAACGGGACCTCGCCGCCCGCACCCGGGAGCTCGTGGCCGCCAACCTCCGCCTCCAGCACGAGTCGCTGCGCGACCACCTGCTCGGCATCGCCAATCGCCGTGCCATGAGCGCCGACCTGCCCCAGGTCCACGAGATGGCCCGGCGCGCCGGCCGCGCGTGGGGCGCCCTGCTCTTCGACGTGGACCATTTCAAGGCCTACAACGACCACTACGGCCACCTTCGCGCCGACGAGGTGCTCCGCCGGATCACCGAGACCCTCGCCCGGGCCCTCCGCCGCATCGACACGCTCTACCGCTACGGGGGCGAGGAGATCCTGGGAATCCTGCCCGAGACCCACCCCGAGGGCGCCCGAACCGTGGCCGAGCGGGCCCGCGGTGAGGTCGAGGCCCTGTCGGTGCCCCACGCCGGCGCGCCCCTCGGCGTTGTGACGGTGAGTGTCGGGGTCTGCGTGGCGACCCCCGGACCCGGATGGCCGGGCTGCTGGCAGGAGGTCCTGCGCCGGGCCGACGACGCGCTGTACCGGGCCAAGCAGGAGGGCCGGAACCGCGTCGCGCTCGCCGCGGTGGGCCCCGACGCGGCGCGTTGAAACCGCCAGACGGCCGAATCCTTGCCAAACGCCGCGCTTTCGGCACCATTGCGCGGATGGCGGAGGCGAACACGCTGCCGTGATCACCGTCGCGATGTCGACCGTGATCGGCTCGGGCCGCCAGGAGATCTGGGACACCCTCACCGCCCCGGATCGCCGCACCCGATGGGGGCCGCTCTCCTTCCTGAGCCTCGACGACTCGGGGCCCTACCCCGCGCCGGGCCACCCCGTGCGCTGGCGCTGCCGGCTCGGCCGCATTCCCGTTGAGCTCCGCGAGACCCCGCTCGTCGTGTCGCCCTCTGAGCAGTTCCGTGCGGCGCTCGCCCTCGGCGGGCTCCGCCTGGAGCAGACCTTCACCCTGAGTCCCGAGCCGGGCCGGAATCCGGCCACGCGCCTGCACGTGAAGCTGGTCGCGCCCAATAGAGCACCGGTGGTGGGTGGGCTCATGGACCGCTTCCTCGTGCGAGAGCTCGTCACGGACCTCGCCGGAGGTGTCCTCGAAGCCGTGCAGGAGGCGCTCGAGGCGGCCGATCGACGCGCCGGGCAGCGCCTCAGCCGGCCACCGCCGCGACGCTCTCCCGGACGATCCGGAGCAGCTCCTCGAGATCGTCGAGCGGAATGTTGAGCGCCGGGGTCACGTAGACCACGTTTCCGAGCGGGCGCAGGTAGGCGCCGCGCCTTCGGGCTTCCTCGAAGACATCCCAGCCGGCGCGGGCGAGGTAGCCCGAGTCGCCTGCGAGATCGAGCGCGCCGATCATCCCGAGACATCTCGACTCCGCAACCCCGGGCAGAGCCTCGAGCTCGCGGAAGGCCGCCTCGATCCGGTAGGAACGCTCCGGGATCCCCTCGATCACCCGCTCCTCCCGGAAGATCCGGAGCACCTCCCGCGCCACGGCGGCGCCGAGGGGATTGCCACAGAAGGTGTGCCCGTAGTAGAAGGCGCGCTCCGGGCCACCCAGGAAGCCCTCGAAGATCCGCGGGGAGACGAGGGTCGCCGCCATGGGAAAGAACCCGCCCGAGAACCCCTTGGCGGTGCAAAGGAGGTCCGGCGCCACCCCCGCCTGTTCGCAGGCCCAGAAGGTTCCCGTCCGCCCGTAGCCGCTGAAGACCTCGTCGAAGACCAGGAAGACGTCGGCCTCGTCGCAGATGCGCCGGGCCTCGCGGAGGAAGGAGGGGCCGTAGATGCGCATCCCCGCGGCACCCTGCACGAGCGGCTCGAGCACCACCCCCGCGACCTGCTCCCGTGCCCCGAGCACGGCGTTTTCGAGGGCGGCCACCGATCGCGCTTCGTCGCCAGCCGCCGGCGAGGGGATGTGCACGGCTTCGAGGAGACTGCCCGCGAAGGGACGGCGGAAGACCTCGACGCCGCCGAGGGCTGTCACGCCCAGGGTCTCGCCGTGGAAGGCGTCCTCGAGGGCCACGAAGCTCCGGCGCTCGGGACGGCCGCTTTGCGCCCAGTACTGCAGGCACATCTTCATGGCGACCTCCACGGCCGTGGATCCGTTGTCGCTGTAGAAGACGTGCTCGAGTCCCGCGGGCGCCACCGCGACGAGCTCCTCGGCGAGCTCGGCGGCGGGCTCGTGGGTGATCCCCGCGAGCGCCGTGTGGCAGAGCCGCTCCGACTGCCGGTGGAGCGCCTCCACGAGCCGCGGGTGCCCGTGGCCCAGGGTGCTCGTCCACCAGGAGGCATTGCCGTCGAGGTAGACCCGGCCGTCGAGGTCGTAGAGGCGCACGCCCTCGGCACGGACGACCACCAGGGGATCCACCTCCTCCCGGTAGCGGTCCATCGGCGTGTAGGGATGCCAGACGCGCCGCTTGTCGACTTCGACGAGGCGCGCGCGGCGGGCGAGCGCCTTCTCGTCACCCCCTGCGGCGCCGGGGCCCC
>Ga0256839_1005716_pt1 | contig 11323 bp, 8 predicted proteins | sample 354166metaG_FD_185968 | JGI IMG/M metagenome (GOLD analysis project Ga0256839, IMG submission 185968) | Hydrothermal vent microbial communities from Mid Atlantic Ridge, Atlantic Ocean - 354-166 | ecosystem: Environmental > Aquatic > Marine > Hydrothermal vents | place: Atlantic Ocean: Mid... | reverse complement strand
ATGCCGGGCCACGATTACTTCGGGCACGGTGGACATGCCCACGGCATCGCCACCGATGATGTGCATATAGGTGTATTCGGCCGGTGTTTCGAGTGTGGGGCCGGGCACAGCGACATACACGCCCGTGTGGCATCGAATGCCGTTTTTCGCTGCAATTTCCAGCCCCTGCTCGATGAGGTCTTTTCGGTAGGTATGCAGCATATCCGGAAATCGCGGACCCAGTTCCTCATAATTGTGACCGCGCAGGGGATGATCGGGTTGCAGGTTGATATGGTCGCGGATGATCATCAGGTCGCCCGTCTGAATTTCGGGATTGAGGCTTCCGGCCGCATTCGAAACGCAAAGCAGGCGAATGCCCAGCATGCGCATGACGCGAATCGGGAAGGTGACCTCTGCCATGCCGTATCCTTCATAATAATGGAAGCGACCGGACATGGCAACTACCTTCTTTCCCTGCAGGTAGCCGAAAATAAGCTTTCCGCTGTGGCCCCAGACGGTGGAGACCGGGAAATTGGGAATCTCCGAATACGGAAGCTCCAGCACCGTTTCAATTTCATCGGTAAGCCGGCCCAGTCCCGTGCCAAGCACAATCCCGAACTCCGGGACAAAGTCTGTTTGCTCCTGAATAAATCCGACCGTATCCTTTAATTTTTCCAACAAGTTCTTCATTCTCTTTCCTGATTTCGGGCAAATTTCGCTAACAGGAACTAAATCTTACCCTTTCTTCGGCCTTCTTTTGCAAGAAAAGAACCGGAGGAAGCTTCGGGAATAAAAAAACCCGGCTGTTAAACCGGGTTTTTCTTTCTTTCTGATCAAGGTCTTATTTGATTTTGATCGTTTTTTTGGCTTCCACTTCCTTTTGATCTTTGAAAGGAATGAAGAGCTTGAGGATACCGTTCTTGTACGATGCTTCGATTTTTTCTTCGTCCACATTTTCGGGAAGTGTGAAGGCTCTTTCAAAAGAAGCATACTCAAATTCTTTCCGGTGCATCTTTTTGTCTTCCTTGCTTGCTTCCTTTTCGGCTTTGATCAGCAGCACATTGTTGTCCAGGCTGATGTTGAAATCACCCTTTTCATATCCCGGTGCCGCTACCTCGATTTCAAAACCTTTTTCTCCTTCGGCTACATTGACAGCCGGTACGTTATAACCTTTTCGCACGCTGCTTTTGGGTACGAAGAAATCGCCAAACACATCATCAAAGAAGTTGACGATATCGGGTTCGGTTCTTGCTTTTAAGATTGCCATAATATTTAAGTTTTTAAAGTTCAACAATTCGTTTCGCCCTATGAGATATCAATTCATATGCCACCGCCTTCTTTTCCTCTTTTTCCTTGTTATTCAGGTCATTTTGGCAAGATTTTGTGCAAGAATGCGTTAACTGCCTGAATTATTGACAGTAACGGAAGCCCGGCATTAGATGTATTTTTGCATTTTTAAGTTCTTTTTGCAGGGATAAGAGAAAAGTTCACGTCATTTTTATCATTTTAGCAGAAAATATGCCCATGAGCAAACGCAATATAGCCCTTCTCGGCATCGCAGCCGCAGTGATTCTTTCCGTCTTTTTATATCGCATCTGGTCGGCCGGTGCCGTCACAAGCTCCGATTTGTACTTTACTGTTCAGCGGGGCCCGCTGGAGGTAAAAGTGAGCACCACGGGCGAGCTCAGGGCGGCCCGCAGCGAGGAGATCATGGGTCCCCAGAATTTGCGAAAAATCGGTATCTATCAGGTAAACATTACCGACCTGGTGCCGGAAGGCACGGTGGTGGAGGAAGGTGACTATGTGGCATCGCTGGACAAAACAGAAGCCGCAAACAAGCTCAATGAACTGGAGACCCAGTTGCAACTCGAGCGTTCGAGACTGGAGCAGGCACAGCTGGATACCTCTATTGATCTGAGCGGTGCGCGCAACCAGATCATCGACCTGAAGTATGCCGTGGAAGAGGCGGAGCTGGAGCTCAATCAGTCGCAATTTGAGCCGCCAGCCGTGCAAAAACAGGCCGAAATAGCCCTGGACAAAGCACGGAGAGCCTATGCCGAGGCCCTCTCCAACTATCAGCTCCGCAAGCGAAAGGCCGCTGCCCGTATTTATGAGATACAGACCACGCTGAATCTGAAGCTGACGGAATACAATCGATTGAAAGAAACCATCAAAGAGTTTACCATCTATGCCCCCAAAGGTGGCATGGTGATCTATGCCCGCGGCTGGGGGGGCGACAAACTGACGGTCGGAAGCAGCATCAGTGCGTGGAATCCGGTGGTGGCCACCCTGCCCGACCTCAGCCGGATGCTCTCGCGGACCTATGTCAACGAAGTGGACATCAGCAAGGTGAAGACAAAGCAAAAGGTAGATATCACAGTGGATGCCTTCCCCGACCGGAAATACAGCGGAGTGGTGCGCTCGGTGGCCAATGTGGGGCAATCCAAAGCCAACTCCAGCGCCAAGGTTTTTGAGGTGGAAATCCTCCTGAACGAGTCCGATACCAGCCTCCGCCCTTCGATGACCACGGCAAATGTGATTTCCGTAGCCAGCTATGACAGTGTCTTGTATGTGCCCCTCGAGTGCATTGCCGAAAACGACACGGGATACTACGTTTTTGTAAAAGATGGGAAAAACCTGGTCCGGAAAGAAATTATCAAAGGTCCGATGAGCGAGAATTACGGCATTGTGGAGTGCGGACTGGAAGAAGGAGATAAGCTCATCTTTGACCTGCCGGAAGATGAGACAGGCATTCCCTTTATTGAAATAGCACCGGAGATTAAAGAGAAATTCAAGTATAAACCTCAGAAACCGGAAGCGGAACCGGATACGGGGGGCGATGCCGGGAAGAAGCCGCGGCAGATGATCATCGTCAGACCAAAAGGAGCGTAATTCCATGGAGCGTCATCTCTTTAATTTGCGCATAGCTATGCAGGCCCTGATGTCAAACCGCCTGCGCTCCACACTGACTGCCCTCGGCATCATCTTCGGGGTGGCTGCCGTCATCACCATGCTGGCCATCGGGCGGGGTGCCAAGCAGGAGATACTCGATCAGCTGGAGTTGGTAGGGGTCAACAACATCGTGATTGACTCAAAGCAACAATCGGAACTGAAAAATACGGATTCGAAAGAACAGGGAAATCAGGGAAAGAAGAAAGAAAGCGGGCGCAAGAAAGTATCGGGCGGAATGACACTCTATGATGTGGATGCCATCGAAACAGGCATCCCGGGGATACGTCATGTCAGTCCGGAAGTGGTGGTCGAATGCCAGATTTTGCGCAAGGGCATTTACGAAGACAGCCGCCTGATCGGGGTCAACAGGGCTTATTTTGAGATCAATAATTTCGAGATCAGCACAGGCAGCAATTTCTCTGACCTGCACCTGCGCTATGGAGAGCAGGTCTGCATCATCGGGGAAGCCATACGCGAGAAATTTTTCGGCCGGCAAAACCCCATTGGCAAACAGCTGAAAGCCGGAGAAATATGGCTGACGGTGATCGGGGTGCTGGCACCGCGGCAGGTGAGCAAAGAAGCCGAAGAAAATCTCGGACTTCGGGATTTCAATATGGATATTTATACTCCGCTCAAGACCATCCTGCTTCGGGTAAATGATCGTTCGAGCGTGAAGGCCAACAGCTCGGCAAGGGGCTTTATCGGGCAGGGGATGGCCTTTTTCCGCTTTTCGGGCGGCAACAGCGGTGACGGGAATATCAATCAAATCGACCGCATCGTCATCCAGGTGGAAAAGACGGCCGACCTGAAGAGCATCTCGCGCATACTCAGCCGCATGCTCAAGCGCAGGCACAACGGAGTGGAGGATTTTGAAATCACCGTACCCATCCTGCTCCTCGAGCAGCAGCAGCGGGCCAAAAGCGTCTTTAACCTGGTCTTGGGTGCCATTGCCGGCATTTCCCTGCTTGTGGGCGGCATCGGCATTATGAACATCATGCTGGCCTCGGTGATGGAGCGCATCCGTGAGATTGGCATTCGCAGGGCACTGGGTGCCCGAAAAGCGGATATCATCGGCCAGTTTCTCATGGAAGCCGTGCTCATCAGCCTGACAGGCGGCATCATTGGTATCATCCTCGGAGTGAGCGGGGCCCTTTTGGTATCGCGCTTTACCGACATTCTGACCATTGTGTCGGGCTGGTCCATTGTTCTTTCCTTTTTTATTGCATTTATTATCGGTCTGGTCTTCGGCATTTCCCCCGCACGAAAAGCAGCCATGCAAGATCCCATAGAATCGCTACGACATGAATAAAATGAGAATTGCCATCCTCTTTCTGCTTTTTTGCCCGGCACTGAACTCCGTCATCCGGGCGCAAAACGATACACTGGAACTGCACCTTGAGGAGGTGGTGCAGCTGGCCCGCGAAAATTCCATCCAAGCCATGACGGCCGAAAACCAAATGCAAACGGCCTACTGGCAATACCGCCTTTACAAGGCAAACTACCGGCCGACTCTGTCTCTTGATGCCACCCTCCCCAGCCTCAACCGTTCCATCCAGTCCATTACACTGCCCGATGGCTCCGATGTCTTTGTCAACCGGAGCCTGGCCTCCTCGCGGACGGGGATCAACCTCATGCAAAGAATACGATGGACAGGCGGTCAGGTATTCATCGGGTCAGATATCGAGCGCATCGATCTTTTTTCCGATCCGGCATCCACTTCGTATCTGGTGAGCCCCTTAAACATCGGCATCCGGCAGCCCCTTTTTCAATTCAATCCCTTCAAATGGGAAACCCGCATTGCTCCGCTGGAATACGAAGAAGCCAAAAAAAGATATCTCGAGAGCCTGGAGCAACTGAGCATCGAAGCGGTGCAGCAATTCTTCGACCTGTATCTGGCAGAGATTAATGTTTCCATAGCAAGACAAAATGTGGCCAACAACGAAGAACTGATGAAAATCACCCGCGGGCGCTACAACCTGGGGAAAATTGGAGAGAACGATCTGCTTCAGATGGAGTTGCAGCTCTACAATGCCCGCTCTTCGCTGGCCAGGGCGCTGTTGGATGTAAGGATCAATACCTTTCGCCTCAAGCGCTTTCTGAGGCTGGACGAACACGTCAGAATACGCATTGTGCCTCCGCGCGAAGTCCCCGTCATGAATATAGATATTCAGCAGGCTCTGCAATATGCCCGGGCCAACCGCAGCGATCAGCTGGCCTTCAAAAAGCAATTGCTGGAAGCGGAGCGCAACATGGATCAGGTGATAAAAAGCACGGGACTTAATGCCGACCTGACGGCTACTTTCGGACTTACCAATACATCGAATCAGTTGGGGCAACTCTACAGCAATCCGGTGGATTATCAGCGATTTTCTCTCAATCTTTCAATGCCTATTCTTGACTGGGGAAAGACAAGAGCCCAAATCAGCATCGCCCGCTCCAACAATGAGCTGGTCAGAAATTCCATAGAGCAACAAACGATCAATTTTGACGAGGAGGTTATTCTTCAGGTTTCGCAGTATGAATTGCAAAAAGACAATCTGAAGATTGCCGAAAAGGCCGACACGATTGCTCAGAAACGCTATGAAGTGGCCCGGCAGCGATACATTGCCGGCAAAATATCGGTTACCGACCTCAATCTGGCCAACACGGAGAGGGACCTGGCCAGACGCGACTACCTGGCATCGCTCCGGAGTTTCTGGGTCAATTACTACAATATCCGTAAAATCACACTTTTTGATTTTCGAGATGGCAAGGTTATTGAATTGCCGGAGTTAAAATATTAATGATCTTTGATTTAAGTTCAAATATTTTTCTTCCTTTATCAATTTAACTTTGAATAAACATATGAATTCAGCATTCCCAAACAATCTTCAACGAATCGTCTTTGTAGTCATAGGCACTTTTTTTCTTATTGCTTCATGTTACAAGGTGCCGGTTACCGGTCGCAAACAACTGAACCTCCTGCCCGAAGATGAGTTAATTGCCATGGCAAAGCATCAGTATGACAGCCTCATGCAGGCCTGGCCGCAGGTGAAAACAGGGAAAGACTTTGCAAATTTAAATGGTGTAGGCCGGAAGATCAGCCGGGCCGTTGAGACCTATCTCAAGAACAACGGATATGAAAAGCTGAGCAGCAAATTCAGCTGGGAATATCACCTCGTGAAAATCGATACCATTGCAAATGCCTGGTGTATGCCCGGTGGAAAGATTGCTTTTTATACGGGCATATTGCCTGTTACGAAAAACAAGAGCGGCATGGCTGTGGTGATGGGGCACGAGATTGCCCATGCCGTGGCACGCCATGGCAACGAACGTATGAGCCAGGCGCTGGCCCTGCAAATGGGTGGCATTGCCCTCTCGGTGGCCTTGCAAACCCGGGCCGCAGAAACGCAGCGCCTCTTCATGGGGGCCTTTGGCCTGGGTGCGCAGGTAGGGCTGATCCTTCCGTTTTCCAGAAAACACGAACTCGAGGCCGACCGCATGGGCTTGATCTTTATGGCCCTGGCAGGGTATGATCCCCGGACGGCCGTGGACTTTTGGAAGCGAATGGCAAAAATGGGGCAGGGCGGCATCCCCAAAGAACTGACATTCCTGAGTACCCACCCAAGCTACGAAGAGAGAATTGCCGCCATTGAAAGCGAGTATCTTCCCGAAGCAATGAAATACTACTCCGGAAAATGAAACACCGTGGCATCAAACGGTGGAAGAAGTTCCTGAGCTTCTTTGTGGATTATCCGCTCGAGAGGGGCGACTCCGAAATCACCGGGGGGCTGAAACTGACGCTGAATATGGGGCGCGTCTGCCTCTCCACCAAAAATGCCATCTATTCTTACGAAGACCTTTATACCTCTCTTTCCGTAGGTCTGCATTTTCTCGGTGACCGGATTCAGGGATTCCGGAATGTGCTCGTACTGGGGTTTGGCATGGGCAGTGTGGCCTGGATGATTCGGAATGATTATAATAGCCGTGTGCGGATTGTCGGTGTGGAACTCGATCCCTGGGTGATGCGGCAATTTCGCAAGTACTATGATTTTGAAAATATTGATCTGCACAGTATGGATGCCATCGAATTTCTGAAAGAAAACAAAGAGCGTTTTGATCTCGTTTGTGTAGATCTTTTTGAAGATGAACTCACACCACCGCAATTCGAAGAAGAAAGCTTCTTCCGGCTTGTGGCGGGGGCACTGGCCCCGGGGGGATATGTGATTTACAATAAACTGCCGGAAGTGGGTGAAAACTTTAGCCCCGATAGCAGGCTGGCTGCCGCTTTTACAAGTGTTTTTCCCGATACCCGCATGTTGCCTGCCCGGGCCAATCGGCTCCTGATCGGTATCATGGAAGCGTAAAAAATGACGGGCCGCTTAATTATTGACAATCGTAATTTAAAAAAGTAGTGAAAAGCCTCTAAATTTATTGGATTCTTAATTTTTCTCGTTGCAACGGATAAACAAAACCCATGATTAAGTTAATTTTTTCTTTCAGCTCGCTTTTGCTGAGCTCTTCCCTGCTCTTTTCACAGCTCATCAGCATCCGGCCGGTCTTTCCTTCCGTAGATGACACCATTACGCTGATTTACGATGCAAGCCTGGGAAATTCCGCACTTACAGACGTCAGCCCCGTCTATATGCACACAGGAGTGATAACGGACAAGAGCAACAGTCCTACGGACTGGAAATACGTACAGGGCAACTGGGGAACAGCCGACAACAAGGTGAAAATGACAGACATCGGCAACAACCGTCACCGCAAGCGGTATCACATTCGCAGTTTTTATGGCATTCCTTCCGCTGATTCGATTATTTCCCTGGCGTTTGTTTTTCGCAATGCCGATGGTTCGCTCGTAGGACGGGCTACGGACGGGAGCGATATCTACTATCCGGTCTATCCGAAAAGCGGATTGTTTGCAAAAATCCTGTCTCCCGAGTCGGGCGGTATTTATCAAAGCGGAGAGACCCTCACCATTATATCGGCAGCCAACAAAAGCGTATCTCTTTCTCTTTATGAAGACGGACAGCTTATCGCACAGCAACAGGGCGACTCGCTGGGAGTTGTTATGCAGGCAGCACTGGCGGGCACACATCTGATCGAATTGCAGGCAAATGACGGCAGCCGCATTGTGCGCGATACGCTGTATTACACGGTAAATCCGGATCCGGTATACCAGGACCCGCCTGCCGGCACCCGCAACGGCATCAATTACATCAACGACAGCACGGTGATCCTTCAACTCACGGCTCCGCATAAATCCTTTGTTTATGTCATCGGTGATTTCAACGACTGGCTCTTTGATGCACAATATTTTATGAACATTAGCAGTGACAGCAATTCTTTCTGGCTGCGGATTGAAGGACTTACACCCGGCAAAGAATATCGCTTTCAGTATGCCGTGGACGGAAATATTCGTATTGGCGATCCCTATGCCGACAAAGTGCTGGACCCCGACAACGACAAATACATAAGTGAAACGACCTATCCCGGCCTGATCGATTATCCAACGGGAAGAACAACACACTACGTGTCGGTGCTCCAGACAGCACAAAGCCCCTATCAATGGCAAAGTACTTCCTTTACAAAGCCGAAGCATGAAGACCTGGTTATTTATGAACTCTTGATTCGCGACTTTATTCACCGGCATGACTATGCCACATTGATAGATACTCTCAGTTATCTCGAACGCCTGGGGATAAACTGCATTCACTTGATGCCCATTATGGAATTTGAAGGAAATTTAAGTTGGGGCTATAATTCCGTTTTTTACTTTGCTCCCGATAAATATTATGGGCCCAAGGATGAGCTAAAGCGATTTATAGATGAATGTCACAAAAGAGGCATAGCGGTGATACTGGATGTTGTGTTAAATCATGCATTCGGGCAGTGCCCTTTGGTGCGCATGTGGTGGGATGGGGCGAAAAACAGACCCGCAGCCGACAACCCTTACTTCAACGAGGTACCCCGCCACGATTTTAATGTGGGCTTTGACTTCAATCACGAGAGCCCCTACACCCGGGCATTTGCCAAAGACGTGCTGGCCTATTGGGTCAACGAATACAAAGTGGATGGCTACCGTTTTGACCTCAGCAAGGGTTTTACACAGAGAAATACCCTCGGTGATGTGGGGGCATGGGGACAATATGACCAGAGCCGCATCGACATTTTAAGGGATTATGCCAATCATATCCGGAATCAGGACAATCAATCCTTAATCATACTGGAGCATTTTGCCGACAACTCAGAGGAGAAGGTGCTGGCAGCAGACGGCATGCTCCTATGGGGCAATATGAACCACAACTACAATGAAATGACCATGGGCTACCTCAATCAGAGCAGCCTTTTCTGGGCATCGTACAAAAACCGCGGCTGGAGCAAACCCGGCCTCATCAGCTACATGGAAAGCCACGATGAGGAGCGGCTGATGTACAAAAACCTTACCTACGGCAAACAGGTCAGCGGATATGATGTGCGCGATCTATCTACAGCCCTGAAGCGCATGGAAATGGCCGGTGCCGTCTTTTTTACCATTCCAGGGCCGAAATTGATGTGGCAATTCGGGGAGCTGGGGTATGAAGTGAGCATCAACTTCAACGGCCGAACGGGCAACAAACCCATCCGCTGGTATTATCTGGACGACCCGCGCAGAGAGAAACTCTTCAAAGTATGGTCGGCCATGATTAAGCTGCGCATCGATGAGCCGGCTTTTGAAAGCAGTGATTTCGATATGTCAACGGGGGGAGCCGTCAAGCGCATCCGTATTCGGCACGCCAGCATGAATGTCGTAGCCATGGCCAATGCCGATGTAGTGAGCCGCGAAGGAACTCCCGACTTTCCGCACAGCGGCTGGTGGTACGATTACTTTTCGGGCGACAGCATGAATGTAAGCGATCCCTCGGCCGGCATCCTCTTTGAGCCGGGCGAATACCATATCTATACGGACAAACGCCTCCCCGTTCCCGATACCGATGTGGCTGTGGGACTGGAGCCTTCACCTGAGGAAACTAAGCCCTGGCGGGTATTCCCCAATCCGGCCACGGATATGATTCTGGTCAGGGGCCGTACGGAGGCAGCCACGGATCTGCGGATGCAGATATTTGACCTCAGCGGCAAAGAAGTCTTCGGGCAGTCACAAAAAATAAATGGCGGAAGCTATGAATTGCGATGGGATACCCGTAATTTTTCGGGCATTCCGGTTTCCGGAGGATGCTATATTATACGGATTACCGAAAACGGAAAAAGCAGAAGTGCCAAACTCCTCATTCAGAGATAAGGAAGAAACGATCACACCCAAAAAAATGATGCGATGATCATAATTGCCGACAGCGGATCAACCAAGTGCGACTGGATGCTCATAGACAAAAAAAGGAAAAAGGCCGGGGAGTTCTCGACCATGGGGTTCAATCCTTTTTTTCATACCACACGCGAAATATTTGACGTATTGAATGACCACGATGAGATGCAGAAAATTGTGGATGAGGTGACACACGTTTATTATTTCGGAGCGGGCTGCTCTTCCGATAAGCGAAAAAAAGTGGTCAGCGATGCCATGCAGCTGGTCTTTCGCAATGCCGAAGTGACCGTGGAACATGACATGCTGGGGGCGGCTCTGGCTACCTGTGGCAAGGAACCCGGCATTGCCTGCATTCTCGGTACGGGCTCCAATGCGGCCTATTTCGATGGGAAAAAACTGCAGGACGATGTCCACGCTTTGGGTTACATCCTGGGCGATGAAGGAGGCGGAAGCTATCTGGGCAAGAAACTACTCGCTGATTTTCTCTACGGAAACCTGCCACCGCAGATGCATGAGAAACTGAAAGAGGAATATCAACTGGACAAAGAATCGATTTTTGAGCAGGTTTATTTTAAACCGCATGCCAATGTTTATCTGGCTTCCTTTGCCCGCTTTCTGAGTAGCAATCAGGAGAACTACTATATCAGGCGACTTGTCAAACAAGGCTTGCTCGAGTTTCTCGACATTCACGTATGCCGCTTTGAAAATTACCGCGATGTGCCGGTGCATTTCGTAGGATCAATTGCCTATTTTTTCGAAGAGATACTGGAAGAAAACTGCGAGCGCAGGGGCATCGAGATGGGAAAAATCATGAAACAACCCGTTGAAGGGCTGGTGAATTACTATCTGAATATCGCCAAAGTAGCTATTCATTGAAAAGGTGCTGCAGCATCTCTCGGAAGGCCGGATCCGAAGGCATGGGCGCAGGGTTGGCATAGATGATTCCATCGCGATCGATGAGTACATAGGTGGGCAGTCCGTAAACTCCGAAAAGATCAGCGAGTTTCTTGTAGGAGACGTAATCGGGCCCTTCAATTCCGTTTTTGCGAAAGTATTTTTTCACGGTTTCATCCTCAGAGGCCTGCGAAATTTTAAGCACCTTCAAACCGG
>Ga0256839_1005715_pt1 | contig 11325 bp, 11 predicted proteins | sample 354166metaG_FD_185968 | JGI IMG/M metagenome (GOLD analysis project Ga0256839, IMG submission 185968) | Hydrothermal vent microbial communities from Mid Atlantic Ridge, Atlantic Ocean - 354-166 | ecosystem: Environmental > Aquatic > Marine > Hydrothermal vents | place: Atlantic Ocean: Mid... | reverse complement strand
CGACCGAATCGCTATTCTACGGGATGGTGAAGTGATCCAACAAGGCACGGGGCAGCAAATTGTTTTGAACCCGGAAGACGCCTATATTGCTGATTTCATTAAAGAAGTTAACCGTGGGCGGGTGATTTCAGTTAAAACCATAATGGACAAAACACCGATTGAAGGAACCGTTAACATTGAGCTTAAACCTGATGACTTGCTGGAAAAGGCCGCTCAGACCATGGCACAACAGGAGGAAACCCGCGCAAATGTGCGTGATTCTGCCGGAAATTTGGTTGGATCCATCCATTTGAAAGCCACAATTAACGCTATGGTTACCGCAGCCACCCATTAAAATACCTTATTTTATTGAGTGTTCTTAGGCATTGTCTGACGTGTGACAACCTTATATAACAATTTTATAGTTTTTGGCGCAGACCACTGGCAAAAACTCGGATTTTCTGTTATGTAATGATATAGTTATATAAATATTCTCCATTTCATATCGTCAAATTTCTTAAATTTCTTAAGAAATACGGTCATTAATTTTGAATTAGCCATCTTGAAGGATACGAAGATGAAACTGAAGCTTTTGGATAATTATCGTAAAGACGAGCAAGGCGGTATTCTTGCGTTTTATGTGGTTATGTTTATGCTCATGATGGTTGGCGGCGGCATGTCAATTGACTTTATGCGCCATGAAATGAAGCGAGAATCCTTGCAAAGCGCACTTGATCGTGGCGTGTTGGCTGCAACCAGTAACGCCCAAACTACCGGAGCCACGTCAGCCGCCGAAATAGCAGCCGCTGAATTGGAAGCCATCGCAACCGTGCGGTCCTATATAACAATCTCCGGGTTTGATCCAGACGCCGCTGGCGTGACCATTACACCCAATATCACTGCTCTTTCGCAACGCGTAGACGCGTCCTCAAACTTCGCGGTTGATACTTATTTCCTTCGTCTTTCCGGCATAGATATCCTAAACGGCGCCGCCGCTTCCGCCGCCGCCATTTCTGCCTCCAAAATCGAAATTTCACTTGTATTAGATGTGTCAGGCTCCATGGATTTTGACGTGATCGACCCTGATACCGGTAACATATTGGGCCGTCGTATAGATTTCTTACAAACAGCCGCCAAAGATTTCGCGGCCACACTTCTTAACGGCACCCGCTCAAACTATACCAGCATGTCTATCGTCCCCTTCTCTGGCCAAGTCGCGCTGCCAGGTTCAATGGCCATCGAATACACCAATTTTGGCCTCTATGATGCCGGGGCAGGCACATACAATCCGTGGCACGATTATTCAAATTGTATGGAGTTCAACGCTGTTGATTACCTGACAACTTCATTTGATAAAAATCAGTCCCGCGACCAGTATGAGCATTTTAATCTTTGGGGCGGGCGTGGTGGCGGCCGACCATCTGAACAGGTGTCCTATTGCCCGGGTTCAAATTCAGAAATTTTGCCGCTGGCCAACAATCTAAACATCATTGATAACATGATTGACGATTTAACTCCACAAGGCTCTACAAACACATGGACAGGCATAAAGTGGGGCGTAACTTTGCTTGACCCTGATTCAGATTCGCTTGTGGCAAACCTCAGCGATGTCGATCCTTTATTCGCAGGTCGGCCCGCTGCCTATTCAGATGTCGATACGCTAAAGTTCCTTATTGTAATGGCTGATGGCCAAAATACCGCTGAATTGATTATCCCCGAAAGCACTTATAATGCGTGGGGAACATCAGAAGCCTATACCCAGCAAAATGCAGACTATTGGGCCCCCTATAACGCCGGCGGCGTCCTTTGGGATGCAAGCTCAAATTACCTTCCAGGTGTTGTCAGAACCTCGGGCGCAGAGGGCGATGCCAGGATGCAAGCCATTTGCGGCGCTGCCAAAGAAGCAGGCATTACCATCTTTGCCATTGGCACCGATATCGCAGTTGGATCAAATGAATATGTCCAAATGAGAAATTGTGCGACCACTGTAGGCCATTTTTATTCCGTAGGCGCGCAAGACCTCGACGCCGCATTTAACAGTATCTCAAACACAATCCAAAAACTACGTCTTGTAAACTAATGGAAACCGTAAAAAAGCCAAGCGGGTTTCTGAAGCGGTTTATCCGTGATGAAGAAGCCAGCGCAACCGTCGAATTTGTGATCCTTGTACCAATGGTCATGTGGGTGGTGTTTTCGGTCATTGAAGCCGGTTGGCTCTCAACGCAACAAACCATGCTAAACCGAGGGCTAAATCTAGCCGTTAGGGATTTACGACTCGGCAAAGATGCCGGCAAAACGCCTCTTGAAATCAGGCAAGACGTTTGCGATTACGCAGGAATTCTGCGCAATTGTATGAGCAACCTAACCTTGCAATTGGTTAGGATAGAAAACCCGATCGGTGGGTTAACAGCCCCATGTGCCAACCGCAACGCCAGTGTCGATCCAACCGTCACCTTCAACCCCGGCTCACATGTTGACCAAGATATCATGGTCGCGCGTGTGTGTTACGTGGTGGACCCACTGATCCCCGGAGCAGGTTTTGGCGCCGCCTTACCAAGAGACGCCTTAACCGGCGGCTATCACATGGTTTCCTATTCCGCTTTTGCCAATGAGCCGTTGTGAACCAGATGTATAAACTCCTCAAAAAATTCAAAGACGATGAATCCGCAAGCCTAACCATGGAGTTTGTGCTTATCCTTCCGGTTTTGGTCACTTGGTTTATTGGCAGTATCATGTTTTTTGATGCCTATAACTCAAAGGCCACCGCGCAACGCACCGCTCATACAATAGCTGATATCATCTCGCGAGAAACCACCACCAATAATTCAAAAATAGATACATTGCTGGTTTTGCAAAACCGGATGCTCCCCCGCTCAAGCGTCGGCACCGTTCGCGTATCCTCGATTCAACGGGATTTAGCTGGCGACCTCGCACTGTTATGGACCTATTCCACAGACGGCGTAGCTGCACCGCTAGAATTGGCTGATATCCCGCTGTCCAATATCCCGCTATTGGGAAATGGCCAATCCATTTTGCTGGTTGATACCCAAGTGCCATTTACACCAATTGCTGAGTGGGTCGGATTTACCGCTACTGAATGGTTTAACCGCGTCGCCATTGCCCCACGTTTTGTGGAGCCGCTGCCAAACTCTGACTTTCCATAAATTTGGTAGGCCCGGTAGGACTCGAACCTACGACAAAAGCGTTATGAGCGCTCTGCTCTAACCAACTGAGCTACAGGCCCGCCTGATGCTTGTTTACTTTCGCTAAATCCGATGGTCAACCACCTAATGGGTGGTTTTCTTTTGTTCCAAGCTAGGGTAAAGCTGCCTCATCTTTCCCAGCAAAGGATAACCCGATGGCGCACCCAAAAAATGGCCTTACCTATGCGGATGCCGGCGTAGATATAGCAGCGGGCAACGCATTGGTTGATAAAATCAAGCCCGCCGCTGCGGCCACCAAGCGCCCCGGCGTGATGGAAGGCCTCGGTGGCTTTGGCGCGATGTTTGACCTAAAGGCGGCCGGATACACCGACCCGATTTTGGTTGCCGCCACCGATGGCGTTGGCACCAAGCTGCGCATCGCCATTGATACCGGCATTCTAGAGACTGTGGGCATAGATCTTGTCGCCATGTGCGTTAATGATCTGGTGTGCCAAGGCGCTGAACCTCTGTTTTTCCTAGATTATTTTGCCACTGGCAAGCTAGATGTAGATGAGGCCGCTGCCGTGGTGGCGGGCATTGCCGAGGGCTGCAAGCAAAGCAACTCGGCGCTGGTAGGTGGCGAAACCGCTGAAATGCCGGGCATGTATGCCAAGGGAGACTTTGACCTCGCGGGCTTTAGCGTCGGCGCTATGGAGCGCGGTAGCAGCCTGCCAAGCGGTGTTTCCGAGGGCGATGTTTTGCTTGGGCTGGCCTCCTCCGGCGTGCATTCCAACGGGTATTCGCTGGTGCGCAAAATTGTCGCGCAGTCCGGCCTTGGCTGGCAGGCCCCCTCCCCTTTTGGAACAGGCACTTTGGGCCACGCCCTGTTGGAGCCAACCAAGCTTTATGTGCGGTCCGGCCTTGCGGCGCACCGCGCTGGTGGCCTCCATGCCCTTGCGCATATCACTGGTGGCGGCCTCACCGAGAACCTGCCCCGCGCCCTGCCCAAAGGGCTTGGCGCAAAGGTTAACCTGTCCGCATGGTCTTTGCCGCCGGTTATCAAATGGCTGGCCGCGCACGCAGGCCTAGACCAAGCTGAAATGCTCAAAACCTTTAATTGTGGCATTGGTATGGTTGCCATTGTTGCCCCTGAGCGCGCAGAGGCACTCACAGCAATATTTGCAGAAAACGGCGAGACCGTCCGGCAAATAGGCACCGTTACCAAAGGCGACGGCATGGCCTATTCAGGCACTCTGGCATGAAGAAACGGGTCGCCATCCTGATTTCGGGCGGCGGCTCCAATATGGAGGCGCTGGTGCGGGATATGGCGGGCGACCACCCCGCCACGCCGGTATTGGTGTTAGCCAATACGCCAAATGCGGGCGGGCTGGCCAAGGCCAAAGCCCACGGCATTCCAGCAGCCTGCGTGGATCACCGCCCCTTTAAGGGCAACCGCCCCGCTTTTGAAACCGCGCTGGATACCGCGCTCAAACAAGCCGCGCCCGATATCATCTGCCTCGCGGGTTTTATGCGTATTCTAACGCCCGAATTCATCGCCCGCTGGCAAGGTAAAATGCTCAATATCCACCCCTCCATCCTGCCACTGTTTCGGGGCCTCCACACCCACCAGCGCGCGCTAGAGGCCGGCATGGCCGTGCATGGTTGCACCGTGCATGAGGTGACAGGCGAGCTGGATGGCGGGCCAATTCTCGGCCAAGCGGTGATTCCGGTGCATGAGGGCGACACGCCCGAAATCCTCGCGGCGCGGCTTTTGCCGCTGGAGCATAGGCTCTATCCGGCGGTGCTGCAGCGCTTTGCTGTGGGAAACAGGCAGAAAGTTATGCTGGGGTAGCCCAACATCATTTCCGATACCCTTTCAAATACATGCCCTCAAATATCCGCTTGGCCCAGTGGCCCAGCTTTGACGTGGGCATAAAAAACGAGCGTTTTTCACTGCGGTAAACCACAATCCCCGTGTCCAGCGTATCAACAATGCAAATCAGCTCGGCTTTAAAATCATGGCTCGGTGCCTCGCCCTTCATCTCGCCCACAATATTGGCCACCGCCGCTTCTGCCTGCAAATCCGCCTGATGCGCCTGCTTGGCCAGCCATTCCGGCCCCGGAAACGAGCCGGTATCACCCACCACATAAGTCTGCGCCCAGCCCACCACACGGCACTTTTCGTCACCCTGCACAAAACCACCGGAGGAGCGTGGCAACTCGGTGTTATCCAGCCACAAAGGCCCCGTCAGCCCCGGCATCATCAGCACAAGATCCGCCGGAATTTCCTCCCGCTCTGTCACCACCTTGTCGGCTTCAATCCGTATCGGCTTGGCCCCTAAATGAGTGGCAATCCCGCGCTTTTTCATCTGCGAAAGCAAGCCCTTAACCGCCTTTTCCCCCAGCCGGATGCCGGGTTTTTCCGAGCCATTAAAAAACACAAGATTGAATTTATCACGCCGCCCCTGCCGCCGCAGCATGGTTTCGATATTAAACAAAAACTCAAACATCGGCCCGCCGCGCACCGCCTTTGGCTCCTTGGGGTTGGTGCCAAAGCCCACGGCAATGGTCCCACCTTCCATCGCGTTTATCCGGTCATGAATTTTCTGGCCAAAATCCGGCCCTTGGCACGGAATAATCGCATGCTCCTTAATGCCCGGCAGTTTCTGAATATACCGCCCGCCCGTGGCGATAATCAAAAAATCATTGGTCAAAACGCCCGTATCGGTCTCTACCTTACGCCCGCCATCCGTTACATTTACCACAGAGCCTTGGTGCCAAACCACGCGCTCCCGCGCAAAGAATTTCCCCAAGTCCACGTTAATATCGGCCCGGTTGCGCAGGCCCGAGGGCATCCAGATTAGGCTCGGCAAATAGCTCAGGTGGTTTTGCGGCGAAACCACCGTAATCTGCGCCTCCACCTTGGCTTTGCGGATTTCCTTAACAGCGGTCAGCGCCCCAAAGCCGCTGCCGAGTATCACAATATGGGTCATAGTCCCTCCAAGCGGCGCACAGGCCGAATTCGTTTTGCCTTATCTAATCCGATATGTAATATTTTAACCGTGGCATCTCGCCCCATCGAAGCATAGCATAGCACAGATTAAGCAAACGGGACTCACACAATGAAGCTCATTCTCCGCTCTGAAGCTCGGGTAACCGAGCGCCGCACCCCGCTGACCCCGAAAAACGCCAAAGCCATGCTCGATGCTGGCTTTGAGATAGCCGTAGAACACAGCGACCGCCGCATTTTCCCTGAGTCCGACTACGCCGCGGCGGGCTGCAAAATTATCCCCGAAGGGAGCTGGGTGAAGGCCCCCGCTGAAACCACAATTCTGGGCCTAAAAGAGCTGCCCGAAACCCCCGCTGCCCTGCGAACCCCCTTCATCCATTTCGCCCACCTTTTCAAGGCGCAATCCGGCTGGCAATCCGAAATCGCGCGCTTCACCATGGGCGGCGGCATGCTCTATGATCTTGAATATCTTACGGTTAACCGCCGCCGTGTCGCTGCTTTTGGCTATTGGGCGGGCTGGATGGGGGCCGCGCTGGCCGCATGGCGCCAACTGGCGCAGGCACAAGGAAAGGCCGGCCCCGAAAAGGGCGTTTCCAGCTTTGAAAGCCGCGCCGAGGTTGAAGCCATCCTGCGTGGCCTTGCAGCCGATAAAACCGCCATCGTCATTGGCGCCAAGGGCCGCTCCGGCCAAGGGGCCACCGAGGCGCTTAAGCTTGCGGGCTACACCGTTACCGAATGGGACATGGAGGAAACCCGCAACCTTGACCGCGAAGCCCTGCTCAACCACGACCTTCTGGTGAATTGTGTGCTCATGACAGGTCCCGGCCTGCTGCTTGTGCGCCCGCAAGACCTTGGCCAAGGCAAGCTGCGGATGATATCCGACGTGTCCTGCGACCCGTTTTCCAGCTTCAACCCGCTGCCAATTTATGCCGCCCCCAGCACATGGGAGACTCCTTTTGAGGCCCTGAAAGGCGGTGTCGAAATCACCTCGATAGACAACCTCCCGTCGCTACTGCCAAAAGAGGCGTCGGAGGATTTTTCCGACCAACTCCTGCCCACGCTTCTGGCCTATCCCGGCGGTGAGGCATGGCAAGCGGCGAAAGCCAGCTTTGAAGGCACAGTGCAGCGCGCTCATGGCTGATCCCGTCTCTAGCATCCGCAACCTTGGCCCCGCGTCAGACAAAAGCTATGCGCGGGCCGGGATCACCAGTGCAAAGCACCTGCGCGAAATCGGGCCAGATGCTGCCTATGCAAAACTTCTGGCCACTGGCACAACGGCCCATTTCATCGGATATTATTCTATGGTGATGGGCCTGCAAGGGCGGCCATGGAATGATTGCCAAGGGGCCGAAAAGGCCGCCTTGCGCAAGCGCTTTGACGCTCTTAAAGCCACTGCCAAACCCGCCCACACCAGCGCTCTTGACCGCGAACTTGACCGGCTTGGCGTTCTGCCTAAAAAACGCTGACGCAAAAAATGTCCTACGGATGTCCGACACAAATCATACAGAAATCCTACCGTTTTCACCGCTGGTTTTACCCCCGTGCCTGCGCCAGCCCCGCCGCCGCAAATTGCCCCACAAATGCGCCCAGCCGCAGCCCCTTTTCGGGGTTAGAGGCATTGCCATCCAGCGCCCGTTTTTTAACCCCCTGCAAAATCGCTGCCATGCGAAAAAAGCTGAAGGCCACATAAAAGCGCATATCCGGCACAGGGTGGCCCATGCGGGCCGCATAGTCAGCCACATAACCCGCGTCAGTCGGAATGCCAAGCGCGGCGCGGTCCACCCCTGCCAGCCCCCGCCCCTCTCCCCCTACGGGCATTTGCCACTGCATAAGCTGTGCGCCAAGATCGGCCAACGGGTGGCCAAGGGTTGAAAGCTCCCAATCAAGAATGGCCGTTAACGCGTTGGTTTCTTTGTTAAAAAGAAGGTTATCAATTCGCCAGTCTCCATGCACCAGCGTCACTTGCCCATCATCCGGCGGCAGGGTTTTTGCCAGCCAGCTTATAAGCTCATCCATGGCCGGAATCGCCTCGGTTGCGCTGGCCTCATATTGCTTTGACCAGCGGCTTAGTTGGCGTTCAAAGTAATTGCCCGGTGGCCCATAGTCTTCCAGCCCCGCCTTTTTAAGGTCCACTTTATGCACCTTGCTCAGGCCGATATTCATCTGATCATAAATTTCCCTGCGATCCTCGGGGCTTAGCCCTTGCAAGCGCGGGTCGCTATGGTGCTCGCCCTCCGAGAAATCCATCAGGTAAAACATGGTGTCAGACACCGCGCGATCATCGCACAGCACAAAGGGCTGCGGCACCGGAAGCCCTTGATTATGCAGCGCTTTTAGCACTCTGAACTCTCGGTCAACTGCGTGAGCAGATTTAAGAAGCTTGCCCGCTGGCTTGCTGCGCAACACATATTTGCCACTTGGCGTGGTTAGAATAAAGGTCGGGTTGCTTTGCCCCGATGGGGTTTTTTCGGCCTCAATTGGTCCCTGAAACCCCTCGACCACGCCTGACAAATAATCTTCTATCCTCTTGAAATCCATCATATTTTCTCGTTGGTGTGGTGCCGAAGTTCATTGCGCGCCACCTGCCGCCGATGCACCGCATCCGGCCCATCCGCCAGCCGGAGTGTGCGCAAATGCGTCCAGCTTGCCGCCAAGGGCGTATCCTGCGAAATTCCCTGCCCGCCAAACATTTGCACGGCTTCGTCCACCACTTTTAGCGCAACCTTAGGGGCCACCACTTTGATCATAGAAATCCACGGTGCCGCCGCTTTGGCATCCCCTTGGTCCATCATCCACGCGGCTTTCAGGCACAGCAACCGCGCCTGTTCAATCTCCATTCGGCATTCAGAAATTATGTCATAATTTGCCCCTAAATGGATGATTTGTTTGCCAAAAGCCTCCCGTGCCAGCCCGCGTTTACACATCAGTTCCAGCGCATTTTCGGCATGGCCAATGGCGCGCATACAATGGTGAATGCGCCCCGGCCCCAGCCGCCCCTGCGAAATTTCAAAGCCGCGCCCTTCGCCTAAAAGTAGATTATCGGCGGGAATCCTGACATTCGTAAATCGAATATGCATATGCCCATGCGGCGCATCATCATGGCCATACACTTCCATCGGCCGCAGCACCTCGATACCCTCGGAATCCGCAGACACCAAAACCATCGAATGCCGCCTATATTTGTGGCTATCCTCATCACCCGTTTTTACCATCACGATATAAACCGCACAGCGCGGATCCCCCGCCCCGCTGGCCCACCACTTCTCGCCGTTTAACACATAATCATCCCCATCCCGCACACAGGGCATAGAAATATTGGTGGCATCAGAACTGGCCATATCCGGTTCTGTCATCAAATAAGCAGAGCGTATTTCTCCATTAAGTAAAGGGCTTAGCCACTTTTCTTTATGGTTGTCATTGCCATAGCGCTCCAGCACTTCCATGTTGCCTGTGTCTGGCGCAGAGCAGTTAAACACCTCTGCGCCCAGCGGTGTTTTCCCCATTTCCTCGGCCAAAAACGCATATTCAACGGTGCTCAACCCATAGCCTTTTTCGCTCCCCGTCAGCCAAAAGTTCCACAACCCACGCTTGCGCGCCTCCGCCTTCAGCCCCTCCAGAATTTCGGTCATACGCGGCGTATAGACAAAGCGATCGCCGCCCTTGCCCACCTCGCTGCGATATTCCGCCTCCAAGGGCGCAATCTCTTCTGCCACCATCTCCCGCACCGCCTTGATCAGCGGGGCCACTTTTGCACTTACACCTAAATCCATTTCCATCTCCTGAACGCTCGTTCACATAATGGCCGGATTTCCCCGCAAGGCAACCACAATCGCATTGACGCCAGACAACGCGCGGGGTAAATCAGCCCTAACGCGGGTGTAGCTCAGTTGGTAGAGCATCAGCTTCCCAAGCTGAATGTCGAGGGTTCGAGCCCCTTCGCCCGCTCCATTTTTCACTGTCAGCCAAAAGCGCCAAGGTATCAGAGCGGCCACGCCCAACGAGTGGGCGCGTATTACAATGTTATACGTTGTCTAAAGGGCGGGAGTGCTTGCTTTCTATCAGCGCACCAAACCTAATCAAAAACGCTACCCCTGCGCCTGAATTTCCTGCACGGTCACGCCGTAGCCACCCGCCGCCACATAGTCCTTTTCGGCTTGGGTAGACATCCGCCCCAACGCCTTATTCCTATACGGGAACCGCCCGAACTTGCGGATCACCTCACGGTGCGCGCGCGGGTGCAAAAAGCGGCCCTCGCCAGACATATTCTGCTTATACATCCGCACACAGGTATCTTGGTCGGCCAAAACTTCGGAGTGCATCAGGGGGAGGTAGAAAAACTGCCGCATTGGCTCGTCGATCTTCAGGTCTTGGCCGGAAAAGATCGCGCGTTTGGCGATGCAGCGGGCTTTGCTATCGGTGGCAAAACTATCGCCGGAGCCGCGAAACATGTTGCGGGGGAACTGGTCTATCGTAATCAGCATAGCCAGCGCGCCTTTGGGTTTGCAGGTCCAGTTGTCATAGTCGCCCGCGCGCACATCATGCCAAAAATCTAGGTAGCGGTCGCGGATTTTCTGGTCGAGGGCCGCGTCGACCATATACCAGCCTTTTTGCCCGACTTCGTTTTGCCAAAAATCTATAATTTCGTCTGGTGTAATGGTCATCGGCTTGTTCCCCAAGAGTGTGCCTGCTTTCAGCTAAACCGCTAAATATTGATTCGGGCAAGGGAAATTTTAGGCCGCATCCTCTTCCTCCTCGGCCTCGGCCGCCTCAATGGCAACTTCTTGCGCAACTTCGGCAGCAACGGGGGTGGATTGGGGCATAACAGGCGTATAGCTCATTGTGTCTTCCACCGGAATCGCCTCGCGGCGGGTCATCCGGTAAGCGCCGTAAATCGCGATGCTGCCCATAAGCAATATCAACGCGTAATAGTAACTAAAAGCGCCATAACGCGTCATCGCAAGGCCCACAAGCACGGGGGTGCCTGCCGCGCCAACACCGTTTAGAAACACCAGCGCGCCAGAGGCATTGGCCATGTCTTCCGTTTCAAGGTAGTCATTCGTATGGGCGATCAGCAGAGAGTAAAGCGGGCTGCCTGTGGAGCCTATCAGGAAGCCAAGGGCGAGCAGCGTGTAAAACGAGCCGGCAAAGGGCAGTGCGGCGGCGATGCTGACAGCGGCAAAGCCGGTGACGATG
>Ga0256839_1005714_pt1 | contig 11326 bp, 10 predicted proteins | sample 354166metaG_FD_185968 | JGI IMG/M metagenome (GOLD analysis project Ga0256839, IMG submission 185968) | Hydrothermal vent microbial communities from Mid Atlantic Ridge, Atlantic Ocean - 354-166 | ecosystem: Environmental > Aquatic > Marine > Hydrothermal vents | place: Atlantic Ocean: Mid... | reverse complement strand
ACCAAAGAATTTCTGGACGATATCGCCAGTGCCGAGCTTTTGCCCGCCATCACCAACATGAAGCGCGCGCTGCTGGTGCTGCACTCGCCGATAGACCAGACGGTCTCGATCGATAATGCCGCCGAGATATTCATGGCCGCCAAACACCCAAAAAGCTTCATCACGCTGGATAATGCCGATCACCTCCTGTCTCGCGCCGAAGATGCGCAATATGCCGCCGATGTGATCGCCACCTGGGCTACGCGCTATCTGGATCTGCCAAAGCCCGCCGCCCCGATCGGCGCGCCCGAGGGCATTGTGCGGGTCGATGAAGCCGATCCGGAGGGCTTTCGCCAGGATATTGCCGCCGGACCCAAGCACCATGTTACCGCCGACGAACCCATCGCTTATGGCGGCACCGATGACGGGCTTTCACCCTATCAGCTGGTATCCGCCGGGCTTGGCGCCTGCACCAGCATGACCATCCGCATGTATGCGCGGCGCAAAAAATGGCCGCTGACCCATGTGAGTGTCGATATTACCCATGATAAAATCCACGCCACCGATTGCGAGCATTGCGAGACCACCGCCGGCAAGATCGATCAATTCAGGCGGGTGATCACGCTGGAGGGAGATCTGGATGCCGACCAGCGCCAGCGCCTGATGGCGATCGCCGATAAATGCCCGGTGCATCGCACGCTGGAAGGCGAAATCGAGATCGTGACCACCGAGGCTGCCCCTCACGGGAATGTTTGAAAAATTGGCTTGACGAGAAGCGCAAGGCGGGGGATTCTGCCGCGCAAAGAGGGGATAGAAATGAACGACCCAACACCCGTGCTGGAAAAATTCTCGCATCCGGACCTGACAGCGAAAGGCGAGCATCGCGCCTCTGTTGCGCTGACCGGTGCAAAAACCCTGTGGTTCAATACCGGCACGCTTTGCAATATCACCTGCGCCAATTGCTATATTGAAAGCTCGCCGGAAAACGATCGGCTGGTCTATCTGACGGCGGATGAAATGCTGCCTTATCTGGACGAGATCGAGGCGCTGGACTGGCCCGTGCAGGAGATCGGTTTTACCGGCGGAGAGCCGTTTATGAACCCCGAGATTATCGCGATGATCGAAGCGGGGCTGAGCCGCGGCTATCAGGTGCTGGTGCTGACAAATGCCATGAAACCGATGATGCGGGCGCGGGTGCAAAACGGGCTGCTGCGGCTGCGCGCAGCCTATGGTGACAAGCTGACCCTGCGGGTCTCGCTAGATCATTTCAACCCCGAACTACATGATGAAGAACGCGGCGCAGGCGCTTATGATATAACGATAAAGGGCATGGAATGGCTACGCAATAACGGCTTTCGAATGGCGCTTGCCGGCCGCACGGTCTGGGGCGATAGCGAGGCCGATAGCCGCGCCGGATATGCGGCCCTCTATGCAAGGCACAACTTCAAGATCGATGCGCAAGACCCTGCAATGACAGTTCTTTTTCCGGAAATGGACGAGCGGGTGGATGTACCGGAAATCACCACCGCTTGTTGGGGGATCCTGAATAAGCGCCCCGATGATGTGATGTGCGCCAGCTCGCGCATGGTGGTCAAGCGCAAGGGGGCCGAAAAACCCGCCGTGCTGGCCTGCACGCTGCTGGCCTATTCCGAGGCATTCGAAATGGGTAAAACCCTGCGCGAGGCCGAGGCGGATGTGAAGCTCAACCACCGCCATTGCGCCAAATTCTGCGTGCTGGGCGGGGCGAGCTGTAGCGCCTGATGGCAGGGTGAAACCCCGTCCCGCACTGCCTCACCTTTTGTTGTTTTGCCTTGCGGCCCGGCTTCAAATATTTTGCAGCCAGCGAAATGAACGGAGTTTGAAATGAACCTCACAAAGATCACCGGCCTCGCGGTATTGGCCATTGGCCTTGGCACGGGCGCAGCCATGGCCGACGCCCATGGCAATGAATTTGCCCATAGCCGCGAATTCAACGGCCAGACCTATATGATGTATCAAACCCATATGTCGCTTTACTATTTCACGGATGATGAAATAGGTGTGTCCAATTGCGCGGGCGCCTGCGCCGAGGCCTGGCCGCCGGCGGTATTCCCCGAGGGCACACCGATGGGAGAGAATTACAGCCTGATCCAGCGCGATGACGGGCAGTTTCAGGTCGCCTATAAAGGCCGCCCGCTATATCTGTTCAGCGGCGATGCCCGCCCCGGGGATGTCAATGGCGACGGGCTGAAGGGCAAATGGTTCCTGAGCAAACCGGATTCATTCTAGCAAATGCAGGGTGGGGTTTTACCCCGCCTTCCCCCGCAGCGCATCTTCAAGCACGGCTTTTACCACGCCCATATCCACCTGCTTTTCCACAAAAGCCTGCCCGATCCCCCGCGCCAGAATAAAGGCGATACGCCCGTCCGACACTTTCTTGTCCTGCCCCATCAGCGCTATCAGCCCATCCGCATCCGGCAGATCCCCCCCGATATCGGCAATATCCTTTTTCATCCCCATTTTTGCCAGATGCTCGCGCACCCTTGAAGGATCCTCCTGCGGACAAAGCCCGAGCCGCATCGAAAGCTCGAAGGCCAGAGCGCAGCCAATGGCCACGCCCTCGCCATGCAATAGCCGGTCCGAATAGCCGGTGGCGGCCTCCAGCGCATGGCCAAAAGTATGCCCCAGATTGAGCAAGGCACGCTCGCCCTGCTCTTGCTCGTCCCGCGCCACGATCCCGGCCTTCATTTCACAGGAGCGCCGGATGGCATGGATGCGCCGCGCCTCGTCGCCCGCCGCCATTTCGGGCCCGTTTTCCTCCAGCCACTCAAAGAATTCCGCATCCCCCAGCAGCCCGTATTTCACCACCTCGCCATAGCCCGAGGTGAATTCGCGCGGCGCAAGCGTGCCCAGCACATCGGTATCGGCCAGCACCAGTTTTGGCTGGTGAAACGCCCCGATCAGGTTTTTGCCCAGCACCGAATTAATGCCGGTCTTGCCGCCAACCGAGCTATCCACCTGCGCCAGAAGCGAGGTCGGAATCTGGATGAAATCCACCCCGCGGCGCAAGATCGCCGCCGCAAAGCCTGCCAGATCGCCGATCACCCCGCCGCCAAAGGCCACCACGATATCGCTGCGCTCCACCTGCTTTTCAATCAGCCATTCCACCGCGCGCTCCAGCCCGGGCCAGCCCTTGGTTTTTTCGCCAGCGGGCAAAGCCAGCGCCTGCATGGCAATGCCCGCCGCCGCCATCCCCTCGCGCAAGTTTTCCAGATGCAGCGACGCCACGTTTTCATCGGTAATCACGAATACCCGCTTTTGCCGCAAATAAGGCCGCGCCAATGCTCCGGCTTGCGCCAACAATCCGGGGCCAATTTTTATTTCATAACTGCGCGCGCCCAGAGCAACATTCAAAATCTCGGTCATTTGTTCTCTTTCTGCTGGGCGACAAAGCGTGCCACCCCTTGCAATATATCATTCACCACCACCTCGTGGGTGTTTTCGGCATGGGTGTCGACCACAATATCGGCAGCCGCATAGACGGGATAGCGCTCCTTCATCAGCCGTTCCAGCACGATTCGGGCATCATCCCCCGCCAGCAAAGGCCGCCCGGGCTTGTCTTTTACCCGCTCCCAAAGCGTCTCGATATCGGCGCGCAGCCAGACCGAAATCGCAGCGCGCTCCACCTCGGCGCGCACCAGAGGCGAAATAAATGCCCCCCCGCCGGTGGCCATTATTCCGGGCGGTCCGGCCAACAGGCGCGAAATTACCTTGACCTCGCCGTCGCGAAAAGCCCGCTCCCCGAGACGGTCAAAAATTTCGGGAATACTCATGCCTGCCGAAAGCACGATTTCATCATCGGTATCGACAAACCCAACCCCGAGCCGCGCCGCCAACCGCCGCCCGACGCTGGATTTCCCGCAGCCCATCAAGCCAACCAGCACCAGCGTTTTATCCAGTTTGTGCGAGGCATCGCTCATGAAAAATCTTTCAAACTCGGTGATTGCTGCACAGCAAAAATCACGCTAATATAGCCGTAAGGCCGAAACGGGTGCGCCAGCACCGCAACAATAACGGCTTAACATTTTGGCAGGTGAAGGCAAACCCCGAAAACGGGGATGGAAAGGGCATAAATGATCCGGAAGTTGATCAAGTTTTTATTTATTCTGGCGCTGCTCGGCGCGGCGGCTGTGGCAGGCTATGCGTTGATGTTTGATTTGCCGGCCGAAACGAGGGAAATCGTGCTGCCTGTCACCCCGATCGGGCAATAGCCATGTGGCGCGGTTTTGCCATTGCGATCATGCTGGCGGGCGTGGCCAGGGCCGAGCCGCCACGCTCCGCGATTGACTGGCTATCCGAAGCCATTTTGCAGCCACCCAATTTTGTTATCACCCCGCCCGGTCGCTCCAGCCATGCACTGGATGCCGTTATTGTAAACAAATCGCTGGATCAGGTCAGTCTGGATGCGGTCGGGCTTTTGGCGGTTGAGGATACCGGCTTTCCGCGCGCGCTGTGGAAAGGGATGCAAACCCCGCAAATTCTGGCACGGCTCAAACAGGCCGGTCCAGGCGCCCTGCCGGCAGCCAATTCGCTTTACCGCCGGATATTGCTAGCCCAGAGCGACCCGCCCGAAGACAGCCCCGACGGGGAACTGCTGCTGGCGCGAATCGATCTTCTGATCGCCATGGGCGCGCTGGACGAGGCCGAAACCCTGACCCTGCTCGCCGGCTCCGGCCGCCCCGATATTTTCAAGCGCTGGTTCGCTGTCACTCTTCTTGACGGGCGCACCAACGCCCCCTGCGAGGCCCTGCACGCCAAACCGTTTTTATCCGACGATATCGCCACCCGCACCATCTGCCTCGCCCGCGCCGGAGACTGGAACGCCGCGGCGATCACGGTATCGCTTGGCGAAAGTCTCGGGCAGATCGCGGTAGAGGATGCCGATTTGCTGGTGCGGTTTCTGGATCCTGAAATGTTTGCCGGGCTGGAGGATCCCGGCCCGCCAGATCCGATGGACGAGATCACCTTTGTGCTGCGCGAATCCCTTGCGCTGCCCAGACCGGAATCTCCGCTGCCGCTACCCTATCTGAATGCCGATATGAACCTGCGCACCCCCGCCCGCCAGCGTATACTGGCAGCCGAGCGGCTGGTGCGGGCCTCGGCGGTGCCGGCACCCCTGCTATTTGCCGCCTATCGCGGGGCGCGGGCGGCGTCTTCGGGCGGGGCATGGGGGCGTGCCGAGGTCACGCAAGCGCTGGATCAGGCCTTGGTGAGCGAGGATGACGAGCGCTTGGCGCGCGCGCTGGACGCGGCCATCTCTGCCTTCGCCGAGGCGGATCTGCTTTTTGCCTTTGCCGATGAATATGGCGATATACTGGCGCATTTCCCTCCCGGACCGGAAACAGGACAGATCGCCCCGCGCATACGCCAGATATTGCTTTTGACGGGCCGGCCGCTGGCCGCATGGGCCGGGCTGGGGCCGGATGACACCCCGAATACCCGCTTTGCCACCTTGCTGGCCAGCAAGGCTCCGGTGGAGGGGATCAGCCCCTATCAGCAGCCGATCCCCGATGCCATTCACGCCGCTTTCAGCAATATGACACCCCCGCAAAGCGATCTGCCGCAGATGCTCAAGCAAATCGATAACGGGCAATTTGGCGAAATCCTGCTACAGGCGCTGGCCATGCTCAAAGACGGGCACGCGGCGGATCCGCGCGATATACATGCCGGAATATATCTGCTGCTCAAGCTGGGGCTGGAGGATGCCGCGCGCAAAATCGCGATCGAGCTTTTGCTGCTTCCTCCCGATGCCGCATGAGCGGAGAGCGCTGGATTTCGACCTTTTTGGAGGCTTTTCAGGCCGAGCGCGATGCAGCAGACAACACCCTGCAATCCTATAATCGTGATTTACAGCATTTTGCCGCTTTTGCCGATATCGCCACCGCCACAGCGGATGATATCCGTCAATACCTGCTGGAGCTGGAAGCGCAGGGGCTGGCCGCCAGCACCCGTGCGCGGCGCTTGAGCAGCCTCCGGCAATTATACCATTTCGCCTTTCAGGAAGGGCTGCGCAAAGATAACCCTGCTGCCCGCATAACAGGCCCGAAGCGGCAAAAATCATTGCCGGGCACCCTGAGCGAGGCCGAGACGGATGCCCTGCTGGAAGCCGCGGCCACCGGCGGGAAAACCCCGGCAATCAACAAGCGCAATGCGTGCTTGTTTCATATGCTTTACGCGACCGGAATGCGCGTTTCCGAGCTGGTTTCGCTGCCTGTCGAGGCCACTGCAGGAAACCCCGAGATGATTCTGGTGCGCGGCAAGGGCGGGCGCGAGCGCATGGTGCCGCTCAGCCCGCCCGCCCGCATGGTTTTGCGCGCATGGCTGGTGGAGCGCGAGGCGATGCTGACAGCAAAAGGCTATCGATCCCGCTTCCTGTTTCCCAATAAAAAGGGGCAATCGCATTTCTCGCGGGTGCAGTTTTTTACGCTGGTGAAGCAGGTGGCCCTGCGCGCCAATCTGGATCCGAAAAATGTATCCCCCCATAGTTTGCGCCATGCTTTTGCCACGCATCTTCTGGCCAATGGTGCAGATCTTCGCGCCATCCAGATGCTGCTGGGCCATGCGGATATCGCCACAACCGAGATCTATACCCATGTTCTGGATGAGCGGCTCAAAGCGCTGGTGCTGGAAAACCACCCGCTCAAGCACTCGGGCTTCAGCCTCTAGGCCGGATCGCCACTTCCATTGCACACCGCCTGGCCCGATAATCATAAGAGATGGTCACAAGATTTTGCACTATTCGTCTAGGCGGATTGCCTGCTCATTAAATATATAAAGTTAATATTTATAACGGGCTCCTGCTTGCGGTTTGCCCGTCCGGGCTTCATAATATGCCCGAAATCACCGTAAGCGCGAAACGAAGAGGATAAAAGGGCATGGACCCCGCAGTAAACGAAATTGTGAGCCAGGGTTATCCGCCCGAAATCTGGTGGATGGGCGGGGCAATCATCTTATTGCTGATTATCTCGGCGTTTTTTTCCGGCTCCGAAACCGCGCTCACCGCGGCCAATCGCGCCAAGCTGCACGGCATGGCCGAAAAAGGCAATGCGGGGGCCAGGCGGGCCTTGGCCCTATCCGAAGAAAGTGAAAAGCTGATCGGCTCGGTTTTGCTGGGCAATAATCTGGTAAATATCCTTTCGGCGGCGTTGGCGACCAGCCTGTTCACCCTGCTGGCAGGGGCAAACGGCGTCATGGTCGCCACCTTGGTGATGACGGCTCTGGTATTGGTATTTGCCGAGGTGCTACCCAAAACCTATGCCATTTCCAACCCGGAAGCGGCGGCGGCCCGCGTTGCAAAATTCCTCACGCCCATAGTGTTTTTCCTGTCGCCGGTGGTGCGGGTAGTGCGGGCTCTGGTGCGGGGAATCCTGCGCCTGGTCGGTGTTCGAATCGATCCCGGCTCCAGCGTGCTGGCCGCCCATCAGGAAATTGCCGATGCGATATCGCTGCATCATTCCGAGGGCATGGTGGCCAAGGTGGACCGCGACCGGCTGCTGGGCGCACTGGACCTGAAAGAGCGAGAGGTGGCCGAAATCATGCTGCATCGCTCCGATATAGAAATGATTGATGCCGATACGCCTTCTGACAAAATTCTGGAACAATGCCTGCAATCCAGCCATACCCGTATTCCGCTTTTTCGTGACGAGCCGGAAAATATTATCGGTGTGATACACGCCAAAGACCTGCTGCGCGCTGTTTATGATCGCTTCATGAAAGACGGGCCGGAAAACCTTGCGAATTTTGATATCATGGCCATCGCCATGGAGCCGTATTTTGTACCCGAAACCACATCTCTGGATGACCAGATGCACGAATTTCTGCGCCGCAAGGTGCATTTCGGGCTGGTGGTGGACGAATATGGCTCGCTGCAAGGCCTGATAACGCTTGAAGACATTCTGGAAGAAATCGTTGGCGAAATTACCGACGAACATGATGTGGAAGAAGACGGTATCTGCCGCGAGGCCGATGGATCGATCATCGTGGATGGCTCGATCACGATTCGTGACCTGAACCGCAAATGCGACTGGAACCTGAGCGACGAGGAGGCCAACACCATCGCCGGACTGGTAATCCAGGAAGCGCAGATGATCCCTGCGGAGGGGCAGGTTTTTTCCTTTCAAGGTGTGCGATTCGAGGTATTGAGCCGCGAGATCAACCGCCTGACCAAGCTCAAGCTGCGCAAAATAAACTAGCGCGACTTAAACAGCGACCCCAGCAAGCCTCGCGCCACAGAGCGGCCCATTTTGCTGCCAAAAGAGCGGGAAAAGGATTTGGCAAAAGCCTCTCCCGCGCTATCGCCGCGCCGCTTCACCGGCTTGCGCGCGGAATAGGCATTGCCCGCCGAATATCGCCTTGCAGAGGAAAATTCCCGGCGCGCCTCGGAAAATTCTTCCCCGTCTTCCGGTTCTTCGGCCTCTTTTGCCCGCGCGGCGAGCTTTTCAAAGGCGCTGATGCGGTCCTCCGGCTCGTTATAGGCTGCGCCAATTGCCGAGGTTGCCATGATCGCTTTGCGTTCGCTCATGGTCAACGGGCCAAGGCGGGAGGATGGCGGGCGGATCAGGGTGCGCTCCACCATCGAGGGCACGCCTTTGCGCTCCAGCAGGGAAACCACGGCCTCGCCCACGCCCACATCGCGGATCGCGTCTTCGGTATCAAAGCGGGGATTGGGGCGGAAGGTCTCGGCCGCGGCGCGCAGGGCTTTTTGATCGCGGGGCGTATAGGCGCGCAGCGCATGCTGCACCCGATTGCCAAGCTGGCCCAGAATATCGGAAGGCACATCATCGGGCTGCTGGGTGATAAAAAACACCCCCACCCCCTTGGAGCGGATCAGCCGCGCCACCTGCTCCACCTTGTCCAGCAGCGCCTTGGGGGCATCATCAAACAGCAGATGCGCCTCGTCAAAAAAGAAAACAAATTCCGGCTTGTCCGGGTCTCCAACCTCGGGCAGGTTTTCAAACAGCTCGGAAAGCAGCCAGAGCAGGAAGGTGGCATAAAGACGGGGTGATCCCATCAGCCGGTCCGCCGCCAGGATATTGACCCGGCCCTGCCCCGAGGGGGTGGTGGCGATCATATCTTCCAGCTTCAGCGCCGGCTCCCCGAAAAAATTCGCCGCGCCCTGGTTTTCCAGCACCAGAAGGCGGCGCTGAATGGCCCCGATCGAGGCCTTGGAGATATTGCCATAGCGCAGGCCGACCTTGTCGGCATTTTCGCCCAGCCAGACCAGCAGCGATTGCAGATCTTTCAGATCCAGCAGCAGCAGGGATTGCTCGTCGGCCATGCGAAAGGCAATATTCAGCACACCTTCCTGCGCCTCGGTCAGCTCCAGCAGGCGAGCCAGCAAAAGCGGTCCCATCTCGGAAATCGTGGTGCGAACCGGATGGCCCTTTTCGCCAAACATATCCCAGAAGGTAACGGGAAAAGCCTCGTAACCGTAATTGGTGAAGCCGATTTTTTCAGCCCGAGAAACCAGCTTTTCATGCAATTTATGCGTCGGCGAACCAGCCACAGCCATGCCCGAAAGATCGCCCTTCACATCGGCCATGAATACCGGCACTCCGGCTTTGGAAAAGCTCTCGGCCAGAATTTGCAGGGTCACGGTTTTTCCGGTTCCGGTAGCGCCTGCAATCAGCCCGTGGCGATTGGCGTATTTGAGCAACATTTCCTCGGCTGTGGTATAATCCTCGCCGGCGCCGCCAATGAATATCCGATCACTTCCCATAGATGCACCCCCTGTTTCCGATCTTGTAAACTAGCGCAAGTAGCAGGTGAATAACACCCCCCTAAACGCGCAATAATCTGCCGAAAACCAATAGATATATTGACTCGGCGCACGGTTCCTGACACCAACAACATGAAGTATTAACATTACAAGGAATTGACCCTATGCGCCTTATTCTCGCGGCTGCTCTATCCGTCTTCAGCTTTTTTGCCACTGCCGCCTTTGCTCAGGAAAGCAATTTCCCGACCTCGCAAGAGCTTGAGGATCAGGCCAATGGTGTTGTGGCCCGCCATGAGGGCTGGCAAATAAGATGCGATGCGGACGGCACGAACTGTCTGATGTTCCAGATCGCGCAGGATGGCGATGGCAACAATGTCGTCAGCGTAACCATGCAAGCCCTGCCCGAGGGCTCCAGCGCAAAGGTTGGCGTTGTTATGGTATCGCCTTTGCTCACACTTTTGCCTCGCGGTCTTTCACTGAATGTCGACGATGCGGCCCCGTCAGCATATCCTTATAGCTGGTGTGATCCGCAAGGCTGCTATTCCCGCTTTGGCCTGACCGAAGCACAGGTTGACGATTTCAAGGCCGGCACAAATGCCAATATCGATATTTTTGCCATCACCCAGCCCGATAGCGCTGTGCGCGCGGTATTGCCGCTAGCGGGCTTTACCGATGCGCTGGCCGATCTGGAGAGCCGCTAATTATGGCGGCGGGCGCAGCGCCAATACCGCGTTTAGCCCGCCAAAAGCAAAAGCATGGCTCAGCGCTGCCGGTATCTGGGCACGCTGGGCGATATTAGGCACTAAATTCAACCCGCATTCCGGATCCGGGGCGCTATGGTTGATGGTGGGCGCGATCACCCCGTCTTTGAGCGCCATAATGCAGGCCAGCAGCTCGACCGCGCCGGTCGCCCCGATCAAATGCCCGTGCATGGATTTGGTGGAGGAGACAAGCAGCTTTTCCGCATGCGCGCCAAACACCTGATAAATTGCCTCGCACTCCACCCGGTCATTGGCTGCCGTGGCCGTGCCATGGGCATTGATATAGCCGATTTCAGACAGCTCCAGCCCCGCATCCGCCACCGCGCCCCGCATCGCCTGCACCGCACCCTTGCGGTTGGGCATGACGATATCCGCCGCATCCGAACTCATGGCAAAGCCCGCGATCTCGGCCAGTATTTCCGCCCCGCGCGCCTCTGCTGCCTCCAGCGTTTCCAGCACGAATACCGCCGCGCCCTCGCCTTGCACCATGCCGTCACGGCTTTTGTCAAACGGGCGGCAGCCGATTCTGGACATCACCCGCAACCCCTCCCACGCCTTGATCCCGCCAAAGCACAGCATCGCCTCGGAGCCGCCGGTAAGCGCCGCATCCACCATGCCCGAACGCACCATATGAAATGCCTGCCCGATGGCGTGGTTGCTGGAGGCACATGCGGTCGAGACGGTATAGCCCGGGCCGATAATACCGTGGTTCATCGATAGGTGGCTTGAGGCGGCATTGGCCATAAGGCGCGGAACCACCAACGGATGAACACGGTTTTTCCCTTCTTGAAACACCAGTTTGAAATTATCGTTCTGGGTCATCAGCCCG